>Ga0207646_10000219_pt1 | contig 78197 bp, 61 predicted proteins | sample KBSK5502metaG_FD_184343 | JGI IMG/M metagenome (GOLD analysis project Ga0207646, IMG submission 184343) | Corn, switchgrass and miscanthus rhizosphere microbial communities from Kellogg Biological Station, Michigan, USA - KBS K5-50-2 metaG... | ecosystem: Host-associated > Plants > Roots >... | reverse complement strand
GGCGTTGAGTTGGTCGTGGCTGATCGCCGTGGCCCTGGCCGGCATCTACATCGTCTATAGCGCGACCATTGAGGAGCACAACCTGACCGAGCAGTTCCCCGATGCCTACCCGGAGTACAGGCGCTCGACGAAGATGCTCATACCCTTCATCTTGTAGAAGCCCAGAGGGCCTGCAAGCGTACGAAGTGTTCTTACCTATCAGCTCATGTCGCGAGGCGTCGCCGAGGTGATCGCCGACTCGACACCTATATGCATGTGGTGAAAGGGCACGGGCTGGCTATCAGCAGTGTTTGTGTCCGCGCTCTGGGGCCTGTGGCATCTGCCCGGGCAAGGCGCGGTCACTATCTGGGCCTCACTTGGTTTCCACCATCCTGACCCTTCCGCTATGTCGTGAAACCAGACACCCTCGGGTCCACCAATGTCATGTCTCAGGACATGGTTGACGCCTGTTGCAGGACATCGTAGACAGGCCAGCGGCAGCCCAGGGGTTGGTAGCTTCGGTTGGGGTCGAGGGTGAGCTCTCTTCTTCTAGCCAAGCACCAGGCAGGGCAGGGCGGTTGACCCGAAGGCGATGTTGTGAACACCGGTGTGGATCAGCGTCGTCGCGGAACGGTGTCCTGTACCCGGCCGGCGACTTCACGCCCTCCCTCCTTCCAACGCGGATCGAGCACCAGTCTCATTAGCGATAGACCTCCGGCCTTGCGCGCCTAGCATTGGCGCCTGATGGAGGTCATCGGCCGAGCCGCCGAGCTCGACAAGCTCAAGGCCTGGCTCCAGGCCGGGATGCCGGTGGCCAGGACCGTGCTCGTCATCGAGGGCGAGCCCGGCATCGGGAAGACGACTGTGTGGGCAGAGGGGATCGAGCAGGCCCGGCTCGAAGCCAGGACCGTGCTCGTGTGCCGCCCCCGACCCTCCGACGCCGGCCTCCCCAACGTCGGCCTCACCGACCTCCTTCGCCGCGTGCCGGACGCGGCGTTCGAAAGCCTTCCCGTGCCGCAGAGGCGGTCGCTCGAGGTCGCAACCCTGCGACGGGACACTGGGGAGGGTGACCTCGAGCCGCGCGCGGTAGGCACGGCGCTCACGGCGCTGCTCGCCCAATTGGCCGCGAGCGGGCCGCTGCTGCTGGCGGTGGACGACGCTCAGTGGCTGGACCCCGCTTCAGCGCGGGCCCTGGCCTTTGCGCTCCACCGCCAGGACGAGCGCGATGTGCGACTCCTCGCCGCCATCCGAGTCGAGACGGGTCTGACAAGGCAGTCGACGGTCTTCGCGAGCATCGAGTCGACCCTCGGCCGCGAGCGGGTAGAGCGCCTCCCGCTCGGTCCGCTCACCGTGGCCGCCATGCACCGGCTGATCCTCGAAACGTTGGGTAAGACCTTCACCCGGCCCGTGCTCATGCGCGTCCACCAGGCGGCGGGCGGCAATCCCTTTTACGCGCTCGAGATCGCCCGCGAGGTCCAGCGGCTCGGCCCGCTGCCGCCCGGGCGGCCGCTCCCGATTCCCGAGGACCATCGCGAGCTGGCCCTGCTTCGGCTGGGCAGGCTTCCACGCGCCACCCGCGACGTGCTCGCCCAGATCGCGGCGATGTCGCGGCCGACGACCGACGATCTCGACCTGGACGCACTGGAGCCGGCGGAGCGGGCGGGCATAGTGCGAGTGCTCCCCGACGGTCGTGTGGATTTCACGCATCCCCTTTACGGTTCGGCGCTCTACTCGTCCCTGCCCGAAGCCACCCGGCGAAAGCTCCACCGGGAACTCGCGTCACGTGAGGTCCGCCTGGAGGAGCGGGCGCGGCATCTGGCGCTGGCGGCCGGCGGTCCCGATGCGGCCAGCGCCGAGGTGCTCGATCGCGCGGCCGAGGCCGCCGGAGCCCGAGGAGCAGCCGAGATGGCCGTCGAGCTCAAGGAGCTGGCGCTCCGGCTGACCCCGCCAAACGACCCGAAGGCCGTCGTCCGGCGCGAGATCGAGCTGGCGTCGCGCCGGTACTTCGCGGGCGATGCGCCGGGCGCTCGCCGGGAGCTCGAGCGGTCGCTCCGCTCCCTGCCCGCGGGTGAGGATCGGGCTCGGGTCTTGCTCGAGCTCGCCAGTGTGGCTTGGAACCAGCAGGGTGGCGATGAGGCGTTGACCATGATCTCCCGGGCTCTTGACGAGGCGGCCACCCCGTCGCTCCGCGCCCAAATCCACTCCCGTGTTTCGTGGATCACAGAAGACATCGATCAGGGACTGGAGCACGCGGAGGCGGCGCTCGCCTTGACGAATGAGGAAGAGGACCCGGTCCTCTACTCCTTCATCCTCCACAACGCGGTGCGCCTGAAGTACTACTCCGGCCGGGGCGCGGACCACGAAGCCATCGAACGGGGCATGCGCTTACAGCGCGAGGCGGCGGCGTGGGATCTGAGTGTCGTGCCCGCCTTCTGGGCACGGGATTTCGACGACTTCGATACCGCCATTCGCCGGTTCGAGGAGCTTGTCCGCGTCAGCCGCGAGCGCGGTGACGAGGCAAGCAGCTCCGGCTTGCTCGCCAATCTGGCGGTTATCCATTCCTGGACCGGGAACCTGGAGCAGGCTCGCGAGCTGGCCGCCGAAGCGCTCGACCTCGCGCAGCAGACGGAGCAGGAGGCCTGGATCGGGGTCGCCCTGTGCGCCAAAGCCCAGGTGTGGGCCCGCGCGGGCGAGCTCGACCAGGCCGCGGCGGCTTTGGACGAGGTCAATCGCCGGCTGAAGGTCCATCCGGACGGAACGGTCGGGGCGATCGCGGCGATGGTGCTCGGCCTCGTCGCCTTCGCGCGAGGTGAATACGCCGAGGCCGACCGCCAGTTCGCCGTTAACGACGCATTCGACGAGTCGCACCACCTCCGGGAGCCACCCAACCGCTACCACGCCGACCATGCCGAGGCGGTCATCTCCCTGGGCGACCTCGACCGCGCCGAGTCGCTGGTCTTCCAGCTCGAGGCGCGGGCGCGTGCGCTTCCGAGGCCGTGGGTGCTCGCCGTCGGCGCGCGCTCCCGCGGTCTGCTGCAGTCGGCGCGCGGTGACCAAGATGGGGCTCTTGCGTCGCTTCAAGAGGCCATGAAGCATCACGAACACCTCGACATGCCCCTGGAGCGGGCGCGAACCCTGCTCGCGCTCGGCCAGGTGCACCGGCGCCGCAACGAGCGGCGCGCCGCGCGGGCCGCTTTCGAAGAGTCGCTGGCGACATTCGAACGGCTCGGCGTCGCGCCATGGGTCGCCAGGGTGCGAGCCGAGGTCGCGCGAGTGCCGGTGCGGCGCACGTCCGCCGACCTGACTCCCACGGAAGAACGAATCGCTCAGCTCGTCGCTTCCGGGCTCACCAACCGCGAGGTCGCGGACCGGGCTTTCATCAGTCACAAGACCGTGGAGGCGAACCTGGCCCGCATCTACGACAAGCTCGGCGTCCACTCGCGGGCCGAGCTCGGACGCGTTATGAACGAGCGCGGGCGGGCCATCAAAACGTAGGGAAACACCCGATTCGGAGAAGCGCCGGGCAGCCATAGCCTTGGCTGCGTGGCGGAACCTTCGACCAGCTTCGTCGCCGAGTGCTATTGGGTCGGGGTCAAAGACGAGGATTTGAAGGCGCTCGACGAGCGGGTCGAAGCGTGCGTCGCCGGGTTGAAACGCGGCGGACAAAGTGTCCGGTATCTCGGTTCGATGCTGATGCGCGAAGACGAGGTCGTCATGTGTTTTTTCGAAGGCTCGGCCGAGTCTGTCCGCCACGTTGCGGAGCTGGCCAGGATCCCATTCGAGCGGATTCTCGAAACCACGCGGTCACAAGGAGCTGGATGACGATGCCCACAGAGGATTCGAGCCCGTTTCCGCCGGACGCGCTGGACGCCAACCGAGCCGGCCGGCTCACGCAGCAGCAGCGACAGGGCTTTCGCCGCCAGTCGCGTGGGTTTCGCAAGGCAGAGCTGCAGTTCGCGGTGATCCTCACGATCATCGGCCTGCTGGTCTGGTTCGCCGCAGGTCCCGCCAAGTACGCGACGGTCAAGCCCCTCATCGGGGTCGGATGCCTGATCATCGCCGCCTTTCTTGTGGTGCGTTCGTTTCTCGGCGCGGACGCGCTCACGCAGGACCTGCGGAGCGGCCGCGTCGAATCGGTGGAAGGCGCGATCACCAAGACGAGTCTCACAACGCACGGAAAGACCAGCAGCACCACCCACTACTACTTCGAGGTCGCGGGCACGAAGGTGAACGTGTGGCGCGACGCCTATCAAGCGGCCCCTGAGGCCGGCATGGTGAAGATCTACTACCTCCCGCACAGCCATGAGCTCGTGAACATGGAGCGATTGGCGGACACCAGCCTTCCGGCCGGCGCCATGCGCTCGCCGCAGGTGGTCCAGGAGCTCATCGGCCAGATGCGCTCTCACGACCCGAACCAGGCGGCTGAAGCGCGCGCCCATCTGGCCACGCTGGGCGACGCGATGAAGGCGGGCGTCACTGACGCAACGGCGGCCCCGCCGGGGTCGGCACGCGACGCCCGACCCCTCGCTGAGGCCATCCTCGGCACCTGGGGCAACGCCATGATGTCGGTCACGTTCTCCGCGGACGGCACGCTGAGCGCCGAAATGCCGGCGATACCCGGCGGCGGTCATCGATCCGGTCATTGGTCCGTCGACTCGTCAGGTCGCTTCGTTTCGGACATCATGGGCGGCCGTCCCATGCCCACCGACGCGTGGGTGAGCGGCGACGAGCTGACGGTAAACATCGGCAAGAACGCGGTGACGCTGCAGCGGCAATCCACATAAGGCCGACCCTGCTCTTGAGGGTCGAGGACCTGGCCATTGCGGGCTGGGTCGCGATCGCGAGCCCGCTCCTGTTCCGGGCCGGCGGGGACAAGGGGGTGTTCGACCCGGGCCAGCCGTTCGAAGGACTGCTCCGGCTGGGCGCGGTGCTGGGCGTCCTGGGGTGCCTGGCCGTGCGCCACAAGGTCGACCCCGGGAGCAAGCCCACGACCTCGATCTTGAATCGCGCCACCGTTGGGCCGTTTTTCGGTGGCCTCCTCCTGGTGACGATCAGCGGCTTTTCCGCGCTGAGCGCGCCCGCTTCCGCCGTCTACGCCGTGCTCCTCGCGGCCGCCGTCGTCATGATCGCCGTGCGGTTGGTCGTCCCTCCGGTCAGCGTTCTCGTCCGGCGGGCACTGGTCAGTCCATTCGTGATGGTTGCCGGCGGCCTGTACTGGACGTTGATCGAATCGATAATCGGCACGCCTGGCGCCGCGGCCGTCCGGCACGCCGCGGCGATCGATGTCCGCACCGTCGAGCTCCCCCTCGCATTCCTGGTTGTGTTCTCGGCGATCTACTACGCGATGCTGGTCTATGGGCCCAGGCAGATCGCCGAGCGCGAGGGCGGCGCGCTCGAGTGGGTGCTGCGCTACGCGGCCTTCGTCGCCAGCATCGTGCTCGGGATCGGCTGGCTCAGCGTCCTCAGCTCTTGAGAGTTCGGAGGCGAAACGTAGGGTTTCACCCGATGCGACCTGGCCTGGCGCGCCCATAGCCTTCCTGGCATGAAGCAGCGTCATTCGATCGCAGCGGCAGCCGCCGGACTCCTCCTGCTGGCCCTCGGGGCGTGCGCATCATCGTCGTCCAGCAATGGTCAGACCTCGGGCCTGGGCTTCACAGCCACGCAGCTCTGCGCCCTCGTCAGCACGGCCGACGTCAGCACGGCGCTCGGCGTTTCGGTCGAGACCGGCGTGGGGTCGGGGGTCAACGCGCCCGCCTGCATCTGGCAGGGCGCCGGCGGCGCCGGGGCCACGATCGCCGCCACGGAGCCGAGCAGCGTCGGACAGGTGCCATTCGGTATGCAGGGGCTCGACAACCACCGCGCGAGCCCAGTGAGCGGACTCGGCGACGCGGCCTACTTTGCCGCCGCCGCTGACATACCGAATGCCGAGCTCGACATCAAGAAGGGCGGAAAGGCGATCACCATCACCGTCGGCGTCTCGGGATTCACCCAGGCCCAGCAGGAAGCAGCCGAGAAGGCGATCGGAGTCGCCGCCGTGAAGAACTTCTAGGGCCGCGGCATGAGCCTCTCGCGCCGCGAGTTCCTGGCCGCGGCCAACGCCGCCGCCTTCCTTCTATTCCTGGAGAGCTGCAGCCTCGGGCCGCTCGGCCGCTCGGCCGCCAGCCCGTCGATTCCGCCCGGCAGCTCAGCCTACGAGCAGGCGCTCAAGCTCCTGCGCGATGCGCTGAGGGCCAGCCCGGATCATCTCGTTCAGCGCGCCGCCGACGTAGTCGCGACCCGCGACGCAACCAAGATCGTGGAGTTCGTACGGGACCGGATCGCCGTGCTGCCGCCGCAGTTCGAATTCGACGATCCGTCCACCGTTCGGAAGTGGGGCTCCGCGGCCACGCTGCGTGGCGGCCAGGGCACGCTTCGTGACCGCGCCGAGCTGCTCGCGGAAATGCTGACGCAGGCGGGCTTCAAAGCCACTGTGCAGGTGGGTCCCCGCCCGCCGGCGATCACCCTCGATTCGCTTTACGCCCCTCGCGCCGTTGCCTTCTCCCCGGACCAGACCCGGGTCGACCTGGCCGGAAGACTCCTGCGTCAGGCCGGGTATCCAGCTCCAGCCTCGCCACAAAAGTTAGTGCCCGGGCCCGACCCGGCCGCGGCCATCCTCGGCGCGCTGCCCTCGGTGCTGCAGGCGGCCCGGGTTCGCAACGACCTGCTTCCGCAGAACGTGCCGGTGGTGGTCTTCGATGACGGGGGGAAGCAGCGGTATGCCCTTGCCCTCGAGGGCGTCGCGATCACAGACAGCGCACCTTCGAAGCTGTTGGCCCGCGACGCCGACACCCTCCACAACATCGCCATCACTGTCTCGGCACTCTGCAATCCGCCGCTCGGCGGCACGACCCCCAGGGGTCAGATGGTGGATCTCGTCGCGGCGACATGGCCAGCGGACCTGGTCGTCGGCCGGCAGGTGCTGCTCACGTTCGCGCCGCCGCAGGGCCCCAACGCCGTCCTGGATTCCGGGCTCGCCTCATTCCCGGTCAGGGTTCCGATCCTGCGCCTCCAGACCGACTCGCCGCCAGTCGCCGGCGGGGCGAATCTGACCGTCGCGGGAAAGCTGATCACGGTCCAGGGCGATGTGCTCGGCCCGGCGAGCGCCGCACCGACGCCGTCCACCGGAATGGTCGGGCCGTTCGGAACCCTCCAGGTCCTTTCCGACGCGGATCGGGCCGCCGCGCTCAGCCGCGTCACCTCGATTCAGGCCGTCGCCAACGCCACCGCCTTCCAGGAAGTCGAGCTGGAGGTGGCGGTGAGCGATGCCGCCGGCGCGGCGGTCGACGGGCTCGACGCACGTTCGTTCACGGTCAAAGAGCAGGGCACGCCGGTCGACGGCTTCACCCTCTACTCGAACGTCAGGCTCCAACCGCGTGCGCGCGTGCTGATCGTGTACGACGGATTCGTCACCTTCGCGCCGAACCTCTTCACAAGCGATGCCTCCAAGGCCGCGTTTGAGTCCAGCCTGGCGACGGCGATCACCGCCCAGGCCGCAAAGACTCCATTCGACGTCCAGGTGATCCCGATCGGCGCGACGCCGGACGCTGGGGCCTGGGCACCGCCCGACCAGGCCCGCATCGCGGCTGCGCTGGCTGCCGCCCACGAGAGCGCGGACGACCCCTGGGGGACTGTTGGAGGACCGGCGCTCGACCAGGGCGTGAACGCGATCATCCTCGTCAGCGACATGAACTCGCTGGACACCGATCCAGTGCGCCTGCCCTCCTACCAGCGCCGGTTGGTCGCGGCGCGCGTCCCCGTCTTCACGGTGCCGGTCGGCCAGATCGACCACACCACCGACTCGCAGATCGTGTCGATGAGCGGAGGCGCGAGCCTCAACGCGGCCGACCCGGCCACGCCCGCGAAGATCGCGGCCCTCGTCGCCCCGCCGGTCTCGGCGTGGGTGAGCGGCGCCTACCGCATTCGCTACCAGGCGCACGCCGACGGTCCGCCGCAGCGCACGGTGACGATCGGCCTTGCGGCCCACGACCACCCGACCGGCACGTCGACCTACCAGGTCGCGACCGAGCCCCTACCCCCTCCGTCCTTCGCGGGCCTGTACGTCACCATCACCTTCGGCCGGCTGAGCGCGACACGGCGCATCGCCGGCGTGGAGATCAGGCCCGGGGGCGCCCCGCTGGGTGCGCTGGACGACCCGGCGGTCGTGGCCGAGACGAGGGCCACGCTGAACGGCGTCACCACCATTGCCGTGGAGCCGGGGACGCCAACGATCGCAGCGATGCTGGAGGACGCGGTGTCGTCGATGCTGTCGATCGCCCCACTGGTGCCGATCTGGGCGACGGCCACGAACGCCCAGATCGTGAACGCGGTGAAGAACGGCGTGCGGCGGACGCCGCTCCTGCTCCCATCGCTGCTGCGCCCGACGCCGGTGGACCAGGCGAATGCACCAGGGCTCAGGGTGGCGATCATTCAGGACCGCGCTCTCATATCGGCATCGATCGAGGAGCACGCCGACCTCGCCGTCGGCCTCAATGAGCTGGTCCCACTCACCGCCGACCGGCACACCACGTTCAAGGCGGCCGTCGTGACCTCCGTCGCCGCATGCGCCGCCGAGGCGGCCACGTATGGGGACAGCGCGTTCAGCCGGTTGTCAGGACGGACGCTGACGCTGATCGCCGCAGGCGATTACGGCACTCTCAACACCTGGCTCAACTCTGTTCCGGCCGATCGAAAGGCCGCCTGGACCGCGATCGTCCGTGTGTACGACGGCTACCACCTGCTCGTGCCGGCGGCCGGCGCGGTCGACGCTCTGTGGGTGGTGGACCCGATCACCGGAGTCGCTAAGGCGGTGCTGCTCGACAGCACCGGCGGCCTTGTCATCAAGATGGCCTGCCAGTACGACTCGTTTGATCAGCTGGCCATCGCCATTGCGCTGCTGTCCATCATGTGCGGATTCGGCGGCTCGGTCGTTTTCCCATTCTTCTGTGTGGGGATCAATGCGGCTGCCGGCGCGATGGCTGCGGCGGCGCTGTTCGTCTCGCCAAAGCACGCCGACGCCGGCACGCCGTACAGCCTCGGCCTTTTCGCCATCAGCCCCTATCTGGACCCGTTTCCAATGTTCAATGCGGGGGTTGGGATCATCCTGCTTCTGATCACCCTCCAGGCCGGCTGTGGCAAGTGAACGTCAAAGCCCGCGCCCAAAACTCAGGGAAACACCCGATTCGAGCAGGGTTGGGGAGCTCTAGCCTGGTGAAGGTCCGGATTGCTCGGTAAGGAGACGACTCTCATGTTCAGCAAGGTGACGTTCGTGGTGCTGGGGCTGGTGCTGACGGTCAGTGCAGCCTGCGGGTCGTCCACGACTGCGTCTACGGGCACGCCCACGCCCGCGTCGCCGTCCCCGCAACCATCAGCGAGCGCAACCACTGTGTCGTACGACCCATGTGTCCTGGTCAACGAGCAGGAAGCGTCGACGCTCACCGGCGTCAACTACCCTCCCGGCAGAGAGGACCTCGGGGGCGCCACCAAGCTGTGCATATACGGCTACCAAACGAAGGATGTGTTCAGCGTCGGCATCGTGCAGGCGCCTGACATGGCCACCGTCCAGGCTGACGAGGCCAAGGCGCAAGCGGCCCTTCAGGCGCAGGCGGGTAACGGTCTGACCTTCACACAGGTCCAGGGAGTCGGCGATCTGGCCTATGAGGTCCAGGCCAGCAAGTCGGCCAACGGCACCACCATCGCCATCAGCGGCATCTACGTGGTCAAAGGCACGATCTTCTTCTTCATCGCGGACGTCGCGGCCAACCAGGCGGTGCCAGGCAACGCCGCCCTCCAGGACGAGGCGATGAAGGTGCTCAGCCGGCTGTGATCCGCTTCTCGAACCAGTGATGCGCGTAGGGCTCGCGGTTGAAGGGCGCGACCTCGACGTAGCCTGCGGATCGGTACAGGCTGATCGCCTCGACGAGCGACTTGTTGGTTTCCAGCTGCACGATGCGCGCGCCACGCTCGACGGCGTGGCGCTCCAGCTCATTCAACAGGCGCCGGCCTAAACCCAGGCCGCGCGCGGACTCGTCCACCCACATCCGCTTGAGCTCGGTAGGCTCGGATCCGTGAAATTTCAGGGCCCCGCACCCGACCGGCTCGCCATCACGCGTGGCCACCAGGAGAAGGCCGGCGGGCAGCCGCAGCTCGTCGTCGGTGGCCGAGATGCCCAGGGTCTTATCGAAGCCGGTCTCGAACCTGCGGTTGAGCTCGGCGAAGTACGCGTTCAGGCAGTGCTGGGCGTGAGGGTGGGCCGGATCGATCGGGGCGATCTCGACCATGCTCAGAGAATAGGGTGATGAAGAGAGCCGGAGAGCTCATCCGCGAGGCTGTCACCTCCTGGCCGGGAGTTGAGGCACTTCCGCACCGTTTCGGCGGCGTCGAATATCGCTTCGGGCGCAAGGAGATGGGACACGTGCACGGCGATCGCCTGGCCGACCTGCCCCTGCCGCGCCGGCTCCACGACGAGGTGATCGCGGACGGTCGCGCTCAGCCGCATCATGTCCTGCCCGACACCGGTTGGGTCAGCTGCTGGATGAGCGGACCCGACGACGCGGCACGCGTCATCGAGCTGTTTCGCATGCAGTACGAGAGGTACGTGGCCGCGAAAAACCCCGCCTAGTGCGGCCCGCGCGCCTCTGCCTCGCGCGCGCGGCGCGTGCGTTCATCGGCCTCGGCCTGGTCGCCCCTCCGCTCGGAGACGCGGGCCAGCGCGCGCCAGGTCCAGACAGGGAGCTGACGGTCGCCGAGCTCCTCGGCGACCCTGATCGTGTAACGGAGATCCGCCTCCGACTCGTCGAGGAGCCCGAGCTTCAGCTCGGCGATGCCTCTGGCCGCGTGCGCGTCGGCCAGCTCCCACCGCGCACCGAGCTCCATAAAGATCGCGATCCCGCGGTCGAACCACGGCAACGCTTCGTTTTGCCGGTCCAGGTCGTCAAGCACCCGGGCGGTCTGCACCGACGTGGTGGCGATGCTGAACTGGTCGCCGGCTTCCTCCGCCAAGGCGCGCGCTTCCTCGACAAGGCGGAGCGCGCCCTGGAAGTCGTCCACCTCCTCGTGGTTGATCGAGAGGCTGATCAGGGCGCGGACGCGAGCCCAGCTGTCGTTTGGAGCGGCGACCGCCAGCGCGCGAGTCCAGAGCGCCTCGGATTCCTCGAAGCGATCCCGCGTCCACGGCACCCAGCCTGCAAACAGAAGCGTCCTCGTGATCGCCCACGGCTCGTCGAGCCGCTCCGCCGCCGCGAGCGCGCGGTTGAGCAGCTGCTCCGCCTTGTCCACGTCGGCCTCGTAGTTGATCGCCATATCGCCGAGGAACCGGAGCGCCAGCGCGAGCGCGAAGTCATCGCCACTTGCCTCACCCAGCGCCACCGCGCGGTCCAGGGCCTGGGTTGCCGCCTGGTACTCGCCCAGCCAGTACAGGGCCTCGCCCATCCCGGCAAGCACGCGCGCCTCGCGAACGCCCCACTGCTCCTCGGGGCCGGCCAGGGACAGTGCGCGCTGGTAGCGGTCGGTGGCGGTGCGCCCCTCCATTCGTCGCCGCGCGCGGTCGCCCGCGACGAGCAGCGCGTCGGCGGCCCTGTCGGCCACGGTGCGATCGGTGGGGTCGAGGTCCAGCGCCGCCAGCGCGGCCAGCTCGAGATGGTCGGCCGCCCACGAGTAGTGCCGGTCGGCGATGAGGTGATCGGCAAGCTGCTGGTGCAGCCGCAGCCGCTCGCGCTTGGGCAGGCTGGAGTAGGCGACGTCGCGCAGCGTCGCGTGGCGCATGCGCCACCTCGGAGCTCCAGCGCTCGTCTGCTCACGGACCAGCACCTCGGCGTCCACCAGCTGTCGCAGCTCGGCTTCGGTGGCATCGGGATCGACTGAGGCCATCTCCGCGATGTCGAACCCATACATGAAGACCGACGCGCGGCGGGCGAGCTCCCGAGGCCTCGGCGGCAGGGCGTCGAGCCTGGCGCTGACGATCGCCTGCACGGTCGGCGGCAGAACGACGCGACCGCGACGCGCCGCTCCGTCGCCGGACGGCATCAGCATGCCTGTCGTCTCGATGATGAAAAAGGGATTGCCGCCGGCGCGCCGGGCGATGTCGGTCGCGCGCTTGTCGTCCATCGGTCCGCCGGCGGCGTGGCGGACGAGGTGGACCGACTCCTCCGGCGACAGCGGCTCGAGCCGCACGAGCACCGAGCTGCCGCTGCCCGAACCCCACGCCGGCCGGTCTTCGAGCAGCTCGCCGCGCGCCAGGGCCAGGACGAGGGCCCGCCGCGGCCCGCGGCGCCCGGCCGAACCGAGCCGCTCGATCAGGTCGAGCATCGGCGGCCTCAGCGTGTGTGCGTCCTCGAACACGATCACCACCGGATGGTCGCGGGCCAGCCCGTCGACCAGCGCGATGAAGCCTGCCTGCACGTCGTGCACGAAAGCCGCCTCCTGCCGCCGTTCCGCCGCGAGCCCGAACAGCAGGCCGAGCCGCTCGGCGACGCGATCCACCTCGGCCGGATCGCAGCAGGTGGCGACGAGCTCGTGCAGCGAGGTCCGAATCTTCTCGGGCGGGTCCGTCGACGCGACGCCCGCCAGGTCGGCGACGATCGCGGCCGCCGGGGAGAACGTCGCCGTGTCGGTGTAGGAGGCGGCCTGTCCACGGAGGATCAGGACCGCGGCACCGAGGCCGGCCATGACCTCGTCCACAAGCCTCGACTTGCCGATGCCGGCCTCGCCGACGACGGTGACCAGGACCGGACGCCCGGTCGTCGTGGCCAGACCGAGGCTCTGGCTGATGATCGCCTGCTCGCTGGCGCGCCCGACGAACGGGATGGTCTGCCGCGCCGAACGCGTGGTGAGGCCCTGGACCGGGAATGCCTCGAGCGATTCGTCGAACCCCTTGGCCTTGACCTTGCGGCGGCGCCCGAAGGAGACCGTCCCGGCCGTGAGCGCGTGAGCCGTCGCGCCGGCCAGCACCTGGCCGGACTTCGCAGCGGCCTGCAGGCGAGCGGCCGCGTTGACCACCTGCCCCGTGACCAGCAGCTGGCCCGCCGGCCCGACGCCGGTGGCCGCCTCCCCGGACTCGATCCCGACCCGGATCTCGAGTGGAGCGTCAAGGCCGATCGACTTACCCAGGCGCCGGGCGCGGCCGCGAATCGCCAGACCGGCCCGGATCGCGCGCAGCGCGTCGTCCTCGTGGACATCCGGAAGTCCGAAGACCGCCATCACCGCGTCGCCTATGAATTTCTCGGGCCGCCCGCGCAGCGCGTTCAGCTCCTCGACGGCGGAGTCGAAGAACCTGCCGAGCACCTCGCGCGACCGCTCCGGATCCAGCCGGCGCGCCAGCCCGGTCGAGTCGACCAGGTCGGCGAACAGGACGGTGACCATTTTCCGCTCCTCCGTTCCGACCTGGGTTCCGACTGGCGAGCCGCAGTTTGGGCAGAAGCGCGCCCCGGCAGGCAGCCGGCGCCCGCAGACGGGGCATGACATGGCCACGCGAGCAGGATATTGTGCTCCGCATGGCCGACTCCAAGATCGAGGCTCTGAAGCGGGTTCCGCTCTTCTCGCAGTTGACACCGAGGGAGCTGAGGTTCATCGCCAGCCGTACCGACGAGGTCTCAGTGCCCGCGGGCCGCCAGCTGACCCGCCAGGGCCGTTCCAGCGACACGTTCTACGTCCTGCTCGACGGCCAGGTGGACGTCGAAGTCGACGGCAAGAAGCGCGCGACGCTGAAAGCGGGTGACTTCTTCGGCGAGATCAGCATGCTCGACCGGGGAGTGGGTACGGCCACGGTCACGACCAAGACGCCGGCACGGATGATGGTCATGAGCCACTCCCAGTTCCGCGACGCCATCAAGACAAGCGACTCGCTGCTCGTCAAGGTGCTCTCCGCCATGGGCGCGCGGCTCCGCGCCGACCTGGCCGCCAAGGAAAGCTCCTAGAGCTTCGCCTCGAGCTCAAACACCGGACGCCGGGCAGCCGCGCCGGCGGGGTCCTTGACGATATCGCCCGCGCCGAGCATCCGCAGGATCAGCCCGCTCATCGGAACTCGCATGACATATGGCTTCAAAACGTCTGTGAAGAACGCGACGGTCTCGTCACTCGTGAGCTCGCGCGCCCGCACCGGCTCGCGGTGGCCGCCGACCGACACGACTCCCTCCCCGGCGGCGCGCAGGTTGCGCACCCAGTTGGTTTCGCCAAACGTCCCGATGATCCAGCGCCGGCCCTCGATCTCGACCTGCGCCACCGGCGTGGTTCGCATCTCGCCGGACTTGCGGCCGCGGACCGTCAGGAGTGTGTTGGGGCCCATCAGCCGGCCCCGGCGAAGCAGCCGCATCGCCAGGGGGTTGAGGAAAGGCACGAGCCGCGGCACACGAGCTCGGTCGGGAGTCTGAGTCACCATCGGAACCTCCTGGAATCCAATCACTTGATTGGGTCCCAGTCTAGCACGACAATCAATCAGTTGCTTGAGGTGTGGTTCGGTGTCCGACCCGCGATCCCCAGCCATCGCTCGAGCTGGCGCAGGGCCTGGTCGCCGCGCCGGCCGCCTGACACCGCCGGCAGCGACATGGCGGTGAGCGTCGAGACGATGATTGCCGCGACCTCGTCGCTGTCGTACTCGCGCCTCAGCGCGCCTTCCTTGGCGGCACGCTTGAGAAGGCCCCTCACCGTCACGTGCCACAGCTCGTACATGCCGGCCATGACCCGCGACAGCGCAGGGTCGCGCGACGATCGCAACGCCAGCTCGCCCATTACCGCTCCCAGCTCCGGCTCGGCCTGGAGGAGCCTGCGTACCGCGCGCAGATAGGCGCGCAGCTGATCGGCGGGCGAGCCGTGCGGCTCGAGCGTCGAGCGGAACCGCTGCATGGCGTGTTCGACGACGCCCTCGATGAGCTTCTCCTTGGTCGGGAAGTAGTAGTGCAGAGTGGCGATGTTGACACCGACCTCGGCGGCGACCTCGCGCGTGCGCAGGCCCTCGAAGCCCCTTGCGGCGATCTGCCTGTAGGCCGCCAGGACCAACGCGGTCCTGCGATCCTCGCGCGTCGGTGCCGGCCTTGTGGTGCTCATGCGGAAATCAATTAAACACTTGATTGACAACTCGCGAGCGAGTACTCGTCAGGCCGGTGGCCGTTCTGTAGCTAGATGAAGTTCAGGTTCACGCGACTGCTGATGTGGATGGGCCTGGCGGCGGCCGCCACCTACCTGCTCGACCCCGAGCACGGCGAGCGCCGGCGCCAGGACCTCCGCAAGCAGGTCGACAAGATGCGCAGGATGGGCCGCAAGGCCCGGCTGCAGGCGGGTCTGTAGCCGCAGGGTCACCGGCCCCCCGGCCGTCGCCGGCTGAGGCGGCTCCAGGCAAGAAGGAGTCGTGGCCTCGGCGGCTGCTTTCGCTTGCCGGCCCTGGCTTCATCACCGGCGCGTCCGACGACGACCCGTCCGGCATCGGCCGGGCTAAACCACCTCTACGCGGCGATATCCTTGCGCGTGAAGCGCGCGGCAGCGAGCACGAGGGCGACCGAGCCCACGAGCACGACGACCAGGATGTTGGCGACCTGAAGGCCGTTGAGCAGCGGCGTTCCGTAGTAGTAGAAGGCGGACAGCCGCAGCGTCGCGTCCGGCCAGTGAAGACCTGGGCCGAGGAAGCTGATGACGAACCAGATCACCAGCAGGAAGCTGACGAGCCCGGTGTCCACGGCGGCGCGCAGCCAGCCTGACAGCGCATAGCCGATCGCGCCCACGAGCAGCCCGAGGGGGATCATCGTCAGCGTGGCCACGACCAGCTTGCCGCCATCGATTCGCACGCCGGTCAGCGAAGACGCGACCGCTGTGGCCGCCAGGGTCAGAAGCGAGATGATCACCGTGGCAGTGCTCAACGCGGCAAATCGCCCGAACAGCACCTGAAGGCGAGGCTGTGGAGTCGACAGCACGAGCTCCAGCCGTCCGTCTTCCTCGTCGGCGGACCAGCGGTTGGCCTGGGTGACGGCGAAGGCCATCAGCAGCAGCGGCATGAAGATGAAGAGCGCGCTGAAGATGGCGGATTGGGTGGCCGAGTCGCTGCCGCCGAGGGCGAGGAAATCCCTCATCACCGGCGAGCCCTGCAGGATGCTCTTAAGCTGAGCCGCGGTCTGCTGGACGACGACGACCATCCATGCCGAGAACCCGGCGATCGCCAGCGTCCACCAGAAGGTGGGCACAGCGACCATGCCCATGCCTCGCGCGTAGACCGAGCGCAACGTCCAGTCTCCAACCGGCAGCGCCGCGACTGGCCTGGCGGCCGGCTTGGCCAGGCGGCTCGCGCCGGGAAGGTGAACCGTGTCCCCGACGTCTCTCCGCGCAAAAAGCCACACCGCGGCCGCGCTCAGGACGACGGCGGTCGCCAGCTGCACGAGCATCGCGCCGGCGTTGACACCGTAGCTCGGGATCAGCGGCTTGCTGAGGTTGTAGTAATAGACGGGGGAAAGGCGCGAGATCCACTCGGTGCCCGGTTCGACTCGGTGCACCATGTCCACCACGATGGCGATGAGCAGCACACCGGCCGTGATGCCCGCGGCCGTCCGCCGCTCCGGAACGAACTGCGAGACCAGGAGCCCGACGGCTCCGAAGACCGCGGCGATGAGCGCGAGGTTGATGCCGAACATGACGGTGGCGCCGAGGCCGAAGCCCGCATTGATCTTCGCGGTGCCGGCAAACCCGATCAGTCCGACGATGACGGCCATGGTCACGAGCGCGGTCCACATGGCCGCGACTTTCTCGACCGCGAGGCGCACTCGACCGCGCGGCACCGAGAGGAGCGTATCGAGCGAGCCCTTTTCCTCCTCGCCGCGGAGGGTGGCGGTCTGGGCGAGGATCGGCCAGATGGCCACCACCAGCAACGTGAGGCCGTACTTCCAAGTCGCATAACCGCCGGGCGTGTCGATCTTCACCGGCTCGGCGAACCAGGCGAAGGACGGTCCCAGCGCGACGACCGCGGCGCGCGCTTCGGGCGTCGCCAGAACCGTGGGGATCGCGGCCAGCACTACCGCTATCAGCAGGCCAACTCCAATCCCCCAGCCGAGGATGGGGATGCGGAAGTCGCGCAGCGTCTTGAGATATACGGTCCTAAACCACACCGGCGGCCTCCTTCGGGGCCTGGCCGTCGCGCTCGTAGTACCGCAGGAAGATGTCCTCGAGGCTCGGCTCGTAGCTGGTCAGCGAAACCACCGGGTACTGGGCAGCGGCTTTGATCACCGCGTCGGCGGCTCCCTGCATGGCGATCCTCACCGCGTGGCCGTCGTTCAGCCTCTCCACCTCGGTCACGCCGTCGAGCGTGGCGAACATCTCGGTGGGCACCGGCTGGGCGAACGAGATGGTGATCTCGTAGCGCTTGATGTCCCGCAGCTCGTGCACGCCGCCGATGCGCACGAGGCGGCCGTCCCGGATGATCCCGACCCGCGTGCAGGTCTTCTCGACCTCGCTCAAGACATGGGATGAGAGGAAGACGGTGCGGCCCTCATCGCGCGCCTCCTTGACCATCCCGTCGAACTCCTGCTGGTTGAGCGGATCGAGGCCGCTGGTCGGCTCGTCGAGGATGAGCAGCCGCGGCCTGTGCATGAAGGCCTGGATGAGCACGACCTTGCGCTTGTTGCCGGTCGAGTAGTGGCGGAACTTGCGGCTCGGGTCGAGGTCCAGGCGCCGAATCAGCTGCTTGAGATAGCCGCGGTCGACGCCTCCACGCAGGTTCGCGAAGTATTCGAGGATCTGCCCGCCGGTCAAGTTCGGGTCGAGGGACGGCTCGCCCGGCACGTAGCCGATCAGCTTCTTGATCTCGACGGCCTGGCGCCAGCAGTCGAGGCCGAATATGGACGCCGATCCAGCGGTCGGGTGAATCAGGCCCATGAGCAGGCGGATGGTCGTGGTCTTGCCGGCGCCGTTTGGCCCGAGGTAGCCGAACACCTCGCCCTCCTCGACCTCCAGGTCGAGGTCGAACAGGCCGCGCCCGCTCCCGTAGTCCTTGGTGAGCTTTTCAGTTTTGATGACGGCTGTCATTTCGCCTCCTCCGGCTGGCCATACCACTCGCGCAGGGTCGCCTGGTCGATCAGATGAATCGACCGCGCGGGAGCTCCGAGGATTCGCTCGAAGGTCTCGGCGTAGCTTGCAAATGTCCGTTCGACTTCCTCGAAGCTGAGCGAGTTCGCCTCGCGCGCGATGAACAGCTCAGTCGCCAGGTCCTGGAAGCCCTGGAGCACGATGACCATGACGCGTGCTGTCGCCGCCGGAGCTGTGGCGACAAAGATGCCCTCGCGCATGCCCTGTTCGACGATGCCGGCGAGGACTGGCGTCAGGCGGGCCACCGCTGTGCGTCGAAACTTCTCGCGCACGATCGCGTTGTCGTCCGAGATCCACACTTTGAGGAGCGCGAGGACCAACGCTTTCCGGTCCGTCTTCCACCGGCCGATGCCGGCGAAGAATTGCTCGAGCTTGAGGATCGCGTTGAGGTCGGGGTCCTCGACGATGGGCGCCACCGCGGCCAGGCCCGCGTCGACCATGCGGTCGACGACGGCTTCCAGCAGCGCCTGCTTCGAATCGAAGTAATGGTAGAAAGCCCCCCTCGACGCATCGAGCTCGTCGAGCACGTCCTGGACGCTCATCTGCTCGTAGCCCTTGGCCTGCATCAGCCGCTGCGCGGCGTCGACGAAGGCCTCGCGCCGAACCGTGTGCACCGCGACGTTCAGCGTTCTCGCCACGTCTTCAATAATAACCGACCGACTGTCGGTCTGTCATTAATCCCCGGCCTTCGTCCGACTTGCCACCGGCACCCGGAGGGCGCAGGCTACGGGTGCAGCGATGGAGCTCATCAGCCCGAAAGTCAGGGCCTTCCGCAAGGCGGCCTCCGACGACCCGGACGCGTTCTGGGCCACGGCGGCGCGGGCGCTCCCATGGCACCGGCCATGGGACCGGGTCTTCGACTGGGATCCCGAGCACCCCGATGAGCGCGGGCGCTACTTCCGATGGTTCATCGGGGGCGAGACCAACATCACCTACAACGCAGTCGACCGCCATGTCGAGGCGGGCCAGGGTGGACGTGCAGCGCTCGTCTGCGAGGACGAGCGAGGTGGGCGCACCGTTCTCACCTACGCGCAGCTGCGGCACGAGGTCCGCGCCACCGCGGCGGCGCTGCGCGGGCTTGGCATCGGGCGCGGCGACCGCGTCGGCATCTACATGCCAACCTGTCGCGAAGCGATCGTATTGATGCTCGCCGTGGTCCGGATCGGCGCCATCCACATCGCCGTCTTCGCCGGCTTCGGTGCGGGCGCGTTGGGCGACCGCTTGCAGATGGCCGGCGCGAAGGCGCTCTTCTGCTCCGACATCACCTACCGGAAGGGTAAGGACGTGCCCCTGAAGGGGATCGTCGACGACGCCCTGGCCGAATACGGCAAGGCCATCGGTCACGTCGTCGTGCACCGTCGGGGCGCCGACGCTCCGCCGATGACCGCGGGGCGTGACATCGACTGGCCCGAGTTTCTCGCGCTTGGCGCGGGTCAGAGCGACGCGGTCGAGTGGGTCGAGTCAAACGAGCCCGCCTACATCCTCGCCACGTCGGGCACGACCGCGAAGCCCAAGCTGGCGGTGCACACGCACGGCGGCTACCAGGTCTACATCCACGCCATGGGCGACTGGGTATTCGGCCTCAAAGAGACCGATGTGTGGTGGTCGACGTCCGACATCGGCTGGGTGGTCGGCCACAGCTACATCGTGTACGCGCCCCTCATCGCGGGCTGCACGACCATCGCCTACGAGGGTGGCCTCGACCATCCGAACGCAGAGACGTTCTACCGGACCATTGAGACCAACGGCGTCACCGGCATCTTCACCTCACCGACCGCCGTACGGTCGCTGATGAAGCACGGGACCGAGCCGGCCCGCAAGCATGACCTGAGCTCGCTGACCCGAATCGTGTGCGCCGGCGAGGTGCTCAACGCGCCCGCGTGGGAGTGGCTTCAGCTCGAAGTGCTCGAGAACAAGGTCCCTGTCGTGGACCACATGTGGCAGACCGAGACCGGCGGCCCCATCTTTGGCAACCCGTGGGGCCTCGGCCTGATGCCCATCAAGGCCGGCTCGGGTGGCATCCCGCTGCCCGGGGTGGAGGCGGTGGTCGTCTCGCCTGAGGGCGACGAGCTCGGTCCGAACGAGAAGGGCATGATGGTGATCAAGCGGCCCTTCCCCGGACTCACGGCGACGCTGTGGGGCGAGGTCGAGCGTTACGCCAACGACTACTGGAACCGGATCCCCGGCAAGACCCTTTACCTCAGTGGCGACGCTTCCTCGATGGACGACGACGGATATGTCTGGTTCAGCGGCCGCGCTGACGAGATCATCAAGATCGCGGGCCACCGGATCGGGACCATCGAGGTCGAGACGGCGTTCTTGCGGCATCCCGGTGTGGCCGAGGCGGGCGTCACGGCCCGACCAGACCCGGTGCGCATGGAGGTGATCTCCGCGTTCGTGGTGCTCAAGCAGGGCTACGAGCCGTCGGATGAGCTGCGCAAGCAGCTGCTCGAAACTGTGCGGCACGAGCTCGGGCCGGTGGCGGTCATCGGCGACTTGAATTTCGTGGGCATGCTCCCGAAGACGCGCAGTGGAAAGATCATGCGCCGCGTCCTGAAGGCGGTCACTCTGGACAAGGACCCGGGTGACATCTCGACGATCGAGGACGCGGGCTCTGTGCAGGACGCGCGCGAGGCCTGGGAGGCGATGCGCAAGGAGCTCACGATCGGCTGACGACGCGAAGCGGCGCGTCGATTCGCCAGAATCGCGTGGTTGCTCGGGTCACGATCGCTCGCGCCCCTCGCCGAACGCAACTTCCGGCTGCTGTGGATCGGGCAGGCGGTGTCCGCCCTCGGCGATGCGCTGGTCCCGGTGGCGCTGGCGTTTGCCACCCTCGCGGTCGCCCGCTCGGCGACCGCCCTGGGCCTGGTCCTGGGCGCATCGACCGTGGCCCGGATCGTGGCCTTGCCGATCGGAGGAGTGTGGGCCGACCGGCTGCCCAGGCAGCTCGTCATGCTCGCGTCGGACGCGATCCGCGCTTTGGCCTACGGCGTGCTCGCCGCGGTGCTCGTCTCCGGCCATGCGCAGCTGTGGCATCTCATCCTCGCGGCGGTCGTCTTCAGCCTGGCTGATGGATTCTTCACGCCCGCCTCGGCGGCGCTTACGCCCCAGACCGTCAGCGCCGAGCACCTGCAGCAGGCGAATGCCCTGATGGGCCTGTCGCGCAGCGTCACGAACGTCGGCGGTCCCGCCGTCGCGGGAATCCTGGTCGCGGTCATCAGCCCGGGCTGGGTCTTCGCGATCGACGCCGCCACGTTTGTCGCCAGCGCCGCCTCGCTCGCCCTGCTCCGAGTGCCTCGGCTGCCGGCCAAGGCGCGAACGGGTTTCTGGGTCGAGCTCGCCGAAGGCTGGCGGGCGGTCACAAGCCGGGGCTGGTTCCTCTTGAACCTCACCTCCCACGCCCTGTGGAATTTCGCGATCGCCGCGTTCTTCGTCCTCGGCCCGATCGTCGCCGAAAGACAGCTCGGGGGAGCGGCCGCCTGGGGCCTCATCAGCGCCTCCATCGGCGCCGGCTCCATCGTCGGAGGACTGATCGCTCTGCGGCTCATGCCCAGCCGGCCGCTGGTGGCGGCCAACCTCGCGCTCACGCCCTCCGCCCTCCAGCTGCTCGCGCTTGCGGTGCCGGTGCCGACGGCGGTGATCATCGCGGCGGCCGTGATCGGCTGGGCAGGCCTGACGTATCTCAACGAGGTCTGGTTTGCGACCGTCCCGCACCTCATGCCGCCCGACGTCCTCGGCCGGGCCAACTCGTTCGACTGGCTGCTCTCGATCATCGCGATGCCGGCAGGATTCGCGATCGCCGGGCCGCTCGCGGACCACATCGGAGTCCGGCCCACGCTGATCGCGGCCGCTGTCCTCCTGGCGGTGCCGAGCTTCCTCATCGTCCTGGTCCCGGGGGTGCGCAGGGTCAGGCGTACGCCCGAAGGACGGGTCGTGCTGGAGGGCGTGAAACAGCCGGGCTGATCGGCCATAATCCCGCCAGGAAATGGCCAAGGGCGCCTGGCTGCCGTTCGAGACGCAGACCGCATTCAGGGAGCAGTACCGCGCGGCGCGGCCCGGCTGGCTCTCGAGCGGCGACCAGTTCGACGTGGCGGTCGAGAAGCGGCTGACGCCCGATATGTCCGTCCTCGACCTCGGCTGCGGCCGAACCGGCGGCATGGAGCGGTTCTGGCGCCGCGCCCGGGTTGCTGTCGGGATCGATCCCGACCTGCAATCGCTGGCCGACCGGCCGCAGGGCATGGCCGTGCTGCAGGGCGGCGGCGAGCACCTGCCGCTTGCGGACTCGAGCTTCGACATGGTCGTCAGCGTCTGGGTGCTGGAGCACCTGGAAGCGCCAGAGAAGGTATTCAAAGAGGTCGCGCGAGTGCTCAAGCCGGGCGGCCACTTCATCTTCCTGACCCCCAACGCGCTCAACCCCCTGGTCTTCGGCAACCGGGTCGGACAGGTCGCTCCCTGGCTGCAGCAGCAGCTGGTGTCGAACGTCTACGGCCGGCAGAAGGGCGACACCTTCGCGGTCCGCTACCGGGCCAACACAACGTCGCGGCTGCGCGCGATCGCGGGCGAGACGGGCTTTTCGGTGGCCGACCTGAGGGTCATCGCCGACCCCACCTACGTGGCTTTCAACGCCCTCTTGTTCCGCGCGGCAATGCTCGGCGAGCGGATGCTGCCGCCGGGCCTGGGCGTGCACCTGCTTGGGGATCTCGAAAGGGTCTAGCCTCCCGCTCGGTACTCTTAAGGGTCCAGTGTTGACGGCAACGTCGGTCCGGGATCGACTGGATCAGCTCTTCAGGCAGCGAATCGTCATCTTCGACGGGTCCATCGGCGTGCTCCTGCAGAAGAAGGGCTTCACCGAAGAGGACTTCCGGGGCGAACGGTTTCGCGACCACGACAAGCTGCTCCGCAACGACGTCGACGTCCTCAACCTGACGCGTCCGGACATCGTGACCCAGGTGCATCGCGAGTACCTGGAGGCAGGCGCCGACATCGTCACCACCAACACGTTCACCGCGACGCCGGTGTCGCAGGCCGATTACGGGCTGCAGGACCTCGTCTATGAGATGAACCGCCGGGGCGCCGAGATCGCATGCGCAGCCGCAGGCAAGTTCGAGAACAAGTTCGTGGCCGGCTCGCTCGGTCCGACGAACGTGACCCTCTCGCTCTCGCCGAAGGTCGACGATCCGTCCTACCGCGACATCACCTTCGACGAGCTCAAGGCGGGCTATGCCGAAGCTGCGCGCGGCCTGCGCGATGGCGGCGCGGACTTCCTTCTCATCGAGACGATCTTCGACACGCTAAACGGCAAGGCCGCGATCGCCGCCGTTCGCGAGGTGGCTCCCGAGCTGCCGCTGTTCCTCTCGCTCACCATCGTCGATCGCAGCGGCCGCAACCTGTCGGGTCAAACGGTCGAGGCATGGTGGACGTCGGTCGAGCATGCGCAGCCGTTTGCGGCCGGCATCAACTGCTCGCTGGGCGCCACCGAGATGCGCCCCTACATCGCCGCGCTATCGCGCGTGGCGCCGGTCTACGTCACCTGCTATCCAAACGCCGGCCTGCCCAACGCGATGGGCGGCTTCGACGAGAAACCCAGCCTGACGAGCCGCCTGCTCCGTGAGTTCGCCGAGGCCGGCTACCTGAACGCGGCGGGCGGATGCTGCGGCACGACCCCCGACCACATCCGCCAGATTCGCACCGTGATGGAGGGGGTGGCGCCGAGGCCGCTGCCGGCACGCGTGCCGCGCACCCGCTTCAGCGGCCTCGAGCCGTTCGAGATCGGGCCCGACAGCGGGTTCGTGACCATCGGCGAGCGCACCAACGTCACCGGCTCGGCGCGCTTCCGACGCCTGATCGAGTCCGGCGACTTCACCGGCGCGGTCGCGGTCGCGCTGGACCAGGTCCGCGGCGGGGCCAACCTGCTCGACGTGAACATGGACGCCGACCTGCTCGACTCGGAGGCCGCGATGGTCAAGTTTCTGAACCTGATCGCCACCGAGCCCGAGATCGCGCGCATCCCGATCATGGTCGACTCGTCGAAGTGGTCGGTGCTGGAAGCGGGCCTCAAATGCCTTCAGGGCAAGGGCGTCTGCAACTCGATCAGCCTCAAGGAGGGCGAGGAGGCGTTCCTCGAGAAGGCTCGCAAGGTGCGCGACTACGGCGCGGCCGCGGTGGTGATGGCGTTCGACGAGAAGGGCCAGGCCGACACGCTCGAGCGCAAGGTCGAGATCTGCGTCCGCGCATACAGGCTGATCACCGAGAAGGCCGGCTTCAGGCCCGAGGACGTCATCTTCGACCCCAACATCCTGGCCGTCGCCACCGGGATGGAGGAGCACGCCGGCTACGCGAAGGCGTACATCGAGGCGACGCGAGAGATCAAGAAGCGCTGTCCTGGCGTGCGCATCTCGGGCGGCGTGTCCAACCTCTCATTTTCGTTTCGCGGCAACGACCGCGTGCGCGAGGCCATCCACTCTGCCTTCCTCTACCACGCGATTCGTGCCGGCCTCGACATGGCCATCGTCAACGCGGGCCAGCTGGCCGTTTACGAGGACATCCCCAAGGACCTCCTCGAGCTGGTCGAGGACATCATCTTCGACCGCCGCCCGGACGCGACCGAGCGGATGGTCGAGTTCGCGAAGACTGTCTCGGGCCAGGGCGCCAAGCGCGAGGTCGACCTGACGTGGCGCGAGGCCCCGGTCGAGGAGCGCCTGGCCTACGCGGTGCTGCACGGTGAGGTTGCGTATATCGAAGCCGACGCCGAGGAGGCGCGCGTGAAGCTGGGCAAGCCTCTCAAGGTCATCGAAGGTCCGCTGATGGACGGCATGCGCGTCGTAGGTGACCTGTTCGGCGCGGGCAAGATGTTCCTGCCGCAGGTGGTGAAGAGCGCGCGCGCGATGAAGCGCGCGGTCGCCTACCTCGAGCCCTTCATGCTCGCGGAAAAGGAGGAGACCGGCGTGCAGCACGCGCGCGGGAAGCTCGTTCTCGCGACCGTCAAGGGCGACGTGCACGACATCGGCAAGACCATCGTCGGGGTCGTGCTCGGCTGCAACAACTACGAGGTCCATGACCTGGGTGTGATGGTGCCGGCGGATCGCATCCTTGACACGGCGGTGGAGCTGGGCGCGGACGCGGTCGGTCTCTCCGGCCTCATCACGCCGTCTCTGGACGAGATGATCGACGTGGCCAAAGAGATGACGCGGCGCGGATTCAAGATCCCGCTGCTCATCGGCGGCGCGACGACCTCCAAGCAGCACACCGCGGTGCGGATCGCACCGGCGTACACCGGCTCGACGGTGCACGTGCTCGACGCCTCGCGCGTGATCGGGGTGGTGTCGGACCTGTTCGACAGCGAACGGCGCAACGTCTTCGACCGTGACAACCGCTCGCTCCAGGACAAGCTGCGCACGCAGCACGAGTCGTCACGGCGGGAGCTGCTGCCGCTGGAGGCGGCGCGAGAGAGCCGGTGGCGGCTGGACTTCGACGAGCGGCCGCAGCCGCCGTTCACGGGCGCGCGCGTCGTGGAACCCGACCTGAAGACCCTGCGCGAGTACATCGACTGGACCTTCTTCTTCCACGCGTGGGAGCTGAAAGGCAAGTTCCCGGCCATCCTCGACAGCCCGTCGCAGGGCGCAGCCGCGCGCGAGCTGTTCAGCCACGCCGAGGAGCTGCTTGACGAGATCCAGACCAAGCGCTGGCTGCAGGCCCGCGGCGTTTACGGGTTCTGGCCCGCCCGCGCCGACGGCGACGACATCGTGCTGCAGAACGGCGTGCGGTTCCCGATGCTGCGGCAGCAGGTCGACCACGGCGACGAAAAGCCGTATCTATCGCTGGCCGACTTCATCGCGCCGGATGGCGACCACGTGGGCGCGTTCGCGGTGACAGCGGGGCTGGGCGTCGACGAGCTGGCCGCGCGGTTCTCGGCTGAGCACGACGACTACCACGCGATCATGGTCAAGGCCCTCGCGGACCGACTGGCCGAGGCGTTCGCCGAGTACCTGCACGAGAAGGTGCGCCGGGAGTGGTACGAGACCGGGCCGCCGCTGCCCAAAGAGGCGCTGATTCGCGAGAAGTACCGCGGCATCCGCCCCGCGTTCGGGTATCCGGCCTGCCCCGACCACACCGAGAAGCGGACGCTCTTCGACCTGCTGGGCGCGCGCTCAATCGGCATGGACCTGACTGAGTCGTGCGCGATGACGCCAACCGCCGCAGTGTCCGGCCTGTACTTCGCCCACCCGAAGTCGCGCTATTTCATGGTCGGAAAGATCGGGCGCGACCAGGTCGAGGACTACGCCCGGCGGAAGGGCATGACGTTTGCCGAAGCCGAGCGCTGGCTGCGCCCAAACCTGGGCTACGAAGAGGGGCAGTAGAACCGTTCGGGAGCCAGCCCTCGGACGCCCGCGGCGCCAGCGCACCATGCGGGAGCTGGCCCTCGACTAGTTCGCCTTCGCCGCTTTCTGGATCGCCTCCCACACCCGCATCGGATGCAGCGGCATGTCGATGTGGCGCACGCCGAGATATGACACCGCGTCGATGACGGCGTTCTGCACCGCCGGCGTGGAGCCGATCGTCCCCGACTCGCCGATGCCCTTTGCGCCCAGCGGATTGAGCGGCGTCGGCGTCTCCATCGAGACCGTTTCGATCGCCGGTATCTCACCGATGGTCGGGATCGCGTAGTCGACCAGGCTCGTGGTCAGCGGGTTGCCGTCGGCGTCGTAGACGAACTCCTCGTAGAGCGCCTGCGCCACGCCCTGCGCCACACCGCCGTGAATCTGACCCTCGACCAGCATCCGGTTGAGCATGGTCCCGCAGTCGTCGACCGCGATGTGCCGTACGAGCCGGGCGTCTCCGGTCTCGACGTCGACCTCGGCCACGGCCACATGGCAGCCGAATGGGAAGGTCTGATCGTCCTGCTCGAATTCCGATTCCACGGCCAGGGTGGCGCTCGCCGCCAGCTCCGCCCAGCTGAGCGCGGTCGCGGGGACGCCGCGCACCCCGAAGCGGCCGTCCTCGAAGCGGACGATGTCGTCGGGCCCGGCTTCCAGGCGGCGGGCGGTCTCGGCCTTCGCCCGCTCGACCAGCTCCACGCAGGCCTTGCGTACGGCGCTGCCACCGATCTGGAGCGAGCGCGAGCCCGACGTCCCCGACCCACCCGGCACCAGGCCCGTGTCCGACTGCACCACGCGAATCCGATCCATGGGCACTCCGAGCACATGCGCGGCCAGCTGCGAGTACGCCGTCTCGTGGCCCTGGCCGCTCGAACTGGTGCCGGCGGTGAGCACGAACGTCCCGTCCGCCTCGGCCCGCGCGCCACCCAGCTCCGCAGTCAGGCGGACGGCGGTCATCTCCACGTAGACGGAGAGCCCGATCCCGAGCTGCACACGATCGCCCCGCGCGCGGCGCTCGCGCTGTTCGCGCCGAAGCGCCTCGTACCCGGCCACCTCCAGCGCCACGTCCAGGGCGCGGACGTAGTCGCCCGAGTCGTACGTGAGACCCGTGACCGTCCTGTATGGGAACTCGCCCTGGATGAGGTTGCGGCGTCGCAGCTCCGCCGGGTCCATCCCCAGCTCGGCGGCGAGCATGTCCATCGCCCGCTCGATCAGCGCGATCGCCTCCGGCCGCCCCGCCCCTCGATAGGCGGACATCACCGCCGTGTTCGTGAAGACGCTGTTGGCGCGGTAGCGGAGCCTCGGGAGGTTGTAGACGCTGGGGGCCAGCAGGGCGGTGTAGACGATGAGCGGCGGCGCCAGCCCGGCGTAGGCCCCTGCGTCCGCGACCACCTCGGCTTCGAGTCCCACCAGTGCCCCGTCGCGAGTGGCGCCCAGAGCCACGTCCTGGACGTGGCCTCGCCCATGCGTCATGGCCACCATGTTCTCGGTCCGGTACTCGAACCAGCGCACCGGGCGATCGAGCTTCATCGCCAGGGCGGCGATCACGCTCTGCTCGGGGTAAGTCATGAGCTTGGCGCCGAATGCCCCGCCGACGTCGCCGGCGATCACGCGCACCTTAGGTTCGGCCAGCCCGATCGCGGCGGCAATCTGCGCGCGCACCTCGAATGGCACCTGGGTCGACGTCCACACGCGGATGCCGCCCTCTCGGTCTGGCTCGGCGACGACCGCGTTGGCCTCGATCGGCACCGCGGCCAGCCTCTGGTTCACGAACCGCCCACGCACGACCACCTCCGCGCCTTCGAGAGCCCCGTCTTCGCCGAGCTCGAACTCGAAGGCGAGATTGTCAGGATCGGTGAGCGCGGCCGCGCTGTCGACCACGACCGGCAGCGGCTCGTATTCGACGACCACCGCAGCGGCCGCGTCCACCGCCGCGGCGCGGGTCTCCGCCACAGCCACCGCGATCGCGTCGCCGACGAACCTGACCTCCTCAGTGCACAGCCACGGGCGCGCGATATCGGAATCGAAGACGAGGTCGGCGGCGGCAAAGACCCCGACCACGCCCGCCATTGCACGCGCCTCGCTCATGTCAACCCCACCCAGGCGGGCATGCGCCATCGTCGAGCGCACGAACGCGGCGTGCAGGCACCCGTCCGGCTGCACGTCGTCCGTGTATCGCCCTGCTCCGGTGATGAGGCGGCGATCCTCGACCCGCCGCACCACTCCGCCGAGCGACGCGCGCACCGCCACGCCCGGAAGCTTAGTCGGCTAACTTGCTAGAGATGGCGGACCGCGCGGCGGCCTGGGGTGTGAAGAGGAAATACGTCGGCTACCGGGGTGACGTGGTGACGCCACCCGAGTCGACCATCGAGGACATCGTCCATGCGATGGCCGGCAAGCGTATGCGACGGCCAAAGCCCCCCTCACTGCCCTCCCCACACGGCGGGGAGGTGAATAAGTGTGCGGATCCGCCGAAGCGCGCGTGGGGCTGGGGGGTCCAGGTTTACGCGATCCGCTCGCGCGACAGCTGGGGCATCGGTGACCTCGCCGACCTGCGCCGCATGGGGCGCTGGGCTCGCGACAGCGGCGCGTCGGTCCTGCTCATCAGCCCTCTCGGCGCGCAGGCACCGACGCCTCACCAGGAACCATGCCCTTACTACTCGTCCTCGCGCCGCTTCCGCAACACGCTCTACCTGCACGTCGAGGAGATTCCCGGCGCGGAGCGATGCGCCGCCGCGCTCGCGCCGCTGCGCGACGCGGCGCACGCGCTGAACGAGAAGCGGCTCATCGACCACGACGCCGCCTTCCACCTCAAGGTGCAGGCGCTCGAGCACATCTTTCGCGCCGCGCCGGAGCCGAGAGGCCTGGCCGGCTGGGTGAAGGGGCGCGGCCGGGCCCTTCGCGACTTCGCGACCTTCAACGCCATCCAGGAGGTGCATGGTCCTGCCTGGCGAAGCTGGCCCACCTCGCTGCGACGTCCCCGCTCGACCGAGGTCGAGCAGATGCGCCGGCAGCTTGCGGACCGCGTCGCCTTTCACGAGTGGACCCAGTTCCACCTGAACCAGCAGCTCGCCAAAGCCGGCGCGGAGATCGCGTTGATCGCAGACGTGCCGGTGGGTTTTGCATCGGATGGGTTCGACGCGTGGCGGTGGCAGGACCTGCTCGCGCCCGGCATGCGCGTCGGCGCGCCACCCGACCATTTCTTTCCGGACGGCCAGGATTGGGGCATGCCCGCATTCGATCCGTGGAAGCTGGCCGCGGCCAACTTCGAGCCTTACGTCGAAGCGCTGCGCAGCGCCTCCGACCATGCCGGCGGGCTGCGGCTCGACCACGTGATGTCTCTGTTCCGCCTGTTCTGGATTCCGGAAGGGGCGACAGCGTCAGAAGGCGCCTACGTCCTCTATCCCTCGCAGTCGATGATGGAGATCCTCGCCTCGGAGAGCACCCGCGCCGGCGCGTTCGTGATCGGCGAGGACCTGGGCCTGGTCGAGCCGTCGGTGCGCAAGGCGATGCGCCGCCGCCACGCCCTCGGCTATCGCCTGATGTGGTTCGAGGACCTGCCGGCCGAGCGCTGGCCGCGCGACTCGGTCGCCGCCATCGGCACACACGACCTGCCGACCGTGGCCGGCATCTGGACACTGAGAGAGCCCGACCATCGACACCATCACCTGCGCGGGCGCCTCGTCGATGTGACGGGCCTGCCCGACGGCGCTGACCCGGTCGACGTCGCCGTCGCCGCCTACGCAAAGCTCGCGACCGCCCGCTCGCGGATCGCGCTCGCCTCGCTCGAGGATGCGCTCGGTGTCGAAGAGCGTCCCAACGTCCCCGGGACCACGAGCGAGTGGCCGAACTGGCGGCTCGCGCTGCCACAGCCTCTCGAAGAGATCGAGCGGGCGGCGGGCCCGCGACGCATCGCCGACGCGATGGCGGCGGCGCGCAGGTCGGACAAACGACGCTAGTAGGATTCGAAGCGTGGCCGCTCGGAGTGTGAAGCTGTCGGGAACCGATCTCGACTTCTTTCCGCTGTCCGGCGTCGCTACCACCGATCTGCCCATGACGGTCAAGGTCCTTCTCGAAGGCCTCCTTCGCATGAACGGCGCGGGCGCCACCGACGAGAAGAACGTCAGCGCGCTCGCGGCCTGGCCGGCCGCACCGCCGCAAGGCGCGGAGCTGCCCTTCCTGCCCGCCCGCGTGCTCATGCAGGACTTCACGGGCGTGCCGGCGGTGGTCGACCTCGCAGCGATGCGCTCCGCCATGCAGCGCGCCGGCAAGGACGCGGGCCGGGTCGACCCACTGGTTCCGGTCGACCTGATCATCGACCACTCGGTGCAGGTGGACTCGTTCGGATTTCGCGACTCGTACACGCGCAACATCTCCAAGGAGATCGACCGCAACCGCGAGCGATACGCGCTCCTGCGGTGGGCGCAGCAGGCCTTTCACAACTTCTCGCTGGTGCCGCCCGGCATGGGCATCTGTCACCAGGTCAACCTCGAATACGTGGCCAAGGTCGTGCAGGTGCGCGACCTCGAGGGCCGCAAGGTCGCGATCCCCGACACCCTGATGGGCACCGACTCCCACACCACCATGGTCAACGGGCTGGGCGTGCTGGGTTGGGGCGTCGGCGGAATCGAGGCTGAAGCGGCGATGCTCGGACAGCCCGCTTACCTGGCATCGCCGGTCGTCGTCGGCGTGCGCTTCCATGGCGCTCTGCCGGCTGGTGCGACCGCCACCGACCTGGTGCTCACCTTGACCGAGATGCTCCGGAAGCACGGGGTGGTCGAGAAGTTTGTCGAGTTCTGCGGCGACGGGTTGTCGAGCCTGTCGGTTCCGGACCGCGCCACCATGAGCAACATGTGTCCCGAGTACGGGGCCACGTCGGCGCTGTTCCCGGTCGATGCGCAGACGCTTCGTTACCTCGAGGTGACCGGCAGGAGTCAGGAGCACGTCGACCTCGTCGAGCGCTACACGAAAGAGCAGGGCCTCTTCCGCAAAGACGGCGATCCGATCCCCACCTTCAGCGAGCTGCTGGAGCTCGACCTCACCACGGTGGAGCCGAGCCTCGCCGGACCCAAGCGCCCGCAGGACCGCGCCGCCCTGCCGCGTGTGTGGGAGAGCTTCACCGCCGCATTCGGCAACGGCCCGAGGGCGAGCCGCGACGCGCTCTCCCGGCTGGCGGATGAGGGCGGGCCCGTGAACGGACGTGCCACGGCGGCAGTCGCCGCCAAGCCAGCCGCTCAACTGGAAAACGGGTGCGTGGTGATCGCCGCGATCACGAGCTGCACTAACACGTCCAATCCCTCGGTGATGGTCGCGGCCGGCCTGCTCGCCAAGAAGGCGGTGGAGCTTGGACTCGAGGTCAACCCGTACGTCAAGACGAGCCTCGCCCCCGGCTCGCGGGTGGTCACCGACTATCTCGAGACCGCAAACCTGATGAAACCGCTGGAAAAGCTCGGCTTCTTTTTGGTCGGATACGGATGCACCACGTGCATCGGCAACTCCGGCCCACTGTCATCTCCCGAGGTAGAGGCCGCCGTCACCTCGGAGAATCTCAGCGTCGTCGCGGTCCTTTCCGGCAACCGCAACTTCGAATCGCGGATCCATCCCCTGGTCAAGGCCAGCTACCTCGGCTCTCCGCCCCTGGTGGTCGCTTACGCGCTGGCGGGCACCGTGAACATCGACCTCACGAAGGACCCGATCGGCAAAACGCCCGACGGCAAGCCCGTGATGCTCTCGGAGCTGTGGCCGACACAGGAAGAGGTCAACGCCGTCGTGCAGCAGTGCGTGAAGCAGGAGATGTTCAAGCGTGAGTACTCGCGCATCTTCGAGGGCGACGAGCACTGGAAGGAGATGGCCGCACCGACCGGCCCCATCTTCCAGTGGGACGAGACGTCCACCTACGTGAAGGAACCACCGTACTTCCAGGGGTTCAGCCCACTGCCCGAGGCGCTCACAGACATCGAGGGCGCGCGGGTGCTCGCCGTCCTCGGCGACTCGGTCACCACCGACCACATCTCACCGGCGGGCGCGATCCCGAGCGACAGCCCGGCAGGCCGCTACCTCATCGAGCACGGCGTGGAGAAGCTCGACTTCAACAGCTTCGGCTCGCGGCGCGGCAACCATGAGGTGATGGCGCGCGGGACGTTTGGCAACATCCGCCTGCGCAACAAGCTGGTCGAGCGTGAGGGCTACTGGACGCGGCACTTCCCCGACGGCCAGGAGACGACGATCTTCGACGCCTCCGAGAGCTACCGGTCTGAGGGGGTGCCGCTCCTCGTGCTCGCCGGCAAGGAGTACGGCTCAGGCTCGTCGCGCGACTGGGCGGCGAAAGGGCCGCTGCTGCTCGGAGTGCGCGCGGTGATTGCCGAGAGCTTCGAGCGCATCCACCGCTCGAACCTGGTGGGCATGGGCCTGCTGCCGCTGGAGTTCGCCCGCGGCGAGAGCGCGCAGTCGCTCGGCCTGACCGGCCGCGAGGCGTTCACGATCCACGGCCTGGACGGGCTCAGGCCGGGGCAGCCGGTCGAGGTCGAGGCGGTGGCCGACGGCGGGAAGCGCACGAGGTTCACAACCCGGGCGCGCGTCGACAACGACACCGAGATCGGGTACCTACACCAGGGGGGAATTCTCCCGCTCGTGCTGCGGGAGCTCATCGGCCGCTAAGGCGCTGGTACTGCTCCTGGGCTAGGCGGCTGCGTCGCCGGTCTCGATCGGCAGGCGCTGCTCGTGACCGCACTCTGGACACTCGTACAGACCCATCACCGTGTCGGGCCGCGATGAATCCGAGTGCATCGTGCGCAGCTTCATCTGCACGCTCGACTCGTGGCGCTCGCAGATCGGAGCGTCCTCGTAGGACATGGCACAAGATTACGCACCAATTGCCAGCCCCCCTAGTGCCCACCGTACAAGGCGAAGCCGGGTTTGCTTGTAGTCAGCCCACACCGGTAATCTCTGTGCATGGCCGCCCGGAAGGCGCTGGAAGAGCTCACCGAACCCAAGCCCACCGTCCGCGAGGCCATGCGCTTCGGCGAGTTCGCCGGCGCCAAGCTGGTGGCGGGCGAAGCGGGCCTCGACCGGGCCATCGAATGGGTTCGCATCATGGAGACGCCCGAGATCCAGCCGCGGCCTGGTGACCTCCTCCTGACCACCGGCTTCCCGATCAAGGACGACCGCGCGGCCCAGATCCGCCTGGTCAGCCGCATCGCCGAGTCCGGAGGTGCCGGCGTCGTCGTCAAGCCGCACCCCTACCTCCGCAAGCTCGCGCCCGAGATGCTGACCGAGGCCGACCGCCTCCACGTCCCTCTCTTCACGGTCGGCGCCGGCGTGCAGCTGGTCGACATCATGGCGCCGCTGCTGGAGAGGATCATCAACGCTGAGCACTGGCGGCTGCGCCAGTCGTTCGAGATCCACCGCCGCTTCACCGAGCTGGTGCTCGACGGCAAGGGCGTGAACGAGATCTGCCGGACGCTGGCCGACCTGCTCGAGAGCGCGGTGGTGATCGAAGACGCGAGCTTCCACCTGCTCGCCCACGCCGGAGGTGGAGGCGACCCCCACCGCAAAGAGACGATCCAGCACCAGGGCACGCCGCAGCGCGTGCTGTTCGACCCGCAGATCCAGCGCATGCTCCGCGAGCTCGAGGCCAAGCGAGGTCCGATCAAGGTTCCGGCATACCCGCACGTCGGCATGTCCCGCGAGCGGCTGATCGCACCGATCCTGGCCGCGAACCAGGTGCTCGGCTACATCTCGGTGCTCGACAACCCGCCCCACAACGACGAGCTCGCGTTCCTCGCCCTCGAGCAGGCGGCACTCGTGCTCGCGCTCTCGATCGCCAAGGAGCGGGAGCTGGCCGAGGTCGAGGGGCGCGTGCGCGGCGAATTCCTCGGCGACCTGCTGTTCGGCACGTACGGCGACGAAGCGGCGGCCCAGCGGCGCGCCCGCCACCTGGGCTACCCGCTGCACGGCAGCCACGTCGTGATGCTCACCGACATCGACGACTTCCGCGGCTTCAACCGCGCCCGGCAGATCTCGGAGGACGCCATCCAGGCGATCAAGCGCGAGTTCCTGCGCCGGGTCACCGCGGTGGTGCGGGCGACTTTTCCTCGCGCCCTCGTCCAGGGCCGCTCCGACAGCGTGGTCGCGCTGCTTCCGATCGGGTCCGAGCCCGGCGACCACCAGGCCCGCGTGCACGCGCTCGGCCTGCAGGTGCGGCAGTCGATCGCGGACTGGAAGCCGGGCTTCACGGTCTCGGTCGGGTTCAGCGCGCCGACCGAGGCGCCCGCGGGCGTGGCCGCCGCCCAGCGCGAGGTCACGTCGGTGATGGATTCGCTGGCGCGGTTCAAGCGCTGGGGCGAGGTGGTGGCGGTCCCCGAGCTCGGACTCACCGGGCTCCTGGCCGCGGTCGCCGACGAGCGCCTCGTCGACTATGCCCACAGGCTGCTCGGGCCCCTGGTCGAGCACGACCGCGCGCGCAACGGCAGCCTGGTCGCGACTCTGCGCGCGTACCTGGAGACCGGCGAGCAGCAGGAGGCGGCGAAGCGCCTACGGGTGCACCCCAACACGCTGCGCTACCGCCTCGACCGGATCCGCGAGATCAGCGGCGTGGAGCTCGACGACGCCGAGACGCGGCTGAACCTGGCCGTGGCGCTCAGGGTCCAGTCGCTTTTGGGAATGTGAGGATCGCATAACAATTCGGGCATTCATTTGTCGGCTGCGCACTAGCTCGTAGCGCCGAATCCCGATAACCTCCAGATCAGTGCCCCCCACTGTTCGTTCAACGCGCCTTGCTCACGACGGGGACCTGCCCACCGAGCGCGCCGCCTGCGGCATGGGTTTCGTCGCCACGCCCGAGCTCGGCCACGACGCGGTGGGGTACGGCGTCGGCGCGCTGGCGCGGCTCGCCCACCGCGGAGGCCTCGACGCCGACGGCAAGAGCGGCGACGGAGCCGGACTCCTGATCCAGGTTCCCCATCGCCTCCTCGGCGGAGACGTGGCTGTGGCTGTGGTTTTCGAGTGGGACGTGCGGGCACGCGGGATCATGACCGGCGCTGTCCACGGCGTCGGCCTGGACATCGTCGAGTGGCGGCGGGTGCCCGTCGACACGGCAAGCCTCGGCGAGCGCGCGCTGGAGACGATGCCGGCGATCTGGCACGGCCTGATCGACCGGCAGGACCTCGACGCCGACGACCTCGAGCGGCGGCTCTACCTGGCGCGGCGCAGGGCAGAGCGGGACGCCGAGGACCTTGGCGTCCGCCTGTACGTGCCCTCGTGCTCGGCCCGCACCGTCGTCTACAAGGGCCTGATGGCGGGCACGCGGCTCGCCGACTTCTACCTCGACCTGCAGGACCCCGCATGTGAGAGCCGGCTGGCCGTCTTCCACCAGCGCTACTCCACGAACACGATGCCCGACTGGCGGCTGGCGCAGCCCTTCCGGATGCTGGCCCACAACGGGGAGATCAACACCGTCGGCGCCAACCGCGCCTGGATGCGCGCCCGCGATCCCGAGCTCGAGCCCGAGCTTCGCTCCGTGATCTGGAAGGAGGGATCGGACTCCGCGTCGCTGGACAACGCGCTCGAGCTGCTGGTCCAGCGCGGGTGGGAGGTCTCCGAGGCGTTGATGAGCCTGGTCCCAGACGCGTGGGAGGGCCGCGGTGACATCGCGGCCTCGGTACGCGACTTCTTCCGCTACCAATCGACCAAGTTCGAGCCGTGGGACGGGCCGGCGGCGCTCGCGTTCAGCGACGGACGGATGGTCGGCGCCGCGCTCGATCGCAACGGGCTGCGGCCGCTGCGGTGGCAGCGCACCAGGCAGGGCATGGTCGTGGCCGCATCCGAGGCGGGCGTGGTCCCCCTGGAGCCGGGCGACGTCGTGGAGCGGGGCCGCCTCGGCCCGGGCCAGATGCTCCTCGTCGACACGCGGGACGGCACCCTGCTCCGCGACGCCGACGCCAAGGAGCGGGCCGCGGCTCGCCACGACTACGGCCTGCTTGCCGACCGCGCCCTGGTGCCCGTCGAGCGGCGTCACCTCGAGCTTGACCCGCCTGAGGACCCGGGGCGGCTGCAGCGGATCCACGGCTGGGGATCGGAAGACGTGAAGATGGTCGTGGCCGCAATGGCCGAGACCGGGCTCGAGCCGGTCTACTCGATGGGCGACGACATTCCCATCGCGCCGCTCGGCCGAACGCCGCGGCGGCTGTATGGCTACCTGCGGCAGCGTTTCGCCCAGGTCACCAACCCGGCGATCGACCCCCTGCGCGAGAGGGCCGTCATGTCACTGCGCACGCTCATCGGCGCGCGGCGGCGCACCCTGGAACCAGAAGGCGGAGCCGAGGCGGAGCTCAGCCGGCGGCACCACCCGGCCGTGCCCGCAGATGCGGCATTGCTGGAACTGGAGTCGCCGGTGATGGGCGCGGGCGAGCTTGCGCGCGTGCTCGAGGAGGCGACCGTGCTGGACGCCACGTGCGCGCCGGACCGCTCCCTGGCCCAGGAGCTGGCTCGGCTGCAGGAGGAGGCTGCCGGGGTCGACGGAATCATCGCCCTTAGCGACCGGCGCGCGGATCTCGACCCCGCCCGCATGCCGATTCCGATGGCGCTCGCCGTCGGCGCGGTGCACGAGCACATGCTCACTGTCGGACGCAGGATGTCCAACGACATCGTCGCTGTCGCCGGTGACGTCGTCGACGTGCATGACGTCGCCTGCCTGATCACCATCGGCGCCTCCGCTGTTCATCCCTACCTGGCGATGGCCACGGCCGGCGCCGAGGGGGAGGCCGGCTACCGCAAGGCGCTCGAGACCGGGCTGCTCAAGGTCATGGCCAAGATGGGAATCTCGTGCGTCGCCAGCTACCGCGGCGGGTACGTGCTGGAGGCGCTCGGCCTGGGAGCCGAGGTGATGGAGACGTGCTTTCCCAGCGTGCCCTCGCGAATCGGAGGCGCGGACCTGTCTGACCTCGACGCGATGGGCCGCGCCCGGATGGCCGAGGCCGTGGGCACGCTCGCCGACCATGGCCGCGTCCGGTTCCGCAAGGCCGGCGAGCACCATGCCTACAACCCGCTGGCCGTCCGCGCAGCAAAGAAGGCGGCCGAAACTGGCGACGCAGAAGCCTTCAAGGAATTTCAGCGCCTGTCGCGAATGGGCGGGCCTCAGTCGCTGCGCGAGCTGCTGGGCTTCCAGAAGGCGGCCGCGCCGATCTCCATTGGCGAGGTCGAGCCGGCGTCCGAGATCGCCCGTCGCTTCGTGAGCACCGCGATGTCGCTGGGCGCCCTTTCCCCCGAAGCGCACGAAGCGCTGGCGGTGGCGATGAACCAGATCGGCGCGCGCTCCAACTCGGGGGAGGGCGGAGAGGACCCGGACACGTATGACGACGGCGACGTCCGGCGCGACAACCGCGTCAAGCAGGTGGCCTCGGCGCGCTTTGGCGTCACGCCCCGCTACCTGAAGCGCGCGGACGAGCTGGAGATCAAGATCGCCCAGGGCTCGAAGCCCGGCGAGGGCGGCCAGCTGCCCGGCTTGAAGGTGACAAGCCTGATCGCGCGCCTGCGGCACGCGCAGCCCGGCATGCAGCTGATCTCCCCGCCCCCGCACCACGACATCTACTCGATCGAGGACCTGGCGCAGTTGATCTACGACCTCAAGTCGGTCAATCCGCGCGCCCGTGTCGGGGTCAAGCTCGTGGCCGAGTCAGGCGTGGGCACGATCGCTGCGGGCGTGGTCAAGGCGCGGGCCGACTACGTGCTGGTCTCGGGACACGACGGCGGGACCGGCGCCTCGCCGCTGTCGTCGATCAAAAACGCCGGCGTGCCATGGGAGCTCGGCATCGCCGAGACGCAGCAGGTGCTTGTCGCCAACCGGCTTCGCGAACGCGTGAGCCTGCGCACGGACGGCGGCCTGCGGAGCGGGCGCGACATCGTGGTCGCGGCGCTGCTGGGCGCTGAGGAGTTCGGCTTCGGGACCGGGGTGCTGGTCGCGCTGGGCTGCGACATGGCGCGGCAGTGCCACCTCAACACGTGCCCGACCGGGATCGCCACCCAGCGCGAGGACCTCAGGGCGAAGTTCGCCGGCCGCCCCGAGCACGTGATCCACCACCTCTTCTTTATCGCCGAGGAGGTCCGCGAGCACCTCGCATCGATGGGCGCTCGCGCGCTGGACGACATCGTCGGCCGCGTCGAGCTCCTGTACCAGCTCGAGGGCGCCGACCTCGACCTGTCCTCCGTGCTCCGGGCGACGGATCCCTCCGCCCCCCGCCGGCGCGTGTGGGCGCGCAACGGCGAGCTGCCCGAGGCGACGCCCGCGAGCGGCCGAATCGACAACTCGCGCCGCACGGTCGGAGCCGCGCTCGAACCGGGCGCCTCGCGCGCCTACCAGGGGAGCGCCGGCCAGAGCTTCGGCGCGTTTCTGGACGAGGGCGTGGAGCTCTCGCTCGAAGGCGAGGCCCAGGACTACGTGGGCAAAGGCATGGGCGGCGGCGTGATCGTGATCAAGCCACCGCTCGGCGACGCCGCGGCCGACCCGGTGCTGGCCGGCAACACGATCGCCTACGGAGCCACGGGCGGAAAGCTGTTCATCGCCGGCCGCGCGGGCGAGCGGTTCTGCGTGCGCAACTCGGGCGCGGTCGCCGTGGTCGAGGGCGCGGGCGACCACTTCTGCGAGTACATGACCGGAGGGATCGCGGTGTCGCTCGGGCCGGTGGGTTGGAACGCCGGCGCGGGGATGACCGGCGGCACGGCCTATCTCGTCGACTGGCGGCAGCTGAACGGCGACAGCGTGGTCGCGCGGGAGGTGCCGCAGGAAGACGAATGTGACCTGCGCTCGCTGGTGGCGGAGCACCACCGGCGGACGGGCTCGGCCCGGGCGGCGGAGCTCCTGGCGGACTGGCCCGCGGCGCTGGCCCGGTTCCGGCAGGTCGTGCCGGTGGTCCACGCGCCTGCCCCCATCGCCGAGCCTGTCGTCGAGGAAAGCGTTCAGGAAGACGCCCCCAAGCCCGCAGCCTGAGGGCCTGGCCAGGCTTTATTCGCCTCAGGCTTGGAACTCGGTCAGGCGCTCGGCCTCGCCGGCCACAGCTGACGCGCAAGCGGCACACGATTCAGCTCGCGGGGAGTGATGACGCGCTTGACGCCTGTCAGACGCGCGCCGCCTCGCGGATGCGGTCGAGGACGCGCATGTTGGCGACCGAGTCGTCCAGCGAGATCGCCACCTGACCACCGCCGGTGACGCTGTCGGCGAACGACTCGACCATCAGCTGGTAGGGATCGTCGGGGTCGCGCCAGGCCGAGAACGGGCGCTGGAGCGTGAAGTTTCCCTTCGGTGTGACGGCGGTCAATCCCTGCTCCTCGGCCGACTCGAAGCTGCACCACAGCGAGGCCGTGCTTCCGGATGCGAAATGCAGCAGCGCGCTCACGCTCATGTCCACCTTGGTGGACGGATCGAGGCGCCCCTCGGCGAGCACGGTGTCGGGCTCGCCCAGCATCCACCGGGCCACGTTCACCGTGTAGCAGCCGACGTCAAGCAGCGCGCCGCCGCCCAGAGACGGCTGCATCCGGTAGTTGGCCGCGTCGGTCAGAGGAAAGCCGAAGCTCGCCTGGACGTGGAGCGGTCGATCGTCGCCGCTCAATCCCTCGACGAACTCCCTCGTGCGCGGGTGGAAGCGGTACATGAACGCCTCCATGAGGCAGAGGCCTGACGCGCGAGCCGCCGCCGCCATCTCCTCGGACTCGGTTGCGTTCATGGCCAGCGGCTTCTCGCACAGCACATGCTTGCCGGCCGCGAATGCCCTCAGCGTCCATTCCCGGTGGAGGCTGTTGACGAGCGGGATGTAGACCGCGTCGACGTCCGGGTCGGCCAGCACGGCGTCGTAGTCCGCGAGCACCTTCTCGACCCCCTGCTCCTTGGCCATGCTTCGAGCCCGCTCCGGGTCGCGGCTGGATATCGCGACGAGCCGTCCGTTGCGCGAGGCTGCGATCGCCGGCGCCACCGCGTGGCCGGCGATCGAGGCAGCGCCGAGGATGCCCCAGCCGACGCGCCCTTCCTTTATATGTCGACCTCGAGGCGTGCGCCGCCCTCGGCGATCGATCGCGTGGCCGCTTCCATCACGGCCACGGTCCGGCGTGCCTCTTCAGGCCGCACCGCCAGCGGCTCGTCCCAAGCGATGTGGTCGGCGAGGTTGCGGTAGAAGGCGTGCTCATCGCGCGGCCCAAGGGCGAGGTGCTCCTCGTGCACGCCGCCGTCCGCCGGCCGTGAAACCGTCAGCCGCGCCGGTGAGTCCGCCGGCGCGAGGCCGTCCTGCAACCGCCAGTCACCCACGATCGCGCCGCGCGTGCCGAGCACGTACCACTTCGGCTTGGGCGCCGCCGCGATGTCGGACTGCATGAACATCGCCTGCGCGCCGCTCGCGAACGTGAGGTCAACGCGCACCTGGTCGGCGTTGGTGACGTCATGCCACACGCGCTTGTGGCCGACCGCGCTGAGGCTCGTCACCGGACCGTCGAACAGCCGCAGCACCCAGTCGAAGTAATGGGATCCCCAGTCATAGATCGTGCCGCCCGAGATCGGCTCGTGGCTGTGCCAGTAGTCGCACGGATGCGAGTAGCCGCCGATGAACGACTCCATGTAGAAGGGGTCGCCGATGCGGCCCGACCGCACCGTCTCGCGCAGGGCCACGTAGTCGGGATCCCACCTGCGGCTCTGGAAGACGGTCAGGACACGCTGTCGGGCGCCGGCAGTGTCGATCATGCGGTCGACGTCGTCGAGCGTGATCGCAAACGGCTTTTCGCAGACCGCGTGCTTGCCCGCGTCAAGAGCGGCCACGACCGGATCGGCGTGCAGGCTGGGCGGCGTGCCCACGACCACCAGCCCGACCTCAGGATCGCCGAGCAGGCCGTCGAGGCTCGCGTGGGCGGCCACGCCCAGCTCTCGCTTCGCCAGCTCGCGGCGCTCGGCCGAAAGATCGCAGACCGCATGGAGCTCGAGGCCGGCGGTGGCCGTGATCGATGCCGCATGCGCCCTGGCGATCGCTCCGTATCCGACCAGGCCCACCCCGACCGCGGGCGGCGGAGCCGATCCGGCCGCAAAGAGCAGGGTCCGATGCACGAGCTTCTGGAAGTCCGGGTTCTCATAGGTGTCCCGGCCGTGACCAAGGCCGATGTGAACGAAGCGTCCATCGCCGTGCTTCCGCTCGTAGGCCACGACCTGCTCCGTGAACTGCCAGCTGGCGCGCATCAGGATCTCGGCCCCGGCCGGTGGGCCTTCGGCGAGAAAGAGCTCGTCCTCGACCCTGATCTCGGGCGCAAGACTCGCGGTCACAGGATGGCCGGGGTCGGGCCTCACCACCAGCTCGGTCAGGCGGCTGGGATCGCTCAGCCTCCAGCCGGCGAGCTCGGCTATGTCGTCGAGCGCCGACCAGGCAGCCAGCGTTCCATGGAGGAGCACCAGACCGCCACCGCCGGCGACGAAATTCTTCAGCCTCGCGGCCTGGCCCGGCTCGAGCTGCACGTCACTGGCGGCAATCACCACGCGGGCCCTCGCCCCTGGGACGGCATTGATGTCGGACGCGACCTCGAGGTCGAAGTGGTGCATCAGCTCGAGCCCGTGCACCAGCGGCCGGGCTGAGTGCTCGTAGTCGTGTGTGCGGCCGGCCACTAGGAAGATCGCCGGCACCCGGGAGCGCCTCATCGTCAAGATCGTACGCGGGCGATGTCGCGGAGAGCCTTGCGGGTCAGCTCGGCCGATCGCTCCCAGGTGAACTCCTTCGCGCGCTCGATGCTGGCGGCGCGAAGCCGTTCCCGCAGGGCCTCGTCGCTCAGCACCTGCTCCATCCCATCGGCGATCGCCTCGACGCCCTCGGGGTCGACCAGGACCGCCGCTTCTCCGGCCAGGTCCGGGAGAGCGCCGGCCGCGCCCACCACCGCGGGCAGCCCATGCGACATGGCTTCGAGGAGGGGCAGCCCGAAACCCTCGTAAAGGCTCGGAAATGCGAGCAGCCCCGCCGACTCGTAGAGGCCGCTGAGCGTGGGCTCGTCGACATGGCCGAGATAGCGCACGCCAGGCTCGGCGCGAATTCGGTTCAGCGTGTCCCCGTAGGCCCAGCCCGGACGGCCGGCGATGACCAGCGGCGGCGCGGCTATGCGCGCGCGGAGGGCGCGATAGGCGGCGAGCAGGCGCGGGTAGTTCTTGCGCGGCTCGACCGTGCCCACGGCGAGGATGAAGCCGGGCTCGAGGCCTTCGGGCAGCGGCCCGGGCGGGACCGAGTTGGAAACGCCGAGCGGCACGACCGACACTTTCTTGTCCAGGCCGGGCAGCGGATAGCAGTCGAGCAGGTCCTGCCGGGTCTTGTCCGAGATGACCAGGACCGCGGCCGCCTGGCGCAGCGCGGGGCCGAGGATCGAGCCGAGATACACGCGCTGCTGCCATGGCACCTCGGCGGGCAGGAGCTTGAACGCGAGGTCGTAGACGAAGATGGCCGCGGGCGGGGCCGCTCGCTGCCGGCGGGGCGGGCTGGGCCAGAACGGGTACAGGATCGCGTCCCCGCCGAGCTGGCTCTCGACCACGGGCAGCCAGCGCAGCTTCAGGGCGAGCTCGTGGCGATAGGGCGCGAGCACGGCGTCGCAGTCGAGGTCGCTGAGGCTCGGCGGCCGCTCACGGCTGCAGAGCAGGGTGTAGGCGTCTCCGTCGCGCTCGGTGACGAGTGCCCTCGCGAGCTCGGTGGCCACGGTGACCATGCCCACGCGCGGCCGCCAGCAGGCGGTCACGTCGATAGCGAACCTGGCCATCCTGGCCACTCTAGAGCGACCGCCAAATGGACGAGGACAGGCGGTCCGAATCGATGTAACGTCTAGGGTGGCGCGGGGAGAGCGTTCGCATTCATTTCGCCGATCCCTCCCTCCTTTCTGAGGTCCTCCGTCGCGTGAGACGGAGGACTAATTTTTAGAAGATCTGAGTTGCGCTCTAGGCCGGATTCAGTCCGGCCGTCCCTAATTCGCGCCACTACCTACCTACTCCAGGCGAAATAGGAAACGGGATGGGGTCCCGCGGGGAAGGGCGGAGCCCTTACCCGCGCCTTAGGACTGGACTGACCTGATCGCGAATACGCAGTCGAACGTGCCCGAGACCGAGCCGCACTCGACCTCTTCCACGTACCAGTCGTTGGCCAGGCCCGCCCAGCGCAGGATCGCCTCGATGGTCGCGATCCAGATGTGGCACGACTTGACGGTCTTGATCCGCCCGAGGGCGAACATGTTCGAGAAGTTGACGAGCCAGAACTGGCCTTCGTCCACCTGCAGCCATGCGTGCGTGTGCTCGCCGCGCACGTTGTCCATGGCCTCGGTGAATGCCTTGACCACACCCGCGAGCTTGCGCTGCCGGCCCGGTACCAGCCGGCGCGTGCCGGGCATGCCGTGCCGGCCCTGGGCCAGCCAGCGTTCAGTGGCGCGGCGGCCCCACGCGCGGATCTGGTCCTCGCCCTCGGCGCCGTAGACGACCTCGAACGCCTCGTTCAGACGGCTGAGGTAGTCGACCGGCGTCGCGAGCTGCTCGTCGTCCGGCGGATCGTGGTCCAGGTACTGGGCCAGGCCCGCGGTATACGCGATCTCGTGCCACCTGTCGCGGGTCAGGTCTCGCGCGACGTGCACCAGGTTGGCGACGTGCGAGTTGAGGATGAACCGGCCTCGCGCGCGGGCGGTCTTCACACCCATCAGCTCCAGCGTCCTCACGGCGGACGACGAGCCCGAGCCCGAGCTCGGCGTCGGCGGCGGCGAGCCGTTGACGACCAGCGGAGCCACCCTCTGCATCGGAGGAAGCGTCTGGATCGGAGCCGGCCCGCCCGGCGCGCCCGACGCGGTGAGCACTACGGCAGGCACCGCCGGCGGCGTGAGCGGCATGGCGGTCGTTTCCATCGAGGCCGCAGCCACGCGCGCGCCGGCGGCCGCCGGGACGGGCGGCACGGTCGCCCCCGTGCTGCGGCGCTGCGGCAGCTTGGCCATGAGCCCGAGCAGCTCGCGGATCGTCTGTGGGCGGTCGTTGGGGTCCTTGGCGAGGATCTTCTTGAGCAGCTGGTCCAGCTCGTCCGGAAGGTTCTGGTTGAGCGCCACCGCGGACGGGATCGGCGAGTTGACTGTGGCGTACGCGACCTCCATGCGGTTGTGGCCGGTGTAGGGCAACCGGCCCGTCAGCATCTCGAACGTGAGCGCGCCCATCGCGTAAATGTCGGCGCGGCGATCGACGTCGTGGCCCATCACCTGCTCCGGGGCCATGTAGCCGGGCGTACCGATGGCCAGCCCGATCGTGGTCAGGTGGGTCGGCTGACCGGCCCCACGAGCCAGGCCGAAGTCCGCCAGCAGCGCGCGCCCGTCGGCGTGGATGAGCACGTTGGTGGGCTTGAGATCGCGGTGGACGATGCCCGCGTCGTGCGCGTGCTGCAGGCCGTCGCCGATCTCGCGCAGGTAGCGCCAGGCGGTGAGCGTGTCCAGCGGCCCGCGGCGCAGGATGTCGCGGAGGGTGCCGCCGCGGATCAGCGGCATGGTCAGGTAGGCGACGCCCTCGGTCAGCTCGAAGTCATAGATGGTGAGGATGTTCGGGTGGTCGAGCTTGGCCAGTGTCTTCGCCTCGGCCTCGAACCGCTTGACGAAACCTTCGTCCTCGAACAGCTCCGGCGAGAGAGCCTTGAGCGCCACCTCTCGCCCAAGCGGCTGCTGGACCGCGCGGTAGACGACGGCCATGCCGCCGCTGCCCAGGCGCTCGACGATCTCGTACTGCCCGAGCCTGGTGCCGGTGAGGTCTTTCATTGCGGGCTTCGGTTGGCGGTCAGCTTGTCGACGACCGCGGTGAGGTCGGTGAGGCGAAACGGCTTGCTCAGCACGTCATCGGCGCCTGCGGCGAGAAAGCGCTCGCGGTCACTGGCCATCGAGTGCGCGCTCGCGATCACGATCGCCATGTCCGGCTTCTGAGCCTTGATCTGGCGCATCGCTTCGAGCCCGTCCATCCCTGGCATGGCGACGTCCATCAGGATCATGTCGAGTGGGTTGGCCAGCGCGAGCGACACCGCCTCGACGCCGTCCGACGCGGTGAGCACCTTGTGGCCGGCCTTCTCCAGCACGCGCCGGCACAGGCGCTGCGCCACCTCGTTGTCGTCAGCTACGAGGACAGTCACCGGCGCCGCCGGACCGCCCTCCTCAGGCATGACGCAGCTGCATCGATGGGGTGATCGCCTCGGCGGCCAGGGGGATGGTGAAGTGGAATGCAGATCCATGGCCGACGGCGCTCTCGACCCAGATCTTGCCGCCGTGCATCTCCACGATCTGCTTAACGATGGTCAGGCCCAACCCGGTCCCGGCGATGGCCTGCGCCGCGCCGCTGCGCACGCGCCGGAATCGCTCGAAGACGTGGGCGATCTCGTCGGGCGGGATGCCGAGCCCGGTGTCGGCGACCGTGATCAGCGCGTAGCCGCCTTCGGCCCGGCTCGAGATGGTCACGGTGCCGCCCTCCGGCGAGTACTTGACGGCGTTGTTGACGAGGTTGCTCACGACCTGGACCAGGCGGTCGCGGTCGCCGGTCACGATCGGCAGGCGAGGGTCGAGGTCGGGCTTGAACTCGACCGTGTTGGCGGGCGTCGCCCGTGCGATCGCGTCGGTCAGCACCTCGTTGATGTCGACGTCCGCCATCCGGATGCTCATGCGCCCGGACTCCATCCGGTCGAGGTCGAGCATGTCGCCGATCAGCCGGTTGACCCTGTCCGCGTCATTGAATATGTAGCCGCCGTAGGCGCGGACCTCGTCCGGCTCGAGGCCGCCGTCGCGGATGAGCTCACTGAAGCCCTGGATGCCGGTCAGCGCGGTCCGGAACTCGTGCGACACGATCGAAAGGAACTCGGTCTTGGTGTGGTCCAGCTTCTCGAGGTCGGCGTTCGCATTGCGCTGCGCCTCCAGCGCGTCGGCGATCTTGTCCTGGGCGTCGCGGACCTTGGTCACGTCCTCGACCATCACGAGCACGTGCTCAGGCCGGCCGTTGGAATCGGGTATCGACGTGGCCGTCATCTGCAGCCACAGCCAGCGCCCGCCGCCGGTGGCGGCCCGGACCTGGACGCTGCCGCCGTCGCTGAAGCCCGCGAGCAGGGGCGCCACGCGCGTCTTGCCGGCGGCGAGGTCGTAGGAGCGGAGCAGGTCCGGCCAGGCCTGGTCGCGCAGCGTCTCGAAGTCGTGCTCGAGCATCCCGAGCAGCGCGGCGTTGCCCTCGAGTAGCTCGCCGGTGGCGCTGATGCGGGCGATGCCGATGGGCGCGCGCTCGAAGATGGCCCGGTGGTCGGTCTCGCTGCGCTGCAGCGCCCGGGTGGTGTCGGCGCGCTGGATGAACTGCCCCACCTCGGAGCCGACCGTGGTCAGCATGGTCATGACGTCGTCCTCGACGTCGGACGCCCGCCGCGACAGCAGAGCGATCACGCCTGTGACCGATCCGACCGACACGACGGGGCAGACGACCACCTCGGTCAGACCCGCCTTTCTCGCCGGCACGGTGAGCGACGGCTCGGTCATCGGCGAGATGGACTTGGTCGCAGCAGCGACGCCTGACTGGCGCGCTCGCCCGAACACGCCCTCGCCCGCCGGCAGCAGCAGCTCGCGGCACTCCCGGTCGAACTCGGCCAGCAGCCCCCCGTCGTCATGCCAGGAATCGTGGAGGCGAAGCGCGCCGCGCTCACCTTCGACCGTCCAGAACTGGACGGTGTCCCGATCGAGGTTGGTGGAGAGGGCGCCGAGGACGTGAGGAGCGGCCTGCTCCCAGGTCGCGCTTGTCGCGATGGCGTGGCGCACGGCGACCATCGCATCCCTGATCGCGTCGCCGCGCTTGGCGACGGAGATGTCGGTCTCCTGCACCACGAATAGCGGCCCCTGTCCGTCTGGCGGTGCCGCCGCGATCGTCAGCGCCACCGGAAACGTCTCGCCGCTGCGGCGAATCTGCCTGCTCTCGCCTTCCCAGCGGACCGCCCGACCGCTCCGGAGCGCGGCCAGCTGCTTCTCGAGCTTGTGCGCATGGGCTCGGTCGGTCACCGCGGCCAGGGTGGTCGCCATCAGCTCCGGGACCGTCCGGCCGAGCATCGCGGCCAGCCTGTCGTTGGCCTGCACCCACCTGGCCTCCGAGTCGATCAGCCCCAGCCCGACGGTCGCGCCCGCAACGGTCCGAGCGAGGAGCTGGTCGCGGTGGCGGAGCTCGGCGGTCTCCCGCTCGGCGGCCGCGGCGGCCGCCGTCGTGTGGCGCACGACCTCGTACACGATCACGGCCACCACCCCGATCGCCGCGAGCAGAACGATCGCGGCAAACTCGATCGTGCCCTGCGCACGGGCCAGGCCCACCAGCAGAGCCGCGAGAGCGAACAGCCCGATGAGCAGCCACCCGGAGACGGGCGTGACACGACGAACCAGGCTCTCCACAGTTGTCGGCTTCGCGGCGAACCGCTCGATGAGGCCTGGCGCCACCGGTTCTCCCTCCCCCCCTCTCCTGGGGCTCTCGGTGCGCAGGGCCTGAATTTTATCGGCCGGCGGGCGCGGTGAGCCCCACTTAGCCATCGCGGATGAAGGTGGCGCGGCCCGGCCGGACCGACCCTTGTTAAGCTGCGTCAAGCGAAGGCTGAGTTGAATTCCACGAATTCGCCGCTGCATTCACTCGGCCTGAGCCGCCGGGTCTATCCGTTCCTCGGCCTGGCCATCGTCGGCGTGGTGACCATCCGCGGCTCTGCCGCCGTGACGGCTTCGCCCGAGCAGCTGGCAGCCGTCGTCATCGGCGGTCTGCTCGTGCTGGCGCCCCTGGTCCCGGTGGACTTCCTGCCCAAGGGCCGTCTCGCGTCAGCCGCTCCGGTGGCTGCCGGCCTGGCCCTGGCCGCGTACCCACTCTGGGCTGGAGGGTCCTGGATCGGAATCGCCGCCGCGGCCCTGCTGGCCACGGTCGGCAGCGCGTTGATCCTGCTGCCTTGGGACCGGATCCCTCGCCAGCTCCATGCCGCCGCACCCATCGGCGGCCTGGTGATTTCACTGTTCATCGAGGGCCAGTACGGATCCAGCGTCCTGCACGCGTTTCCGTTCTTGCTGCTGCCGCTCCTGTTCCTCGCCCTCTACTACACGACGGCGGAGTTCGCGATCGGCGCAACGCTGGCCATCGCCAACGTCGTCTTCGTCGCGTTGACAAACCCAGGAGCGCCGGACTCCGGGCAGGCGCTGATCGCGGCCCTGACCCTCGTCGCCCTGGGCCTGCTCGTGCGGCGCGTCGTTTCCGACCTCGAGGCAAGCCGGGCGGAAGCCTCGGCCGCCGAGGCCGCCAAGTCCGACCTGCTGGCCAACCTCGCCGAGCGCAACGAGCAGCTGCAGGAGATGACCCGGATGAAGTCCGAGTTCCTCGCCACGATGAGCCACGAGATCCGGACGCCCATGAACGGCGTCATCGGCATGACCGGCCTGCTGCTCGGCACCGAGCTCACGCCCGAGCAGCGCGACTACGTGGAGACCGTGCGCACTTCGGGTGACACGCTGCTCGAGATCATCAACGACATCCTCGACTTCTCGAAGATCGAGGCCGGCCGCGTGCGCATGGAGTCCATCGACTTCAGCCCCAAGAACGTAACCGAGGAGGCGGCCGAGCTGTTCGCCGAGGCGGCGGCCAACAAGGGCATCGAGCTGATCCTCGACGTCGAGCCCGACGTCCCGGCCCGGGTGATCGGCGACCCGGGTCGGCTGCGCCAGATCCTGCTCAACCTGGTCGGGAACGCGGTCAAGTTCACGGACGAAGGCGAGGTGGTCGTCCGGGCAGCACGACTCGAGACCAAAGGACCCGGCGTGCTGCTGCGCTTCGAAGTCTCGGACACCGGCATCGGTCTCACGGAGGAGGAGCGCGCCCAGGTCTTCGCGACCTACTCGCAGGTCGACAGCTCCACGACCCGCAGGCACGGCGGCACCGGCCTCGGCCTTGCCATCGCCCGGATGCTCACGCAACTGATGGGCGGCGAGATCGGCGTCGAGAGCGACAAGGGCGCGGGCAGCCGGTTCTGGTTCACGTCGCTGTTCCGCGAATCGGAGGGCAAGCCGCGCGCGACAACGATCGGCGCCGACCTGACCGGCACGGCGGTCGCGATCATCGATGACAACCGCACGAACCGCACGATCCTGGAGCGGTACCTCGACTCGTGGGGCATGCGGCAGGCCAGCTACGAAGGCGGCGACGAGGCGCTGATCGCGATGCGAGAGGCGGCAGAGAGCAACGCGCCGTTCGACGTAGCGATCGTCGACATGATGATGCCGGGAATCGACGGCCGCCAGGTCGCCGCCGAGATTCGCAGCGACCCGCTGCTCCGCGACCTGGTCGTCGTCCTGCTCACGTCGGCGGGACGGTCCGAGCACCCTGTGCCGGGCATCGACATGGAGCTCGTCAAGCCGGTCCGCCCGTCCCAGCTGTTCGACGTGCTGCAGACGCTGCTCGCCGACCGGCCGGAGCACCCGAGGCGCTCAGCGGCGGACGAGGCGATGGCGCCGGCCGGCCGGGGCGGCAACGGCGCGCGGGTGCTGGTCGTGGAAGACAACGCCGCCAACCTGAAGGTCGCCGTGCGGATGATCGAACGGCTCGGCTACCGGGCGGACATGGCGGGCAACGGCCTCGAGGCGGTCAAGGCCCTCGGCCACCTGGACTACGACGCGGTGCTCATGGACTGCCAGATGCCCGAGATGGACGGCTACGAGGCGACCCGCCGGATCAGGCGGCTCGAACAGGGGTCCCCGCGAAATCTCGGCGAAGCCTCCGATTTCGCGGGGAGACAGCGGCGTCACACTCCGATCATCGCCATGACCGCGAGCGCGATGGCCGGCGACCGCGAGCGCTGCCTGGCCGCCGGGATGGACGACTACATCTCCAAGCCGATCAAGATGCACGTGGTCGCGGCGGTGTTGGAGCGGTGGCTCGGCGACGGGTCCGAGAGCCGGCACTCGGAGTCCGGCAACAGGGCTTGAGCGTCCGCGAGCCGGCACTCGCCGGTTCTCAGCTCACGCGCCTGGATTCCACTTCCTACGCAGCGCGAGCACGGTCACGTCGTCCGACAGGTCGCGGCCGCTTGCGCCTTCGGTGAGCAGCTTGACGAGCTCCTCGGCGGACGCCGCGGTGCGCACGTCGAGCGGCAGCAGCACGTCCTTGATCGCCATGTCGGGACGAAGGTCGAGCAGGCCGTCCGAGAACACCAGCAGCGTGTCGCCCGGCTTGAGGTTGGCCCACCCGATGGAGAACTCCTGCTCGGGGAACATGCCGATCGGCGCGCCGCGCAGGGACATGTTCTCCTGGCCGGTGCTGCCGCGAAGGATGCGGGCGTGGCCGTGACCGGCGTCGATGTAGTGCAGGTCGCCGCTGGGCAGGTCGAAGACACCATGGAACACCGTGACGAACGCCTCGTTGACCTCGAGCGGCGCCTCCATGATCCGCGCCGCCAGGCGCACCGACTGCTGCAGGTCCTCCACCTGCGCCGACGCCCGGAGCGCGGCCCTGACCGTGGCCATCATCATGGCCGCCGGAAGTCCTTTGCCCATCACGTCGCCCAGGGTGACCGCGACCCGCTTCTCGTCGGGTAGATACCAGTCGTAGAAGTCGCCGCTGATCTCGCGCGCGGGCGTGAAGTGCGCCGCGATCTCGAAGCTCTCGCCGGCCAGCGGCGACTTTGGGAGCATGCCCTCCTGGATGTGCGCGGCGGTCGCCATCTGCTCGGCTCGTTCGGAAACCATCTTCTCCAGACGGTGGAGGTTGGACTGGTACTCGAGCTCCAGGTTCCGGCGGCGCAACGCGTTGTAGACGGCGAGGTACAGCTCGGTGGACCCGATCGGCTTGACGAAGTAGCCATGGGCCCCATGCTCGACCGCGGCCTTGCCCAGCTCGGGGTCGTCGACGCCCGAGATCATGACCACGGCGATGTCGGGCCGGAGCGCGCGCAGCTCGCCCAGCAGGCCGTATCCCGACTCGTCGGGCAGCCTCACGTCCAGCACCACTACCGCGTATTCGTTCGCCGCCAGCCGCTGCCGCGCCTCCGCGCCCGAAAAGGCGGTGTCAGCCTCGATGCCCCGGCTCTTGAGGATTCTGGCCATCGATTTGGCCAGGGCCTCCTCGTCCTCCACGATCAGCATGTGCGGCGTGGCTTCAGCGGATGTCATGGCTTCGCTGAAGTTTAGGTGTGTAACCCGGAACGGATGGCAGCCTTGGCGTTGTAGTCTCTGGGGCGCGATGAGCCTGGAAGTGCAGACCCGGCAGACCGATGCGGGGATCACGGTGGTCGCTCCTTCAGGCCGCCTCGACGTGGCGGGCGCCCCGACCTTGAAGGCGGCGATCGGCGAAGCGGTCAAGAGCGGGCAGCCGCGGCTGGTGATCGACATGGAAGGCGTCAGCTTCGTCGACAGCACCGGGCTCGGATCCGTCATCGCCGCGCTCAAGATGGTGCGCGGCTCGAAAGGAGACCTGAGGCTCGCCGCCCCGAACCAGCAGGTCCGGGTCGTGCTCGAGCTCACGACCCTGGATCGCGTCTTCGCGTACTACCCCACGGTCGAGGATGCTCTAACTGACTTCTGAGTTTGCCGAGCCGTTCGAGTTTCACGCCAGCCTGACGCAGCTCGACGATGCGCTCGACACCCTGCACCACTCGGTGCACCTGCTGCGCGAGCGCGTGGCGGGAGCAGTCGACGACACCAACGTGATGCTCTTCGAGAGCGCCATCGCCGAGATCGGCGCCAACGTGCTGACGCACGGCAGGAAAGAGGGTCCGGTTGACGCACCCGTCGAATACAGCCTGCGCCTCGAAGGCCACCTGGCGATGGCAACTTTCACTGACCGTGGACCTCCCCTTCATAATCAGCTGACTCGCGCCATGCCGGAGCCGACCAGCGAGGCGGGGCGCGGCCTCGCCATCGCCCGCCAGGTGCTCGATGAGCTGGGCTACGAACGTGATGGCGAGGTCAACAAATGGCGACTGGTGAAGCGATTGTGAGCACAGATGGCGGGCAGCTCGCCGCGCGTGAGCTGGTCCACGAGTTCCGCAACCTGCTCGCGGTGATCGTCAACTACTGCGAGCTCATCGCCGACGAGACCAACGATCCAGCGGCGATCAAGGCCGACCTGCACGAGATCCGTATCGCCGCCGAGCGCGCTCTCGCCCTGACCGACAAGATCCCTGTGCCGCCCAAGATGGCTGCTGCGGAGCCGCCAAGCGACTCTTTATGACGGCGGTGAAGGAAGGAGGGGCCAGGGCCGGAAGCCGTAAGCCACGCAGCAGCGACCGCGAAGTGGTGCTCGTCGTGGACGACGAGCCGCAGGTGCTGCAGCTCCTCAAGCGGGTCCTGGAGCGGGCGGGTTTCGAAACCATCGCCATCGGCGACGGCCGCACCGCACACGAAGCGGCCGTCGAGTGGCGGCCGGACATCATCCTGCTCGACCTGATGCTCGGCCCGATCACCGGAGACCAGGTGCTGGCCGAGCTGCGCAACGACTTCCGAACCCGCCTGATACCTGTGGTTTTCCTGACCGTGCGCAGCTCGATCAAGGACAAGGTCGAGCACCTGATGGCGGGGGCCGACGACTACGTGACCAAGCCGTTCATCGGCGAAGAGCTGGTCGCCCGCCTTCGCGCCGTGATCATGCGCGCCACCACGACGCGCGAGCTGAGCCCGCTCACCGGTATGAGCGGCAACTCCGACATCCTGCGCGAGATATCGAGCCGCCTCGCGACCCGCGGCGAGTTCGCGGTCCTCTACCCCGACATCGACAACTTCAAGAGCTACAACGACCACTACGGCTTCATTCGCGGCGACGACGTGATCAAGACTCTCGCCTCGATCATCCTCGAGGTCCTCGAGGAGAACTATTCGCCGGCCCACTTCGCCGGCCACGTCGGGGGCGACGACTTCGTCATCCTCACCGAGCCGCGCCTGGCGGAGGAGATCGCGGCCGAGGTCACAAAGCGCTTCGACGAGGCGGTCCCGATCCTTTACGACGTCCAGGATCGCGAGCGCGGCTGGATCGAGTTCGAGGACCGGACCGGCAACAAGCACCGGACCAGCCTGGTCTCGCTGTCCACCGGGATCGTGGTCGCCAAGCCTGGCGCGTTCGGCAGCGCGCCCGCGCTCGCGTCCCGAGCCGCCGAGGTGAAGGGCGTCGCCAAGCGGATCCCCGGCTCCAAGTGGGTGGTCGACCGGCGCCGGCCCCCCGACTCGATGCGGCGGTAAACAGGTGACCTCAAACCTGGGTTGAGCGCGGTATCCCCGGTGCTAGCATCCCGAACGGATGGGCCTCTGAGTTGGACGTGATCCAGTCGACTCCGCCTGCGCAGCCGCTTGCTGAAGCGCGCTTCGCGCGCGTGCCGGTCACCGTGCACCGGCTGGACGGAGGGCTGGAGGTCGGTGAGTCGGAGGCGCGGGCCCTGAGCGCCGCCGGCTACCCGATCTACACGCCGCCCGATTCCGACCGTCCGAGGCTGATTCCGCTGAACGACATCAAGTACGTTGTCATCGGTTCGGTGGAGGACCCCGGCCTGGAGCCGGACCCGGGCGACAAGTCCACCACCCGCAAGGCGATCCTGCGCTTCCGAGACGGCGAGTGGATCCCCGCCTACATGGATCCCAGCCAGGCCAATGACGGCGTCGGGCTGGCGGTCAAGATCCGACTGACCGAGCGGCAGCGCATCATCCCGGCCGTCGCCTCGGCTCGAGCGCTGCTCGAGATGCAGTTCGTCGACATGTGGAGCATGGTCTCCGAGTCGCCGACCCCGCAGCGGCGGCGCAGCGACATAGAGCAGGCGGCGGCCCGCCAGGGCAAGGACCTGCACAAGCTCGCGGACGACTTCCGCGACCGGCTGGCGCTGGTCCGCGACGCGGGCCTGACCACCGGCGACACCCTGGCCTTCTCGCGCGCCGTCCGCACCTACCTCGACCGCTTCCTGGCCGAGGACGGAGTCGTGCTCAGCGCGGCCGAGAAGTCGGCGCTGGCCGACATCATCCTGCGCGCCGCCGTCGGCTACGGCCCGCTCGACCCGCTGCTGCACGACCGCTCGGTGTCCGAGATCATGGTCAACGGCCCCGACCAGGTCTTCATCGAGCGCCGCGGCGTGCTGTCCAAGTCGGAGGTCCGCTTCGACGACGAGAACCAGCTGCTCGAAACCATCCGGCGCATGGTCGCCACCACCGGGCGGCACATCGACGGCCTGAACCCGATGGTCGACGCACGTCTCCCCGACGGCAGCCGTGTCAACGCCATCATCCGGCCCGCGTCGATCCACGGGCCCGCGCTCACGATCCGCAAGTTCAAGGACGCCGTGCTCGGCATGGACGACCTCACGCGCGAGGGCAGCCTGAGCCCGGCGATGGCGGAGTTCCTGGAAGCCGCCGTGCTGGGCCGCATGAACATCCTGGTGTCGGGCGGCACCGGCTCGGGCAAGACCACCTCCCTCAACGTGATCGCGCGCTTCATTCCGCACAACCAGCGCGTGATCACCATCGAGGACGCCGCCGAGCTGCAGATCGACCACCCGCACGTCATCGCGCTCGAGCACCGCCCGCCGAACGTCGAGGGTAAGGGCGAGCTGACGATTCGCCAGCTGCTACGCAACAGCCTCCGGATGCGGCCCGACCGAATCCTGGTCGGTGAGGTTCGCGGGTCGGAGGCGCTCGACATGCTCCAGGCCATGAACACCGGCCATGACGGAAGCATGTCGACCATCCACTCCAACTCGGCGCGTGACGCGCTGTCCCGTCTCGAGACGATGGTGATGATGGCCTCGATCGACATCCCGTTCGAGGCCGTGCGCGCGCAGATAGCCTCGGCGGTCAACCTGATCGTGCACCAGGCCCGCATGCCGGACGGCCGTCGCAAGATCGCGCAGATCGCCGAGGTGGTCGGCTACGACCAGAACGGCGCGATCCTGCGCGACATCTTCCTCCTCGGCATGGGCGGCGACCTGCGCCTCGAGTACAACGCGACCGGCTACGTGCCGACCTCCCTGGACAAGGCCGCGTTCTACGGCGTGCAGGTCGACCAGGACCTGTTCGACCCGGTCAAGTCGCGCTTCGTGCCGGCCGGGTCGGACAGCATGATGCCGGTCGTCAAGGACCCGCTGATGACCAGCCAGCGCGGCGGAGACAAAGACGTCGTGCGCCAGGTGGTCGTGGTCCCGTTCAGCTCAGACCGGCCGGGCGACGCGCGGCAGCAGCAACTGCAGGCGTCGGCCGGATCACCGCCGTCGACCATGACCTCGACCCCCGAGATGCAGGAGGAGATGCGCAAGCTCATCGACGCGGCGCGGTCCGCCGTCGCCGACCTGCAGGCCGCGGCGCCGGCAGCTCCTGCCCAGCCTTTGCCGGCCGCGCCTCAGCCGCAGCCCGTCAGCCCGCGTCCCCAGGCGGTTCCGCCGCCGACGCAAACGGCGGCCATACCGGTCGCGGGCCAGGCGCCCGTCGCCGCCGGCCCTGTACCGCCGGCTCCGCCCCCCCCGGCGCCGCGCCAGAGCCCCGGCGATTCGTCCGCGCAAGCCGCGCAGGCGCTCCAAGCCGCCACCGCGATGGCGCGCGCTACCACTGAATTGGGCCGGATGGCGGCCGCCGCCTCGAGCGGCTTTGTCGCCAACGCGGGCATGCTGCCGACCGTCCAGGTCGAGGCCCACGGCACCGCGGGCGTGAGCCGCCGGCTCAACGCCGTGATGGAGAGCATCGTCTCGAAGAAGAACCTCAACCTGCGCCTCGCACCCGCGCTGACCCAGGTGTTCGAGGGTGCGGAGCTGAAGGCGAGCGACTACGCGAAACCCAACAGGCTCTCGAAGGAGTCCGCCGGACGCGAGCTGCGCCAGGCCGTCGAGTCAGGCCTCCTCGAGGTCGTGAAATACCCCCAGGGCGAGGCGGGCTACAAGGCCGGCCCGTCGCTGCTGCGTGAGGTCGCGCTCGGGCTGGGCCAGCCGATCAACGCCAGCGAGCCGCTGACCGCTGAGACGATCATCGGGAGCCTCGGCTCCGGCCAGACCGAAGGCACCGTGTCAGTCATGTTCACGGACGTCGAGGGCTCGACCCAGCTGCTGTCGACGCGCGGCTTCACCGAGTCGCACGAGATCATGAAGGCCTATGAGACGATAGTCGGCGAGACGATCAGCGAGCACGCCGGACGAAGGATCAAAGGCCTCGGCGACGGCGTCATGGTGAGCTTCGGATCCACTCGTCACGCGGTCGAGTGCGCGCTCGACATCCAGAAGGCGATCACCGCCTACTCCGCGGCCAACCCACAGCGGCGGCTCCGGATCCGGATCGGCATCAACACGGGTGAGGTGGTCGAGGAGGCGGGTGACTTCTTCGGCGCCGCCGTGAACATGGCGGCCCGCGTCGCGGGCAAGGCGAAGGGCGGCCAGGTCCTGGTCTCCGAGGTCGTGCGCCACCTGGTGGGCCCGGTCTCGGAGATCAAGTTCACGTATCGCGGCGCCTACAAGCTGAAGGGCTTCCCCGACCGGTGGCGACTGCACGAGGCGACCCCGGGAGAAGAGCCGGCCGCGATCGCGATCGCGCACCCGATGGTCGACGCGTTCGTCGGCCGCGACCAGGAGAAGCTGGACATCCGCCTGGTGCTCGACCGGGCCGCCACTGGCACCGGCGGCATGGTGCTCCTCTCGGGCGCGCCCGGGATCGGAACCAGCCGCCTCGCGGCCGAGGTCGCAGCCGACGCCGCGCGCAAGGGTTGGATCGTGCTCAGCGGCGCCTGCATCGAACAGGCCGGCTCGCCCTACGGGCCGTTCCGCGAGGTGCTGGCGGGCGCCGTGGCCGCGGCGACGCGGCCGCTTCACGAGGCGGTGGGCGACAGCGGCTCGGTGCTCGTCGACCTCGTGCCGACGCTGCGCTCGAGGCTGCGCGGGCTGCCCACGCAGGGGGCGGCGCCCGAGAGGCGGCGCGAGCAGCTGTTCAAGGGCGTCTTCGACCTGCTGCAGGGCGCCCAGGGCTCGAAGCCGCTGCTGGTCGTGCTGAACGACCTGCACTGGGCCGACGAGGCGACGGTGCTTCTGCTCCGCGACCTGGCCGAGCGCCTGGGCGGCAGCAAGATCGTCGTGATCGGCACGTACTGGGAAACCGACCTCGACCCGGAGCGCCCATTCACGAGCGTGCTCTCGCGATTGCTCCGCCGCCGCCGCGCGCAGCGCATCCCGCTCGGCAGGCTCACGGACTCCGAGGTCGAGAAGATGCTGAACTCTCTGGCCAAGACGACGCTGACACCGGTCCAGCTGATCGGCATCCAGGCCGCGACCGAGGGCAACCCGCTCTTCGTCGAGCAGTCCTACCTCCACATGGCGGAGTCAGAAGGCATGCTCGGCGGCGTCCGCGCTCGCCCGCAGGCAAGCTTCACGGAGGAGGACCTCGAGCTGGCCCAGAGCGTGCGCGGCCTGATCGGCCGCCGGCTCGAGCGCCTCAGCGAGCCGGCGCACCGCATGCTGATCGCCGCCGCCGTCGTCGGGCGCGATTTCGACTCAGGGCTGATGGAGGCCTTCGGCGAGCTGTCCGGGCGAGAGCTGCGAGAGGCGGTCGACGAGGCGACGCGCGCCCGGCTCCTCACGTCCGTCGGCGCGGACGGCTACCGGTTCTCGCACGACCTCGTGCGCCAGCGGGTGCTGGCGGGCATGCCGCTGCCGCGTCTGCAGGCCTACCACCTCGCCGTCGCCGACACCCTCGAGCGCGTCTATGGCAAGAGCGCGAAGGACCACGCGTCCGAGATCGCCTTCCACCTGTACCAGGCGGGTACCGCGGCGGCGGCCGTGCGCACGTCGGGCTTCCTCGCGCAGGCGGCGAAGAACGCGCTTGCGGTGGGTGCGTACGAGGACGTGCTGACGACGATCGAGAGCGCCCTGCTGCTTCTCCCCGCGGACAACACGCGGGAGCGGGCGGAGGCGCTGGCAATGCGGGCCGACGCGCTCTCCGGCCTCGGGCGCAAGGAGGAGGCTCGCAGCGCCTGGAGCGTGGCCGCGCAGCGCTTCGAGGAGATCGGAGACAAGAAGTCCGCGGCCGGTGCGCTCGCGCATCTCGAGCCGGCTGCGGGGGCCACGCTCGATGCGGTCGCGGTCGCTCCCTCTGAGCCTCAGGACGCGAGCCTGGCGGCGAACGGCACGGGCGCATAGTCCGGGTCGTAGGCGAAGACCGGCGAGGCCGTGATGCTCAGGGTGTCCGCCATCAGACCGCCCATGCCATCCGACTCGAACAGCCAGCTCGACGGCAGGCTGACCGTGGCAGACGGAGCGTAGAGGAAGCCGATCATCGCGGAGTTCGCGGCCGCGCCGAGCACGTTCGAGCACCTGTTGGCTACGCCGAAGGCCGGGCCCGGTTCGTAAAGCTGAACCCAGTCGTACTGGTAGCCGCTGAACAGGAAATTGTCGCCGGTGCCCGTCATGCTCATGCACCCGCCCGCCGGCACGTAGAACTCGACCGCCCCGGGCGTGATTGCCGCTGGGCACGTCGCACGTCCGCCGCCCGCCGCCGTGCACTCGTTCTCATTGGCGAGATCCCCGGCGGGAGGAGAGGCACGGCTCGGGTTCTGGTTGGGCAGCGAGCTTTGGAGCGGCGCGGTCTGGCCGCCGGGCGGATAGGCGCCGGTCGTGTCGAGGGCGGCCAGCGCGTTGGGAGCCCAGCCGGTGCCGAGATATGTCTGGTCGATGGTGACCTGCTCGTTGCCCAGGCTGCAGCCGCCGCCCATATAGATGGGGCAGGGGGGAGTGAGATTGTTGGAGACCGTGCCGGTTACTGGCACGTTGCCGGCGAATCCGAACGGCCCGTTGCAGCCACCCGACGGGGGGCTCAGGTAGACGTTATAGGACGTGGCGCCGGGTACATTGCTGATCTGGATCACGATGTCGTTCCTGGTTGCGGTGTTGATGGAGTGGCACACGGAAGGAGCGCTCTCACGTAAGTAGCCGGTGCCTCCATAAGTGTCCGTCCGGAGCGATGTGAGCTCAACGCCCCATAGGCCGTTGTGCACTGGAAATCTGGCGTCGGTGACAGTGTTGAGGCGGAACGAACCTGCGCAGTTGAAGCCGCCGGTGTTCCAGAACTGGTGAGTGGAGAGAACCGAGTTGTTGCCCGCCACGCTCTCGTCGGGAGGCTTGAGCTCGTTGCTGACGAAACCGGCGGTGTTCGTGTAGCCGCCCAGCCACTCATAGACGCCACCGCTCAAGAACCAACACCTGCCGCTGGTGAAGTTGGGGTCCGACGCGTAAGTGCCGGGCGCGAGCACGGCGTTGTTGCCCGGCGAGGCCTGACTCCCGCCGTTCACCGGGGGCGGGGCCAGGTTCGGATCTGCCAGCCGGAAGCCGGCGCGTGTGGCTCCAGCTACGTCAGGAAACGTGCAAGGTGTTGCGACGCCGCTCGGGTAGCAGGCCGTCACGACTCCGGGCACCGTCGTCTGGCAGCGGGCGTGGACGTCGCCCGTCACCTGCACGGTGGTGCCGCCGGCGATCGAGACAGCGCCGTTGGACACCACGTCACCGAAAACGGAGAGGTTCCCGGTGACGGTCAGCGCGGTGCCGGACGCGCCCCCGCAGCCGGCCTGGTCCAAGGCGGCGACGGCCGGCGAGTATACGAGGTTGTTGACTCGGCCCGTTGAGCCGGCGGATATCAGCGGGATCGACCCATTGGTCAGAATTCGCGCGAATTGGAGGGAGAGGTTGCTGGACGCGGTCAGCGCAAACTGCCCGCCCATCGGTCCCAACGCGGAAGCCGCGTCGGCCAGCTTCGTGCCATCAGGGTATGTGCACGTAACGGTGAACGAGGAGGCGCCCGGCGTGCCATATCCTGGCGCGCAGGACGGCGCCGCATACAGCCGCATGTTCATGCCGAACGAGGCAGTCGCCGCCTGCTCGGCCGAGGTGTAGCTCGCGGTGCGCTGGAATGTGTCGCCGGCCGCCAGCGCGGCCGCGTCGGCGGCGGACTGCAGGTCGCGCCGGAGTGCGTAGGCCCGCGATCCGTCGATCGCGAGCGCAGCCATCCCCACCAGCACCCCCAGCATCAGGGCCAAGAGCACGATGGCCTGACCGCGCTGCCTCATCAATACTCGGTCCGGAAGATGGCCGCCGCGGTCAGCACGATGTGGTCCGCGGTGATCTGGGAGATGATCGGTGTGATCAAGACGAGGTTGAACCGCAGGGTCACTTGCAGGGGGGCGTTGCCCGCGGCCGGGTTGACCGCGCTGCACGCGCCGTTCGCGCTCGCTGGGTACTCGCCACCTGGTGCGTTCATCGGCGGGTTCATCTCGACGGTCGAAGGCGGGCTTGGCTCCGTCACGTAGAGCCAGGCCGAGTTGCTGGGCGGCAAGTCGGCTGTGACCGGTCCCTGGGGGCACGGCTCAGAGACGGGCGCGCCGACCAACTGTTGGGTCACGGTGTTCAGGACGTCGGCGTTGGTCGGCAGGTTCACCGAGGCGCGAACCGCCGATCGGGCTCCCTCTCGCGCAGCGTTGTTAAGCGTGTCGTAGTAGAACACAGCCCTGCCGACGTCGAGGATTCCGAAGACGAGGAGCACCAGCACGGGAGAGATCAAAGCGAACTCGATCAGCGCCTGCGATTGCTGGCCCTTCCGCCGCGAATTGAACATCACGGGCCCTGCACCGTGAGGTGCTCGTTGACGGCCAGGTGGAACGTGCCGAACTGGCCGCGAAGTGCCGGCGTCAGCGGCGCGTAGGTGTACAGGATGATCACGTTCAGGTCCTGCCCGCCCTGACCTGTCGGCGGGCTGATGAAGTCCAGCCCGGGAGTGTTGTCGTAGCAAATGTAGAGCCAGGGTTGGTTTTCGACGGTCGGATAGGCGGAGCTCACATACGGCGGGTTGTGGAAAGCGTTGCCGTCGGTCACTGCGGGACAGGTGGTCGAGGGATTCCTGAGCACCGAGGCCGGAAGCGAGGCGGCCGCGAGCTCCTGGTCGACGGCCGCCTGGATGCCGTTGTCGTCGAGGAACGGCCGGGCGAGGTTGGGAGCGTCGAACCACGCGCCGTGTCGGGCTCCTTCCCTGGCCGCGCTGGAAATGCCCCCCTGGATGTAGATCGCCCGACCGATGTCCACCACGCCGCCCACCAGCAGAAGGAGGACGACCGAGGAGAGCGCGAACTCGACCAGCGACTGTCCCCGCTGGCCGATTTTGCCTGGTTCGGCACTGGTCTCTAAGCGTCGCGGCACGCGGATATCTTGCCTATGATGGTCCGGCCGTGGCGCGATCTAACCTCTCTGGACTGACCTCTCGAAGGCCTTTCACCATCCTCGGCATCGTCCTCGCGCTGCTCGTGATCGTGGCCTTCATACTCGTGGCGATCAACGCCAGCGGCGGCCAGGGAGCGGCACAGCAGAGCGTCGTGGTGGCGAGCAAGGACCTCTCGGCGCGAGTGCCGATCGACGAGGCGTCGATCCAGGTCAAGAGCATTCCGGTGGGCGCGTATCCCGCGTCGCTGCTGTTCCACAGCACTCAAGAGGTGAAGGGCATGGTGCCTCTGGTAACGATCCCGTACGGCGAGCCGATCACATCCAACGTGATCGCCAAGCCGGGCGGCGCCCTGGGCTCACAGTCCGAGTTCCTGCCCATACCGTCTGGCTACGTCGCCATCGACCTCCCGACGAGCGAGCAGCAGGGCGTCGGCGGGTATATCCAGCCCGACGACTACATCTCGGTCATCGCCACGGTTGACATCAACGGAAAGGTGGCCTCGATGACAGTGTTCACCAACCTGCACGTGATCCGGGTCGGACCGCCGGCTACCGGCCCGAGCGCTCCGTCGACGTCGACCGCGAGCAGCCTCACCGTCGTGGTGACCCAGTGCCAGGCTGAGTTCCTGACCTGGTTCCTGACCAACGCGGCGCTCAAGTACTCGCTCGAGTCGTACCACGACTACTCGCCGACGGCCATCACCGGCCCGGACCCGAAGTGCGCGAGCGTCGACGCCGCCAAGGGAGTGAACCTGAAGTCCGTCCAGGCCGCCTACCCGTCGCTGTTCTAGGAGCGCCCTGGTGAGCACCCAGCTGATCGCCGTCATCATCGCCGTCCCGGCCGCGCTGGCCATCGCGATCTTCTTCTGGAGCCTCGACCGCGTGCGGCGTGAGCGCCACCCCGGGCCGGCCACGCCGGCGGCGCCGCGAGCCACGCCTCGCGAGCTGGTCGAGCGCCTGCTTCGGCCCGCCGCGGACACGCTGAGCCTGCGGCGCAGTGTGCAGGGCAAGCCGACACTCGCCGAGGACCTCGGCCGGGCGGGGCTCAACATCACGCCCGCCGAGTACCTTCTCGTGCGCATCGGCGCCACCGCACTCGGCATCCTGGTCGGCCTCTTCAGGTTCGGGATCTCGATCGGGCCGATCATCCTGGGCGCCGTCGGCTTCATCATCCCGCCGCTGGTGGTGAACTACCTGCAGCGCCGGCGGCGGGACCTGTTCAACGCCCAGCTCGCCGGCATGCTGCAGCTGCTGTCCAACTCACTGAAGACCGGCTACGCGATCGACCGCGCCCTGGAAACCGTCGCGGCCAAGTCGCCTCCGCCGGTCTCGACAGAGTTCGAGCGGGTGACGACCGAAATCGCGCTGGGCACTTCGGTGGAGGACGCGCTCAGCTCTTTGCTGCTTCGCATCGACAGCCCGGATCTGGAGTTCATCGTCACCGCGATCCTGCTGCACGTCCGGGTGGGCGGCAACCTCGCCGAGGTCCTGGACAACATCTCGGACACCCTACGGGACCGCCTGCAGACCAAGCGCGACATGGCCGTGCTGACGGCGCAGTCTCGCGCCTCGGCGACGATCATCACGGGCCTGCCCATCCTGCTGGCCCTCGGCCTGTACGTGTTCGTGCCGGGGTACTTCGCACCGATGACGACCACGGTCATCGGCTACATCCTGCTGGGTGTCGCGGGTTTCTTGATCCTGGTCGGCAACCTGCTGATCACGCGCATGACGGCGCTGGAGTCGTAGGCCATGCCCCCCATCGTCCTCGAGGCGATCATCGCCGGCCTGGTCAGCGGCATCGTCGTGGCGGCCTTCTTCATCGCGCTCGACCACAACCGCACGGCGCTCAAGGCCGCCGCCGGAGCGCTCTGGGCGCCACCCCGGGAGAACACGACGCCGCTCAAGCAGCTCGAGGCCTGGCTGCGGCCGGTCACGTCGCGCCTCCCCGCTCTCGCCGCCGGCCAGCTGCGGGAGAAGCTGAGCCGCGCCGGCGACCCGGGCAGCCTGACGCCGAGCGGGTTCCAGGCGCTTCGTTATGGGCTTGGCGCGCTGCTGGCGATAATCGGGCTGACGCTCGGCCTGCTGATCCCGCTGCCCATGTCGGCCCTGATCGCGGCCCCGCTGGGCGGGGCGCTCGCGGCGGCGGTTGGCTACATGGCGCCCAGCGTGTGGCTGGAGTTCAGGATCAATTCCCGGCGTCAGCAGATCCAGCGCTCGCTGGCCGAGGCGACCGACCTGCTCACCCTGGTCGTTGAGTCGGGCATGAGCCTCGACGAAGGACTGCTGAGCATCACCGAGCGCTTCCACAACGCGCTGGGCGACGAGATCGGCAAGGTGCTGCGGGAGATCCGCCTCGGCCGGCCGCGCATGGCCGCCCTGGAGCACATGGCCGAGGCTTCCGGCGTCGCCGACCTGCACCACCTCGTGGAGTCGATCGTGCAGTCGGACCAGATGGGCGTTCCCATCGCCCGCCTGCTCCGCGTGCAGGCGACCGAGATGCGGCGCCGCCAGCGCCAGACCGCGCAGGAGCGGGCGGCGCAGGCGTCGTCGCGGATGGTTTTCCCGATGGTCGGGTGCATCTTCCCGGTGCTCTGGATCGTGCTCCTCGGCCCGGCCCTGATCCAGATCTTCCACTCCGTTCGTTGAGCACTCGCACAGGCGTCCGCGGGCCCCAGTCGTTCGGAGACCTGGACAAGCCGCTCTACACGATCAGCGTCGCGGCCGAGATCCTGGAGACGCACCCGCGCACCCTCATGCTCTACGAGGACGCCAACCTCCTGGAGCCCCACCGCACCTCGACCAACCGCCGGCGCTACTCGCAGCGCGACATCGTCAAGGTGCAGGTCATCCAGAACCTGACCCGCGAGAAGGGCGTGACGCTCGCGGGGGTGCGGCACATCCTCAGCCTGTTCGAGGTCATGAAGCGCCACAAGGTCGAGCCGCCCGCGGACCTACGCGACGTGTTCGACCGCTACGCGCAGATCATCTAGCTCAAACCCGCGAGTGCATGCACCGGCGGAAATTAGTTGGGAAATTGCCCGCGAGTGAATGCACTCGCGGGGAATCAGCTCGCTTTGCGGCGACGTCTGGTCGCCGGCGCCCACAGGCTTTCGAGGTCGTAGTAGCTCCGCTCGCCTGGCAGGAACACGTGGGCGAGCACCGAGTCGAAGTCGAGCAGGATCCAGCCGGCGTCGTCGTAGCCGTCGACGCCCAGCGGCCTGAGTTCCCTGGCCTTGGCGGCTTCGACCATCCCGTCCGCGATGGCGCGCACCTGGCGGTCGGTCTCGCCCTCGCAGACGACGAAATAGTCGGCCAGCGAAGTCTTCTCGCGCACGTCGAGCACGACGCAGTCCCAGGCTTTCTTGTCGACGGCGGCGGCGCGCAGCAGCCTCGCGAGCTGCAGTGGGGTGACTCCCCTCGTCCGGGCCAACGGTCCGATTATGCCCTGTACACGTGATGGGCCGCGATGTAACGCTCGACGGCCGCCGGCACCATGCCCGCGATACTCTTGCCTGCGGCGACAGCCCGCCGGATCTCGCTTCCCGAGACCGAAGGCGTGGGCCGGGCGCACAGGACGATGCGCGCCGGATCCAGACCCGCGCTGCGCAGGTCCGCCTCCTCGGGAGCATGGCGCCCTGGGCGCGTGACCACCACGATCGGCGCGATCGCGAGCACCTCGTCCGGCCGGTGCCAGGAGCGGAACTGCGAAGCGGCGTCCCAGCCCAGGACCAGGAAGAGCTCGGCGTGTGGGTTGGCCCCGCGCAGCGCCAGCATCGTGTCGAGGGTGAACGAGGGTCCTTCGCGCTTGACCTCGAGGTCCGAGACCGCAAAGCGCGGCTCGTCCGCGGTCGCCAGGCGGCACATCTCGAGGCGCTGCGCCGGCGAAGCCTGGGCCGGCGGCCGATGGGGCGGGTTGCCCGTGGGCACGAACACCACCTCGTCGAGGTCGGCGCACTCGACGGCCGCCTCGGCGGCCGCGACGTGGCCGTTGTGCACCGGGTCGAAGGTGCCACCCAACACGCCAAGCTTCACGGTTGATACTCGAACTCGGCCGAACCGATGCGCACAGCGTCGCCCGGCTGGGCGCCTGCGCCCTCCAGCGCCGAGTTCACGCCGAGGCGGTCGAGCTCGACCTGGAAGCGCTGGAGGCCGCCGTTGGAGTCGAAGTTGGTGCGCTCGACGAGGCGCTCCACGCGCTCGCCGCTCACCACGAACCCCCACGCGTGGCGCACGACGGCGACCGCGTCCGGTCGGACCGGTCGCGCGGGCAGTTGAATCGCCGCTGGGGCGGGCACAGAAGGCTCGGGTGCGCGCTGGACGGCTTGCACCATCGCGCGCTTCAGCTCCGGCAAGCCCTCGCCGGTGAGCGCGGACACGAACTCGATGCTCTTGCGCCGCGAACGTGCCCGCAAGCGGCGCGCCTCCTCCAGGTCGACCTTGTTGACCACCGTCAGGTAGGGCCGCGCAGCCAGGCCCGGCGAGAAACCGTCGACCTCTGCCCTTACGGCGTCGAGGTCGGCCCAGGGATCAGGGGCGGCTCCATCGACCACGAAAGCAAGGACGCGCGTGCGCTCGACGTGGCGGAGGAATCGAAGCCCGAGGCCGACTCCCCTGGACGCACCCTCGAGCAGGCCCGGGATGTCGGCGAGCACCAGGCGCGTTTCGCCCTCCTCCATCACGCCCAGCTCGGGGTCCAGCGTGGTGAAGGGATAGGCCGCGACCTTGGGGGTAGCTGCGGTCAGAGCGCGCAGGAGCGAGGACTTGCCCGCGTTGGGCGCTCCTACGAGCCCAACGTCCGCGATCAGCTTGAGGTCCAACAGCACGGCCCGATCCTCGCCGGGCAGTCCGGGCTCGGCGTGGTCCGGCGCCTGCTTGGTCGCGCTCTTGAAATGAACGTTGCCGCGGCCCCCCTCGCCGCCCGCCGCGATGATGTGCATCGCGCCCGGCCGGTCCAGATCGGCGATCAGCGCCCCGGCCTCGTCCAGCACCATGGTGCCGACGGGCACGTCGAGCACCAGGTCGGTGCCGCGCTTGCCCGTCTTGCGCCCACCGGCCCCATCGCCCCCGGCGGGCGCCTGCCAGCGGGAACGGCGCGCGTACTCGGACAGGTCGGTCAACTCGCTGCTGGCGCGCAGGACGATCGATCCGCCCCGGCCCCCGTCCCCGCCGTCGGGACCTCCGCGGGGCACGAACGGCTCATGCCTGAAGGAGGTCGAACCTTTCCCGCCGTGGCCCGCGCGCAGCACGACGCGCGCGGAGTCGATGAACTGCCTGCGGGATGCGCTAGCCCTGGTCGTTCTGTTCGACGCTGACCCGGCGCCCGTCCTTGCCGACCCGCTGGTAGCGCACGTGGCCGGGGACCAGGGCGAACAGGGTGTGGTCGCGGCCGAGGCCGACGCCCGCGCCCGGCGCGATCTTGCTCCCGCGCTGCCGCACGAGGATCGTGCCCGCGTTCACGGTCTGGCCCGCATAGATCTTGACGCCCAGCATCTGGGGGTTGGAGTCGCGACCGTTGCGGGAGGACCCGCCGCCTTTCTTGTGCGCCATTACTTGCTTTCCTTGGTCTTGCTCGCCGCCTTGGCCGCCCGCGGCTTGCGCGCGGTCTTTTTGGGAGCGGCTTCGGCTTTCGGCTCGGCAGCCGCCTCGGCCTCGGTCTTCTGGCCGCCGAACGGCAGGATCTCGAGCGCCGTCCAGTCGGCGCGCCCTCCGCGGTGCACGCGGACGCGCTTCTTCGACTTGTAGCGCAGGGTTTCGATCCGGGGCCCACGGCGGTGCGCGAGCACCTTGGCCTCGATCTCGAGCCCCTCGACGCCGGGCGTGCCGACCGTGATCGTGTCGCCGTCGTGAAGCAGCAGTACGCGGCCGAGCTTCACCGAGGAACCCGGTTCCGCGGACAGCCGGTCGACCATCACCTGGTCGCCTGGGGCGACGCGATACTGCTTTCCACCGCTGACGACGACGGCCGACAGCGATCCGTCTGGCTTGGGCACGGTGCGACATTGTACCAAGGCCTCCCCACCTCGGTGGGGAGGTGGCGCCGCGCGAAGCGCCGCGCCGGAGGGGGGCTATCGATCTCGGAAAACCGCTCAAAACGTCAGGCGGACTGCGCTCGGGTCGAAGACCTCCGGGTATCCCGCCTGCCGCTGGTGGACGACCACTCGACGCCGCACGACGACCGACTGGGCGAGCCCGAGCGCGGCCAGCGTCGTGATCGTCGCCGACCCGCCATAGGAGATGAGCGGCAGCGGGATGCCCGCGATCGGCAGCACGCCGATGTTCATGCCCACGTTCTCGACGACCTGCACGAAGAGCATCACGAAAACGCCGCCCGCGATCAGCTCGCCAAAACGATCCGGCGCCACGGCCGCGGCCTTCAGCAAGCGGACGAGCAGCGTGCCGAAAATGGCCAGCAGGAGCAGGCTGCCGAGCAGGCCAAACTGCTCGGCGAAGATGGCGAACACGAAATCGGTCGCGCGCTCGGGGACGAATCCCAGCTGCCCTTGCAGCCCGTGCAGCCAGCCCTGGCCGAAGTACCCGCCCGCCCCGACGGCGATGCGCGCCTGGAGCAGGTTGTAGCCGGCGCCCAGGGGATCGCTGCTGGGGTTGAGGAAGATCTCGAGCCGGCGCCGCTGGTATCCGTGCAGCAGGTAGGGCAGCGCGGGGATGACGACAAGCGCCCCGATCGCCAGCGAGGCCAGCTGGGCCGGACGCGCGCCGCCGAGAAAGAGCATGCCTAGCAGGATGGCCGCGAAGACGATGGTGGTGCCCAGGTCGGGCTGGGTCAGGATCAGCGCGGCGGGGGGCGCGGCCAACCCGAGCGCGAGCGCGAAGCGCCGCCACGAGAGCGAAAGCCCGCGCCGGAGAAATGCCGCCAGCGTCACGACCAGGAGCAGCTTCGACAGCTCGGACGGCTCAAGAGGAAAGCCGCCGACGGACAGCCATCGCCGCGAGCCTAGCGCGGTGCGGCCCACGAGGTGCACGGCGACAAGGAGGAAGACCATGCCGCCGTACAGAGCGGGCGCGAGCGGAAGCAGGCGGCGGTAGTCGAAGGTGGCCGCGAGGGCGTAGGCGGCGGCGCCGACAGTGATCCAGGCCACCTGCCTGGCCCAGTCGGCGTTCGCGCTGTAGATGGTCATCACGCCGAGCACGGCGAGGAGCCCCGCCGCCGTAGGCTGGATGACGTCGAGCCGCCGCCACACCGGGATCGAGGTCATGCCGCTGCTTCGATCGCGGCCCGGTTGCCGTTGAAGTACCGCATGATCTCGACGGCGATCGGAGCCGCCTCCACTTCGGAGAGCTCGCCGCGCTCGACGAAGATCGACATCGCGACATCCGGTGCCGCGAACGGCGCGAAGAACACAAACCACGCGTGCGTCGGCAGGTCGAGGCCGGATCCACCCCATTGCGCTGTGCCCGTCTTGCCTCCCCCGTCGGCCGGCACGCCCGCCGCGCGGAACCAGTAGTTCAGGTTGTACGGCCGGTTGATCTCCTCACGCATGCCCTCGCGTACAGCCGCCAGATTGGATGGCGAGACCGGCACGTGGTCGACGACCACGGTCTTGTGCACCAGCACCAGGCGGCCAGACCAGTCGCGGATCTCGTGCACGAGCGTCGGCTGCAGCACGGTTCCCCCGTTCGCGACCGCCGCGACGTAAACCGCCTGGTTCAGCGGCGTGGTCAGCAGGGCCGACTGGCCGATGCCGAACGTGACGGTGTCACCGAGCGTCCACCGGCAGGCGTCGGAGTTGAGGTCGGGCACGCCGCACGTGAGCTCCTTCCAGATCCGGTCCGGCACCAGGCCCGGCTGAACTCCGGGCATCTCGATGCCCTCGGCCTGACCGAACCCGAAGGCGCGCGCATAGCGCGCCAGCGTGACGTCGCCCACCGCCGCGGCGACCTGGTAGAAGAACGTGTCGCAAGAGATGGCGAGCGCCCTGGCGACGTTCATGTTTCCGAGGTTGTAGTTCGCCCAGTTGTGATAGACCCAGCCGCCGTACGACAGATAGCTCGGGCAGCTGAGCATGGTCTGCGGGGTGATCTTCCCCTCCTGCAGTCCGGCGGTCGCGGTCACCATCTTGAAGGTCGACCCTGGCGCGTACTGTCCCGCGATCGCGCGGTTGAGAAGCGGAAGGTTGGGATCGGTCGTCAGCCTCTCGTAGTCGGCCTGCGAGATGCCGTGCGTGAAGAGGTTGGTGTCGTAGCCAGGGAGGCTGACCATCGCCAGCACCTCGCCGGACCGCGGATCGACGACCACCGAGGCGCCCGCCTTCTTATGGTCGCGCTGCAGGCCCGCGGTCAGCGCCGTCGCGGTCGCGAGCTCGAGCTTGAGGTCGATGCTCAGGTACACGGAGTCGCCAGGAACGGGCGCCCGCGTCGTCAGCGTGCGGACCACCTGGCCGCGCGCGTCGACCACGATGTCGGCCCAACCGTTGGTGCCCCGCAGCCGCGCCTCCAGACCTGCCTCCACGCCGACCTTGCCGACCAGCTCGTCAGGCTGATAGCCGCGACGCTCGAGGCCCTTCAACTCGCCCTGGTCGATCGGGCCGACGTACCCGAGGACATGGCTGAGGATCGTCGGGTACAGGTAGGTGCGCACAGCGTGCCGGGCGATGCTCATGCCAGGGAGAGCCGGGATGCGCTCGCTGATCGACAGCTCCTGGTCCTCGGTGAGGCTGTGGCCGATCCGCAGGCTGCCGTACGGGTCGGCGTTCGCGATGGCCGCCGCCAGCTCGCCGGCGGGAACGCCCGACAGGGATGAGACCTCCGCGATCTCGGCGCTTCTGGCCGCGGCGGTAAGCGGCATGGCTTCGGGCACGACCTCGAGGTTCCAGGCCGGCGAGTTCTGAACCAGGGGCACGCCGTGGCGGTCATAGATGATGCCGCGGTCGGCCTCGATCACGACACGATGCACCGAGTTCGCACGCGCGAGCGCGGCCAGGCTCGCGCCCTCGGTGACCTGGAGCTGCGCGAGCTTGACCGAGAGCGCGCTCAGCGCAACGACAGCGATGCACGCGAAAGCGACGAGACGGAAAGACCAGCGCGGTCTTGGCACCGCCCCGGCGAGCGTCACCCACCGGCCGCGCTCGATCACGCCGCCGCCTCCCGGCGCAGGCGCCGCGACACCAGCAGGGCCGGGAGCACGAGCGCCGAGTTGTAGACGGCGGCCGCGAACGCCAGCTCCACTGCCACGCTCGGCGTTGGCACCGGCAGATTCAGCAGGTCGTCCGCGCCGACCAGCACCGCCGAGTAGACGCCGGTGCAGACCGCTGTGGCGATGACCGGCTGGACCAGCCCCGCAGGATCGACGTTGCGCACCCAGAAGCCGGTGAGGTAGGCGCCGGCGAGCAGCGCAAGAGCATGCGGGCCAAGCGGTCCCGGCGCGGTGAGGTCGAGCAGCAGCCCGCCGACACACGCCCAGAACAGGCCGGCGCGCTGCCCCCTGCTCCACGTGATCGCGACGACCGCGACGAGCACGAGGTTCGGAAACGCGCCGAACAGGCTCAGGCTCGGCGCCCACGTCACCTGGACGAGTACCGCCAGCAGCATCAGCGCCGCGCCGACGATCCAGGTCACGAGCCGGTGAAGTCCGTGATCACAAGCACGACTGTCAGGCCGGCCGGGTCGTTGACCCACGACACTGTGGCTCCGGCGACCGTCGATGCGGCGTTGTAGCTCACGGACGCGACCTTCCCGATCACCAGCCCGCGCGGGTAACCTCCGCCGACCCCGCTGGTCATCACCCAGTCGCCATTCGATGGAACGGCGCCGAAGCGCGGGTTGATCTGCATCTGCAGGTTGCCCGCGCCGCCCATGACGGTGCCCTCGACGCCCGACTGCGCGAGAAAGGCGCTGACGCGACTCTGCGGATCGGCCAGCGTCTGGACGATGGCGGCGTGCGGGGCCGCCTCGCGCACGCGGCCCACCAATCCCGCGCCGCTGGCGACGACCATGCCCGGCCGCACGCCGTCGGCGGTTCCGCGATCGATCTCGACGGTGAGGCTGAACCCGTCGGGCCCGCGGCCGACGACCTGCGCCGTCATGCTGGCGTGGCCATATGCGCGCTGAAATTCGAGCGCCTGGCGGAGCGCGATGTTGTCCTGACCGGCGGCCTGGAGCTCGGCGATCTGCCGCTGCAGCTCCGCGTCCTGGGCCTGCAAGCTCTGGTTCTCGGCTCGCAGCCGGGCGTTGTCTCCGAACACCGCCGTGAACGCGCCGACGCGGTCCGAGGCGGCCATCATCGCCGCCTCCAGCGGCGCCAGCGTTCCCTTCGCGTAGCTGCGGGCCCCCGCCGCCCAGGGCTGCTGGCTCACCATCGCGAGCAGGAGCATCGCGGCGCAGAGGGTGAGGAACAGGCCGGTCGGGCGGGCCTGCGTCCGCCGCTCGAGGCTCATCTCAATATCTGAGCGCCCGCATCCGCCGCGTCCGCAGCAGGACGCGGTTCAGGGTGTCGATCTCCTCGAGCACGATGCCGGTCCCGCGAACGACGCAAGTCAAAGGGTCCGCCGCCACGCGAACAGGCATCAGCGTCTCGTGGGCGAGCAAATTGTCGAGGCCGGACAGCAGCGCGCCGCCGCCGCACACCACCATGCCCCGCTGCATGATGTCCTCTAGCAGCTCGGACGGCGTGGCATCGAGTGTCGACTTGACCGCGCGCACGATGTCGACGAGCACCCCCGACAGTGCCTCGCGCACGTGTGCGGTCGTCATCTCGACGGTTTTGGGCAGGCCGGTGATGAGGTCGCGGCCGCGCACGATGAATGACTTCTCGTCCGGCAGCGGAAACGCCGAGCCCATCGCGACCTTGATGTCCTCGGCCGTGCGCTCACCGATGAGCAGGCCCATCGTGCGGCGCACGTACTGGACGATGGCGTCGTCCATCTCGTCGCCACCGACGCGGGCTGACGTCGCCGCCACCACGCCGCCCAGCGAGATGACCGCCACCTCGGTGGTGCCGCCGCCGATGTCGACGATCATCGATCCCACCGCCTCCTGGATCGGCAGGCCCGCGCCGATGGCCGCGGCCATCGGTTCCTCGATGAGGTGCGCCTCGCGCGCGCCCGCCATCGTGGCAGCGTCGGTCACGGCGCGCTTCTCGACCTCGGTGACGCCGGACGGAATCCCGATGACGACCCGCGGATGGCTGACGTGGAGCGCGCGGTTGTGGGCCCGCGCGATGAAGTGCTTGATCATCTGCTCGGTGTGATCGAAGTCGGCGATCACGCCATCGCGCAGAGGACGCATGGCCACGATGTCGGCGGGCGTGCGGCCCAGCATCTTTCTCGCCTCGGATCCGACGCTGAGCACCTGGCCGGTTCGGCGGCTCACCGCGACCACCGAGGGCTCGTTCAGCACGATGCCGCGACCGCGCACGTGGACGAGCGTGTTGGCGGTGCCGAGGTCGATACCGACATCGGCGGACCACATCCCCAACACGGAGGTGAGCAGGTTCAAGGCGCGTGCAGGGCGTGTGCCAAAACCGTTGGGACGCGTGGATCATACACCGAGTGGTGGTCGTTTCCGTTTGCCTACGCTACATATAGGGTCAGCGCATGAGTATCAGGGTCGCCACGATGAGGGCCAGGACGAGCACGGAGTACGGCGCCACCGCCCTTGTGTAGAGGCCGCGCGCGCGTTCGGCGCCGCGCCGCGCGAGCAGGCTCGCCGCGATCACGCACACGGCCGCGACCGCGATGGTGAGCCCGAAAAATCGGATCACGCCGAAGGCGTCATCGGCCTGCGGTGGAAAGAACAGAGTGGTGAAGAGCGCGCAGTAGGGGAACCAGACAAAGGCCCGCGTGGTGTTGAAACGCGGCCGGGTTCGGCGGTCGGCGGGTGGCGCGACGGGCCACAGGCGCAGCAACGCCGGCAGACACAAGAGATAAAGGAATCCCGACGCGACCTTCACAGGCAGCAGCCCGGGGACCAGAACGTTGCCGAGGACCTGGGGGCGCAGGCTCTGCGGCTCGATGGCCGGACCCAGCACCGACAGCAGCCAGCATGACTGGATGACCAGCAGCAGGCCCGGCCTCGCGACGAGCTCGGGATCGAGCGCCAGCTCTGCCCAGGCCGTGAAGCCGATTGCCGCCGCGGCGACGATCACGTTGCGCTCCGCGGGAGGCACCGGGTTGAACGGCGCCGCGACCTGGACGGCGGCGAGGGTCGCGAGCAGAGCCACCGCCACCTGCACGATCGGCGCCCGCGCGAGGCGAGGGTTCGGCAGCGCCTGCGCGCCGCCCGCGATCCGCGACCAGAGCGCTTCGATCGCGAACCCGAACAATGCGAGGGTCGGCAGGCCCGGATACACAAGCAGCGCGAGGGCATGCGTCGCGATCGCGTTGAGGAGCTGGGTCATTGGCCCGCCAGCGAGAGCAGGGGTTGGGGGTAGAGTCCCAGGGCGACGCTCAGCGCGAGCGCGACCGCGATGCCCGCGAGCTGACGCCCTGTCGGCATACCCATCGTGCGGCCGAGCCGCAGCGAGGAAGGCACCCAGAGCAGCAGCGTGGCCGCGATGACGAGAGCGAGCGGCCAGTACAGCGCGGTCGCTCCGCGCAGGACGAGGATGCGCGCCGGGAAACCGGCGAACGGCGCCGAGCCCGCCAGTGCGGCCGCGACGAGCAGGTTGATCGGCCGGTCGGTCTGGATCTTCTCCCGGAGCGGCTGGCGGGACCAGAGGTAGAGGGGCAGGCGCCCGAGCAGGATCGAGTAAAGGATCAGCAGCGCGCCGGCCTGGCCCTCGGACACGCCCAGCCCGAATCCGCACAGCGCCAGGCCCCAGTCGGCGGTGAACGAGTAGCGCCAGGCGGCCGCGCCGAGCTCGGTGCGCCAGGATGCGACGCAGCCCCAGACGATGTTGATGAGTCCGAGCCCGATGAGCATGGCGCCGAGAGCGCCCCCGGCAGAAGGCAGCAGCTCGCGGGCGCGCGTGAGCACGACCACGGCGAGCAACGGACCGACGAAGGCGATCCACGGGATCGGCGACGTCGAGGTCGGCTCATCGGGGTCGAACTCGTGCATGTAGGGCAGCGTGCCCAGCGCCGCCGCCAGGCCGGCGACGAGGCCCACCGCACCCAGCTTCTGGAGCGCGGGTGGACCCGGCATCCGCGCAAAGAGAAGGGCCAGCCCGAGCAGGGCCACCGCCAGAGCTGGGGCGCGGAGGCGTCGCGCATACGGCCGCCGGCCCTGGCCGGCGACCTGCAGCAGCACCAGCGCCAGCAGGACCATCACCGAGACGTCGAGCGTCGGAGCGACCGCGATCGCCGCCATCCCGGCGAGTCCGGCCAGGCCCCAGCGCAGCAGGGTCGAACGCTCGGCGTTCTGCGGCGCGAGGATCACGACGAACGCGAGCGCCCCCGCCGCGACGATTAGCATCGAGCGGCTCGGGGCCGAAAGCGAAAGGGTCACCCCCAGGAGGTCTGACGCCGCGCCGGGCGCGCTGAGGATGACCGCCGCGACGCCGCCTGCGCCAAGCAGCGCACCCAGCCCGAGCGCTAGCCGCGGCCTGGGTCGCAGGGCCGTCGCGCAGGCCGCGCCCGCGGCCGGCAGCGCGACCGCGAGCTCAGGCTCCACTTGGCTCGATCACCGAAAGGGTGGAGGCGCCCGCGGCGACAATCCCTGCGGCGACGCACGCAGACAGCGAGGCGGCCGGCGCGATCGCGCTCGCGGCCCCGAGGGCGAGCGCCAGCGCGGACGCGGCCGTGAGCGCGGCTGCGCGATCGGCCCCTTGCAGGAGCCGCGCGCTGGTGAGTGCGATCGACGCCAGGGCCGCAAAGCGCAAGGCGCCTCCATCGCCGGTCGAGATGGAGAGCGCGAGATAGAGCGAGAGCAGGCCGATGACGATCGTCAGGATGATCCGCGGCGTCGACCCCGGCTGCATCAGCCCCCATCCCTCGGGGCCGCTGCGATAGCGGAGCGCCGACCCGACAATTCCGCCCGCCAGGAGCGCCGCGGCGCCCACCTGCTGGCCCGCCATAAAGGTCGCGACAGCAAGGCTCGCAGCCATCAGGGCGAGGCCGAGCGCGAGGCCGCGGCGCCCGTCGGCGAGCACGATGATCGCGCCGCCAAGCCAGGCGGCGAAGGCTGCGGCTTCGGTCACCGCGTGACCGCGAATGCGAGGGCGACCAGCGAGGCCAGCCAGAGGAGCGGAGCCCCGCCGGCGGCAGCCGACTCGAGCGCTCCTGGATTGAAGAGCGAGCGGTACTCGCCGGGCACCGCGGCGGCGCGGACCTGTTCGGCGATGCGGCTGTAGAGCGCCGAGCCGTACAGCTTGAACAGGGGGGGGTGCGACTCGGACCGCGCGACGGAGGGCACTGGTTTGGCGAAGGCGAGCGCGATCGCGCCCATCAGCAGCAGCGGGCCGAGGAGGGCGATCACGGGGACCACGGTCGAGACCGTCACGATGGAGCTGACGCCGTTCTCGAGCGCCCCGGCCTGGGTGCTCATCACGTCCGCGGCCGCCGATGCGCCGGCGACGAACGCAAGGCCGAGGGCTGGCCCGGCGACCACCGCGAGACCTCCGAGCGCGGCCGCGACGCCCGGGAAAGTTTCCGTCGCAGGCCGCCCGCGACCCGCGGGCAGGCCGACCGACCTGGCGGCGGCCGCGGCCGAAAGCAGCCATGTGGCGACGCCGGCGAGTCCGATCAGCCCCATGCCGCCGCCGGCCTCGAATGCAGCGCTCAAGCCGAGGAGCCTGCCGCCGAAGGCGAGGCCGGGCGGCACACCGGCGGCCGCGGCTGCGACCAGCAGCGACGGCGGCCCGCCTCGTTCCGGCAGCAGCGGGAGGCAGACGGCGATCACCGCCGAGGTGGCGATCAGGATCAGGGCCGCGACCAGCCCGAGCTCGGACCCGACGGCCAGCGACATCAGGGCGAAGCCCGCCATTCCAGGAAGCACCTCGGCCATGTACTCGCGCCGGGTGGTCGCCGCCTGCGCGCGCGCCGCCGCGCCGAAGGCGACGAGCACACCCCAGGCCGCGAGCATCAGGTGGAGATATCCGTGCGGGTAGCGGCCGTCGCCCAGCTCGTACGCGCGCACGAGCAGGTAGAGCCCGAGCGGCTGCAGCGTCGCCACGGCCACGCCGGCCGCGCGCAGGGAGGGCCTCGACCACAACCGGCTGGCCCAGCCCCGCCACGGCAGCAGGCCGGATCCGAACACGGCGGCGAAAGCCGTGAGCGCGAAGACGGGAACGGTCATCGCGGACACCGGCACCGCCGCATAGATGGCGGTTCCCCCCTGCACCTGGAGTATGACCCCCGCCCAGGCGAGCGCGATCCAGGCCGCCAGCAGCATCGCCCAGGACGGGCGTGGGGCGCGCAGGTCTTCGACGTCCAGCTGGATCACAGCCAGCGTCGCGGCCGTGCAGCCGGCGATGGCGGTCAGCAGCACGCCCCCGGCCTCGACGGCCATCACCGCGGCCGCCACGCCGAGGACCGCGACCGTGCTCTCCTGCCAGGTCCGCGGCTGGAGAGCGAGGAGAGTCGCGGCAGGCAGCAGGACGACGAGGCTGAAGACCACGGCCACCGCGTCCAGCCGCAGCTCGAACGAGCTGCCGAAGCCGAGCTGGCCGAGCCCGAGCTCTTCCGTCGAGCGCACGGGCAGCCACAGCGCGACGATGGCGACGGCCGCCGCCCACACGCCGGCGCTGGCTGCGGCGCGGGCGAGCAAACCTTCGTTTCGGCGCAGCAGCACCACCAGTGCCGCGCCGAGGATGGGCAGCGCGATCGGCACCAACAGGGCGAGCGGCGGCATGACCGCCTAAGGCTAGACGGTCAGCTCAGGCGGTTCAGGCGGTCGATTTCCTCGCGCAGCTCCTCGGCGCGCGCCTGCTGCTTGGCCACCTCTTCGGGCGGGGCCTTGGCCAGGAACTCCTCGTTGGCCAGCTTGATCTCGATCCGGTCAAGGTCCTTCTGGAGCTGCGCGATCCGCTTGTGGGTCACCGCCGGATCCGCGCCGGCGAGGGCCGGGAAAACGATCGTCCCACCCGCCAGGCCAAGCGCGTTGCCGGGCGGGAGCCGGTCCGTGACGACGACGTCGCCCATCAGCGCCAGTGCGCGCTGCCAATCCGGGTCCCACTCCTCAGAGAGCTGCACCGCCCCGCCCCTGGCCGGCGCGCCGGCGACGGTCTTGCGATAGGAGCGGATCTCGTAGACCATCGCCATCAACGACTCGAACTCGATCTCGGCCTGTCCGTCCGCGTAGGTGTCCAGGTCCTCGGGCCACTCCGAGCGCATCACGAAATCGCGCTCGCCGGGCAGCTTCGACCACAGCTCCTCGGTGACGAACGGCATGAAGGGATGGAGCAGCCGGAACAGCGTGTCCAGGCAGTGCACTGCGATGGCCTGAGCCGTGGGGTCGCCCGCCTTAAGCCTTGCCTTTGACCCCTCCAGCCACCAGTCGCAGAACTCGTTCCACGCGCATGCATAGCCGGCGTTGATCGAGTCCTGGAAAGTGAAACCGTCGATTCCGTTGGTGATCTCGCGGCCGGCGGCGGCCAGGCGCGACAGCATCCATCGGTCCTCGATCAGCTGGATGGCGTCGGGCTCGGGCAGTGGAGGCACCACGTCGCCGATGACGC
>Ga0207646_10000218_pt1 | contig 78329 bp, 67 predicted proteins | sample KBSK5502metaG_FD_184343 | JGI IMG/M metagenome (GOLD analysis project Ga0207646, IMG submission 184343) | Corn, switchgrass and miscanthus rhizosphere microbial communities from Kellogg Biological Station, Michigan, USA - KBS K5-50-2 metaG... | ecosystem: Host-associated > Plants > Roots >... | reverse complement strand
GTGCTGACCTGCAAGCGTGCGGAGACGTCAGCGGGCGGATGACCCGGCGCGGCGCGCCGCACAACGGCGGGGGTGGTGCTGACCTGCAAGCGTGCGGAGACGTCAGCGGGCGGATACAGTGCGGCCATCATGGTTGCCCGTGGCCTGGCCCGCCCCACGCGCGCCGTGCGCTCCGCCTGGCGCTCGGCGAGCGGGTTCGTGGCGCGCCAGCTCATCACCGGAAACCGGCGGGTGGCCCTGGTGCTCGCCGTGGTGACGGCCTTCATCGCCGTCGCGGCCGTGCACGTCTCGCAGTCCTGGTTCTCGCCCGGGCTGCTCATCCTCCCGGTGCTGGCCGGCGGCCTGCTGCTGTGGCCCCGTGCGCTGCGCGTCCTGTTCGCGCTGATCGCCGCCGGCCTGGCCTACGACGTGATCAAGGACAAAGCCGGCCCCGGCCTGGTGCTGACGATCGTGGTGACCGCCCTGGTGGCCCACGTGCTCGCCAGGACCAGGGAGAAGCTCGGCATGCTTGGGCTGCGCGGCGAGGCCATGCTGATCGAACTGCGGGACCGGATCCGGACCCAGGGGACCCTGCCCGACCTGCCCGAGGGCTGGGGCTCGGTGTCGGTGCTCCGGCCGGCCGGGGGGTCCTCGTTCGGCGGCGACTTCCTTGTGTCCTCCTGCGACGGCAAGACGCTGGAGGTAGCGCTGGTAGACGTGGCGGGCAAGGGCGTGGACGCCGCTACAAGGGCACTGCTGCTGTCCGGCGCGTTCGGCGGGCTGCTCGGCTCGGTGCCGCAGGGCGAGTTCCTCCCTGCGTGCAACGCCTATGTGCGCCGGGGGGCCACCAACGAGGGCTTCGTCACCGCGATCCATCTCGCGCTGGACCTGGCTACCGGCGACTTCATCGTCTCCTCGGCGGGCCACCCACCCGCGGCGCATTTCGACGCGGGCAGCGGCACCTGGCGGCTGACCGCGGCCCGGGGGATCGTCCTCGGCGTGGTGGCTGACCTCCGGCTGGTGCCGGAGCGGGGCACGCTGCGGCCCGGCGATGCCCTCATGCTCTACACCGACGGGCTCGTGGAAGCACCGGGCAAGGACATCGACGACGGCACCGATCGGCTGCTCGGCGAGGCGGACCGGCTGGTCGCGACCGGGTTCGGGGCCGGCGCCGCCGATCTGGTCCGGGCGCTGAGCGCGGGCACCGGTACCAGCGACGACCGCGCGCTTGCCCTCATCTGGCGCACCTGACCCGCTAAGGGCTAGGCAGCGGCCCGCAGGCCAGGGGCGGAGGCCGCCTCGCCCACGCCGTGATCGATCAGGCCACGGCGCACCGCGGTCATGAGCGCCTGAGCCCGGTTCGACGCGCCCAGCTTGTCGTACACGCGGGCCACGTAGGTCTTGGCCGTGGACTGGCTGATGAACATCCGTCGGGAGATCGCGGGGATGGACATGCCGTCGCGCAGCAGCCCAAGCACCTCGGTCTCCCGCTGGCTCAGGGTTACCCGGCCGCCCGGTTCCCGGCGCCTGGTGAGCGCCGCCGCCAGGCCCGAGGCGCTGAACGAGGTCGGCGCGGCGGCGGCGTGCCTGATCGCGGCGAGCAGTTCGTCCACCGGGGCGGTCTTGGCGACGAACGCGGAAACGCCGGATTCCACCGCGCGGAAGAGCATCGCGTCCTCGCTCTGCGCGCTGAGCATAACGATGCCGATGCCGGGAAATCCCGCCCGCAGGTCCTGGGACAGCCGCAGGCCGTTACCGTCGGGCAGGGTGCTGTCCAGGGTAACCACGTCCGGCCGTGCCGTGGCGACCGCCGGGGCGGCCTCCGCCGCGGACCCGCACTCGGCCACGATCTCGATGTCGGGATGCTGGGAAAGCAGTTCCCGCAGGCCATAGCGGATGAGGGTGTGCGCGTCGACGATGGTCAGCCGGATCGGCATGGCTTACCCTCCCACCCGCGAGCCATCGCTGACCCACGGAGTGTAGTTATTGCATTACACTTTGTGCCTAACTCATTTCACCAGACGGCCCACACCGCAGGGCAGAGCACAAAGACCCCGGTTACCCGGGACCTTCGGCCGGGGCCGAAGGTCCCATCGGCGGTAGGCCGCCGCGCGGGACAGACGGGGATCAGCGAGGGGGGCAGATGGCAGACTCCACACCCGCGGCGCCCCGCGGGCGGGTCCTGCTGATCGACGACGACCGGGTCTTCGGACTGTGGGCCACCAAGGTGCTCGAGTCCCGCGGCTTCGTCGTCAAGCACGTGCTCGACCCGATGTCCGGCATCAAGCACATCGAGTCCGAGCCGTGGGACATCGTGATCACCGACGTCGAGATGCCGAGGATGAGCGGCATCGAGTTCCTGGAACGGGTGCGCCGGCTGGAGCCGTCGCTGCCGGTCGTCGTGGTCACCGCGCATCCCACGGTAGACAGGGCGGTCGCGGCGATGCGGCAGCGGGACACCGACTTCGTCCACAAGCCGGTCACCGCGGAGGAGTTCGCCGCCAAGATCTCGGGCCTGGTGGCCCAGCGCAAGCCGGCGCAGGCCGCCAAGCAGAGCGTGCTGGCGATCGGGGCGCACCCCGGCGACGTGGAGATCGGTGCGGCCGGGACGCTGCTGGCCCACCAGGCCGCGGGCATGACCGTGACCATCCTGACCATGTCGCGGGCCACGGGGAACGGCGCCAGCGCCCAGCCCGGCCACGGGGCTGAGCAGGCGGCCGGCGCTCTGGGCACGCGGCTGGCGCTCGGCGACCTGGTCAGGCCGGACGCGGCGGATAACAATCCGGCGGCCGCCGCCCTGGACCGGGTGATTGCGGACATCCAGCCGGCGGTGCTCTACACCCACTCCATCCACGACGACGATCCGGATCACCGGGACGCCCACGACGCCGCCATGGCCGCCGCGCGGCGCATCGGCCGCGTGTACGGCTTCCAGTCGCCCTCGGCCACGATCGACTTCCGGCCCACGCACTTTGTCGCGATCGACGAGCATCTGAGTGGAAAGCTCCGCACCGTGGCGGCGTTCACCGGCCAGGACGAGGTCCGGGCCTTCCTGGAGCCCGACCGGGTCAGCTCGACCGCGCTGTACTGGGCGCGGTACGGCCAGGCGCAGTACGCCGAGGCGTTCGAGGTGCTCAGGGACAGCTAGCGCGGGGCCGCCCGGCGGGGTGGGCCGGCCGCCCCTGGCCAGCCCCAGAGCCCGGCCCGCTCCAGCACCAGCCCGTCGCGGCCGGAGTAAACCACCTGCCAGCCCGGCAGCCGGGTCAGCGCGGTGCCCAGCCAGCCGTGCTGCCTGCGGTTCACGACCACGAGGTCGTACCCGTTCAGCAGGTGCTGCCAGCCGGGCCTGCGGGCGGACAGGAACGTGGCGTAGGCGCGGAGCTGCGCGACCGAGAACTGTTCCAGCCTGGCGTCGTAGGCGACCCGGCCGAACATCGCCGGGTGCAGCCAGAGCATGGGCGGGCTGGACCACTCGTCGGCGAGGACGCGGGCACCCGGGTGCCGTACGGCCAGGGCGGCCGCCGCGCCGATGGCCCGCACCGGGACCAGGCTCTCGAACGTGGCGGCGGGCTCGGCGGCGATCAGGCCGGTCCCGATCAGCGCCGCCACCGCGAGCAGCCCGGCGGTGGCCCGGCTGAACGCCCGGCTGAGCGCGGGCGCCGGGCGCGCGCTGCTGCGGGCGAGGGTGTCGGCGGCGAGCAGGCTCCCGGCGAAGGCGAAGTACGCCTGGTTGCGGATCGCGGTCAGCGCCAGGACGAGCAGGGTCAGGGCGATGGCGGCGAGCACGGGGTCGGGCCGTACGCCCCGCCGCCAGGCCACCGCTACCGCGACCACGCAGGCGGCCAGGAGCGCGAAGAACCCCATGCTGACCAGGTACAGCGGGTTCGGCCGCTGCCACTCGGTGACGTAGTGGCTCAGCGCGGGGGCCACCCGGTTGACGCTCTTGTAGTAGCCGATCACCGCGGCGCCGTACGGGGTGCACAGCACGCTCGCCACCCCGGCCGCGCCGAGGGCGAGGTAGCCCAGAACCGCCCGCGGGCCCGCGCGCCGCACCAGCGCCACGACGGCCCGGTAGCCCGCGTACAGGGCGACCAGCGCCGCCCCGATCAGCACCGACCCGTGCGTGTTCGCCCACACCACCAGCACCGGGAGGACCAGCCAGGTGCGGGCCCGCTGCCGGGGCGCCTGGCTGTCCAGCACGATCAGCCAGACCGTGAGGGCGAACAGCGGGTAGGCGAAGCTCTGCGCTCGGATCGGGATGTTGCCCAGGTAGACGATGACGGTGGCGCAGGTCCATAGGAACGCGCGGGCCTGCGGGACGCCGCGGCCGCGCATCGCCAGCATCAGCATGGCGAACCCGGAGGTGAGGACCAGCGAGGACAGCACCGCCACGGCCGGGTACCCGCCGGCCGCCCAGGCGGCGTAGTAGATCACGTGGGCGAGCCACTGCTGGTCGATCCAGGGCGCGCCGTGGGCCACCACGGTGACCACGTTGTGGTGTGGGATGCCGTGCCGCACGATGTACCGCCCGGCGTACAGGTCGTAGTAGCTGTCCGCGAACAGGTAACGGCTGTACCCCAGGCTCACCGTCAGGCTCAGCGCCACGAGCGCCACCAGCCACGGCAGGAACGGTGTGCCCTGCCCCGCGCCCCGCGCCCCGGCGGGCTTGTGGGCGCGCCTGGCCGGCCGCAGGCCCAGCCCCACGCCGCCACCCGGTCGATCCGCCATCTGTGGCCCCCTCCGCGGCACATAAGTGGAATTCGCGGCCCGTACCGCCGGGAACCAAGGCAGGGCCCGCTTACAGGTTCAGTTACTCGAAGTAAGGGATACACTACACATTGTGACTGATCAGGCGGAAGGGACCGGGCGCGGGCGCCGTGGCCACGGGCCGGGGCGGGCTCTGGTGGCGCCGGCCGATCAGCCGGCATGTCAGCCGGCCGGTGATCTTCCCTGACCGTTCACCCGATACCCGGCCAGGGAGACATCTTCCAATCTAGACAACGATAAGTAATACTCTCCTAACTGGGAGTGACACCCGGTTCACGAATTTGGAAGGAGTTCGAGATGCTCAGGTACTTCGTGTACATCCAGAACACGCTCGCCCGGACGCTGCAGCGGGACGACCGCGGCGCGACCGCCGTCGAGTATGGGCTGATGGTCGCGCTGATCGCCGCCGTGATCGTGACCGCGGTCACGCTCATCGGCACGAACCTCACCAGCATCTTCAACAAGGTTGCCAACGCCGTCTGACGGCGGCGGCCACCCCGCGGCCACCCGGCAGCCCGTCACCGCAGCGGCGGGCCCGGGTGAAGCCCACGACGGACGGCCGGCGGCCTGGCTGCGCGCCGCCGGACGCCGGTATTCACCTGCGCAGCCCGGTGCCGCCGCGGCGCCGGGCCGCCCGGACCTGCGAAGGAGGAGCCATGAGGCGGCGGCAGGCCGCGAGTGACGCACGCGACCGCGGTTCCGCGGCCGTGGAGTTCGCGCTGCTGCTGCCCGTCCTGCTGTTGATCATCTTCGGCGTCATCGACTTCGGCCGGGCGATCAACGCCCAGATCACGCTGACCCAGGCGGCGCGTGAGGGCGCCCGGCTGGCATCGTTTGGCTACTCCACCTCCGCCGTGCAGACCCGTGCGCAGAACGCGGCGACCGGGCTGAGCCCGGTGACCGTCACCGTGTCCTCCTCCTGCCCGACCGGTGCCGGGATGGGTGTGGACGCGGTGGTGCAGACCAGCTACCAGTTCTCGTTCATCACCCCGGTCGGAGCCTTCGCGGCGCTGTTCGGCAGCGCGAGCTTCGGGTCCTCGGCACTGACGCTCACCGCCACGGGGGAGATGCCGTGCGAGACGTTACCGGGGGCCGGGCCCGCCCGGTGCTCCGGCTGCTCCGCCGCGACGACCGCGGCGTGGTCGGCGTGCTCGTCGGGCTGCTGATCGGCACCGTGCTGCTCGGGCTGGGCGCCCTCGTCATCGATGTGGGCCAGCTCTACCAGGAGCGGGCCGAGCTGCAAAACGGCGCGGACGCGGCGGCGACCGCGGTGGCCAAGAGCTGTGTGCTCGGCACGTGCACCAACAGCAGCGCGGTGAGCACCGCGGTGACCTACGCCGACGACAACGCCAAGGACCACCTGTCCGCGGTGCCCCTGGTTTGCGGCTCGGGCGCCCTGGGCACCTGCCCGGCGAGCACCGGGGCGATGACCGACTGCCCGGCGGCGCCCGCCTCAGGCACCAACTATGTGGACGTGCACACCGCCACCTCCACGTCCGGGGGCGGCACGGTGATCGCCCCGGTCTTCGCCAAGGCGATGCTCGGCAACGACAACTACACCGGCACGCAGGTGCTGGCCTGCGCCCAGGCGGAGTGGGGCGGGCCCAGCGCCTTGAACACCATCGCGTTCGCGATCTCCGCGTGTGCCTGGGACGCGGCCACCAGCCTGGGCACCGTGTACGGGTCGCCGCCGCCGGCCGTGCCGCCCGCCTCCTACGACCAGGTGCTCCAGGTGCACACCGGCGGTTCGGCCACCGGCTGCTCCACCGAGCCGTCCGGCTCGGACGGCCCGGGCAACTTCGGCTGGACCAACGACCCGACCGGCACCTGCTCGATCTCGGTCAGCGGGGGCACCACCACCGGGAACCCGGGCGCCGCGGCCACCAGCGATTGCCTGACGGCGCTGGCGGCGGACCAGGCCGCCAAGACGGTGGTCTACATCGCCGTCTACAGCACGATCACCGGCACCGGTGCCGGCTCTGTCTACACGGTCAAGGGGTTCGCCGCCTTCGTGATCACCGGCTACAACCTGCCCGGCAACTTCGCCTCGGACTGGCTGAACCCGGCGAACAACTGCTCCGGGTCGGAAAAGTGCATCAATGGCTACTTCACCCAGGGAGCCATCGCGGGCAGCAGTTCGACCGGCGGCGCCTATCTCGGTGCCGCCGTGATCAGGATCACCGGCTAGGGGGCCGGAAGGGGGGACGGGGGAGTCAATGAAACGACGGCTACTGATCATCGCGCTAGCGGTGATCCTCGCGGCGGTCGGCACCAGCGGTGTGCTGGCCTACGTCCGGGGGGCCAACGCCCGCGCCATCGCGGGGATGAAAGCGGTCAGCGTGCTGGTGGCGCAGAAGAAGATCACCTCCGGCACCACGGCAGGCGCCGCGCTGCGCAGCGGGCAGCTCGCCAGCCAGACCCTGCCCGCCTCCTCGGTTCCGGCGGACGCGCTCAGCGCTATCACCAGCGGCATGTCCTCGCTGGTGCTCAGCGCGGACGTCCAGCCGGGGCAACTGCTGCTGCGCCCGATGCTGGTCACCGCCGCGCAGACCACCAGCGGCCTGGCGATCCCGCCGGGCATGGTGGCGCTGACGCTCGCCTTCTGCCTTTCCGAGGACGTGGCCGGCGCGGTGCAGGCCGGCTCCCAGGTGGCGGTGTTCGACACCGTCGGCCTCAACACCGGCAGCCCCATCACCGGGGCACCGGGGTGCGCCGGGGCGCACACACAGGTCGGCGGCACCATCAAGACCCGGGTCGTGCTGCGGCGGGTGCCGGTGCTGTCCGTCGGGCCGGCGGGGCCCGGCGGCACCAGCGGCACCTCCACCACGTCCACGCTGAGCGGTTCCAGTTCCTCCCCCGCCAGCCAGGGCGGGACGCTGGTGACCCTGGCCGTCACGCAGGCGGAGGCCGAGCAGCTCATCCAGATGACCGAGACCGGCCTGCCCTACCTGGCGCTGCTCACCACCGGCTCGCACACCACCGCGGACGCCGGGCACCTGCTCGCCGTCCGGCCGGTGTCTCCCACGCCCAGCCCGGTGGTCACGTTCCCGCTGGTGGTGCCCAGCACAGCCCCCACGATCCCGGTGACGGCGCCGACCACCCCGGCCCCCGCCCCGTCCCCCGCACCCACCCAGACCGGCCACAAGCGGAAGTGAGGCGGTAACCCATGCCCATCCTGTGCGAGCCGGCCGCGGACGCCGGACAGCTGCTGCCGGATCTCGGCAGTGAGGTACGCACCGCCGACGACCTCAGCGCGGCGGCCAGGCTGCTGGACAGCGACCCGGCGGAGACCCTGGTGGTGATCGGGCCGCAGGCCGACACCGGGGAGGCATTGGGCTTCGCGTCCGCGCTGCGCATGGTCCGCCCGGCGGTCGGCGTGATCCTGGTTCGCGAGCAGACCGACGTGGACATGCTGAACCAGGCGCTGCAGTCCGGCGTGCGCGAGGTGGTGCAGGCCGGCGACCATGCCGCGCTGGCCGCCGCCTGCCGGCGGTCCCGTGACGTGTCATGGCGCATCCTCGCGGCCTCCACCACCGAGCGCAGCGGGCCCACGGTCGACGGGAAGATCATCACCGTGTTCACCGCCAAGGGCGGCGTGGGCAAGACCATGCTGGCCATCAACCTCGGCGTGGCGCTCGCCCAGCGCGGTGCCAACAAGGTGTGCGTGGTCGATCTGGACCTGTCCTCCGGCGACGTGGCGATCAGCCTGCTGCTCGACCCGGTGCGGACGCTCGCGGACGCGGTCTCGATGAGCGGCCACATCGACATCACCGGGGCCGCGTCGCTGCTCACCCCCTACCGGCCCGGGCTGGAGATGCTGCTGGCGCCGATCACCCCCGGCGACGCGGAGAAGATCCCGCCGTCGCTGGTGGGGGAACTGCTGGCGGTGCTGCGCACCATGTTCGACTACGTCGTGGTGGACACCCCGCCGCACATCAGCGAGCACGTGCTGACGGCCCTCGACGCATCCGCGCACCATGTGCTGCTGACCACGCCGGACGTGCCGGCGCTGAAGAACCTGCGCGTCGTGCTCGACGTGCTCGACATGCTCGCCTACCCCGCGGAGATCCGCTCCGTCCTGCTCAACCGGGCGGAGCCGAAGCTGCGGCTGAGCCAGGAGGACGTGGAGCGGGTGATCCGCGCCCCGGTCGCCGCGCAGATCCCGGCCAGCCGGGCCGTGCCGATCGCCGTCAACAAGGGCACGCCGATCTTGCTCGCCAACCCCGGGCACGCGGTGAGCAAGGCCATCAACAACTTCGCGCGGCAGCGGCTGCTGCCCGCGCCCGCTCCCCGCGGCCGGCGCGGCCGGTCTAGGCGGCGGCCGGCATGAGCCTCTCCGACCGGCTCGCCCGCCAGGCCGGCAGCCAGCGGACCACCGTCCGCCCCACGCACGGCACGACCCAGGCGGTCCGCCGCGCCGACCCGTTCGCCGACGTCCGGCGCACCGTCCACGACGCGCTGCTGGACACCCTCGGGCCGAAGCTCTACGACGCGAACCTCAGCGAGCGCGAACTCGAGCAGCGCGTCACCGAGACGCTTCAGACGGTGCTGGAGCGGGACAAGACCCCGATGACCGCGGCCGACCGGCTGCGGGTCTCCCAGGAGGTTGCGGACGAGATCCTCGGCCACGGGCCGCTCGAGCCCTACCTGCGTGATCCCGAAGTGTCCGAGATCATGGTCAACGGCCACGACCACGTCTACGTGGAGCGGGCGGGCCAGCTCTACCCGGTCGCGGCGACGTTCGCGGACGAGAGCCACCTGCGCCGCACCATCGACAAGATCGTTTCCCGGGTTGGCCGGCGGGTGGACGAGGCCAGCCCGATGGTGGACGCCCGCCTTCCCGACGGCAGCCGGGTCAACGCGGTGGTCCCGCCGCTGGCACTGGACGGCTCGGTGCTGACCATCCGTAAGTTCGCCGCCGACCCCTTCCTGGTGTCGGACCTCATCGGCTTCGGCACGCTGACCCCGCCGACGGCGGAGCTGCTGCGGGCCTGTGTGCGCGGCCGGATGAACGTCGTGATCAGCGGCGGTACCGGGTCCGGCAAGACCACCACGCTGAATGTGCTGTCGTCGTTCGTGCCCGACAACGAGCGCATCCTGACCATCGAGGACGCGGCGGAACTGCAACTGCGCCAGGACCACGTGCTGCGCCTGGAGGCCCGCCCGCCCAACATGGAGGGGCGTGGTGCGATCACGATCCGCGAACTGGTGCGTAACGCGCTGCGGATGCGGCCGGACCGGATCATCGTCGGCGAGGTCCGTGACGGCGCGGCCCTGGACATGCTCCAGGCGATGAACACCGGTCACGACGGCTCCATCACCACGGTGCACTCCAACGGCCCGCGCGACGCGCTGGCCCGGCTGGAGACGATGGTGCTGATGGCGGGCGTGGACCTGCCCCAGCGTGCCATCAGGGAGCAGATGGCCTCGGCGATCAACCTCATCGTGCACCAGGCCAGGCTGAAGGACGGCACCCGGCGGATCACCCACATCACCGAGGTCGAGGGGATGGAGGGAGACATCATCACGCTCCAGGACGTGTTCCTGTTCGACTTCAAGGCAGGAGTGGACGAGCACGGCGCGTACCGGGGTGAGCTGCGCAGCACCGGGATACGCCCGCATTTCCTCGACTGGCTGGCCGACCGCGGCGTGCGCGTCTCGCCCGCGGCGCTGGGCCTGCAGGAGAACCTGCGATGAGCCCGGCTGGCACGCTGACCGGCCATGACCTTGCCAGCGCCGCCTGGCACGGCTGGCCGGCTTCGGTGATCCTGGCCATCGGCTGCGTGTTCCTGGCGATCTTCCTGACCGCGGCGCTGCTGATCGGGATGATCCGGCCGGACGACCGGGCCAGGCGGCTGGCGGCGCGGATCGAGCGCTACGGGTCCCGGCATGTGGCCGGCCGTTCCGAGCGGCAGCTGGGCCGGGTCGCCGACCGCCTGGTATCGCCGGTGCTGCAGGTGGGCGGCACCGAGGAGAAGCTGGCGGCGCGGCTGGACCTGGCCGGCATCGGGTGGACCCCCGGCGAATGGGTGCTGGCCGGGGCCGGGGCGAGTCTGGTGCTGGTGATCACGCTGACCGTGCTGTTCGGCAACCCGCTGATCGCGCTGGTGCTCGGCGCCCTGGCCGGCTGGCTGGGCATGAGGTTCGGCCTGAACTTCCTGATCCGGCGGCGCCAGGCCAAGTTCGCGGACCAGCTGCCCGACATGCTCCAGTTCGTCGCCGGCTCGCTGCGCTCGGGGTTCTCGCTCGGCCAGGCACTGGACGCGGCGGTGCGGGAGGACACCCAGCCGGTGGCCGGCGAGTTCGGCCGTGCGCTGGCGGAATCCCGCATCGGGGTGGACCTGGAGGGCGCGCTGGACCAGGTCGCGGACCGGATGGAATCGGCGGACCTGCGGTGGACGGTCATCGCGATCCGGATCCAGCGGGAGACCGGAGGCAACCTCGCCGAGGTGCTGGGCAACACCGTGGGGACGATGCGCGAGCGCGCCCAGCTCAAACGGCACGTCCGGGCGCTGAGCGCGGAGGGACGGCTGTCCGCCTACATCCTGGTCTCGCTGCCGATCTTCATCGGGGGCTGGATCTTCCTGACCCGGCGAAGTTACCTGCGCCCGATGTACGCCTCCACGGTCGGGATCATCATGCTCGTCATCGCCGCCCTGCTGGTCGCCGGCGGCGCCCTGTGGATGCGCAAGCTGGTCAAGGTGGAGGTGTAGCGATGCCCTCAGCGATCCTCCTGGACGGCGTGCTCATCGGCCTGGCCATCGCGATGGTGGTGGTGGCCGTGGCACCGGCCCGGGCCAAAGGCGGCGGGATCGCCGGCGCGGCCGCGGTGATCGAGCAGCGCTATGCCCAGCACACCGACACCGAGGAGGAAGGGCAGGCGGCCGCGGCGCCGCCCTGGCTGGCCGCGCTCGGGCGGCGGCTGTCCCCCTCGGGCACGGCCGCGAAGATCCAGCGCAGGCTGGACATCGCCGGCAACCCGGAGCGCTGGAACACCGAGCGGCTGTTCGCGGTGAAGGCCATGGGGCTGATCGGCCTCGCCGGCCTGGGCCTGCTGATCGGGCTGCACGATGCCACCGTGGCGATCCCGGCCATCGGGCTTGGCGGCCTGGCCGGGTTCTTCGTGCCCGACCTGCTGCTCTACAACACGGGCATCAAGCGGCAGCTGAAGATTCAGCGGGACCTGCCGGACGCCATGGACATGCTCACCATCTGCGTCGAGTCCGGCCTCGGCTTCGACGCCGCGATGGCCAGGGTGGCACGCAACTCGCAGGGGCCGGTGGCCGCCGAGTTCTCCCGTGCCCTGCAGGAGATCCAGATCGGCAAGTCCCGGGCCCAGGCGCTGCGCGCGCTGGGCGAGCGGACAACGGTCGCCGAGCTGCGCGCGTTCACCTCGGCCCTGGTTCAGGCCGGCGAGCTCGGCATCCCGGTCGCGGACGTGCTGCGCGAGCAGTCCAAGGAGATGCGGCTGCGGCGCCGCCAGCGGGCCGAGGAGAAGGCGCAGCAGGTGCCGGTGAAGATCCTCTTCCCGTTGATCGGCTGCCTGTTCCCGGCGCTGTTCATCATCGTCATCGGGCCGGGTGCGATCTCGATCATGCACTCCCTCTTCCACCACTGAGACCCGGATGACCACGGTCACCCGCAGGGGCCGCCGGCCCGACTACGGCAGGCTGGTCATGATTCCCACGGCGCTGGGCTTCGTGCTGCTCGACGCGGCGGCCCTGGTCCGCGGCAGCGGCGCCGACCCGCTGCACTGGGCGAGCACCGGGCTGGTCTGCCTGTTCTACGCGCTGATCATCTGGTGCTACCTGCGCCGCGGTCCGGCCAGCGCGACCAGCCGGTCGGTCAGCGCCCACGCCGCGGCCGTGACCGCGATGTGCGTCCCGTTCGCGTTCCCGCTGCTGCGGACGGGACCGCCGGGCGGCGCCCAGCAGTGGGCCGGCGACGCGCTGGTGGCGGGCGGCACCGCCTGGGCGCTCTGGTCGCTGCGCTCCCTGGGCCGCAGCGTGTCCGTGCTCGCGCAGGCCAGGGCCCTGGTCGACCGGGGCCCGTACCGGTGGGTGCGGCACCCGCTGTACACCGGGGAGATCGTGTCCTCGCTCGGGCTGGCCCTGCTGGCGGGCACCCTCCCGGCGCTGGCCGTCTGGCTCGGGTTCTGCTTCCTGCAGGCGTACCGGGCGCTGCGGGAGGAACAGTTGCTGGTGGTGGCCATGCCCGCCTACCGCGGCTACCGGGCACGCACCGCGGCGCTGTTCCCCGGGCTGTTCTTAATCCCGTGGGCGGCCTAACCGCCCGGGCCCTTCGCGAGGATCGTCAGCAGGGCGCCCGCGAGCAGGAACGGGCCGAAGCTGATCGCGCCGCGCAGGGTGATCCGGTGGGCGGCCAGCAGCACCAGGCTGGCCAGCGCGGCCAGCACGAAGCCCAGCGCGGCCCCGAGCAGCACGGCCGGCCAGCCGAGCCAGCCGAGCACCAGGCCGGCCAGGCCGGCCAGCTTGACGTCACCGCCGCCCAGCTGCCCCGGCCGCACCAGCCCGAGCAGCAGGTACCCGGCCGCCAGCGCCAGCCCGCCGAGCAGGGCCCGGCCCAGCGCCGCCAGGTCGTGCCCGCTCACCGCCGCGACGGCGAGCAGCGCGATCAGGACCGGGTAAGCGGGCAGGGTGAGGCGGTCCGGCAGCCGCTGCACGCCGATGTCGATCGCGGCCAGGGCCACGCCCAGGGCGCCGAGGAACCCAAGCGCCAGCGTGAGCGGCTGCCCGCCGAACCGGCCGGCCAGCAGCGCCAGCACCGCCGCGGTGACCAGTTCGAGCAGCACGGGGCTGCCCAGGGAACGCCTGCATTCCGGGCACCACAGGGCTGGCCAGGGGCTCAGGTGCGCCCCGCAGCCGGAGCAGGCGACCCGTTCGGGGGCACCGGCCGGTACCGACAGCCGGAACACCGTGCCGCGGAGCAGGGCGCCGGCCGCCAGGCCCGCGGCCCCACCGACGGCCGCCCACGCCAGGTTCATGTCACCCCCGCACTTGCGATGACTCACTGTAGTTCCATCTAACTATCAAGCAGCTGTCCTCGGCCCTCCGGCCAGGTCAGTGGCACGGCGGCGCGTAGGGGACGCCGGGCACGTAGGCGCGCCACTCGGCGCGGGTCAGGGGCTGCCCGGCGGCCGCGCAGACGGCGCGGGCCGCCGCGCTGGCGCCGGTGTCCCAGAGCCAGACCAGGCCGGATGAATCCGCGGCGGCCACGGTGCGCCCGCCCCGGCCGAATGCCACCGAGTAGACGTGGCCGGACGGGCCGGTCAGGGTGGCGATCAGCGCCGGGTGGGCGGGATCGGCCAGGTTCCACAGCCATACGCTGCCGTCGGTGTTCCCGGCCGCCAGCACGCGCCCGCCGGGGCTGAACACGACCGAGTACACATACCCGGCCGGCCCGGTGAGCACCGGGCCGATGGGGCGCGGCCGGGCCGGGTTGGTGACGTCCCAGAGCCGGATGTCCCGGTCCGCGCTGCCGGCCGCGAGCACCCGCCCGTCCGGGCTGAACGCCACCGAGTACGCGGTGCTGGCCGGCCCGGTGAGCGCCCTGCCGATCTGCGCCACGGCGGTGGGATTGGCCACGTTCCACAGCCGCACCCGGTCGTCGGCGCTGGCCGCGGCGAGGGTGGCGCCGCTGGGACCGAACGCGACCGAGAAGACGTAGGTGCGCGCGTCGGTGATCTCCGCCACCTGCCGGGGCCGGGCCGGGTTCGTGATGTCCCACAGCCGTACGGTGCCGTCGTCACCGCCGCTGGCCAGAACCTTCCCGTCGCCGCGGAACGCGACGAACTCGACGAGGCCGCTTCCCGACGCTTGCTGCGGTGTCCCGAGCGGCACCAGGGCCGGCGCACGCCGCCAGAGCTGGATCCGGCCGTCGCCGTACCCTGTGGCGATCAGCTTCCCGTCGGGGGAGAAGGCCACCGCGTTGACGATGTCCCCGGGGACGGCGCGCGGTATGGGGGCGCTGGCGGTCAGCCTGCGGGTGGCCGGGTTCCAGAGCTGGAGGCCGGCCGCCCCGACCGCGAGCGCGCCGCCGCCGGGGCTGAACGCGATGCTGTTGGCCCCGCTGACCGTCTTCAGGGCCGGCGGCGGGACCTGCCAGGCGCGGGCGTAGCCGTCGGCGTCGCCGGCGATAAGCCTGTCCGCGCCGTCCCAGGTCAGCGACGTCACCGGCTGCGGCTGGGGCAGTGCCCCCAGCGGCGCACCCGTGGCCGCGTCCCACAGCCGTACCTGGTCATCCGACCCGGCCCCGGCCAGCACGTGCCCGTCTGGGCTGTAGGCGACCGCCATGACCCAGTCGGTGGCCCCGTGCAGGCGCTTGAGCCGAACCGGCTTGGCGGGGTCGGCGACGTTCCACCGCCAGACCTTGCGGTCGTAGCTCCCGGCGGCCAGCTCATCGCCGCTCGGGCTGAAGGCGACCGAGTCCACGACGTCGGCCGGCCCGGTCAGCGGCTTGCCCACCGGGCGCGGTCTGCCCGGGCCGGCCACGTCCCACAGGCGCACGGTCTTGTCGGCGCTGCCCGCCGCGAGCAGCCGGCCGTCCGGGCTGAACGCCACCGCGTACACGTACCCGCCTGCCCCGGTCAGCGGAGCGCTCGCCGGGACGATGTGCCCGGGGTTGCTCACGTCCCACAGCCGCACGGTGTCGTCGGCGCTGCCTGCCGCCAGCAGTTGCCCGCCCGGGCTGAACGCCAGCGAATAGACCGTGTTCGCCGGCCCGGTCAGCGGGCTGCCGAGCGGCGCGGGATGCCGCGGGTCGGCGACGTTCCACAGCCAGACCTTCCGGTCCTGCCCGGCCGCGGCGAGCACCTGACCGTCCGGGCTGAACGCCGCCGCATACAGCGGGTGGGCGGCCCCCAGATCCTCGACCGTGCCGATCAGCGCCGGATGCCCCGGCACGGCCACGTTCCACAGTTTGAGCGTCCCGTCCGCCGCCGCCACCGCCAGCAGATGCCGGGCGGGCGCCAGCGCGACCGACTCGACCGCCGTCGCCGAATCCTGCATCCGTGCCGCGCTGGGCGCGCCGGACGACTCCAGCAGGCTGGCCCGGGCCTGCCGCGTGTGCGAGATGCCGTAGGCGGCCACCGACAGTTGGGCGGCCAGGCCGGGATCGTCGGCGCGGACCTGGCCGGCGTCCACCGCGACCGTCCGCGACTGCGCCTGGTCCTTGGCGGTGGTGGCGGCTTGCCGCTGGCGAAACGCGTAGCCGGCCAGCCCGACGGTGAGCAGCACCAGGACGGTCAGCACGGCGATCAACCGCCGCAGCCGCCGGGTCCGGCGGCGCTGCGCCGCCTGTTGCGCGCGCTCCTCGGCCAGCCCCGCGTCGACGAAGTTGCGGGCGTCCTGGCTCAGCGCCTCCCGGTTGGGCGCGCTGCCCGCCCATCCGGCGGCCAGCGCCAGCTGCCCGCCGCGCAGCAGCGCGGCCGTCTCCCGGTCGGCCCGCACCCACGCCTGGGCCGCCACCTCGATGAAGCGACGGACCCTGATGTCCTCGCGGTCGGCTTCGATCCACCCGCGCAGCCGGGGCCACGCGCCGAGCAGGGCCTCGTGGGTGATCTCCGCCGCGTCCTGGTCCTTGGTGACCAGGCGATGCGTGACGAACCGCTCCAGCACCGCCGCCGCCGCACTGGCGTCTCCGGGCAGGTCGCCGAGCGGCAGCCGGGCCCGTGCCTCGCGGCCGTCGTCGCCGACGTGCACCAGCCGGATGAACAGCTGCCTGGCGACCTCCCGCTCGCCGTTGCCCAGGGTCGCGTAGGCGTGCTCCGCGGTTCGCGCGATGGCATCCCGTATCCCGCCGCTGGCCTGGTAGTCGGCCACGGTCAGCCGGCCCCCGCGGCTGTGCTCCCAGGTGGCCAGCAGGGCGTGCGAGAGCAGCGGCAGCGCCCCAGCCTCGTGCCCGCCCGGCCCCGGCGCGCCGTGCGGGCGCATGTCGGCAAGCAGCACCTCGACCAGGCCGTCCTCGATGACCCGGCCCGCCTTGCGCGCGGGCTCTACGATCGCGCGGCGGAGTTGTCCGGCGGACATCGGTCCGATCACGATCTGGCGTTCCTGCAGCGACCGGGCGAGCCCTGGGTAGCCCAGCGCGTGACCGTAGAAGTCCGCGCGCAGGCCGAGCACGACCAGGGTGTGCCCGGCCAGGGCGGACAGGGCGGCGACGAACTCCCGCCGCCCGTCCTCGCCCGTTCCCGCGGTAAAGATCTCCTCAAGCTGGTCCACGATGATCGCCGGGGGCTCGTCGCCCCGCCCGGCCAGCCGCGCATACCGCTCCGGTTCCTCACGCAGGCCCTCGGCCAGCAGCCCGGCGCGCGGCGGGCCGGCCCCCGGCCAGGCCAGCGGCGCCAGGTGCGCGGCCAGCGCCTGCACGGGAGCGGCGCCCGGCGTGATCAGCAGCACCGGGCGGCCGCCCGGCCGCGCCGGGGTGCCGGTCCGCAGCCGGGGCACCAGGCCCGCGCGCAACAGGGAAGACTTGCCGGACCCGGACGGGCCGACCACCGCGAGCGGCAGCCCCGGCGTGCCCGGCCCGGCCGCCAGCCGCACGAGGTGCAGCACTAACTCCTCGCGGCCGAAAAACCAGGCGGCGTCCTCGGGCTGGAAGCTGGCCAGGCCACGGTACGGAGCCGGGCCGCTGGCCGGCGGCCGGCCGGGCGCGCGGCGGACCCGGTTCAGCGCGTCCAGCCAGCGCCGCACCTGCTCGGCGTCGGTGATCTCGCAGGCGGCCAGGATGCTGGGCAGCAGTTCCGGCTGGCGGGCCGGGGGAAGGTGGCGCGCGGCGAAGTAGTCGCCGACCGTGCTGGCCGGGATTCCGCTTGCCTTCGCCACCTCCCGGATGGTGAGCCCAGCCTGTTGCCGGGCCAGGGTGAGCTCGCGCCCGAAGTCCTGCTGAGAAGTGATCCGCCCCGGATCGGGGGCTCCGGTTTCAGGTAATGATTGACGCGCCATCGGCTCCCCTCATGCGCCCGTCGGGCCGCCGGCAGGGCATGCCCCCGTAATGTGACCCCGTGACCCGGAACCCCTGATGTGCGGACAGAGGGGCAACCAGGCCAGTTCACATCTAACGCCCTGTTGGGCCCCTATGGGTACCGTATCGGAGCATGCGTCCCGCGCGCCGGTCCGCATTGGGCCGGTTACCGCCGGTGGAATATGACATAAGTGTCAGCATTAACCCGGTGCCATGACGTGCGCGTCAGCTTCGAGTGACATATGCGTCAGGTTCTGTGCCAGTGGCGTCGCGGGGTCACGGCCTGGCCGTTCCGCGGAAGCGCCCGGCAGGGGCCGTGACAAATGACAGCCCACAGCGAAGCGCGATGCGGCAAGGGAAATTCCCGCTCCGCTCCCGCCGTCGGCCGGTCATTCCCCTGGCCCGGTGCCAGGTCCCGCACCGTGCCCTCTGCCTGCGGTTTTGCATAGCAAACCGGCCCGTAGCCGAGCAGGACGGCCCGCGCTCACCCAAATCTTCCCGGACGCATCGGAAATGGCTCGGTAAAGACACAAGCGGTGGCCACGGTTTCCGGGCGGCAGACTTGCGGGGAGCAACCGCCGTAATGTAAATGTCTTTGCCGGGACCGGCGCGGTGCCGGGGCCGCGAGAGTTCTGCGACATCCGTGTCACATGACGCCGATGTCATTGTTTGCATTAGCCTGCCAGCTATGAAGGAATAGGGACGTGACCCCGGATGCGACGCGATCGGACGATGCCACCGCACCCGGAGTGGATCTTGGTCGGGGCGGCGGGACCGGGGCGAGCCTTGGGCGGGGCGGCGGGGTCAGAGCCAACACTGCGCGGGGCGGCGGGACCGGGGCGAGCCTTGGGCGGGGTGGCGGGGTCAGAGCCAACACTGCGCGGGGTAGCGGGGCCGGAGCTAGCACCGAGTCGGCCAGGGTGATCACCTCCCGGGCCGGCGCCAAGGCCGCGAACGAGAACTTTCCCGTGGCCCTCCGGCTGCTCCCCGGCCGCTACCGGCGGCATCTGACCGCGGTCTACGGCTTCGCCCGGTCGGCCGACGACATGGGCGACGAGGCGCCACCGGCCGAGCGGCTGGCGCTGCTCAACGAACTCGAGGCCGATCTCGGCCGGCTCTACCGGCCCGGGCCCGGCGGGGAAGGGCCCCGGCTGCCGGTTGTACGGGCGCTGGCACCGGCCGTCGCGCGGTGCTCGATTCCCGCCCAGCCCTTTCTCGACCTGATCCAGGCGAACCGCCAGGACCAGGCGGTCACCCGCTACCACACCTTCGACGAACTGCTCGGCTACTGCCGCCTGTCGGCCAACCCGGTCGGCAAGATCGTGCTGCACGTCTTCGGCGTGGCCACGCCGGGCCGGGAACGGCTCTCCGACCTGGTGTGCACCGCGCTGCAACTGGCCGAGCACTGGCAGGACGTGGCCGAGGACCTGCGGGCCGGGCGGGTCTACCTGCCGGGCAAGGACCTCGCCGCCTACGGCGTCACCGAGACCGATCTGGCCGCGCCGTCCGCGTCGCCGCAGGTCCGGGCGCTTCTAGCGTTCGAGGTCCGGCGGGCCACCGACCTGCTCGATGAGGGCGCGCGGATCGTTGGCACGCTGCGCGGCTTCGCCAGGGCCGCGGTGGCCGGGTACGTGGCGGGCGGCCGGGCCGCCCTGGCCGCGATCAACGCCAGCGACTGCGACGTGCTCGCCGCCACCCCCCGCCCGCGCAACCGGCGCGTGGCGGCGGAACTCATCCGTGCCTACGTGACGGGCCAGTGACATGGGAGGTCATCTGTCAACAACGGAAGTGTCACGCCGCAGCCGCCGCGCCGAACGCCGCCGCGACTCCGTCGCGGCGGCCCGGCGCCGAGACCAGTGCTGGCCCGGGGGGACGACGCCCCGGAACCCCCCGGGGCTTCCGCTCCCCTGCTTTGCGCGCCTCCGGCACGACCATGCGAGGCCCCAGGCCGAGCGCCCGCGAGGGAGGCCATGAATCTGACCACGGACGTCCGGGCCGCTTACCGGCGGTGCGAGGAGATCACCTGGTCCCAGGCCAGGAACTTCTCCTACGGCATCCGGCTGCTCCCGCCGGCCAAACGGCAGGCCCTGGCGGCGGTCTACGCCTTCGCCCGGCGGATCGACGACATCGGGGACGGCACACTGCCCGCACCGGAGAAGCTCACGCTGCTGGAGCAGGCCCGTGCCGGGCTGTCCGCGCTCCAGGCCGGCGACGTCGACCGCGACGACGACGTGCTGGTGGCGCTGGCCGACGCGGCGGCACGGTTCGACATCCCACTGGCCGCGTTCGGCGAACTGATCGACGGCTGCGGGGCTGACGTGCGCGGCGTCAGCTACGCCACCTTCGACGACCTGCTGCATTACTGCCGGTGCGTGGCCGGGTCGATCGGGCGGCTGTCCCTGGGGGTGTTCGGCACCAGCGACGCGCAGCAGGCGGTGCCGCTGGCCGACTCACTCGGCGTGGCGCTCCAGCTCACCAACATCCTGCGGGACATCCGCGAGGACTACGCCACCGGCCGGGTCTACCTGCCCGCTGAGGACCTCGACCGGTTCGGTGCCGACCTCGCCGCCGGCCTCGCCGCCGGCCCCGGCCGGGGCAAGCTCACCGCGCTGGTCGAGTTCGAGGCGGACCGCGCCCGCACCTGGTACGCCAAGGGCCTGGCGCTGATGCCGCTGCTGGACCGGCGCAGCGCCGCCTCCGCCGGCGCGATGGCGGGCATCTACTACCGGCTGCTGGAGAACATCGCCGCCAGCCCCGCCGCCGTGCTCACCCGCCGGGTGTCGCTGTCCGCGCGGGAGAAGGCCGCCGTGGCGGTCAAGTCGCTGGCCTCGGCGGCGGTCCGGCCGCCACGCCGCAGCTCGCTCCCGCCCGCCCCTACACGAGGGGTGGCCCGGTGACCCCGCAGACCGCGGCACCGCACGTGGCGGTGGTGGGCGGCGGGCTGGCCGGCATCACCGCCGCCATCGCGCTGGCCGAGACCGGCACCCGGGTCACGCTGCTCGAATCCCGGCCCCGCCTGGGCGGCGCCACCTGCTCGTTCAGCCGCGGCGGCCTGATCGTGGACAACGGACAGCACGTGTTCCTGCGCTGCTGCACCGCCTACCGTGGGCTGCTGGCCAGGCTCGGCATGACCGGCTCGGTGACGCTCCAGGACCGGTTCGAGGTCACCGTCCTGCGCCCCGGCGGCCGAGCCACGCTGCGGCGCACGGCGCTTCCCGGCCCGCTGCACATGGGCCAGGCCCTCGCCCGCTACCGGCACCTTTCTTATGCCGAACGGCTCCGCGTGGTGCCCGCCGCCCTGGCGATGACCCGGCTCGACCCGGCACGCCCCGAACTGGACGGGCAGCGCCTCGGTGACTGGCTGGCCGCGCACGGGCAGGGCGAACATGCCCGGCGGGCGTTGTGGGACCTGTTTACGGTGTCCGCGCTGAACGTCCCCGGGGATGACGCGAACCTCGCGCTCGCCGCGACCGTGGTGAAGACCGCGCTGCTGTCGGCCAGGGACGCGGCGGATATCGGCGTCCCCGTGGTCCCGCTCGGTGAACTGCACGGGCAGGCCGCGGCCGCCCTGCTCGGCAGGCTGCACACCCGGGTCCGGCTGGGCGCCAAGGCAGCGGCGGTGGAGGCGCTGCCGTCGGGCGGGTTCCGCGTCCGCCTGGCCAGCCGCGGCACGGCGGAGGCCAACGGCGGCGAGGTGATCCGCGCCGACGGCGTGGTCCTGGCGGTCCCGCCGGAGATCGCGGCCTGCCTGCTGCCGGCCTCCGCGCGCCAGGGCGGGCCGGGGCCCGGTGACGAGGGGACGGGGCCTTCGACCATCGGGGGGTTCCAGGGGGGCCGCCCCCCCGGGCCAGCCGGGCCCCGGCCCCGTGACGAAGGAACGGGGCCGGGGACCATTGGGGGGTTCCAGGGGGGCCGCCCCCCCGGGCCGGCAGAGTGGCTCCAGATCGGCACCTCGCCGATCGTCAACGTGCACGTGATCTACGACCGGCGCGTGACCAGGCTGCCGTTCGCCGCGGCGGTGGACTCGCCGGTGCAATGGGTGTTCGACCGGACCGGGCCGTCGGGCCTGCGCGAAGGGCAGTACCTGGCGATATCGCTGTCGGCGGCGGACGGCTACGCCGACGTCCCGGCCGCCCGGCTGCGCGAGCGGTTCCTGCCCGCGCTGGCCGAACTGTTCCCCGCGGCGTCACCGGCGCGGGTTGTCGATTGCTTCGTCACCAGGGAGCGCAGCGCCACGATGCGCCAAGGGCGCGGAGTGGGACGGCTGCGGCCCGGGGCCGCGACGGCCGTACCGGGCCTGGTCCTCGCGGGCGCCTGGACCGATACCGGGTGGCCGGACACGATGGAGGGAGCCGTGCGGAGCGGACTGAACGCGGTGCGGGAACTGCGCCGGGCCATGACCAGCCCGGCGCTGCGCTGGGTACCGGGCCGGATGACCGAGCCCGGGTCCCCGGCCGTGAGCACCGGCGCCACCGGAGCGCAGGCATGACACCGGTGAGGCCGGAGCGGCCCGGCGCCACGCCGGCGGCCGGATCCCCGGCTTCCGGGACCGGCGCCCAGGGGGCGCCGGCATGACCGCCGTGATGCCCGCGGGCGTGGCGACGGCCCGGGACCTGGTCGGCCCGGCGATGGCCGCCGCAGTCGCCCGCCTCAGCCCCGAGGTGCGTACGGTCGCCGCCTACCACCTCGGCCTGGCCGGGCCGAACGGGCACGCCACCGCGAACGGCGGCGCCGCTCACGGTGGTCAGCCGGCCATTACGGTGCCGCCGCCGGCCGACGGCCGGTCCGCCGGGTCGCCCCCGGCCGACGGCCGGTCCGCCGGGTCGCCGCCGGCCGACGGCCGGTCCGCCGGGTGGCCGCCGGCCGACGGCCGGTTGGCCGGGTCACCGCCGGCCGGGGGCGCCAAGCCGGGCGGGTCCGGGAAGGCGTTGCGCCCGGCGCTGGCCCTGCTGTCCGCGCGGGCCGCGCTGGCCGCGCCGGAACGCGGCGTCCCCGCGGCGGTCGCCGTCGAGCTCGTGCACAACTTCTCGCTGCTGCACGACGACATCATGGATGAGGATCGAGAGCGGCGGCACCGGCCCACCGCCTGGACCGTCTACGGCGTCGGCGCCGCGATCCTGGCCGGTGACGCCATGCTGGCCCTCGCCCAGGAGATCTTGCTGGAGGACAAGGCCCCGCAAGGCCTCTGGGCGGCCCGCTGCCTGTCCGCGGCGGTGCAGCGGCTGATCGCCGGGCAGGGCTCGGACCTGGCTTTTGAGCGCCGTGACGACGTCACCCTGGCCGAATGCCAGGAGATGGCCGGGGACAAGACGGCGGCGCTGATGGCGTGCGCGTGCAGCATCGGCGCGATCTACGTCGGCGCGCCGCCGGCCGTGGCTATGGGCCTGGCCGGGTTCGGCGCGCACGCCGGGCTGGCCTTCCAGCTCACCGACGACCTGCTGGGCATCTGGGGGAGCCCGGCGGTGACCGGCAAGCCGGTCCGCTCGGACCTGCGGGCACGGAAGAAGTCACTGCCGGTGGTGGCCGCGCTGGCGGGCGGCACGCCCGCCGCCGGCGAACTGTGCACGCTGCTACGCCAGGAGGGCCCGCTGTCCGAGGACGACCTGGCCCGCGCCGCCGGGCTGGTCGAGGAGGCCGGAGGCAAGGATTGGACGGAGAACGAGGCCGCGGCTCAGCTCGCGGCGGCGCACCGGTGCCTGGCGGACACGCCGATGCCGGACGACGTCCGGGCCGAGTTCGCCGGGGTCGCCGAGTTCATCACCGCCCGGCAGTGGTGAGGAGATAGGGATCCGATGACAGTCACGCACCCAAGGCCCATAGGCCGCTCCGCCGCCGGCCCGGCGGCGGAGGCGCTCGCCCGCGCCAGGGACCACCTGCTCGGCCTGCAGCACGGCGAGGGCTGGTGGCAGGGCGAACTGGAGACCAACGTCACCATGGACGCGGAGGACCTGCTGCTGCGGGAGTTCCTCGGCGTCCGTACCGCGGAACAGACCGACGCCGCGGCCCGGTGGATAGCCTCCCAGCAGCGCGACGACGGCACCTGGGCCAACTTCTACGGCGGCCCGGGCGACCTGTCCACCACGGTGGAGGCCTACGTCGCGCTGCGGCTGGCCGGACACGAGCCGCAGGCGCCGCACATGGCCAGGGCGGCGGACTGGATTCGAGAGCAGGGCGGGATCCCGGCCACCCGGGTGTTCACCCGGATCTGGCTCGCGCTGTTCGGCGAGTGGTCCTGGGACGACCTGCCGGTGATGCCGCCGGAGTTGATCTACCTGCCTGCCTGGTTCCCGCTCAACGTCTACGACTGGGGTTACTGGGCACGGCAGACCATAGTCCCGCTCACGATCGTCGGGGCGATCAGGCCAGCCACGCCGCTTCCGTTTGGCTTGAAAGAACTCTGGCCGGTCGGCGGCGGGCCGATCGTGGCCGGGCGCCGGGACCGTCCCAAAGATCCTGCCTGGGCCGCCGTGTTCGGCGGCCTCGACCGGGCGCTGCACGGCTACGAGCGGCGCGCGCGCTCTTCCTCTCCCGCCCCGGGCGACGGCTCCGCCGCCACCCTGCCACCCCCGTCCTCTCCCGCCCCGGGCGACGGCTCCGCCGCCACCCTGCCACTCCCGTCCTCTCCCGCCCCGGGCGACGGCTCCGCCGCCGCCCTGCCACCCCCGTCCTCTCCCGCCCCGGGCGACGGCTCCGCCGCCGCCCTGCCACCCCCGTCCTCTCCCCGCCCCGGGCGACGGCTCCGCCGCCACCCTGCCACCCCCGGAGCCGCGCCGGTGCGCGCGGTGCGCCGTGCCGCGATCCGCCGGTGCGCCGAGTGGATCATCGCGAGGCAGGAGGTCGACGGCTGCTGGGGCGGCATCCAGCCGCCGTGGGTGTACTCGCTGATCGCGCTGCGCCTGCTCGGCTACGGGCTCGACCATCCGGTGATGCGCCGCGGCCTGGCGGGCCTGGACCGGTTCACGATCACCGAGGACACCCCCGACGGCCCGGTGCGCCGGATGGAGGCATGCCAGTCGCCGGTCTGGGACACCGTGCTGGCGATGATCGCGCTGGCCGACGCGGGCCTGCCGGCCGACCACCCGGCCCTCACCGGGGCGGCCGACTGGCTGCTCGGCGAGGAGATCCACGGGCCGGGGGACTGGCAGGTGCGCCGGCCGGCGCTGGCGCCCGGTGGCTGGGCGTTCGAGTTCGACAACGACAACTATCCCGACATCGACGACACCGCCGAGGTGGTGCTGGCATTGCGTCGGGTCCGGCTCTCTTCACCCCCCGCCCCGGCCGACGGCTCCGCCGCCGCCCTGCCACCCCCGTCCTGGCCTCCCGCCCCGGGCGACGGCTCCGCCGCCGCCCTGCCACCCCCGGGGCCCGACGCGCGCCGCAAGGCCGCCATATCCCGCGGCCTGGCCTGGGTCACCGGGATGGCGTCGGCGGACGGCGGCTGGGCGGCGTTCGACGCCGACAACACCTCGAAACTGGTGGCCAAGCTGCCGTTCTGCGACTTCGGCGCGGTCACCGACCCGCCCTCGGCGGACGTCACCGCGCACGTGGTCGAGGCGCTCGCGGCCGCGGGCCAGGGCGGCAGCCGGGCGGCCAGGCGCGGCGTGGTCTGGCTGCTGCGCGCCCAGGAGGCCGACGGGTCGTGGTTCGGCCGGTGGGGCGCCAACTACGTGTACGGCACCGGCGCCGTGGTGCCCGCGCTGATCGCCGCCGGGGTGCTGCCGGGCAAGCCGGCCATCCGCCGGGCGGTCGCCTGGCTGGAGGAGCACCAGAATCCTGACGGCGGCTGGGGCGAGGACATGCGTTCCTACGACGACCCGGCGCTGGCGGGCCGCGGCGCCTCCACCGCGTCGCAGACCGCGTGGGCGCTGCTGGCGCTGCTCGCCGCGGGCGGCGCCGGGGCGGCCGTGGAGGCCGGCGTGCGCTGGCTCGCCGAGCACCAGCGAGGCGACGGGACCTGGGACGAGCCGCAGTTCACCGGTACGGGCTTCCCGCGGGACTTCTACCTCAACTACCACCTCTACCGGCTCGTCTTCCCGGTCAGCGCGCTCGGCCGTTACCTGTCGGAGACGGCGTGACCGCCCCCGGGGGTGGAAGGGCGGCGGCGGAGCCGTCGCCCGGGGCGGGAGGCGAGGAGCACGGCCCCGGCCCGGTGACGGAGGAATCGGGCCGTGGGCCATCGGGGGGTTCCAGGGGGGTCGCCCCCCCGGGCGAGCACCGCCCTCTGCTGGTGTGTTCTCCGCTGCGGCTGGAGGCCCGGGCGGTGCGCCGCGGGCTGCGCGCCGCGGCGGGGCCCGGCGGGCCTGGCGGCACGGTGCGGGTGACCGGCTACGGCCCGGCTCGGTCCCGGCGGCAGGCGGCCGCTCTGGCCGGCGAGGATTTCGGTGCGCTGGCTGTCGCCGGGGTGGGCGGCGGCCTCACCGGCGACCTCGTCCCCGGCGACCTGGTCGTCGGCACCGAGGTCAGGGACTTGGCCGGCGGTGTCACCCGGTGCCCGGCGGCGCCGCTGCTGACCGGGGAACTGCGCCGCGCCGGGCTGCGCGCCACGGCCGGGCCGGTCGTGACCGTGGACAGACTGGCTGGCGGGGCGTCCCGGCGGCGGCTGGCGGCCGGCGGGGCGGTGCTGGCCGACATGGAGTCCGCGCCGCTGGCCGCGGCGGCGGGAAACCGGCCAGTGGCCGTGCTGCGCGCGGTGTCCGACACACCCGAGCGGCCACTGCTGCGCCCGGGGGTCGTGACCGGCGGGCTGGCGGCGCTGCGTGCGCTGCGGGATGCCAGCCCGGTGCTGGCCGCCTGGGCCGCCGCGGCCGGGCCGCGGCGGGTGCTGCTCGCCGGGCCGCGATCGTTCTGCGCCGGGGTGGAGCGTGCCATCGAGATCGTGGAGAAGGTGCTCGGCCAGCGCGGGGCCCCGGTCTACGTGCGCAAGCAGATCGTGCACAACACGCACGTCGTGGCGGACCTGGAACGGCGCGGCGCGGTGTTCGTGGACGAACTGTCCGAGGTCCCGGACGGGGCGTGCGTCGTCTTCTCCGCGCACGGGGTGTCCCCGGCGGTCCGCGCGGAGGCCGCCCGCCGTGGCCTGGACGCGATCGACGCGACCTGCCCGCTGGTGGCGAAGGTGCACGCAGAGGCGCGCCGGTTCGCCGCCGACGGCTACCTGGTGGCGCTCATCGGGCACGCCGGGCACGAGGAGGTCGAGGGCACGCTGGGGGAGGCGCCGGAGTCGACCGCCCTCGTGGAAACCGTCGCCGGCGTCGCCCGGCTGCGCCCCGCGGACCCGGGCAAGGTGGCCTACCTGATGCAGACCACGCTTGCGGTGGACGAGGCGGCCGACGTGGCCGCCGCGCTCACCGAGCGGTTCCCGCAGGCCCGGGCGCCGGGTAGCGACGACATCTGCTACGCCACCACCAACAGGCAGCAGGCGATCCGGGCCGTCGCCGCCGAGTCCGACCTGGTGCTCGTGGCCGGGTCGGCCAACTCCTCCAACTCGGTGCGGCTGGTGGAGACGGCGCAGCGGGCCGGCACCCCCGCGCACCTCATCGACGGGCCGTCCGACATCCGGCTCGGCTGGCTGGTCGGCGTGTCCACGATCGGCCTGACGGCCGGCGCCTCCGCGCCGCCGGCCGTGGTCGAAGACATCATCACCGCGCTGTCGGGCCTTGGCCCGGTGGAAGTCAGCGAGCGCGTCATCACCACCGAGAACATCCGGTTCAGCCTGCCCAAGGAGGTCCGGGCACAATGACCATGCCACTGCGACAGAGCATGCGGATCGGGGCCTACCTGATGCGCCAGAAGCTGGCGCGCAAGGACAAGTTCCCCCTCCTGGTCGAGCTGGAACCGCTGTTCGCCTGCAACCTCAAGTGCGCCGGCTGCGGGAAGATCCAGCAGCCGCACACGCTGCTGAAGCAGCGGATGCCGGTGGCCCAGGCGATCGGCGCGATCGAGGAGAGCGGCGCGCCGATGGTGTCCATCGCCGGCGGCGAGCCGCTCATGCACCCGCAGATCCACGAGATCGCCGCCGAGCTGATCAAGCGCAAGAAGTACGTGTTCCTGTGCACGAACGCGCTGCTGATCCCCAAGCACATCGACAAGTTCAAGCCCTCCCGCTACTTCGCCTGGGCGGTGCACATCGACGGGCTGGCCGAACGGCACGACGCGTCGGTCTGCAAGGATGGCGTGTTCGACGAGGCGGTCGCCGCCATCAGGGAGTGCCAGCGGCGCGGCTTCCGGGTCACCACCAACACCACGTTCTTCAACACCGACACCCCGCAGACCGTCATCGACGTGCTGAACTACCTCAACGACGACCTCGGCGTGGACGAGATGATGATCTCCCCGGCGTACGCCTACGAGAAGGCGCCAGACCAGGAGCACTTCCTCGGCGTGAGCGAGACAAGGGAACTGTTCCGCAAGGCGTTCGCCGGCGGCAACCGGCAGCGCTGGCGGCTCAACCACTCCCCGCTCTTCCTGGACTTCCTGGAGGGGAAGGCCGACTTCGCCTGCACCGCCTGGGGGATCCCGTCCTACTCGCTGCTCGGCTGGCAACGGCCCTGCTACCTGATGTCCGACGGGTACGTGAAGACCTACAAGGAGCTGATCGAGACCACCGACTGGGACGCCTTCGGCCGCGGCAAGGACCCGCGGTGCGCGAACTGCATGGCGCACTGCGGCTACGAGCCGTCCGCCGTCCTGGCCACGATGGGCTCGCTGAAGGAGTCGCTGCGCGCGATGCGCGGCGGCTGAGGCCCGCCCGCTCGGGCTCGGTGAAGACCTTCAGTCCATGCGCCTCGGAAGTCTTCGCCGATCAAGGGAAAGGCCTCACCTCTCGTCGGTGCGGGGGAACGGCTGCTCGCACCAGACGACCTTGCCCGCCGGGGTACGCCGGGCACCCCAACGGCCGGACAGCTTGCTGACGATCTGCAGGCCCCGCCCGCGCTCGTCGTCCCTGGCGGCGTGCTGGAGCTTGGGCAGCGCCGGCGAGCTGTCCAGCACCTCGCACACCAGCGCGCCCTCCTTGATCAGCCGGAGCGTGACCGGGCCCTCGGCGTACCTGATCGCGTTGGTCACCAGCTCGGAGGCCAGCAGCTGGGTGGTGTCCACCATGCTGCCCAGCTCCCACTTCTCCAGCGGCTCGGCCACCAGGGACCGCGCCTCGCGCGCCGCGGACGGCTCACCGGTCAGCGACCAGGAGGCCTGCAGGCTGCCGTCGATCCGGGCCAGCCGGGCGATCAGCACGGCGATGTCGTCGCGGTGCTGGTCGGAGTAGGCGCCGGCCAGCATGGCCTTGCACAGGTCCTCCATCGAGCCGGCCACAGAATCGGCGTCGAACACCGACTGGAGCCGCGTCAGCCCGTCGTCGATGTCGCGGCCGCGGCTTTCCACCAGCCCGTCGGTGTAGAGGACGAACAGGCTGGCGTCCTCGATCTCGAACGTCCGGCTGGAGATCAGCCCTTCGCCCACGCCCAACGGCGGTGCCGGGGACACGTCGAGGAACTCGCTGGTGCCGTCCGGGCGCACCAGCAACGGGGGCAGGTGCCCGGCTGAGGCGACCTCCACCGTGCCGTTGACCGCGTCGTAGGTGGCGTACGCGCAGGTGGCGAAGTGCGGCTCTCGCTCGCCGATTTTCCGCATCAGCTCGTTGAGGTGCTGGAGCGACTCGGCCGGGGACAGCTCCAGCATGGCCAGGGTCTGGATCGCGGTCCGCAGGCGTCCCATGGTGACCGCCGCCCGGACACCGTGGCCGGCCACGTCGCCCACCACCAGGGCCACCCGGGCGCCGGGCAGCGAGATCGACTCGTACCAGTCCCCGCCGACCTCGATGAGCTGGCTGCCGGGCAGGTACCGGTGCCGGACCTCGACCGACGACGGCGCCGACAGCCCGGTGGGCAGCAGGCTGCGCTGCAGGGTCAGCGCGGTGGCGCGCTCCCGGTTGTACCGCCGGGCGTTGTCGATGAAGATCGCCGCGCGGGAGGCGAACTCCATGCCTATCTCGGTGTCGTAGGCGTCGAAGGAGCGGAACCCCTTGCGCCGGTTGCACACGATGAAGCCGAGCGTGGAACCTCGCGCGTTGAGCGGCAGTAGCAGCATGGACGAGCCGGACAGCAGCTTGGCCATCGGCCGCCGCAGCCACGACTCGGCCATCTCCACCGCTTCCTTGGTGGTCATGGCGGGCTCGCGGACCGGGCGGCCGGAGCTCATGCACTTGGTGTAGGGCGATCCCGCCGGGTAGCGCAGCACCTCCCCGGTGGGGAACGTGGCGTCCCAGTCGGGGTCGCTGTCATCGGTGGCGATCGCCATCCGGCGCAGCAGGTAGGACCCGTCGTTCTGCGGGGCGGGCGGCTCGTCGGCCGCCACCAGGCTCTCCAGCAGCAGCAGCGCGGCCGAGTTGCTGAAGTGCGGCACCACGATATTGATCAGGCCGCGGGCCATCTGGTCCAGGTCGAGGGTGGCCCCCATTTGCCGGAACGTCTCGTCAAGCAGCGCGTGCCGCATCAGGGCGGGGTCCAGGAACTGCTCCACGCTGGGCGGCGGCATGCGCAGGATGGCCAGCGCAGACGGGCAGGCGTCGTTGTCGCCGCGCATCGGCTGCAGCGTCACCACGGTGTCGATCGGGCTGCTGCGCTGGGCCTTGAAGGTGAGCACGGCGGTGGCTTCCCGGCCGCTCTTGACCGCGTCCAGCAGGCCGTTCAGCGGCGTTCCCGTGGGGGAGTTGCCCACCACCAGGTCGCTCAGATGGGTGCCTAGCAGGCAGCCATCGGGCGGATCGAGGACTTCCTTCGCATTCCGGTCATGCTGAACTATCCGTCCGGCCGGATCCACACCCAATATCAGCGTCCGGACAGATGTGTGAGATAGCAGCGTAGTGATCTGTGAACGATACCCGACATAGGTCCGCCCGCTCAGGCTGACCAGGGACGTTCCACTATGCCGAATAAGATACTTTTTGGGTTCCGCTTGACAGCGGGATCGCGCCTTGGCGTGGTGCGGAAGGCCTCCGGCGCGCAACCCGGGCCAGGCAGAATTGCGCCCGGGGCCCGTTACCCGGGCCCGAAACCCGGCCCCGTTACACGGCGAGGAGGGGCCATGGCGCGGCGTCCCGCGGTGACCGTCCTGGGCAGCCTGAACACCGACATTTCCCTGCCGGTGCCGCATTTGCCCGGGCCGGGGGAGACCGTGCTCGCGGCGGCCGCCGCGACCTTCGGCGCGGGCGGGAAGGGTGCCAACCAGGCGGTCGCGGCCGCCCGGCTGGGTGCCGCGGTCAGGATGGTTGGGTGCTGCGGCGACGACGAGTTCGGCGCACGGCTGCGGGCCGGCCTTGCGGCCGAGGGGATCGGCGTGACCGGCCTGCGCGCGGTGCCCGGCGTGGCCTCGGGGCTGGCCCTGATCACCGTCGATCCGGCGGGGGAGAACTCGATCGCGGTCGCCGCCGGCGCCAACGGGCACGCCGGGGAGGCGGAGGTAGTGGCGGCGTTGGCCGAGCCGAGTGATGTCCTGGTGCTGTCGGCGGAGATTCCCGCCGCGGTGCTCGGCGCCGCGCTCCGCCGCGCCCGGGCCGAAGGCGTGCGCGCGGTGCTCAACCTGGCGCCGGTCCCGGACGGGGCGGCCGGCCTGCTCGCCGAGCGCCCGGACTGGCTCGTGGTCAACGCGCAGGAGGCAGCGGCCCTGGCCTGGGGGTCCGCGGACGGCGCCTGGGGCGACGCCGCGGCGGGTGCGGCCGCGGCGGCGTCGGCGGGCGAGGTGGCACGGGCGCGGGACGAGACGGCACAGGAGCGGGACGAGGTGGCAGGAGCTCGGGAGGAGGTGGCCCGGGCGCGGGACGAGGTGGCCCGGGCGCGGGATGTCGCGGCTGGCCTGGCTGCGGGCCTGCGCGGTGGCCATGTCGTGGTCACACTGGGCGCCGCGGGGGCGGTGCTGGCCGGGCCGTCGGGAACCGCCGCCGTGCCAGGGTTCGCGGTGACCGCCGTGGACACCGTGGGCGCCGGCGACGCGTTCGTGGGCGCGCTCGCCGTCGTGCTCGCCAGCGGCCTGGAACCGGCCGCCGCGGTCACCGCCGCCTGCGCGGCCGGCGCGGCGGCGGCGACCCGGAGGGGAGCGCAGGCCGCGCTGCCCCGGGCCGCGGACGTGTTCGCGGCGACCGGGTTCTCCTGGCCCGCCTGAGCCCGCCCGCGCCCGCGTGGCCCGGGGCCCGCCTGAGCCCGCCCGCGCCCGCGTGGCCCGGGGCCCGCCTGAGCCCGCCCGCGCCCGCGTGGCCCGGGGCCCGCCTGAGCCCGCCCGCGCCCGCGTGGCCCGGGGTCGGCCCCGTGCCGGCCGACGCCGCGCGACCTGAAGCGGTGCCGCCTGCCTGGGCGCCGCTTGCCTGGGTGGGGTGCCCCTGCCTGGGTGAGGCGCCGCCGCCCTGGGCGGGCGCCGTCCGCCGGCTAGCGTCCTACGGGCCAGACAGCAACCGACCGGGGGAGTTCCCGTGCCAGAGGCCAGCGGGCCGATCATCGAGCAAACGTCCACCCGGGTCGTCTACGAGACCTCCCACATGCGCCTGCGGGAGGACGGCATCCGGCGGCCGGACGGGTCGGCCGGTATCTACTCGTATGTCGAGAAGCCGGACTTCGCCTTGATCATCCCGGTCGAGAACGGCGGCTTCCACCTGGTCGAGCAGTACCGCTACCCGGTGCGGATGCGGTGCTGGGAGTTCCCTCAGGGCACGCTGCCCGGCATGGCCGCCGCCGAGGACCCGGAGAAACTGGCCAGGGAGGAACTCCGCCAGGAAACCGGCATGACGGCCGGCGAGCTGCGCCATCTCGGCCACCTGCACTGCGCGCACGGCATGGTCAGGCAGGGCTTCGACGTGTTCGTGGCGACCGGCCTGATGCCCGGCACGCCCGAGCCGGAGATCGAGGAGCAGGATCTGCGCTGCCGGTTGTTCGGCCGCGCGGAGGTGGAGGAGATGATCCGCCGGGGCGGCATCGCCGATGACGCCACGCTCGCCGCCTACGCCCTCTTCCTGCTGGCGGGGGAAGCCGCCGGCTGACCCCGGCAAGCCGGCCGGCCCGGCTCGACGGCGGCGCCGGACGTGGCCGGCCGGCCATGGCGCGCCGGAAGCTACGAACCCCCGGAGCCGTGGCTCCGGGGGTCCCATCGACGGTGCTGACGTGCGGTCGCCTCCTCGGCGAATGGCGCAACGCGGCTCCAGCCGGACGGTATTCCGCGAAGGCCTTAAATGTTGCGGCCCGGGGGATCCAAGCACGCCAGCGACTGTTCGTAACGCACCCGGCCGTCACGCTATTCCGGCGCGGCGGCGGGCTTTCATCCGGCGGCGGGCCGGCCGTCGGTGCCCGGCCGGTGCTCCCGCCGCCCGCCCGGTGCTCCCGCCCCGGACCCGGCCTCGCTGGCCCTGGTGCGGCGGGTCCTCGGCGGGCCGCTGGCCGCCCCGCTGCCTGCCACCTGGGACGACGTGACCGCCGCCCTCAAGGGCACCGGCCGGGACCCCCTCACCGAGGCCGACCGCTCGGCCCCCTCGCCGCGAGGTTCCCGCTCTTCGCCTGACCGCCCGCCCCGCAGTCTCATCAACGTGATGCCGTGAGTTTGTTCGCCGTATTGACGAACAAAGTCACGCGATGATGAGTGTGAGGCGCCGGGGCCAGCTCAGCCGAGGGCGGCCCACAGGTAGCGGGCGCCGATGGCGAACACGATGACGCCGAGGATCCGGCGGATGGCCCGGTCGGGAAGCCGGCCCTGGATCCGGGCGCCGGTGTACCCACCGGCCAGGCCCCCGGCGCCCAGGGCGATCCCGGTGGGCCAGTCCGGGGCGATCGCCCCGTGCTGATGCAGGGACAGCGCGAAGAACGTCACCACGCCCGCCAGCGAGGTGACGAACGTGGAGGCCAGCGCGGCGGGCGCCACCTCGGCGGGCGGGCGCCCGTCCCCGATCAGGACCGGGGCAAGGATCGACCCGCCGCCGATCCCGTAGATCCCGCCGACGCACCCGACCGCGGCGGCGATCAGGCCCACCGCGGCCGGCGGCAAACGTGGTGGCCCGGCGGCGCCACCGCCCAGCCTGCCCCGGCCGGTGGCCAGCCAGGTCCCGAGCGGGAGCAGGACCGCGGCGATCACGAACTCGAACACCACGGCGCCGGGCAGCAACTCCACCCGGATGACCGAGCCGGCGACGACACCGGGCAGGGTGCCGGCCAGCAGCACGGCGGTGAGCCTGCCGGCCCGCTGCCCCTGCCGCCGGTAGCGGTACAACGCGCCCGGGGTGGCGACCACGTTGTACAGCAGGTTCGTCGGCGTGACGGCAGGGCTGGGCGTGCCGAGCACCGAGACCTGGAACGGCAGCAGCAGCACCGCCCCGGACACCCCGGCGGGCGTGGTCACCACGGCGATGCCGAACGCTGCCGCCAGCGCCACCGCCTCCGTCCACCCGCTCCCGAGCATCCGCCCACGGTAACGGCACACCGGCGACTGTGTCGTTGGGCGGTGATTCAGTGGCGGCCATAGCGTTATGGAGGCAACATGAGTGTCGTGAGCATCGCCGAGGCGTGGCCGTCGCCGGGCAAGCCGTTCACCGTCGCGGAACTGGACCGGATGCCCGATGACGGGCACCGGTACGAACTGCTGGACGGGGCGCTCGTCGTGAGCCCCCGCCCCGGCAACCCGCATCTGGAGGTGGCGGCCGAGTTGCTCGGCCTGCTTCGCGCGGCGTGTCCGCCGGGACTGCGCGCACTGCCCGAGCCCGCGGTCCAGCTGTCACCGGCTACCGAGTTCGCACCGGACTTGGTTGTGATCAGGCAGGAGCAGGTGACCGCGGTTAAATGCACCCAGCCGCCGCTGCTGGTGGTGGAGGTGCGGTCGCCGAGTACGGCGCTGATCGACCTCAACGCGAAGAAGGCCGCGTACGAGCGGTTCGGGGTGCCGTCGTACTGGGTGGTCATCCCCGATACCGGCAAGCCCGAGCTGATCGCCTTCGAGCTGCGCGGCGGGCGCTACGCGCAGGCGGCCAGGGTCAGCGGCGGCGAGCCGTTCCTGGCGCGGCGGCCGTTCGCCGTCGAGGTGGTCCCGGCGCGGCTGGTTGCCGGGCTCGCGCCACCCACCTGACCGCTGTCCAGCCCGGCCCGGGCCGCCTCGGGAACGACGATCCGGGAACTCCACTTCGGCAGCGGGCCGCGCGGCCCTTGTGGTACCGGGCCCGGACGGCCTTTCGGTCGTCAGGCGATAGTGTGTGATGTCCAACTGGGCATTGTGAGGAGCGGCTGGTCGTGGCCGGGGACGAATCCCTGATCGGCTCCATTGGTGTTCTCATCATTGCCACCCGCGGTGCTGCCGGTCCCGGGGAGGTCATGGTCAAAATCCGTGGCGGGTCTGAGGCGTTCATCGCCTGGTCCGCCGAGCCGATTCCCCGGGGCTCGACCGTGCTGGTCATCAACAACCGCGGCACGCGGACGGTCGACGTCAGCGCGTGGATAGACCCGCTGGATTCCTTTCCCGACGATGCCGTTTGAGGAGCACCACCATGTTCGGATATCGAGTTCCCGCCCCTGACGACGCGATGATGATCTCCGGCGGCAGGCGCCGGCGGGACACCGCGCCGTTCCGGGTCGTCGTCGGCCACGGCACCTTCGTCCTCCCGCTGTTCCGCAAGGCGCGTTACCTGACCCTGGCCATGCAGGAGGCCGAGGTCGCGGAGACCTGTGTCACCAAGCAGGGCATCTCGGTGAACGTCCGGGCCGTGATCGCGTTCAAGGTTGGCAACGACGACGAGAGCATCATCAACGCCGGCCAGCGGTTCCTGTCAGATCAGGACCAGATGTCCACGCTGACCGGCCGTATCTTCGCCGGGCACCTTCGCTCGATCGTCGGCTCGATGACGGTGGAGGAGATCGTCACCGAGCGCCAGAAGCTCGCGACCGAGGTCCTCGACGGCTCCAAGGGGGAGATGGCCAAGATCGGCTTGACCGTGGACTCACTGCAGATCCAGTCGATCGACGACATGAACTCCGGTTACATCGACGCGATGGCCGCCCCGCACCGGGCCGCCATCCAGCGGCAGGCGAAGATCGCGCAGGCCCAGGCCAACCAGGCCGCAGCCGAGGCCGAGCAGGAGGCGCAGCGCAAGCAGGCCGAGTATGCCCGGCAGACCGCGGTCGTCCAGGCCCAGTACAAGGCCGAGGTGGACCAGGCCCAGGCCCAGTCGGCCCAGATGGGGCCGCTGACCCAGGCGAAGGCGCAGCTCGACGTGATCGCCGCCCAGGCCGAACTGGCGCGCCAGCAGGCCGAGTTGCGCCAGCGCCAGCTTGTCGCCGAGGTCATCAGGCCGGCGGAGGCGGAGGCGGACAAGGTCCGGATCCTGGCCCAGGCGGACGCGGAGCGGATGCGCGTCCTGGCCTCGGCCGCGGCGTCCCACGACCGGGTCGCGCTCGACCGGATGCTCATCGATCAGCTGCCGCAGATCGTCAAGGAGGCCTCCAACGGCCTGGCCGGCGCGAACGTCAACGTGCTGAACGGCGCCGAAGGGCTGGGGGAGCTGACCGCGGGGCTGGTCGCCCAGGGCCTGACCATCCTGGAGTCGGTCAAGAAGAACCTGGCCGGGTCGTCGGTGGTCCGCTCCGGGACCGACGAGGGTGACGGCGACGAGCGGCGGGCGCTGCCGGGCGGCGCGGTGCCAGGGTCGGCCAACGGCGAGCAGGCCACGTAGCGCCAGCCCGGCGAACGGGGCCACGAGCCCGCTTGGCCGACCGCGGCTTGACACTGCCGGGCAGAAGGGGCCGCACCGCACCGCCCCGGCTGGCTGAACGCCATCCGCGACGGTACCGGACGGCCCCCGCGCGCGGGGCATCGGGGCCGTAGCGGGCGCGCCAGTGATCGATGTGCGAGGCTGCGGGGGTGCTGGACCTCGCCGCTGCTTGTGTACTCGCGGCGGGCGCGTGGGCGTACCTGCTGGTTGCGCACGGGGGTTATTGGCTTACCGGATGCCGGCTGCCGGTGGGGGGTGGGCACGCGAGGGCGGATACGGGGGGGTGGCCCTCGGTCGTGGCGGTGATTCCGGCGCGGGACGAGGCGGACATGCTGCCGGAGGCGCTGCCCAGCCTGCTCAGCCAGGAGTACCCCGGGGGGTTTTCTATCGTGCTCGTGGATGACGGGAGTTCGGACGGGACGGCGGCGGTCGCCGAAAGGCTCGGGAGCGCACCCGGCGCGGCGCTCAAGGTGATCGCGGGTGAGCCACCGCCGGAGGGGTGGGCGGGCAAGGTCTGGGCGATGGCGCAGGGGGCGGCGGCCGCAGGGGACTGTGACTGCCTGCTGTTCACCGACGCCGACATCGCCTACGCGCCCGGCGCCGTCACCGCCCTGGCCCAGGCCGCGGTGAGCGACGATCGTGCCCTGCTGTCCCAGATGGCGCTGCTGCGCGCCGACACCGGCTGGGAGAAGTGGATAGTTCCGGCGTTTGTCTACTTTTTCGCCCAGCTCTACCCATTCCGCTGGGTCGGGCGCCCGGGCGGGCGGACCGCCGCGGCCGCCGGGGGGTGCATGCTCGTGCGCCGCACCGCACTGGCGGCCGCCGGGGGCCTGGGCCGCATCGCCGGCGCCAGGATCGACGACATCGCCCTGGCGCGGCTGCTGAAGCGCCCGCCCGTGGCCGCCCGCTGCTGGCTCGGGTTCAGCACGGACGTGCGCAGCCGCCGGCCCTACCCGCGGCTCGCCGACCTGTGGGGAATGGTGGCGCGCAGCGCCTACACCGAGCTCCGCCACTCGCCGTCTCTGCTCCTGGCGGTGCTCGCCGGGCTGGCGTGGCTGTACCTGCTGCCGCCGGTGGCCACCCTGGCCGGGCTGGCGGCCCTGGCCGCGGGCGGGGGAACCGCGGCGCCCTGGTGCGCGGCCGCGGGCCTGGCCGGGTGGCTGCTGCAGGCGGTGACCTTCGTGCCCGTGCTCAGGTTGTACGGATTGTCCTTGCTGCGCGCCCCCGGCCTGCCATTGGTGGCGCTGCTTTACGCGGGAATGACGGCCGACTCGGCCCGGCGGCACCACGCCGGGCGGGGCGGCGCCTGGAAAGGCCGCACGATACCCCGCTGACGTGCTGTTTCCCCGGCGGCCTCGACGTTTGCGGCGGTGCCGCGGCCCCTCGGCCGTGACCGGTTCCCGGGATGGCCTGAGTGGATTCGCCCCGGATTGATCCACCTTGTTTCCGCAGCATGACACGGATATTGTCGCAACCAGTAACTTATGAATTACTCATGGTAAGGTGCTGCCTGGATTCAAACGGGGGCGGGCTCAGCTCTACGCGGAAGCTCTTCGGAGGCAAGTCCGGGACCGGCCTCAGCGGCACCGCCCCAGGCCATCACTGGTCACCACTAAGGCCCCGGCAATCCAGTAAAGGAAGGAACCAGATGCGCAGACGCATCACCAAGGCGTTCTTCGCCACCGCGGCGGCGGGCGCCGCCATCACCACCCTGGGCTTCGCGGCGGCCGGTCCGGCGGGCGCGGCAGTCTCGGGGAAGCATTTCAGCTACTTCACCCCATCGGCGCCGGAGACCGGCACGGACGCGAACTGCTCGTCCGGGCTCGAAAGCGGTAGCACCGGCACCTGGACGTCGACGGACTGCGGCAAGGTCGGTTACGTGGCCACCGGGCGCGACTTCCGGTTCGCGTCGGCCATCGTCAAGGTGCCGACCGCTGCCAACGAAACCAGCGCCACGGTCACCGGCCCGGCCGAGTACGTCGCGCTCGACGCCTCGGCGACCAACGCCGACTACGCGGCGGTGGGCATCAGGCCCGACTCGGACGGGGATGGATCCTGGCAGATGTTCTACGACGTCGAGGAGCCGTGCTCGTCGGCATCCACGGGTTCCGTGACCCTCACGGGGTCCGTTGCGGGCGACGGGGTAGCAGTGAGCGTGTACCTCAGCCCGGGGGGCCAGTCGGTCCACCTGGTGGCCACGCCGCCTACCGGCACCGCGATCAACACGACCGTCCCGGTGTGTAGCCCGGTCTACACCGACGCCCAGGCGTTCGCCGACTGGACCGGGGCGGCCGAGGACGCAACCCCGGCCCCGGCACCGCCGGCGTCGGACAAGACCCGCGTCACCCAGTTCTTCCAGGGCCGGTTCACGACGCTGAGCGGCAGCCAGGGGACCTTCAAGGGCCCGTGGACGCTGACCGCGGTGGACGCCACCACCAACGGCAGCGTGGAGCCGCTGGGCACGCTGATCGGGCAGCCCAGTTTCCTGTGGAACGACGGGAGCTCGTTCAACAGCCTGGGCAACGACGCGTTCGGCGTCTGGCTGTTCCCGAACGGCTGATCCGCCCCGCGTAGGGGTGCCGGCCAGGGCGTCCCGCCCGTCCTGGGCGGCATCCCGCGTGACCTTCCGCGCATGAGCGCCAGTTCGAAACCGGTGCCCCCCGGCCACTGTGGCCGGGGGGCACCGGGCGTTATCAGGCCCCGCCACGACCGAGGAAGGAACACCCTGCGATGCACCGCCGCGTCCCCCGAGCGCCCGGCAAGACCCTCGCGGCCGGGGCCACCGCCACCCTGCTGACCCTGTCCATGGCCGCAAGCGCGAGTGCCGCCGGCCCGAAAGCGAAGCTGTTCTCCCTGTCGGGTGGCGCGCCGATCCCGACCGGTACGAGCTGCACCGGGTTCACCCCGGCGCCCGCGCAGGGCTGCGCCAAGGCGGGCTACCAGGCCAGCGGCCGGGACTTCCGGTACGCGCAGGCGGTCATCACGGTGCCCGATCATCAGGGCGTGGTGGTCGCCTGCCCGCCCGGCACCACGTGCATAACACCGGCCGGCCCCGATACCCGGCCCGGCGCGATCCGCGGCACCCCGTTCCCGGCCGGCGCCGAGGCCGACCCGCAGCTCTACGTGGCCCTGGACAACTCCTCTCGCGGCAGCAACCAGTTCGCCCGGGCCGGCATCCAGCCCTGCACCGGGGGCGCCCCCTGCGGCAGCAGCGGGTGGGAGGCGTTCGCCCAGGTCCGTGCCTCCACGCCGCCGGTCACGCCACCGTTCCTGTTCCCGATCACGCAGGCCGACGAGGGCGACGGCGTGTTCGTCAGCGTGTACCTCGGCCCGTTGGGCCGGTGGGTGCACACCGTGATCACGCTGCCGGACGGCAGCACGTTCAACGACACGTTCGCGGCCCGCGGCGCGGTCTATCCGCAGGCGCAGGCGGTCGCGGACTGGACCACCGCGCTGGCCAAGCCGCAGCCGGAGCCACCGTCGCCGGCCAAGATGCGCGACACCCAGTTCCTCGAGGGCCGGTTCACCACGGCGAACGGGCAGCAGGGCACCTTCGCGGGCCCGTGGGCGCTGAACGCGTTCGAGGGCACGACCGACGCCGCCCTGCCACCGGACGGGACCCTGGTCGTCCAGCCGAGCTACCTGTGGAACGACGGCACGAATTACCGCCGGCTGTTCGGCGACGCGTTCGGGGTCTGGCGGTTCCCGTTCTGACCCGGCCGCTGGCACCGGCGGGGCGGGCGCGCCGGCCGGGCACGCGCCGGTCCTGGCCCGATCGCGCGCTCGACCTGCTGGCGGCCGCGGCCGGAATCTGGGCGGTCGCCGCGCTCGTGCTCGCGGTCCTGGTGGCCCTGGCCGTGACGCTCGCGTTCATCCTCGCCGTCGGGCTGGCCGTCGCGTCGGCGGCGGGCTTACATGCCGGTGCGGGAGAACCCTGCGGTCGCTGGGGAAGGCCGGCGGTGGGACGGCAGCACGACCAGCGTGGTCCAGCCCTCGCTGCCATCCGGGCCGGCCGCCGTGACCCGGTAGTAGCCGGGCTTGGCGAACCGCACCCTGATCATCGCGCGCCCGTCGCGCATCTGTGTCCGCGACGGGAACGAGGCAGGGTGCGGTACGCCCTTCGGGGTGGCCAGTGACAGCGACACCTGGCCGGACAGCCCCGCGGACAGGGACAGCCCGGTGGTTTCGGCGTCGAGGTAGATCCGCAGCCAGTGACGTGGGGGCACCACCCGGACCTCCGACGCGAGGTTGCCGCCGTGGAAGCCGATCGTGGCGGACGGGGCCACCGGGAGGTGGGGCCGGTGCAACGGCCGCTGCCGGAAGTCGAACGCCCCCGCCAGGTCGTTCTGCTGCGCGTTGAGGCTGTTCAGCGGTGCCATGCCCCACAGGTGCTGCATGAACCAGAGGATGGAGATGTTGGTGGTGCGCCGGGTGTAGGCACCGTGCCGCGCCCACGGGCTCACGATGACCATCGGCGTGCGGGTGCCGTATCCGGTCGTGACCGGCGGGGGCACCGGGTCCCAGAACCCGCCGCCTTCGTCGTAGGTCACAAAGATCGCCGTGGAGTCCCAGTAGCGGCTGCGGGCCACCGCCTGGACGAGCTGGCCGAGCCACGCGTCGCCCTCGGCGATGTCCTCTCGCGGCTCCTCGCTGTAGCCGAACCCGGGCCTGACGAACGAGAACCGCGGCAGGGTGCCCGACGACAGGTCGGTGAAGAACCGGCTGGCCGTGGTCACGTCCGACCGGTGCCGGCGCGGCACGAGCTGGTACCAGGATTGGCGCGGGTGCAGCCACGTCGGCAGCCCGAGGTAGATCTTCCAGGTGTAGGAGTGCTTGGTCAGCTCGTCGAAGATCGAGTACCACGGCGCCGGGTGCGGGTTCCGGCGGTTGTAGTACCAGCCGTGGGTGGTCGCGTTCAGCGCCATCATCACGTTGGGCCGGGTGGGCGCGATGACCGGCTGGAAGTTCCGGGTCGCGGACTCGTACCCGCCGGCCAGGTAGCGCAGGTCCGGGTCGAAGCGCGCGCCGAACGCCGTGACCGCGGAGGAGCCGAACGGCGGCCGGGTGTACCGGTTCATCAGATACCCCTTGCCCTGGCTGTAGTGCATCGCCCGCAGCTCCGCCGCCCGGCTGTTGGAGATGCCGCCCTGCACGTCGCCCTCGTTCGCGGGGGCCACGAGCGTCCCGGACCGGGCGTGCCGCCTGCCGCGCACCGCAAACAGGTTGGCGTAGGTGTGGTTCTCCAGCATGATCTCGATCACGTGCTGGATCCGGCGCGCCCCCAGGGAGCTGAGATCGCCGGCCGCCCGCGTGGTGCCGGCCGCCCGCGTGGTGCCGGCCGCCCGCGTGGTGCCGGCCGCGGGGGCCTGCCCGGCCGTCAGCGTGATCATCGTCAGGGCTGTCGCCAGCCCGGCCGTGCGCGTCGCGTATCGCATGAGTCCCCCCGCGCCCCCCGGCGGTTTCCGCGATGCCGGTCGGACGCGCCTCGTGCATGATCAACTCGGTAAAGAACACCGAGGATGTCCCCCCTGTCCTCCGGCGGCAAACGGCACCCGCCAGCCTCCCGAGCCGCGCCCTGTTAGCAAGATGAGCCTGCGGGCGCAGCTCGAATCGGCGCTCATACCGTTCCTGCTGCGCCGGCGCGCCCGGTAGCACCGAGGCGCCGCCCGGGGGCCCTGGCCGGGGGCGCGCCCGGCGGGCGTTCCCGTGCGGACGATGATGGCAGGCATGACGCTGCGCACCCCGTTCACGGAATACTTCTCGGTCCGGCACCCCATCGCCCTGGCGCCCATGGGTGGCACCGCCGGGGGCGCCCTAGCGGCGGCCGTGTCCAACGGCGGCGGCCTGGGGCTGCTCGGCGGCGGCCTGGGCGAGGAGGACTGGCTGGCCCGCGAGCTGCCGATCGTCGCCGAAGGCACCGGCCGGCCCTGGGGCGTCGGGTTCCTGAGCTGGTCGGCCGGGGTGGGCGCGGTGGAGTTCGCGCTGTCCTACCGGCCGCGGGCCGTCATGCTGTCCTTCGGCGACCCCCGGCCGTTCGTCGAGCCGATCCGGCGTGCCGGGGCGGCGCTGATCATTCAGGTGACCGATCTCGACGAGGCCAGGGAGGCCGTGGCGGCCGGCGCCGACTTCATCGTGGCGCAGGGCACCGAGGCCGGCGGGCACGGCGCCCGGCGGGGGAGATCGGCCCTGCCGTTCGTGCCGATCGTGGCCGACCTGGTGGCACCGACGCCCGTGCTGGCCGCGGGCGGGATAGCGGACGGGCGGGGAGTGGCGGCCGCCCTGGCCCTCGGGGCGGCCGGGGCCCTCATCGGGACCCGGTTCCAGGCCACCCCCGAGACCCTGGCCCCGCCCGCGGTCACCAAGGCGATCATCGAGGGGCTCGGTGCGGACACCGAGCGCAGCACCGTGCTGGACATCGCCCGGGGCTCCGCATGGCCGTCGAAGTACCCGGGCCGCAGCCTCGGCCACCCGTTCCTCGACCAATGGCGCGGCCGGGAAGGCGAGCTTGCCGCCGACGAGGCGGCCAAACGTGCGTACCGGGACGGGGTGGCGCGCGGCGACCTGGCGCCGGTACCAGTCTGGGCCAGCGAGGCGATCGACCTCATCACCGGGCTGATCCCGGCTGCCGATCTCGTCGGCGCGCTCGCCGCAGGCGCCGAGGAGGCGCTGGCCCGGGCGGCCGGGCGCTGAGCCGGCCGGCTCAGCCGCCCGTCAGGCCCGGTCAGCCGATGCGGCGGATCTGCCCGTCGAGGCCGCGGAGTTGCCGCGGCACCGCCCGGTAGGCCTCGGGCGCCTCCAGCGGGCGCAACGTGGCGGCGCGGACCTGGACCACCTTGTGGTGATGCCGGCCGCCGGATTCCTGGACCCAGGACACCCAGGCCCACCAGGAACCGTCGCGCTCGTGCCGTTCCCACGCGAGCAGGTGCCCGACGATGCCGGTAGCCATCTCCACCAGCGGCGGCGCCCATGGGGTATGCTTCGCCGCCGCCATGACACCAGTATGCGAAATCTTGTTCGATCTTATTCGGCTATCTGCGGATCCACCCGTCACGAATCGGGTGCGATACGAGGCGCCGCTGCCCGCCCGGGGCGCGGTGCGGCAGCCAGGCCAAGCCCACGGCATACGATGTGGCACCGGTGATCGCGATCCGGGCGAAGCAGGGAAGCCCGCGCCCGTGGAGATGGACGACGTAGCCCGCTGCGCCGAGCCTCAGGCGGCTTCGGTGCCTGGCTTGCCGGGTGTGCCGGGGGACTCGGGGGGTGCCGCCGCGCGCCGCTGGATGGACTGCAGGCTGTCCAGCAGCGCTTGCCACACGGTACCGAGGCTGGCGCAAGCGGCCAGGTCGCCGCGGACGGTGCCGGGCGGGCTGGCCTGGTCGCCCAGTGCCTGGAGTGCCGCCTGCGCCGCCTCGACGATCACCGGGTCGGCCGCCTCGATCGTGACCCGGTCGTCGTACACCCGGAGGACCATCTGCCGGCGGCCGGCCTCTTCGGGCGGCTCGTCACTGGTGCCGGTGATGTCCGCGTCGCGGAGCGCCTGCTTGGCCTGGTCCAGGTCGACACCGAGGGCCGTAAGGGCCCTGGCGGCGGCCGCGTCGGGGTCGGCCAGGGCGGCGAGCAGCAGGTGGTGTGAGCCGACCGGCTGTGTGCCCGCGAGCCGGGCGGCCTCACTGAGGGTCGCGTCAGCCGCCGGGGTGGCGTTCAGCACCGCCTGCCCGAACGCGGCGCCGGGCTCGCCGGGTTCGGCCGCAGCGCGGCGGCGCAGCCAGCGCCGTCCGCGGATGACCTCGCCGCCCGCCGTGGGCAGCAGGTCCAGCACCGCCATCCGGACGGCGGTGGGGTCGGCGTGCTGCCTGAGCACCTGGGCGGCGACGCCGTCGCCCTCCCGGATCAGGCCGAGCAGGATGTGCTCGGTGCCGATGTAGTTGTGGTGCAGTTGCAGGGCTTCGCGCAGCGCGAGTTCGAGGGTCTTCTTCGCCCGCGGGGTGAACGGGAGATGCCTGCCGGGCTCCGTGGTGCCGGGGCTGACTATGGCCGCGACCTCCCCGCGGGCCGCCTCAAGCGACATCCCGAAGCCCTCAAGGGCCCGCCCCGCGACCCCCTCGGGCTCGCCGAGCAGCCCGAGCAGGATGTGCTCGGTGCCGATGTAGTTATGGTGCAGGCGCCGGGCCTCTTCCTGCGACAGGACGATGACGTGCCGGGCACGGCTGCTGAATCGCTCAAACATGACACTCAGCGTCTGGCGTTCGCTTAAGTATGTCAATACCATGCTATTAATAGGGTTAAGCACGATGGATGCGGGGAGGCTCATCCGTCATGGACTGGGAAGACCGGCTCGACGACTGGGAACTCGAACTCGAGCTGAACGCGTCGCTGGAGGGCTCGGACTGGGTCACGCTGGAACGCGCGGCCGCCGACACCGGTGTCTCCCGCGCCGCCCTGCGCCGCTGGTACCGGACTGGGCAGATCCCGTCCCGGCTGGCCGCCGGCCCGCACGGGCCGCAGCGGCTGGTGCCCCTCGCCATGGTCGCCGCGCGCGCCGAGGCCTCGCCGCGGCTGCGCCACACCGCGGAGCGGCGACTGGCCGAGCAAGCCCAGCTTGAGATCCTCCAGCACTGGGTGGAACAGCTCGAACTCCGGCTGGCCGCGCTGGAGCGCTGGGCAGCTTCCGCCGTCGGCGCGGGGGAACAGGAGCACCTCGGCGTGCCGGACGGAACACCTGCCGCCCAGCCGATTTCCCGCACCGGCAGGGACACGCCCTGCCCTGGTTCGGGCGCCGCTGTTCGAGACAGTGAAGGGAGACCTCTCCCCTAAGGAGCCGGTCAACGGGGGCGCGATCAGCTGCCCCGCATGGCGGTGGTTTCCCGTCCGTGGCCCGGTGGCCCGGCTGGCCGTTCTTCTGTGCGGTCGATAAGGTCGCGCAGCTGGTGCCGGCCCGCTATCCCGAGCTTGGGGTAGGAGCGGTACAGGTGCGACGCGACCGTGCGCGGGGACAGGAACAGCCGGTCGGCGATCTCGCCGTTGGTCAGGCCGCGGCTGGCGAGGATGACGATCTCGCGCTGCTGCGCGGTGAGCCCGGCGAGCGCACCGGGTTCCGCCGGCGCCGCCGTATCGGCCACGCCGCAGGCCCTCAGTTCGGCCTCCGCGCGCCGGGCCCACCGCACGGCGCCCAGCCGGCGGAACGTCTCCAGCGCGGCCGCCAGCACGGGCTTGGCGTCGTTGATCCGCCGCTGCCGGCGCAGCCACTCGCCATAGTCGAGCCGCAACTGGGCCCGCTCGAACGGCCAGGCGTCACCCGCGGGATCGGCCAGGGCCCCGGCGAAGTGCTCACCGCCGCCGGGCCCGGCGAGCAGCCCGCGGGCCCGGGCGGCGAGCTGCTCCAGCCGCGGGCCGGGGGCCGGGCTCACCCGGGCCAGCGCGCGCGTCACGAGCGCTCCGGCCTCGAGGTCGCGCTCCGCGCGCACCGCGGCGGCGGCGAGGTCGGCGATGCCGAGGTAAGAGATATGGGGGTGCAGCGGCACGCTGTCGGCGCCGAAAAGCTCGCTGAGTTGCGCGTACCCGCTCAGGTAGCTGCCCGCGCCCAGCGCCGCCAGGCCCGCGATGTGCCGGGCCCGGGCGGTGAACGCACGGTATTCCGCCGCGTCCAGCCTGGCCAGCGCGCTGGCCAGCAGCGGCCGGACCTGGTCGTGATCGCCCCGCATGGCCAGCACGCACGCCGTGGCGAGATCGGCCGACGCGGCGACGGTCTCCATGTTGTACGCGGCGGCCGTGTCGGCGGCTTCGCGGGCGGCGGCGACCGCCTCGTCCCATCGTCCGCTGTCGATGTACGCCCACTGCAACGCCGACAGCGCGCCCACGCTGCGGCCGCGCAGGCCGGGCGCGGCCTGGGTGCTGACGGCGTCCCGCAGCAGCCTTACCGCGAGTTCTGTCTCGTCCAGCAGCCAGGCCGCCGCGCCGACCTGGCCAACCTCGGTGAGGGTACGGCCGGCGATCCGGCGCAGGTAACGGATGGTGTCGGCCCTGCTGCCAAACGGGTCCGTGGCTGCCCTTATCCAGATCCGCTGCTCGTCAGCGTAGCCAGCCGGCCACTCCGGCGGCGGCCGGGCCGGCTCTTCCAGGCGGTCAAGGGTGCCGAGCAGCTTTTCGCGGCCGGCCGGGTCACCGGTCTGGTGGACGACGGTGGCGGCGGTCCCGATGGCGTCCCAGGCGATGACCGGCAGGCGGGACGATGCCTCCTCCGCGACCGACAGGAGCGTGGCCAGCGCGTCGGCATGCCGGTTGGACCACACGTACGCCCACCCCATGTGCAGCCGGGCGGCGATCCGGAGGTCCGGGTCCGCGGTGACCGACAGCACCTGGGCGGCCAGGTCCCGCACCCAGTCCGCCTGCCCGGCGGAAAGGGCGAGCCCGGCGGCGGCCAGCAGCCGGCGCGCCCGATCCTGTTCGGCGGGGCTGAGCTCGGCCGCGCGCTCCAGGGCGCGCGCGGCCGCGGCGGCGCCGCCGCGCCGCTGCGCCTGGGCTGCGGTGTCCTCCAGCAGCGCGGCCACGTGCTCGTCGGGTTCCAGCGCGGCCGCCGCAAGGTGCCACGCGTACCGGTCGGGCTGACCGGTAAGCGTGCCCGCGACCGTCCGGTGCGCGGCGGCGCGCTCGGCGAACGGGACCGCGTGGTAGACGGCGGAGCGGACCAGCGGGTGGTTGAACTGCAGCCCGGAGGCGCCCACCCGGATCAGGCCCGCCGTCTCGGCCGGGGCGAGCGCGGCGGCGGTCAGCCCGGGCAGCGCCGCCGCGGTCAGGTCCGGGCGGTCGGCGACCGCGGCGAGCAGCAGCGCCTGCCGGGTCACCTTGGGGAGGGTGCCATACAGCCCGGCGATGACGGCGGCGAGCCGCTCGGTGGGCGGCAGCGGCTCGGCGGCCCAGCGGCGCCCGGCCGCCGGGTCGGCGGCGATCACCCGCGACAGTTCGATCAGCGCCATCGGGTTGCCCGCCGCCTGGGCGAGTACCTGCTCCCGCGCCCGGCCACGCGGCGGGTCCGGCTGGGCATCGAGCAGCCGCCCGGCGTCCGGGGTGCTCAGCGGCGCGAGCAGCAATTCGGGGAAGTCCTGCTCGAACCCGTGCGGCGGCAGGTTCCCCCGGACGCCGAGCAGCACCACCACCGGCTCGGCGCCGAGGCGCCGGGCGGCGAACGACAGCGCATCCAGCGAGGCGCGGTCCAGCCACTGTGCGTCGTCGGCCACCACCAGCAGCGGGCGATCGTCGGCCAGGTGCGACAGCAGCGTCAGCACGGCGATCCCGATCAGCAGCGCATCGGGCGGCACCGGGTCCGCGGACAGCGCGAACGCTCCCTGGAGCGCGCGTGCCTGCCGGCCCGGCAGGGCCGCCACCCGGCCCAGCACCGGCCGCAGCAACTGGTGCAGCCCGGCGAACGCGAGGTCCTGCTCGGACTCCCGGCCGGCCACCGACAGCACGCGCAGCCCGGCCGGCCCGGCCCGCCGCGCCGCCGCGGCCAGCAGCACGGTCTTGCCCATGCCCGCCTCGCCCAGCAGCACCAGCACCTGGCTGCCCGCGGGCGGCGGATCCACCAGCCCCCGCAACCGGGCCAGCTCGCCGTCCCGGCCGATCAGCTCGCCGTCGGTGGTCAATCCGCACAACCTCCCGCGCCCAATATAGGCACGGTGACCGCGCTTCCCGTGGCGAAGTGCAGTCAGGCTGCTGATACCCAGGCGCCCATCCCGCGGCGCAGGGTAGCGGCGTGGGTGACACGTGCTTGCGGCGGCGGCGCGCGGGGGTGTGATGCCATACGTCACCGTCGGCCAGGAGAACTCCGGGGCGATCCGGATCTACTACGAGGACCACGGTCAGGGCGCTCCCGTGGTCCTGGTGCACGGCTTCCTGCTGAACGGGCGCTCCTGGGAGAAACAGGAGGCGGCACTGCTGGCCGCCGGGTACCGCGTGGTCACCTACGACCGGCGGGGGTTCGGCGGGTCGAGCCGGCCGAGCGTGGGGTACGACTACGACACGCTGGCCGCGGATCTGGGTGTGCTCATGGGCCGGCTTGACCTGCGCGGCGCGGTGCTGGCCGGCTTCTGCGCGGGAACCGGGGAGGTGCTCCGATACCTGGGAGTCCCCGGCCGGGGCCGGGTGCGGGCCGCGGCGCTGATCGCACCGCTCGCACCCGGCGTGCCGTGGGCCGGCGATGACCAGGGCCGCGGCGTCCTCGGTGAGTTCATCGGCCAGCTCAGCGCCGACCGGCCGGCCGCGATCAAGACCTTCCTGGACCGGTCCTACAACATCGACCTGCTCGGCGGTACCCGGGTCAGCGACCAGGCCTGGCAGAACAGCTTCCACGTCGCCATCGGCGCCTCCGCGGCGGCCGTCCGCGGCTGCGCCGCCGCGTGGCTGGAGGACTTCCGCGCCGACCTCGCCCGGATCACCGTGCCGGTGCTGGTCGTGCAGGGCGCCCAGGACCGGATCGCGCCCCCGCGGGCCGCCGGGAGCCCGCTGCCCGGGCTGCCGGTCAGCCCCCGGCATGTGGTGGTGCCCGGCGGCCCCCACGCGATCATCTGGACGCACGCGGACGAGGTCAACCAGGCGCTCCTCGCCTTCATCCGCGGCCCCGGGTAGCGGCGGCGCCGGTGCAGTCAACATGCGGATACCCCGCCCGGGCCGCGGCGGGCAAGCATGGCGGGAACGACTACTCCCCGCAGGGAAGGAACCACCGACATGGATGGCCGGCCAAACATCGTCCTTGTTCACGGCGCCTGGGCCGACGGCTCCTGCTGGAGCGGCGTCATCGAGCGCCTGCAGGCCGACGGACATCACGTCACCGCCCCCCAGTTCCCGATGACCGCGCTCGCCGACGATGTCGCCCGGCTGCGCCAGGTGCTGAACCTCCAGGACGGCCCGGCGATCGTGGCCGGGCACTCCTACGGCGGCCAGATCATGACCGCGCTGGGCACCGACGCGCCGAACGTGGCTGGCCTGGTCTACATCGCGGCGTTCGCGCTGGATGAGGGGGAATCGCTCGGCGCGCTGCTGTCCCAGGGGCCCACGCCGCCGGCGCTGGAGCATCTGTTCACCGACTCCCTCGGCTTCGGCTGGCTCACGCAGGACGACTTCGTCAAGCACTTCGCCGCCGACGTCGACCCGGTCAAGGCCACGGTCATGTACGCCGTGCAGCAGCCCCTCGCCGGGTCCTCCTTCACCGACGTCATGGGCGTGCCGGCCTGGAAAACCCTGCCGTCGTGGTACCTGGTCGCCACCCAGGACCAGGCCATCCCGCCGGACGCCGAGCGCCTGTTCGCCAAGCGCATGGGCGCCACCACGGTCGAGGTGGCCTCCAGCCACGTCGCCATGGTCTCCCATCCCGCCGAAGTCACCCAGCTCATCAAGACCGCGGCCGGGACCATCGCAGGATAACCGGCCGGAACAAGCTAAAGGACCCAAAGCCATGCCCATGATCGATGTCTACGCAACGGCCGGGACGTTCGCCGACAAACACCGGCTTGCCGTCGACCTCGCGACCGCGCTCATGACCATCGAGCAGGTGCCCAACATCCCCATGTTCCGGCAGAACACCGCGGCCTTCGTCCACGAACTGCCGCCCGGTTGCCTGTCCAACGTCGACGGCGAAGGCAACTACGTGCGGATCCAGGTCCTGACGAACTCGGGCGCGCTCGACCGCGGCAAGCAGCTGGCCGTGGTCGAGCGGCTGACGAACATCGCCGCCGAGGCGGCCGGTGACCCGGCGCTGGCAGGGCGGACCTGGGTGCTGCTCACGGAGGCGCCCGACGGGGGCTGGGGCCTGGCCGGCCACGCGAACACAAACGAGGAACTCGTGCTTGCGGCCCGGGCGCAGCTCGCGAGCCTCCGGTCCGGCGGGCAGCCCGGCGGCTGACCGCCAGCCGGCCGGTGGCCATGGCGGGAACGCGGTCCGGGCCGCCGGGGCGGTCGCCCGTGGTCAGCGCCGGCCGCGGGGGCGGGCCCGGCCCCGCGGCCGGCGTCCCCGTGGTCAGCTTCGGCCGTGGGGGCGGGGCCCGGGGGTGCACGCGCTCACCCTGCGGTCAAGGATGGGCCTCTGAGGCCCTAGCATCCTGCTATGACCGCGGCAGGGGATCTGGACCAGGCCAGGATCGGTGCGCTGCACGCCCGGGAGGTGGCGCGGTTCGGCGAGGCCAGGCCCCGGTCGCGCGCCATGATCGCCCGGGCGCGCGCGCACATGCCCAACGGCACCCCGATGGCCTAGATGGCCTACTACTCCGACCCGATGGCCTACATCGACCACGGCCAGGGGCCCGGTTTCACCGACATCGACGGGTTCAGCTACGTCGACTTCAACGCCTCCGACATGGCGATGTTCTGCGGGCACGCGAACCCGGCCATCGTCGCCTGACCGCCCCGCTGCCGGCGCAGCCAGCCGGTCAGGTCGATGTGCTGAGCGCCTTACGCATCACGGGGCGATCGGGCTGCCGGCGGGCCACCACCTGGAATCCGTGCTGGGCAAAAACGGACGCGATCCCCAGGAACAGGTTGCGGGTGTGGCCCGGCACCGCGGTGTCGACCGGGTAGGCCTCCAGCGCCGGGGCCCCGGCCGAGGCCGCCGCGGCGACGGCCGCCTCGATCAGCGTTCCCATCACGCCCCGGCGGCGGTGCGTGCGCCGCACGTAGAAGCACGGGACCGACCACACGGGCAGGTCATCCACCGGCCGGAAGTACCGGCCGGTGGCCAGCCAGTCCAGGTCGGCCCGCGGGGCAAGCTCGCACCATCCGACGGCGCTGCCACCGTCGAAGGCGAGCAGGCCCGGCGCTGGCCCGGAGCGCGCGAGCTGCTCCAGGTCGTGCTTGTTGTCTTCGCGCGGCCTCTCGCGGTAGCGCGGGCCGATCCGCCAATACATGCACCAGCACCCGTTCGACGCCCCGCCCCTGCCGAACAGGTCCTCCAGCGCCGGCCACTGCTGCGCGGTCAACGGCCTGACCGTGAGGTCCATGACACGCATCCTGCCGCCACAGGCGCGGGGTGTCGACGGACATCACCGCGAGCGCCCATCGTCCGCATCTCGCGCGACCGAGAATCACCGCCACCGGGCCCGCGGGCCGACTGCCCGGCGCCCCCGCTTTCGTCACACCATGCCTAGCCGGTCGACACACCAAGCCGCGGTCAAGTGGCGGCGCGGAGCCGACGGCCGGGCCGGATCCGGCGCCGGCCGGGGAAAGGGCACCGGGCGGCGCACCCGGCTCCCTCCGAGGTGGTGGCAACGATGCCAAGACGCTTCACGATTGCCCGGTGGCCGCCGCCGGGTTTCGATCCAACTTTATTCATTTGTCATGGTCTCCCCCTGGTTATCCCGGCCGGCCGGGCCGGATAATCGTTGTGCTGCTGTCGGGAGGTGACGGTAAATCCGTCAGGGAGGTAGCAGGTTAATGGGGAAAATCCGATCGCCATTTTGGCTGGTTGCAACGTTGCTGGCGCTGGCGGCGGTGCCGTCGGCGCTACTGAGTGCCGGCATCAGCCGCGCCGCCGCCACGACGTGTGGTTCGTTGAACAGGGGGACGGGGGCGACGGCCAAAGGCGGTGAGCTTACTGGTGCCAGCTTCGTATCGGCCGGCGAATCCTGGGCCGTCGGCGACCTGGGCTCTCAGGGGACCGCGAACCGGACCCTGATCGAGCGTTACGACGGGTCGGCGTGGTCGGCCGTCGCCTCGCCGAATCAGGGCAGCGGGAATAACGCCCTGAACAGCGTTTCCATGGTCTCCGGCGCGGGATGGGCGGTCGGATTCGCGCAGACCGGGCAATACCAGCCGCTGGCGTTGCACTGGAACGGCACGCAGTGGTCGGTGGTCGCGCCCGGGACCTCCACCAGTGACGCGCTCTTCACCGGCGTGGACACCCTGGGGGACGGAAGCGCGTGGGCGGTCGGTTTCCAGCTGACGGCCGGCGGGACGCGGCGCACGCTGATCCAGCACGCATCTGGCGGGGCGCTGACCACGGTGACGAGCCCCAACGATGGGACCACCGCGACGGACAACACGCTCATGGCGGTCAGCGGGACGCAGGCGACCGGGTTGTGGGCCGTCGGGTACCGGATGAGCTCAACCGGGCTGAAGCCGCTCGTGCTGCGCTACGACACGACCAAGCCCTCGCCCACGTGGGTCTCGGTGAGCGGTGCGGGCGGCGTGCCGTCGCCGGGCACGGTCGAGTCGGTCCTGACCGCGGTTGACGTGCTGTCGGCCAGCAACGTCTGGGCCGTGGGTTACTACAGCGACGGCAGCGCTCAGCGGCCGCTGGCGCTGCACTGGAACGGCAGTACCTGGAGCAGCTCGCCGATTCCCGGCGCCGGGGCGCTGCGCAAGGTCTCCGCGATCACGGCCGGCAACGTGTGGGCGGCCGGCACGTACTACAACGCGAGCAACGGGCTCAACCAGACGCTCGTGGTGCATTTCGACGGGACGTCATGGACGACGGCGGTCTCGGCTGACGCCCCCGCGGCCAGCGACGAGATCATCGGCCTGACGGCCAGCCCGACGGGGTCGAGCCTCACCCTGGTGGGCCGGCAGGGCCCCAACGCTCTCGTCGAACAGGCGAACTGCACCACGGGGCCCGTCTCGCTGCCCACCCGGGCACCGGCACCCGTTCCACCGGTGCCGGCCATTCCCGGCGCCGGCCCCGCGCCGAGCCCGCCGCCGAACACCCCCCCGCCGACGGCCTCGGTCCCGGTGACCATCACCGACCAGGCATCGGCAGCGGGCATCGGCGGCGTGGTGGACTGGACCTTCAGCGCGGTCGTTGCCGATATCAACGGCGATGGCTGGCCGGACATCTTCGTGGCGCGCCACTGGCACCCGGCCAACCTGTGGATCAACAATAAAAACGGCACGTTCAGCCCGATCGATGTGACCTATTTCCAGTCCATCATCGATCGGCACGATTGCCAGGCCGCTGATTTCAACCAGGACGGCAGGAAGGACATATTCTGCAGCGTCGGAGCCGATCGCGGCTCCGCGGTGAAGTCGAATGCGCTCTTCATCCAGCAGCCCGGCGACGCGTTCGCCAATGAGGCCTACCAGTGGAACGTGTCCGATCCCTGGGGGCGGGGCCGCTACGGCGCCGTCCTGGACGCGAACAACGACGGCTTCCCGGACATCTTCTACGGCACAGAGTCGCTCCGCCCGGACGGCATGCCGTCGATGGACCGGTTCTACATCAATACCGGGCACGGCTCGTTTGCCGACGACCCGGCCATGGGGCTCGATCTCGAAATCGGATCGCTGTGCGCGCACACCGTCGACTACAACCGTGACGGCTGGCCGGACCTTCTGGTCTGCGGGGAGGAGGGCGGCCTCCACCTGTTCGAGAACGAGCAGGGCCACGGCTTCAAGGATGTGTCCTCGATCCTCGGCGCCCCGATGAACGCCGTGGACGCCGCCATGGTCGACGTCAACCACGACAACCGCCCCGATCTCATCACGCTCACGAGGAACCAGCTTGCCGAGCGCCTCCAGCTTGCAAACGGGACCTTCGCCCCACCGAAGACCCTCCTCACGCTGAAGGGTGGGGTGTCGCTCGCGATCGGCGATGTCAACGCCGACCATAATCCGGATATCTACGTCGTCGGCGGCACGGTCGCAGGCAAGAACGCGCCGGACTTCCTGCTGCTCGGCAACGCCAGCGGCGGCTTCACCACGATGACGATCCCTGAAGCCACCGCCGGCGGTGGCACCCGCGCCTACCCGATCGACTACACCCACGATGGGCTGACCTCGTTCCTGGTGCTCAACGGCCAGGTCCCCAGCACCGGTCCGCTGCAGCTTGTGACGCCCCGGCCAACAGGAACCATCGATAAGAGTGGTCACCATGACGGGGTCTGACCGAGTGGGCAGGAGGCGTGGTTCCTAATCCCGGCCGTATTCAGCCACTTACGCCTCAGCCATCGGCGCCGTAACGTGGTTACGCACCCTTTTGCCATCCCGATACGGCAACTTGGAACTCAACTAAGGAAGTGATCCTCATGGCGGGGGACAGAAATTACCTACGGCGGCTTCGCGCCGGGCGTGCGCGCGCCGGGGGCGCGCTCGCCGGGGGTGCGCGCGCCGGGAGCAGGAGGCGCGTGGGCCTGCTGAGCGCCGTGACGGCGGCCGCGGCGATGGCACTGGTGCCCGCCGCCGGGGCGGTCGCCAGTAACTCGGTGCAACCGGCGCGCGCGGGCGTCGCCCCGCCACCCACCACCACGCTCGGTTCCGGTCCCCTCGCCACCCTGCTGTTCTCGCGCACCGAGATCTCGGCGGCCGACAACTGCGTGGAGGATGACACCAACATCGCCCGGCTGGACACGACGGTCGCGCCGTACCTCCGGTCGCTGGGCATGGCCGGGACCGGGACCCTGGTCACGAAGCGGACCAACGACACCACCAGGTTCTGCACGCACTACAACGACGACCTGACCGCGTCCTGGGCCGACGCCACCAACCTCGCGCAGAACTACGGGTGGTCGTTCGTGTCCCACACCGCCACGTACCCGAGCCTGGCGAAGATCGAGAGCCTGACCCCGCAGCAGGCGTACGCCGAAACCTGCGGCAGCGAGGCCACGATCAAGGCCCATGGGCTGCCCGGCGCGGCCGGGATGATCGCCTACCCCGGCTCGTACACCAAGAACGCGGCGGTCGTGAACCTGCAAACCCAGTACGGCCAGACCTGCTTCGACTGGGGCCGCCAGTACGACCACGCCGTGCACGGCACCAACGATCTGGCCACCGCCTCGACGACGCCGCCGTACTGGGTGTACCCCGTCGCGGTCGTCGGTGGGCCCTGCAACGATTCCACGCAGCCGTGCTACACCGTCCACGTGCAGAACGGGCGGTACACCATGCCCTCGACGATCATCAAGCAGATCAAGCGGCTGCAGCCCGGCCAGTGGTACATACTCCAGGCGTACATCCTGGTCACCGGCACCAACCCGAAGTACGCCAGCAACATGAACCGGTGGGACTGCACCTCCTCCAACCCGGCCGAGCACTGGACGAACGTCACGGTGCGGTACTGCTGGTCGGACTACCAGCAGATCCTCCAGGCCATCGCCGCGGATCCAGCCATCACCGTCACCGACCCGCTGACCGTGGGGAAGGCGTGGGGCCGCCCCTACAGCTAGCCGTTACCGCCCGTCGCCTGGCCGCCGTCGGAAGCCCCGACGGCGGCCAGGGCGCGCTGATACAGGGGCGCTGAGCACGACCCGGGCCGTGGCCCGGCGGATCGTGACTGGGGCATGCGCACGATCACCTTCGCCGATCCGGACGGCTATATCTGGCAGATCGCACAAGACCTGCCCTAGTCCGATGGCTCGCGGTCGCGCTGGTCGCCTTCCCTGGTTTGACCTCCGGGTCGCGGGCCCCGGGTGGCCGCTAGAGACGGACGGCCGCTGCGCTGACGTCGGACAGCGCCGCGCGGAGCTCCTTGCGGGAGCTGATCCCGAGCTTCTCGAACACCTTGCTCAGGTGCCATTCCACCGTGCGCGGGCTGAGGAACAGCTGGGCGGCGATCTCCGGGTTCGTCTGCCCGCCGGCAGCCAGCCGCGCGACCTGCGCCTCCTGCGGGGTCAGCTCGTCGAGCGTCGCGATGGTGCGCTTGCGCACCGTCTCGCCGGTGGCCAGCAGTTCGCGGCGGGCGCGCTCGGCGAACGCCTCCATGCCCATGTCCGAGAGCATCGTATAAGCGACTCGCAGCTGCTCGCGGGCGTCGACACGACGGTGCTCGCGCCGCAGCCATTCGCCGTACAGGAGGCGCGTGCGAGCCAGCGTCGCGCGGGTTTTGATGTGCGACAGCCGTTCGATCGCCTCCCGGTAGAGCCGCTCGGCCGTCCCCCCCTCGGCCAGCATCGCTGCCGCGCGCGCGTGGGTCCCGAGCGCCCAGTCCGTGCCGGCAGCATGCGCAATCTCGGCGAGCTGGGCGAGCGGACCGGTCGCACGCTCCGCCTGGCCGCTGCGCGCGGCGGCCTCGATCAGCTCCGCCAGCAGCAAGATCGACGGCCCCAGCCCGCGCGCGGCCCCGGCGGCCCGCTCGGCCGCAGCCAGGGCATCCTCGTAGCGGCCGAGTCCGTTATAGCGGATCGCACTGCCCCAGTCGTTGGCGGCGAGCCAGAGCCCCTCGCCGCGTCGCAGCACATCCTCCCGGCGCGCCTCGATGAGCGCCACTGCCTCGGCGTCCCGTCCCCTCCAGTTCGCCAGCACGATCGAGGTGCGCAGCCTCAGGTGACTGCCGATGGCCTCGACGACGGCGTCCGACTCGGCGGCCAGCGACATGGCCACCCCGATCCTGCCGGAGAACAGCTCGACGAGCACGCGGTCGGTGAGCGCGACGGGCAGCGCGGAGAACGCGCCGGCGCGGCGCGCGAGTTCGAGATGGCGCGCGGTGAGCTCGTCCCACGCACCATCATCGGCCAGCGCCCGCGCGATGCGGCATGCCAGCCACAGCCAGCGCAGCTCGCCCTCCTCGGGGAGCGGCTCGTCACGGAACGCGCGCAGCGCGACCTTCAACGCCGGCGCCCCCGCGACGTAGCCCTCGCGGGTGAGGAGGGCGAGCCCGTCCAGCAGCAGATCGCAGGCGCGCGTGGAGGGCTCCCAGTCGGCGGCCAGAACGGCCGCGGCGACCTCCCGCGCGTCGCCCCCGCGCACTAGGCGGTCTGCGGAGAGCGCGGCCGCGAACGCCTCGAGGTAGGTCTCGCGGGCGAGCCTCGGATCCAGCGGCTCGAGCCGCCTGGCCGCCTCGAGCAACATCGGGGGAGCGTCGCGGCCGCGCGTCATCGCGAACGTGATCTGCGCGTGCAACAGCTGCGCGCGGGCTCGCTCGTGTTCATCCAGCGGCCCCGCCTGCGCCATCGCCAGCAGCCGGAGCGCCGCATCGGGCGCGCCAGCTTGGTGCTTGCCCTGCGCGGCGAGAAGCGCACGCTGCGCCCGGCGCCTGAGATCGGGCGTCAGCTCGACGGCGCGCTCGTGAAATGCCGCCCCCGCAGCCAGGCCGCCGCGCGCCCGCGCTCGCCCAGCCGAGCGCTCCAGCTCGGCGGCGACGTCCTCATCGAGCCCGGCTGCCGCCCGAGCGCGGTGCCAGGCGCGGCGATCCGGATCAACGTCGGCATCGGTGGCCTCGGCGAGCGCGCGGTGCACGCGCCGGCGCTCCTCCGGCGCGCCCTCGCGGTAGACCGCCGAACGCACGAGCGGATGAGCGAAGCGCACCTGGGCGCCGAAATCAACCAGTCCCATGGCGGCCGCCGGCGCGGCCGCGTCCGGCCCGATGCCGAGCCCGGCAGCCGCCCGCCACACCAACACCGGATCCCCCGTCGGCTCAGCCGCCGCGACGAGAAGCAAGAGCCGCGTCGACGCCGGGAGCGGCGCCAGCCGCTCCCGGAAACTCTGCTCGATCCGCCCCGGCACCGCCGGGCCGGAAGACAGCCCGAACCCGCCCGCGAGCTCGGCGGGCGTCCGGCCACGTGGCAGCTCAAGCAGCGCCAGCGGGTGGCCGCGCGTCTCGGCCACGATCCGATCACGCACCCGCTCATCGAGCGGACCGGCGAGCACCGTCCCGAGTAGCTCCTGCGCATCACCGTCGTCTAGCCCGCCCACGGCGAGCTCCGGCAGGCCCTCAAGATGCCGCTCGCCGCCCGGCTCGCGCACAGCGAAGACCAGCCCGACCGACTCCGCGCCGAGACGGCGCGCGACGAAGGCCAGCGCAAGCGCGGAAGCCGCGTCGAGCCACTGCGCGTCGTCCACGATGCAGACGAGCGGTCGCCTTTCCGCAATGTCCGACAGCAGACTCAGCACCGCCAGGCCGACGAGGAACCGATCCGGCGCGTGGCCGTCGCGCAAACCGAAGGCGGTGCCAAGCGCACTGCGCTGCGGGCCGGGCAGGCGCTCCAGGCGATCCAGGAACGGTGCGCACAACTGCTGCAACCCGGCATACGCGAGTTCCATCTCCGACTCGACGCCGACCGCCCGGGCAATACCGCACCCAGAAGCGTGCTGCACCAGATACTCCAGCAACGCGCTCTTGCCGACCCCGGCCTCCCCGCGCAGCACCAGCGCCCGGCTCGGACCCGCTCGCATACTCGCCACCAGCTCATCCAGCACCGCGCACTCGCTGCGCCGGCCAAGCAGCCGCCGCGCTGGAACAGGAGCCGACATCGCCACCCACCGAGCCTAGAAACGGCGCCCCACGCTGGCAACCTCGGCGCCGCGGACCCGTGACCCCGGGACCGGGCACCCCGGTGGTCTGCACCAGGGGCCTTACCGGGCGCGACGGGCAGGCGCGGAGATCACCCTTATGGCATCACCAATCCGAAGACCCATTGAGGGCCTTCCGCCCTGCTCGACTTCCTGCGCACCTGAACGAAGGAGCCACCATGTCTAACCATTTCAGCGCCGACAATCTCAAGTTCCCCGGCGACGACACACGGCTGGACCTCACTGATGTGTACGCATTCAGGTCAACAGAGGAACCGGGCAAGACGGTGCTGATCATCGACTCGAACCCGACGGTCAGGCCCCCCATCGAGTTGCCCCCGACGGTCATCACCAGCCGGGATTTCCACCCCGGCGCGGTCTACCGGATCAACGTCGACACCGACGGCGACGCGCACGCCGACGTCGCCTTCACGTTCACCTTCTCGGAGCCCGAGAATGGCGCGCAAACCGGGACCGCCTACCACGCCACCGGCACACAGGCCCGCCAGCCCGAGCCCGCCGGCCAGGTGCTCACCTCGTCCATCCCGGTCAGCTTCGACGCGATGGCGCAGCCTGTCCAGGCCGGCCGGATCCGGCTGTTCGCCGGGGCGCGCAGCGAACCGTTCTTCGCCGATGTCGAGGGAGCCCTGCACGGCTTCCAGTGGACCGGGCACGACGACTTCGCCGGCAACAACGTGCTGTCGATCGCGCTGGAGGTGCCCGACGGCATGCTCGGCGCCGGCCCGGTGATCGGGATCTGGGCCTCGATCAGCCTGCGCCGCGACGCCACCCTGGTCCAGATGGACCGTGGCGGGCACCCGACCATCAACCCGTTCATCAACCCCGACGGCGAGAAGGACCGCTTCAACTCCCGGCAGCCAGCCGACGACGTGGCCAACTACCTGGGCCCGTGGTCCAAGATCCTGGAAAACGGCGGTTACCCGCCCGAGGAGGCCAGGCAGGCAGCCCTCACGGTGCTGCCCGACATCCTCCGCTACGACCGCACCCAGCCTGCCCACTACCCCAACGGCCGCGTCCCCAGCGACGACGTCTACAGCATGCGGTTCGCCTGGCTGAGCCACGGCAAGGTTCCGCCGACGGGCCTCAAGCCGCACGACGACCTGCTGGACGAGTTCCCCTACCTCGGCCTCCCGAACCCCTAGCCGCCAGGGCCGATCTTTCCTACGCGCCCGCTGCCAGGGCGCCGGAGAGCCTGAACCCAAAACTGACCCCGCCGGCACGCGCAGAGGCGACAAGCGCAAACGGGTGAACAGAAATGCGCACAGCACTGCTGCCGACTCAGGAGGCGCTCACCATGGAATACCTCGTCGTCATGACCACCCGCGTTCCGGACGGAACCTCAGAGGAAGCTATCGACGACATCCGCGCCCGCGAGGACGCACACTCGCGTGAACTCGCGTCCCAAGGCCACCTGCTCCGCCTGTGGCGGCCGCCGCTACAGCCAGGCGAATGGCGGAGCCTCGGGTTGTTCACTGCCGATGATGGCGATGAGCTCGAACGAGTCCTCGCCTCGATGCCGCTGCGCGTCTGGCGTACCGATGAGGTCACCCCGCTCTCCCGCCACCCGAATGACCCAGGACTGGAGGCCAGTCCGGGAGCCACGGAATTTCTGACCACCTTCGCCGTCACCATCCCGGAGGGCACGTCAGCCCAGACGGTGGAGGACACCAAGGCCCGCGAGGCAGAACGCGTGTACGAGCTGGCCAGACAGGGACACGTGCTGCGGCTGTGGGCGCTGCCGGGCGAGGGGCGCTCGCTGGGCCTCTGGCGAGCTCACGACGCGGCCGAGATGCAGACGATCCTGAAATCGCTCCCGCTGGATGCCTGGATGACCGTGCAGACCAGCCCGCTCACCCGGCACCCCAGCGACCCGGCGACAGCCAAGACCTGACCGACGCCATGACCGGAGCCGACGAGCGGGTTGCCATCATCACCTGAGGTTTCCCAGGGCATCGGCGTGCGCAGCCGGTAGCCCACTATTCGGCACTCGCAGGGGTCGAGCAAGGACCCGCATGCGACTTGGCCGCACCGCTACGCTGAGCGGGATCTGCGGTGCAGGTCGCGTACCTGCTCCGCTAGTTCGGGGGCTGGGCCCGCCACCACGAGTCCGGGGACCACCTGCGTGATCGCCAGCGGCAGGACCGGGGCGGGGCGGACTCCCAGGCCGGCGAGCCAGCCGCTCAGTTGCTGCGAGGAGGTCGCGTACACGATGCGCCCGAGCCCGGCCCAGCCGTGGGCGGCGGCGCACATCGGGCAGTGCTCGCCGGAGGTGTAGACCGTCGCCGCGGCTCGCTCGGGTGGGGTCATGTTTGTCGCTGCCCACCGCGCCAGCGCGAACTCGGGGTGGCGCGTCGGGTCTCCGGTGGTCACCTCCCGGTTGCGGTCCTCGGCCAGAACGGTCCCATCCGCGGCGACGAGCACGGAGCCGAACGGGAAGTCGCCCGCCTCGACGGCTTCGGTCGCCAGCTCGACGCAGCGGCGCAGGAGGCCCAGGTCGGCCTCGGTGACCTGTGCTGTCATGGGTGCTCCCGAAGGTGAGGTGTTCGCGCCCGGACCGTCGCGAGCGCCTGCCAGGCTGCCTCGGGGCGGAGCGTCTCGCCCGGGTCGCCGCAGAACGGATCGAGCACGACGGTGTCCGCGCCAAGCCCACGCGACTCGGCGAGGTCGTCCAGGACCTGGCCGATCGTTCCCTCCCCGGCCAGGCGCCCGGGGCCGGTGACCGGCGACTCGGCCAGCCGCAACGCGATACGCGGCGCCAGGCCCGGGACCGGCCGCCGCTGCTGCTCCGCGAGCGCCGTCATCCGGGCCACCGCCTCGCGCAGCCAGGGCATGGTGAACCGCAGCGGATGCCACGCCTCGCCCAGGCGCACCGCCCGGCGCAGGCCCGCATCACTGTTGCCGCCGACCCAGATCGGTATCCGCCCACCCGGTAGTCCTCCTCGTCTGGCATCGCTGGGGCCTTGTGGCACGGTTGTGACAGTCGGCGTACAGGCTCGTGACGTTAGCGCCGCACCGTCAGGGGCATGTGCAACACAGATACCCATTCTTGCCCGGGCCTGGCTGGGACAGCACGGGTGTGTCCACCCTGGCCTCAGGCGCGGCAACATGGGGCAGCTCATCTCCGCTGGCATCGACCCCCACTCGCCGCAGCTCTCGGCCGCGTTCACGGCCTGCGGCTCCCCGTTGGGAGCGCTGTGGCGCGATATTGAGTCATACCTCGCTGCAAACCCCGGCCTGTTCTGCTTCGTGTGCCTGGCTTATCCTCGCGAGACCTCGACCGACGTGCCTGCCGAGGTTGAGTACGGGTTATGGCGGAAAGGCAATTTCGCACCGTGATCTTCCCGAACCGGTGACCCGCGGAGCGGAAGACCACCATCCTCATCTGCATGCCGCTGCGAGCGCGCAACTTGCTGGGGTATCGGCTGGTTGCCACCAGATACGGGCGCACACGACGATGACTCCCATGGCCATGGTGTACCGCCGCCCGGTAGGCGTTATCCGGCACCTTACATACCGGCCCGCCGCGCGGAAGTCATTTCGCGTGCCGCCCCGCGCTCACGGCTGCGATTCGGCGGCGAGGCAGCGTGGGATCACGACTGAGATGTCGAGGCCGCCGGCGGCCTGGCTGCGGGCGGTGACGGTCGCGCGGTGCGCGGTGACGACGGAGCGGGCGATGGCCAGGCCGAGCCCGGCGCCGTCGCGGACGCCGGTCCGGGCCTGCATGCGCCGGAAGGGCTCGAACAGCGAGGGCACGACGTCGTCAGGGATGAACGGCCCGCTGTTGGCGATCTCGACGTAGGCGGCGGCGTCGCTGGTGCCGGTCCGCAGCCTGATCCAGCCGCCGGGCTCGTTGTGCCGGACGGCGTTGTCGACCAGGTTCGCGATCATCCGCTCCAGCAGCTGCGGGTCACCGGTTGTCTCGGCCGGGTCAAGCTTGGTGTCGACGTGCAGGTCCAGGCGTTCGATCTCAGCAGCGGCGGCGTCGATGGCGTCCTCGGCCCAGGTGGCCAGGTCGGTGAACTCGGTGCTGAGCTTGCCCTGGTCGCTGACGGCCAGGGTGAGCAGCGCCTCGACCATGCCGTCGGCCCGGTCGATCGAGCGCCGCACGCGTACGGCCATGTCGGTGAGCTGCCGCGCCGTTGGGGACGGCTTGGCCAGGGTCACGTCGATCGCGGTGCGCATCACGGTCAGCGGGGTGCGCAGTTCGTGCGAGGCGTTGGCGACGAACCGGCGCTGGGTGGCGAACGCCGCGTCCAGGCGTTCGAGCATGCCGTCGAAGGTGTCGGCCAGTTCCTTGAGCTCGTCCCTGGCTCCGGTCAGCGCCAGCCGCTCGCCGAGGTGCTGCTCGGACGCCCGGCGGGCGGTCTGGGTGATCACCCGCACCGGGCGGAGCACGCGGCCGGACATGAACCAGCCCAGGCCGCCCGACGCGACCGTTATGACCCCGAGGCCGGCGAGCGAGAACACCAGCAGGTCGGCCAGCGCGTGCTGGCGCTGCGCCTGCAGGCCCGCGGCGGTGCCGGCGTAGTAGGCGGCCTCCGCCGGCTTGCACGCGGGCAGAATGTTCGGCGGGACAGGGACCAGGCGCTCTGTCTTGGGAGTGAAGCGCGCCGACTTGCACTCACGGATCAGGTTGCTCAGCTCGTGGCTGTTGACCGTCGCGGCCGCGGGGGGCTGGGTGGGAAGGCTGCTGGCGAGCAGCCCGTAGGTGAGCCCGAGCAGCGCCGACCCGGCGGTGAAGAACAGCGTGGCGTAGATGAGCGTGAGCCGGGTCCTGACCTTCTGCGGCCAGAGCCGGCGGGCCGGGCGCAGCAGCGCGCGGACGTTCATGGGAGCCGGTAACCGCTGCCGACCACGGTGTCGATCGGGTCGGGCTCGCCGAGCTTGTGCCGCAGCCGGCCGATCGTCACCGTGACCGTGCGGGTGAACGGGTCGGCGTTCTCATCCCAGACCCGCTCCAGCAGGTCCTCGGTGCTGACCACGCCCCCGTCGGCGACCAGCAGCTCCTCGAGGATCCCCATCTCCTTGCGGGTCAGCGACAGCGGCCGGCCCGCCCGGCTGACCCGGCGGCGGGCCCGGTCGAACACGATGTCGCCGCGCACGATCACCGGGACGGCGGCCGGGGCGCGCCGGGCCAGCGCCCGGACCCTGGCGATGAGCTCCTCGAACGCGAACGGTTTGCCCAGGTAGTCGTCGGCGCCGAGGTTGAGGCCCTGCACCCGGTCGCCGACCGTGGCGGCCGCGGTCAGCATCAGGATGCGCGCCGCCGAGCGGGACCCGACCAGCGTGGTGCAGACCGCGTCGCCGTGGACCTTGGGCAGGTCCCGGTCCAGGATCACCACGTCGTAGGAGTTCATCAGGGCCTTCTCGATCCCGGCCGGCCCGTCATAGGCCACGTCCGCGCCGATGCCCTGGTCACGAAGGCCGTCGGCGATGTCGTCCGCCAGCTCGGCCTGATCCTCGACCACCAGCACCCGCATAGGTCCATAGTGCCTTCCCGGACATCACACGGGGATCACATAACGCCGCCCGGCTGCCCCGGCCGCCTGCACGCGACCTGGCCTTCCGCACGGCGGCGGGTGTCGGGCCCCGCCCGGGAACGGCACTGCGCGTGATGTTCGTGTGATGCATGGCGGCGTATGCCTGGGGGTGACCGGGCACGGTGCCCGGCCGTGAGGAGGAACACCGCATGAGCATAAACGTCATCGAGGCCAGCGGCCTGGGCAAGCGCTACGGGAGCACGTGGGCGCTGCGCGAGTGCACGCTGGCGGTGCCCGCCGGTCATGTGGCCGCGCTGGTCGGCCCGAACGGCGCGGGCAAGACCACGCTGCTGAACCTTGCGGTCGGCCTGGCTGTGCCGACCGGTGGCGTCGTGACCGTGCTCGGCGGCCGGGCCGCCGGGTCGCCCGCCGCGCTGGACGGCATCGCGTTCGTCGCCCAAGACACGCCGCTGTACAAGAACCTGTCCGCCGCGGACATGCTGCACCTGACCCGCAACCTGAACCGCCGCTTCGACCAGCCTTACGCGCAAACCCGGCTGGCCGAGCTGGGCATCCCGCTGAACCGGAAGGCCGGGAAGCTGTCCGGCGGGCAGCAGGCGCAGCTCGCGCTGACCCTGGCGCTGGCCCGCCGGCCGCGGCTACTGGTGCTGGATGAGCCGGTGGCGATGCTCGATCCGGTTGCCCGGCACGACTTCCTGGCCAGCGTGCTGACGGCGGCGGCCGCCGACAGCGTGTCGGTGGTGCTGTCCTCGCACGTGCTGGCTGAGCTGGAGCGGGTGGCCGACTACCTCATCTTGCTGTCGCGGGGCCGGGTGCAGTTGGCCGGCGAGGTCGACGACCTGCTCGCCTCCCACCGCGTGCTGACCGGCCCCGCCGCCGAGGTCGGCAGGTATGCCGGACGGCCGGTGGTGCACGCCCGCCGTGCCGGGGACCGCGCCCACCTGCTGGTCCGGGCCACCGCGGGCGACCCGGTCCCGCCGGGCTGGGAGGCGCACCCGGTCGGCCTGGAAGAATTCGCCCTGGCCTACCTGCGCGAGCCCGGCACCGCGGCGCTGCCCGGCCCGGCCCGCGCCCGGGAGGCCGAATCGTCGGAGGTGACGAAATGACCGCGCTGACCATGCCCGCCCGCCGGGCGGAGGACGCGACCTTGCGGCCGGTGCCGTGGCGGCGGATGTCCTGGGTCACTTGGCGGCAGCACCGTGCCGCACTGGGCGGCGTGGCCGTGTTCCTCGGCGCTCTCGCGGTGTGGCTGTGGATCGCTGGGCTTCAGCTGCACCAAGCCTACGCCGCCGCGACCGCCTGTCACCCGGCCTCACCTGCCTGCGCTGACCTGATCACCAGGTTCAACTCCATGAACAACTATCTGGCCGGTGGCTACGTACTGCAGGCGGTGCCCGCTCTGATCGGGGCGTTCGCCGGGGCACCGGTGCTGGCACGGGAGCTGGAGACCGGCACCTTCCGCTACGCCTGGACCCAGGGCATCGGCCGGTGGCGCTGGACACTCGCCAAGCTGGTGCTGCTCGCGGTCTCGGTGGCCGCCGCCGCCGCAGCCATCAGCGTGCTGATCTCCTGGTACTACCAGCCGTACTTCGCCACGGGCAACCAGGCCCTGTCCCTTTCCGAGGCGTCCCCGTTCGCTCCCGGCCTGTTCGACCTGCACGAGGTCGCGTTCGCCGCCTGGACGCTGGCCGCCTTCGCGATCGGTGCCCTGGTCGGCATGCTCGTCCGCCGGGTCGTTCCCGCGATTGTCGCCACCCTGGCCGCCTACACCGGGCTCGCCCTCGCGGCCGGGAACTTCCTGCGCCAGCACTACATGACACCGCTGCTCACGAGCAACCTGAACGTGCCCGGTTCCGCGTGGATCAGCAGCCAGTGGTGGACCAAGGGCGGCAGGTTCGCGTTCGCCGGCCAGCCCCCCGACAGTCTCCTCCAGCAGCTGTGCTCTTCCTCTCCGGCGGGGCCCCTTGGCAAGCCGGTGCATCAAACCTTCTTCCAGTGCCTCTCCCAGCACGGCTATACAACATGGACCAGCTATCAGCCGATCAGCCGGTTCTGGCCATTCCAGTGGATCGAGGGCGGCTGGCTGCTCGCGCTGTCAGTGCTGCTCATCGCCGCGACCATCTGGCTGGCCCGTCGCCGGGCCGCGTGACCGCCCAGCGACCACGGCACCGATCACCGCGGTCATGAGAGGGGATGGGTGTTCCGTCCCTCCGGGAAATGCCAGGCACCGGCCGGGCCGGCTGCAGGGCGGACCGGTTCTGCTGCAGCCCCCCGGGCCCGGCGGTTCAGGCCGGCCGCGCGGAGGCCGCCCGGCAGACACCGCTCAGCGGTATATCGCGGTCGGGAAGATGTCGTCCGCGCCCGGATCGAAGCGGCCTTCGGCCCGGACGCCCTGGCCCGCGCCCTCCCGGCCGCCCGCCAGCGCAGGCGGCCCGCCTGGGGGAAGGGCCTGCTGGCCGGGCTGTCGCGCCGTCGGCGTCGCCGCCAGGCCCGTCAATGCCGCCGCGCCCGCAGGCCCGCGCGGCAACGCCCCGCTTCTGCCGGGCCCGGCTCCCTGCGGCCATGTCCCGTTCACGCCGCGCGCAAAGAAGACCCTGCAGCTCGCGCTGCGCGAGGCGCAGGCGCTGCACGACAACTACATCGGCGTCCAGCACCTCACCTTGGCCCTGCTCTCCCGGAAGGACGGCACGGTGCCGGTAATCCTGTCCGCCCTTGGCGCACCGGCCACACCGCTGCGCGCCTGCATCCTCGCCCGCTACCGCAAGGCGAGCTGATCCGCGCCAACCTGGACGCCGTCGCAGAGGCGGTCGCCCTGGGAAGCACGGTGGCCACAACCCAACCCCAGGAGAACGTCCGAGTACTCCTTGATCCAGCCCGCCACCCCTTCTGCCTGTGTCACGACGAGGGCTAATCACGCGAGCGCCAATCGGCAGATCCGGTCGACCCCCGGGCCGCATAGCGACCTGTTATGCAGGGCTCGGTTGCGGAAAAGTCAACCGTGAACGAGCGTCCATATCGGCGGGTAGGTGAGCGGTCGCAAGGGCCCTCGCGCGCCGGCGGCGATCCTTGAGTCCGACCACTGAGCAGTCGGCCGTCTTTGCATAAATATCGATCGCGACCTTGCGTGGGAATGCGCGCACATGTTTGATATGGAGGTGATCGTGAGGCGCCAGAACCAGGAACATTGCGCCTCGATCACCTGCATGATCAGGCATTATGTGGCCCGGAGGGCGAAGGTGATCGAAGATCACCCACATAATGCCGCCGACCGGGCCATCTGCAATCTTGTAGCACCACAGTTCGCTGCCGAGACCGACTTGGGGGGCAGGTGCCTCACCCCCGTTGTGCTCGGTCGTGGAGTGGTGGCCATGCCGCGTCCAACCTCGGGCTTGCCAGATCCTGCGCGCCCTCCCAGAGCGCGGGCTGTACTGGAATGGGGCATGCTGTGACGCGTGGCTGTGTGGGCCGGCGTTGATGTCGGCGGAAAGCGAAAAGGGTTCGACGTGGCGGTCATCGATGATCGCGGGGTTCTGGTGCTCCAGGGACACTTGACGTGCGGGCAGGTCGTTGACCTTGTCAGTGAGCATTGGCCGGCCGTCGTCGCGATCGACAGCCCTTGCTGCTGCGCGCCCGAAGGACAGACCGCCCGCGACGGCGAGCTCCAGCTCGCCAAGTCGATCTGCGGTATCCGCTGGACACCCGACGCAAGACGTGTTTACGCGAGCGCCTACTACGCCTGGGTCCTTGAGGGACTTGCTCTGTTCGACGCGCTCGCTGCTCATGGTGTTCAGGTCATCGAGGTCTTTCCGACTGCCTCATGGACTCGCTGGCATGGCAAGCGAGGCCCCCAGACCCGCGCGGCCTGGACTCGGCAGGGATTGGCAGCCCTCGGCCTAGATGGCGTGCCCGTGCGCACAAACCAAGACCAGCGAGACGCTATTGCCGCTGCGATGACAGCTCATCAGCACGATCTGGCCCTGACGGAAACGATGGGGGATATCGTCGTGCCGGCCGGCCGCTGGTGACGTGCAAATCCCTGACCGAGGGTCTGCTGATCGATGTTGAGACGCTGGCCCAGCTACGTGACAGATCCACTTTCAATTGTCAATGAAATGTCGGGGATTCACATTCGCGTAAGCGCGCCGACGCCGGACCGCTCCTTCCCCCCTGCGCCGAGTGTCTCATCCAGCGCCCACTGCGGCTGACGTACGCTCATAAGTAGCCACTCCGGGTACGTTGCGACGCGGCAGCGACAAGCACCGAGTAGGCAGGGGGCCTCGGCCTGGGCCGGTGGTGCCTGACCATGCGCCGAGCACGACGGACCTGTCGGCGCCGCGGGCCGGGCTCATGCGTCCCGCTAACAGCGGGCTATCTGAATATCTCCGCGTTCGGGACCCCGAGCGACGCGTGCGACTGCGCGACCGCCCACCGGCCACGTTCCCGGACCAGGACACAGGTCATCCGCACCGGCCGCTCGCCGCCGCGCGGATTGGTGAACCGCCCGCGGCCTTCCACCCACGCCACATCACCGTCCACGTGAACGTCGAGATCGTCGGCCACCACCTGAATGTCGCCGTCGCCGCCAGCGGCCACCCCGTCGAGGACCTCGTTGCTCGTCCACCACTCCTCGGCGTCGGTGCCGATGTGAACGGCATCAGGGCGCTCCGACAGCAAGGATCGCAGCCGCCCGGCGTCACCGGAGTTCATAGCGTCGAGCATCTCGCCGATGGCCGCGCGGACTTCCACCGCCTCGGTGCTTCCCATATACGCCACCCCCTCACGTCTATGGAGCAGTGTCGTCCCTGATGCCAGCCGCGAGCAACAGGCAAGCCGGACGTTTCCGCCTGCTCACTCCCGTCCCCTCCGATCAGCCCCGGCAGTTCCTTTCCCTCCTGGTCGGGATGGCCGGATTCGAACCGGCGGCCTCCTGCTCCCAAATCAGATCTGAGCCGTGGCCTGGTGTTGCCCGAGACGGCCAGAGGCGGCTTCTAGCTGCAGTTATAGTGGCTCGTTGTGGCCTGATGTTGCCCCGCGTCTGCCGCCACTGGCTCCCCTACTGGCTCCCCCGGAACTCGTTAGGTCCCTAATGTTCGAATACTCGAACTCAGTTATGGGTGACGTCTCACGTCTGCCAGCCGCGTGGCCCGCGATGCTGCGCCTCGGCCGGTATGTGAGCCCAGGCGGAGCGGGTGGCGCGGCGCATGAGCGCGTCAATCGCTTCGCGGCGCTCTACGGTGCGCTTGATGTGGGCGCTGGGGTCGTGGCCGTAACACCGGCCGCAGCGCCCGAGGATCAGCCCGGACGCGGAGATGGCGGACTCGGCCGCAGCGCCGACATCCAGCACGTTTGGGGTGAGGGCCAGCGGCTCACCCGGGCGAGAGCCGTCGACGTCCCGCAAGCCCCAGTAGAGACTGCGTGTGACGCTGGAGCCGATGTTGTACCAGCTCGGTGAGTCGGGCAGTAGCTCGGCCATCAGCTCGGTGATGTTGATCTTCAGCGGTACCGAGACCTTCGGTGACTCAAGTTCGAGCCGGGTCCTCGTTTTACCGTTCTGCCTGTGCCCGAAGGTGAGCCCGGCACCGGTGATCAGCTCTTGGACCGCGTCATGTTCGGCGGTGCAGCTCTGGACCATTTGCCAGTGAACACGTGTCGAAACGCTCGGCGGGTAGCCCTCGTACGCTCTTCAGTCGTTCGTCAGCGCTGACGAACAGGGCGACCGCGCCGCGCACGATCCGCTCCTCGCTGGAGATGCCCGGATCCATGAGCTAGGCAAACCGGACGGCCGCCTCGCGCACGACCCTCGACAGGCTCGCGTGCGAGAACAGGGGCATCGCCCCGTCGCCGCCCAGGGCTCTGGCCAGGGTCAGCAAGTGGTCGTAGGCGTTGACGTAGATGAGCATCGCTTGATGCCGGGTATAGCGCAGCAGCCTGGCCCGGCCTTGCGCCTCCGGGCCGGCATGGTCCGCGACTGCCTTGTCATCCTGCGTCCACGGGCAGCCGGGCCGCGGCGCGGTCGAGAAATCCTCCAGCGCCGTGCGAAGGGCCTCGGCTTCCTCAGTAAGGACCCGGTTGGCGACAAGTACCAGTTCGGGCAGCGGAAACCCGGCGGGCGGCCGTACGGTCATTCCTTCATGATCGGCCACACCTGGACGGTCCTCACGCTGATCGCGCCCGGCGGCTCCAGCCGGGGCGACTGGACCGCCGTCGTTCCCCTGTCGGAGGTGCCCGACCCCAGGTCGCGCCGATCGGCCTCGGCGGCGATCTCCTCGTCTGTGCGCTCCGCCGCAGCCAGCAGCTTGCGGAGGCCCGCGGCCGCCGCAGACCGGCTGCGGCGGTGGGTGGCCGAGCTGGCCGGGCGGCTGGACCGGATGGCAGAGTTAACCGAGCCCGCCGGGCGGGGTGTCACCGTCCCGGCGCCGGATAGCCGCCGGATCGTAAACGTAGCGGCCTTGCCAGGGCACGCCGCCGGTGGGCTCGTCCGCCATGATCACGCAATCCCAGCCCGGGGCACCCAGCTCGGTGACCCATTCGATGATCCGGCCCTTGCGCCACTGGCCGCCGATGCGGACCCACACGGCCGCGTGCCGCGGGCCGGTGCGCCGCTCGCGCCAGCTGATGCCGGGCCCGGACCTCCGGGCATCAGGGATGCTCACCGTTGCCAGTATCCGAAACCGTGTTCGGGAAGTCGAGGGTTATCACCCGGTCCGCCGTGGTGATTCCGCTGGAATCAGCGCGACCGGGCGATCGGCTGACATGCGGGGGATAGTAGTGGCGCCCACCGGACATATCAATGGCGGATAGCTCGGCCGCCGGCGGTGGGTCGTAGGCCACATTGACGGGCTGTTCAGGCAGTCGGCGTCCATCATGAAGGAGTGGGAACCACGCCTCTATGGGTGCCGCTTCTCGTGGCTGGCATTGGCGTACTGGGCACGCTGGCCGGCGGGATCGCTGGCGGGCTGATCACCCAACGGTGGGCCAGCAAGCGCGAGGACAAGGCCTGGGCTCGTGAACGGGAGCGCGAACGTCAGCGCTGGGCCCGGGAGGACGAGGCTCGCACGTTCGAGCACCGGCGTGAGGTCTTCGAGGACTTCTACGAGGCCGTCAAGGCGCTGGCCCGGCGGGCCTACGACCATGGCTATGGCTTCGATGGCACCCCTGAGCTGCCCGACGACTGGCACGCCGACGCCGCAGCGAAGCTGACCCGGTTGGGTCTTTACGCTGATCGTCGTGTTGCCGCAGCAGCTTCGGCTGCATACGGGGCTGCGTGGTCGTGGGGCCAGAACACGGAGTACGACGATCCTGACGATCCGGAGTTCTACGGGCGTCAGCAGCGGTTCGACGATGCCGAGTTCGAGTTGCTGGTGCTCATGCGCCAGGCGCTTTCGATACCTGAGGGCGATCTAACGCTGCCGCCACCAGGGTTCTCGTGGGAAAAGAAAACGCGGGCGAAGGAGTGATTCCGGCCTCTCCTCCACTGCATGGTAATCACCCTTAACATGTCCCGGCGCTCAACCAGCGCTCGCTGCCTGGCCTTCCAATTCATGATCTCTTGGCGGGGCCAGTAGAGCCTGTACAACATCCGCCGGGGGACCGGGAAGGGATTTCGGGCGGGACCCCTGCGTGTCCGCCAGCTTGTGATCGTCTTGGGCTTGATCCCAGTCAGCGCAGCGGCCCCAGCGATGTCCACCCAGCAGTCACCGTCAGGCAGCTCTTCCAGTCCAAAGAGCTTCCCTGCCGGGACGGCATCAGCGGCATGGACCGCCTTGGCGAGCGCGGCGAGCCGGGCTGCCAGTTCCGCGTGCTCGGGGCGATCGGAACCCACCGTGCTCCCATCGTGTGCAGTTTTAAAACTGCATGGTAGTCAACTGCAAATCGCCTCAGGTCGCGTGTCCGATTTCAGCCGGTTCGGCTAGTGGCGCGGCCGCGCGTGCCGCGCACAAGCCGACGGCGCAGGCTGGCGGCCAGAAACCAGAGCGGACTGCTCACGGAGCAGCTCGATCTCCTTGATCCGCACCCGGTAATCCAGGATCACGCGCACGAGGCGCACGGCCTGCCAGGATGCGAACCAGGCGGTTCCATGGGTCACCAGCCAGCCGAGGACCTGCAACTGAGGCTCTCCTCATGGGCCGAGACAGATACACCCCCGCCGCCCGGTTGACTGGGCGGGGGGTGCAAGGTACACGGGGTCTCCACCTGGAGGCGGCACCCCGTACACGAAAAGGCCCGTCCTACGGACGGACCTCCCGATGGGCATACTTCGCCACCGCTGATTTAACAGCAAAAACTTTCGGGATGCGACCCAGATCTAAAACCGCAGGTCAGATGCCACAGGCTCTACGGGCCGCCCGCTGCGGCGACAACACACTTTGTCTGATGCGACAACAGATATTGTTTTACAGTCGTAGCGTGCGAACTTTGGGTCCGCTGGGCGCCCAGCTCCACCAGGTCGCCTGGTCGAGGGCCAGCGGAATGTATCCGGGCGTCCGGCCTGCGGACCCAGACGATTACGAAGCAAGGGCGACGGAGCGCCTTGCGGGCTGCCTAGCGCTGCTAAGGGTCTACACGGACATGGCCACGACCCTCAAAAAGCAGATCGATCTCACAATCAAAGAAGCCCGGGCCCTTGACGCCACGTACGGCGACATCGCTGCCGCCTGCCGCATCTCCAGACAGGCCGCCCGGCAACGCTGGGAGCGGCACCGTGAGCAATACGAGCATCCGAAGGTCCGCCTCACCGGCGGGCCCGGTGATGGCCAGTGGCGAAGACCAGCCCCGGGCACCGAGGTCACCATTGATCTTTGGGATGCTGGGTCTGCCCGGCCGTCAGGGTACGCACGATACGTTCCAAGTGACGAGGATGCAGCCATCTACGTCTTCGCTGGGCAACAGGACTACAACTGGAACGCCTAGTGCGTGGCGCGGACTGGCTACAGGCCGAGCTGAGCCCAGGCCCGCCGCCGCTACGCGCTCTCCTCCGACACCTGTACCAAGGGCATCCACGAACTCCAAGCCCTTGGCCTGGTGTCGGTGTACAAGCGTCCTCAAGGCGACGTCTTCGACTTCATCCGCCTTCGCAACGCGTACCGGCCCGCGACGAGTTGCTGCCCGATGACCCGGAGGCAGCCGCCGCCCGGGGCCCTGGCACGGTAACGATCGAGCACGGGCGCGGAAGGCTCGTTGTCGGACATCCACAATCCGAGCCCATGGCGCCGGAGTGGAGGGGTGTCGGCTTCTTACCGGCACACGGTTACGCGAGCGTGGTGGTGGGCCTTGTTACCGTCGCCTGGTTTGCGACCCCGTAGATGCCGGTGCTGGGAGCGACCTCCCGCGATCGGCTCGTAGTGTGCCCGGGCGCCAAGCGCCAGCACCTCTGACACCCCTGTCCAGAGCGCCGGTCATCGCCTTGCCTGACGTGCGCCGCGGTGAAGCGGTGGTGTCCGTGAGTTCTGACCGCAAGGCGTGGCTTTCGGTGACAGACTGGGCGCATATCGTGAGCAAGGGGCGGGCTCATGCGAGTTTCGAAGGTCGATGTCTTGGAGGAGGATGACATTGCCTGATCCGCATCGCGCCACCCCGCAGCATCCCCGTACGCACGTGCCAGCCCGGCAGGGCTGGCGGCAGCGGGCCTGGCGGTTACGGACATGGATCGTCGCGGTGGTCGCGGCGGCGCTGGCATCGGTGCTCACGGCACAGCTCCAGAGCGCGGTGAATTCGGGGATCACGCTGCTGAAGCCTCCCGGCCTGCCGTTCACCTACAACGTGCGGCTTGACCCGTTCGACCGGGTGGAATGCCGTGACCGGGTGGTCGCGACGCCCCCGGACCGGCTGCCCGCCCCGCCGGTAGACCCCCCGGTGGCCGATGTGTGGTGGGCCAGCCACGAGGCGGTGGACGCGGGCACCACTACCGTCGAAGTACTACTGCAGGGCAACCCGGGCGAGACTGTGGTGCTCCAGGCGCTGACCGTTCATGTGATCAGGCGGGCTCATCCCCTGCGAGGGTACGTGTACCGCCCGACAGGCTGCGGCGCGGCGCTGCAGGCCCGCCCGTTCAAGGTCAACCTCAACCGCCCCGCACCTGTAGCCGAGCCACAGCCCGGCAGCCAGTTCAACCCGGTCACCGGGCGGATGCAGCCGCTGCCGCCGGTCGGCTTCCCGTTCGTGATCTCCAACACGGACCCGGAAGACTTCGTGATCACGGCCACGGCCATCCGCTCCGACTGCACCTGGGACCTCCAGCTGACATGGTCCTCCAACGGCACCTCGCACACATCGGTCATCACCAACGCCGGGCAGCCCTTCCAGACCACCGCCGAGCACGGCCTGCCCGTCTACGTCCAGGCCAGTAACCCCGGCAGAGCATGGTCCCCGGCGCCAGCCGGCACCCGGGGAACGGGAAGCTGAAGCACTCCGCCAGAGGTGAAAGGCCAGGCCGCGGCCGCCCCCTGAACTAGGTGCGGGGTCTCGAGGTGCTCGCGGCAGGTCCAACACCAACAGCGCGGCCAGCCTTACCTGCTTGAGTTGCAGGAAGGTCAGGCTGTCACGCAACCCGTGTCCGCACCAATGACACCAAGCCGATGGCTGTCTCGCGTTACACGGCATCCGGACACGCCAACTGCACCCACACTCATGACGTCCGGAAACGATCGTCCTGTGAGACAGATCAAGTGATCTTCAGGTACCGGCGCGGTTGCCTGCCTGCCGGGTCCAGTGGGCGAGTTCGGCGCGGGCGGCCAGGGTGCCGGGGTGCTTGGCGCCGGACACCCGCTCGAGGATGGGCAGCAGCGCGGCGTACTGGTCGCGGGCGGCGGCCGGGTCCCCCGCCTGCCCGGTCCAGTGGGCGAGTTCGGCGCGGGCGGCCAGCGTGTTGGGGTGCTCGGCGCCGGACACCCGCTCGAGGATGGGCAGCAGCGCGGCGTACTGGTCGCGGGCGCCGGGCGCGTCCCCCGCCTGCCCGGTCCAGGAGGCGAGGTGGTGGCGGGCGGCCAGCGTGCCGGGGTGCTCGGCGCCGGACACCCGCTCGAGGGCCGGCAGCAGCGCGGCCAGCTGGTCGTGGGCGCCGGGCGCGTCCCCCGCCTCCCCGGTCCAGCGGGCGAGGTAGGCGCGGGCGGTCAGCGTGCCGGGGTGCTCGGCGCCGGACACCCGCTCGAGGGCCGGCAGCAGCGCGGCGTACTGGTCGCGGGCGGCGGCCGCGTCCCCCGCCGCCCCGGTCCAGAAGGCGAGGCCGGCGCGGGCGGCCAGCGTGCCGGGGTGCTCAGCGCCGGACACCCGCTCGCGGGCCGGCAGCAGCGCGGCGTACTGGTCGCGGGCGGCGGCCGGGTCCCCCGCCTGCCCGGTCCAGTGGGCGAGTTCGGCGCGGGCGGTCAGCGTGCCGGGGTGCTCGGCGCCGGACACCCGCTCGAGGATGGGCAGCAGCGCGGCGACCTGGTCGTGGGCGCCGCCCACGTCCCCCGCCTCCCCGGTCCAGTCGGCGAACTGGGCGCGGGCGGCCAGCGTGTCGGGGTGCTCGGCGCCAAGTTCCTGCTGGCGGGCGTCCAGGACCTGCTGAGCCAGATCCCGGGCGGCGGCGTGGTTGCCGCTGGACCCGAGGTAGCTGGCGACCCAGGCCATTGGGTCGCTGCCGGGCGGAAGTGCGGCCAGGGCGTGGGGCAGCACGGCGGCGTAGTCGGGCCAGTTGGCTGGCTGGTAGGGGTCGCCGGGCAGCGCGGCGGTGATCAGTGCTGCGGCGGCCTGCCGCCAGGCCGCGGCGTGCTGTTCGGGGAGCTGGGTCAGGGTGATGGCCTGGACCAGCCGGTGCACCGACACGACCCCGCTGGCGGGCGGGCTGATGAGCGAGTAGCGGCGCAGCGCCGTGATCGCGTCATCGACGGCCAGCGGATCGTCCAGCAGAGGGGCCAGCACCGGCCGGGTTTCCGGGGAAAGCTGGTCCGGTATCCCGGGGCGGGGCTGCAGGAGGAGGCGGTAGGGGATGGCCTCGGGGGCGCAGCAGGCCAGCAGCCGCAGCAGCCCGACCCCCCCCGGGGTGTGTTCCTGCAGCCGGGCGAAGGCTAGCGACCAGGTGGTGGTGACCCGTTTGTCATACCCGGCCGGATCCCCGCGAGCCAGCATCTCCGCCCGCCGCTGCCGGTACAGGGCCAGATAGCCGGCGATGTCCCGGCCGACGGCCAGCATGTACGCGGCGGCCTGTTCCAGGGCCAGCGGCAGCCCGCCCAGCTCGCCCGCCAGCTCCCACGCAGCCTCATGATCGTGGTCGCCGGTGCGGTCCAGCAGGAACCCCGCCGCGACACCCTGGTCCAGGACGGGCACCTCGACCGCCCGGCCGCCGGGCCAGTGCGGGCTTTGGCTGGTGATGATCACCTGCCCGTCCCCGGCCGGCGGCAACACCCCCGCCACCGCGGCCACATCCAGGGCGTTGTCGAAGATCAGCAGCCACCCGCCCGGGCGGGCCGCTAGCACCGCGTGCACCGCCGCTACCGGATCCCCGCCCCCGGCCATAGCCCGGACGCCCAGCAACGCGGCCAGTTCGCCAAACCCGGCCGCCATCGCGGCCGGCTCTTCAGCCGGGAACTGCCACACCAGCCCGGTCTCGGCCAGCTGCCGGTGCGCGTATTCGATCGCCACGCTGGTCTTGCCCGCCCCGCCCAGACCGCATAGCGATACGATCCGCGGAGTTACCTCGCCGCTGGCCAGGCGGGCGTGCAGGCCGGCCAGCAGGTCCTCCCGGCCGGCCAGGAACACCGGCCGCGGCGCCAGCCGCACTGGCTGGCTGGCCACCTCGCGCAGGATCAGTGCGCCCCGGACCTCGCTGACCAACTGGGCGAGGATGCCTTCCAGCCGCTGCCCTTGCAGGTGGGTCAGGTCTTGGTTGAGCTGGCTCGCCAGCGGCGTCAGCGGCCCGCCGCGCAACGCACGCCGGAAGATTTCCCGCACCAGGTGACCGGTGAGCTTCTCCGCCAGCACGGTACCCGGCACGCCCAGCGCATCAGCTGATGACTGCCCCGTGCCGGTCAGCTCTGCGTCATTCAAGACCGCCAGCTGTCGTGCTATCTCTTCGTGCAGCGCCTGCAGCAACGTCGCCTGCCCGGCTGACGGAGCTTCGGGGATCGCCCCCCGGAAAACCTCGCCGATCACCCTCGCAACGTCGTCGGCCTGCTCGCCACCGGAAAGGCTCACGTCCTCAGCGGTGTCCTGGACAGCGGCCGTGGCCGCCTGCCGCAGTGCACGCTGCTGTTCATCACCGAACACCACGGTGACCAGCTTCTTGCGGCCAGCGTCCGCGAGCAGCCCGACTAACCAGGCCCCGAGGTCATCAGCGACAAACACCACAGTTGCAGTTTCCCAGCCACCGGGACCTGGGGGAGCCAGCTCAGTGCAGGAAAGCGCTAGCCCGGACTCAGATAGGTCTGCAAGTGGTAAGGCCAGCTACGTCAAGCCGGGCGCTGAGCGCTAACAGCGGAGCACACAGCCACATCTGTGCACCACGCAGCGCGGCGACATCGCAGCGGCGATTCCGGTACCTCCGGCCACCCAGATCCCGCTGTCTCACAACCCGTGTAAAGCATTACAGCGTCTCGCAACTCCCCAGCTCACGCGGACACGACAAGCGAGACACTGTCACGCAAACGATCCTTCCCGGCTCGCCGCTGCTCATGATGGGTCACTCCAACACCTCGTCACGGAGCGTGGCCGAGCCGCTGGTGGCGGCGCACGCGTAGCCGATATGGCTCGGTCGGTGCTCCCGTCATGGGTCGACGGTGGGTGGACCGTCGGCGCAGATTGAGGCTGATCTGTGCGTATTCCTGCGAGGTGCGGGCGTGCGGTTCATCGTGCGGCACTTCAACGGCGGCCAGCAGGACGCCGGTGCGGCGTTCGAATTCGCCGGCACGTTCTGCAATCGGGCGCCCCGCCGCGAGTCAGGGCCGTGCTCCACCGCATGATCCAGACACTGCCGGGCATCCAACCGCTTGGCCCGATGACCGAAACGCTCGGGCGCCATGGCATCGGCGTGGGCCTCACCGGGCACGGCGTGCGAGACGTGCTCATCTTCGACCCAGCGACCTCGGCGGTCCTCGAGCGGGAGGGAATCGCCGTCGACCCCTCGCAGATCCCCGTCCCACCCGGGGCCCCCAAGTTAAGCGCGGGTGAGCTGATCGACTACA
>Ga0207646_10000216_pt1 | contig 78478 bp, 79 predicted proteins | sample KBSK5502metaG_FD_184343 | JGI IMG/M metagenome (GOLD analysis project Ga0207646, IMG submission 184343) | Corn, switchgrass and miscanthus rhizosphere microbial communities from Kellogg Biological Station, Michigan, USA - KBS K5-50-2 metaG... | ecosystem: Host-associated > Plants > Roots >... | reverse complement strand
GTCGTACGACCGCTTGGCCTCGTTGTATCCGGAGAACAGGCCGTCCGTGAAGCTGTACGCGTCTTTGACGATGAACGAGGCGTTCGTGTAGTTCCGCACGTACTCGTCGTGGAAGAGGTTGTTCTGCAGGACGTGGTTGATCAGGCCGCCGAAGTACGCCACGTCGGTTCCGGTGCGGATGGGCAGGTACGTGTCGGCGACCGCGGACGTACGCGTAAAGCGCGGGTCGGCGTGGATGATCTTGGCGCCGCGGTCGAGCTTGGCGCGCATGAACCACTGAAAGCCGACCGGGTGCGCCTCAGCCGGGTTGGCGCCGTTGATCAGGATCAGGTCGGCGTTCTTGATGTCCCGCCAGTGATTCGTCATCGCTCCCCTTCCGAATGTGGCGGCCAAACTGACCACCGTGGGGCCGTGTCAAACCCTGGCCTGTTGCTCGACGTGTACCAGTCCCAGCCCGCGCATCAGCTTGGTGGTGAAGTAGCCCTCTTCCGAGCTGAAGGCGGCGCCACCGGCGAAGGCCACGCCTTCGCAGCGGTTGACCGTGTTGCCGTTGCCGTCGGTGGTGACGAACGTGGCGTCGCGCGCCGTCTTGATGTTCTGCGCGATCTTGTCCAGCGCGAAATCCCAGGTGACGCTCTTCCACCCGGTCGTCCCCGGCGCCCGGTACTGCGGCGACTCGACGCGTCGCGGCGACACCGCAAGCTGCATGGCGGTGGCTCCCTTGGGGCAGAGCCGGCCCTCGTTCACGGGACTGTCCGGATCGCCTTCGATCTGGAGCAGCTCGGTCGTGCCATCGCTCTTCTGACGCGTGTAGGCGACGAGCGAGCAGCCGACCGCGCAGTAGGGACAAACTGAGTGCGACTCCTTGGCACCGGCGATGCGCAGGCTCTGCTTGACCTTGGTCGACTCCGCCAGAGCCACCTCGAAGCCCAAACCGGCCGCAAGCAGAGCGCCGGATCCGGCGAGCCCCGTTTTCAGGATGTCACGGCGAGTTACGGACATCGCAAAGTCCCCCGCACCCTTGCCAGGCGGCGTGACTCGAAGTTAGTTCAGCCGGGGGCCCATGTCAAATCGGCCGTGCGCTCAGCCGGTGGAGATCAGCAGGTCCGACCGGTCGTCCTCGCCGTCCGAGTTGCGGAGCAGGTCGACGAGCCGGGGATCCCAGGCCACGATCAGCCCGGCGCGGCGCTCGCCGGCGTGCTTTTCCAGGAGCTCGCGCCAGGCCGCCCGGTCCTTGCCCGCCTCGGCCTCGGCCCATGGCTCGCCCGCGACCAGAAGGCCCGACCCCGAGCGCACGGCAGCGAGCGCACGTCCGGAGGTCAACGCTTGAATCGCCAGGAGGGCGGCGTCAAATCCCCCGGACGGCGTGGCCGCGGGCGGGGCGATCAAGCCCAGGCCGACACGGTGGGTGACGGCCAGCATGGCCCCGATCTGAATCAGCTGTTCGGGGGTTGGCTCAGAGCTGACTTCCAGCCAGATCGAGTCGGCCCCGGCGGCCTCGAGCGCGGTGACGTCGGCCACGAACTCGCCCAGCCGGGTGATGCCGGGGGGCAGCTTGACCCCGATCCTCAGCACAGGCTCACTCTACCCTTAGCCGTCCCGCCTTTCTCCGAACCAGGGTGCCTGTGCGTTCTCCAACCAGTCTGTATAGGGCTTCGAATATCGCCTCCGGCATCTCCCGAGAGGGCTACGCTTCGCTGATGCACGCGGGAAGAGCCCTTCTCGTTCTCGTGCTCTTGCTGGCGTCGGCCGGCTGCCAGCCGGCCGGCCTGACGGCGAAGGAGAAACCCGTGACCCTGGAGAGCATCGCGCTGCAGCCAGGCGACGTGGCCGGGCTCCAGCCCTGCGGAGCGAGCGGCGACGTGGAGGCGGTGCTGCAGGACGAGAAGTCGACCAACCCCTACGCGTACGACGTGAACTCGACCGAATGGGCGCAGTGGAAGCGCCAGGGCGCGTCCGACGCGTACTTCGCCGCCTATGGTCGGACTGCCGCCGATTGCGATGCGCTGTCGCCGGCGGGAACCGGCGCTCCGTCCGGCGGATTGGTGATCTCTTTGATCGTCAAGTTCAAGAGCGACTCGAAGGCGGAGTGGACCTACGGAGCCGCTTCCGCGCTGCTCGGATTCGGGCCCAGGGACATCGAGTTCATCAAGCTTGTCGGCGGCATCATAACGACCGGGTCGGACACCGGGCTCGGCCCGCGATCTGTGATCGGCAGCGGCTCCGTACCGGGCACCACGTTCTACTTCGCCTTCTGGCAGAACAAGGCGTTTGATTCGTACGTCTACGCGTACGACCTGGCTTCGGACCTGGCGCAGGGGGCGGCCGACGACGTGAACCGCAGGATTCGCTGACGCTGCTCTGGCGATGATTCCACCGTGCGTGTCCTCATGCCGCTGCCCGACCGGGACTTCGACGTCACAGAAGTCGCTGTCCCGTGGCGCCTGCTGACCGACGCCGGGCACACTGTCGCGTTCGCGACCGAGAGCGGCGGGAGCGCACCGGCGGGAGACCCTCGGCTTCTCAGCGGCGTGATCTTTGGCCGGCTTGGGGCGGCGCCACAGCCCAAGCAGTTCTACGCGCAGATGCGCGAGGCCGCCGAGTTCCGCAACCCGATCCCATGGCGCAGCATCGAGCCGGCCCAGTTCGACGGCCTGGTGCTGGCCGGAGGGCATGCACCCGGCATGCGCCAGTACCTCGGGTCGTCAGAGCTACGGGGCAAGGTCGCGGCCTTTTGGGCGCTGGCACGCCCGGTCGCCGCGATCTGTCATGGGGTACTCGTGCTGGCGCGAACCCATGACCCGGGCACGGGCAAGAGCGTCATCGCCGCCAGGCGCACCACATGCCTCTTGAAGTACCAGGAGCGCGGGGCCTACCTCCTCACCGCCTGGCGGCTGGGCCGCTACTACCGCACCTACCCCGCCTATGTCGAAGATGAGGTGAGAGCCGCGCTCGACGATCCCGCTCAGCTCGAGCACGGGCCCCGCGTCTTCAGCGCCCGGGGTACAGCCGCCGATGACCGAGCTGCTTTTGTGGTCCAGGACGGCAACTACCTCTCCGCCCGATGGCCAGGCGATGCCTATCTGTTCGCGAAGCGCTTCATCGCCATGATGGGGACCCCGGCACAGTGAACTGAAATCTTGCCCCCTCTGCGTCAGTCGGCTATGTTCGACTGAGGCTGTCGGGTCATCTGGAAGGCCCAGGGGGATTACTTAGATGCGGGGTACTTGAGGACGTAGTCGCGCTTCCGCCGATCCTTGTTCATTGCCATTCAAAGGAGGCACTCGAGCATGATTCGGAAGATCGGACCGGCACTGGCGCTGGCGTCCGGCGCCCTGCTTGTACTTGCAAGCACAGCGTTGGCGAACGTCGCGCTGAATCAAATCAGCTCCGATCCGTTTACCAACAGCACCGCGGTCGATGGCGTCGCGATCTATCACGCGACCCAGGTGGAGCCGGACACGTTCGCTTTCGGCTCGACCATCGTTTCGGCGTTCCAGGTCGGGCGCTTCCACAACGGCGGCTCGGACGACATCGGCTTTGCGGTCTCGACCAACGGCGGTCGGACCTGGAAAGACGGACTCCTTCCGGGCCTCACGTCCCAGGTCGACCCGGCCAGCCCGTACGAGCGGGTCAGCGATGCCTCGGTCGCCTTCGACGCCAGGCATAACGTGTGGATCATTTCGTCTATACCGCTCGAGAGCAATCTGGTGGTTCCGACGGTGCTCTTCAGCCGATCGACCGATGGCGGCCGGACGTGGCAGGCTCCCGTGGCCATGCCGGCGCCCTCCGGCCCGGTCAACCTGGACAAGAACTGGAGCGTGTGTGACAACACGTCCTCCAGCCCGTTCTTCGGCAACTGCTACACGGAGCTCGACAACTTCGCGCGGTTCGATCTCGAGCTGCTCACCACCTCCAGCGACGGTGGCGCCTCGTGGAGCGTGCCGATCTCGACGCCGCTGCACGCACACGGTCTCGGCGGCCAGCCGCTCGTGCAGCCCAACGGCACGGTGGTCGTGCCGTTCGAATCGATCGACGGCCAGGGCAAGATCGCATCCTTCGGCTCGACCGATGGAGGTGCCACCTTGACCAACGCGGTCACGATCGCAACCATCGACTTCCACTCCGTCGCCGGCGACCTTCGGACCTCGCCTCTACCCAGCGCCGAGATCGATGGGGCGGGCAAGGTCTTCGTCGCCTGGGAGGACTGCCGGTTCGAATCGGGATGCCCGGCCAACGACATCGTTTTCAGCACCTCCAGCGACGGCCAGAGCTGGTCCGGCGTGACCAAGGTGCCAATCCCCAGCGTCGGCAGCTTGGTCAACGACCACTTCATCCCCGGCTTGGCGGTTGACAAATCGACCTCTGGAGCGACCGCCCACGTCGGCTTGAGCTACTACTTCTATCCGAACGCGAACTGCACGGTCTCGAGCTGCCAGCTCGACTCCGGCTTCATCTCCTCTCCGGATGGTGGCGCGAGCTGGGGCGGCAACGTGCAGCTTGCAGGTCCGATGACCCTGAGCTGGCTGGCATTCACCACCCAGGGATTCATGGTCGGCGATTACATCTCGACCTCGTGGGTGAACGGCACAGCGTTCCCTGTGATCGCGGTGGCCTCGTCAGGCACGCCGACGCAGAACCTGGATGAGGCGATGTTCACGACCTCATCGGGCCTCGCCGTCTCAGCGGGCGGCACGCCCACGATCTCGGGGGCTTCCATCGGCCCCTCAAACCTGTCGTTCGTGGCGGCGCCGCTCAACCGATAGCCGATCGACCTGGCCAGGGGCTCGCAGCTCGCGAGCCTCTGGCTCTCACCGCTCAGGCTGCGGCCGCCTCGATGGCGCGATCGATGTCCTGTTCGGCGTGAGCGGTGGAGATGAACCAGGCCTCGAACTGTGACGGCGGTATGAGAACTTCCGCCGATCGCAAGCGTCGGTGCAGAGCGGGGAAGTCGTCGACGAAAGCCGTCAGCAGGCTGCCCTGACGGACAATGCGGCCGCGCGGAAGGGCGCGAGCCAGACCCCGCTCGAGCCTTTGACCAAGCGACTCGAGACGCTCGTACGCGGCGTCGTCGAGCAGCCGGAGGGTCGCCGCGCCGGCTGCCATCGCAATGGGATGACCCGCCAACGTTCCGGCCTGGTACACGGGTCCCACCGGCGCCACCAGGTCCATCAGTTCGGCGCGGCCTCCATAGGCCCCGATGGGCAGGCCACCTCCAATGACCTTGCCGAGCAACGTCAGGTCAGGTGTCACGCCGAACAACGACTGAGCGCCCCCGCGGGCGACGCGGAACCCGGTGATGACCTCGTCGAAGATCAGGAGCGTGCCCCGCCGGCGTGTGAGAGTGCGCAGGCCTTCCAGGTAACCATCGAGCGGCAGGACAACCCCGGCGTTCGCGACCACGGGCTCGACGATGACCGCCGCCACAGGATGGCGGTCGAGCGCCGCATCGACCGCGTCGAGGTCGTTGAACGGCACCACCAGCGTGGTCGCGGCCACAGCGGCCGGGACACCGGCAGAGTCGGGAAGCCCAAGGGTCGCCATCCCCGAACCGGCCTTGGCGAGCAGAGCGTCCGAATGTCCGTGGTAGGACCCCTCGAACTTGAGGATCAAGTCGCGCTTCGTCGCCGCGCGTGCGACGCGAAGCGCGCTCATTGCCGCCTCTGTCCCCGAGCAAACGAAGCGCAGGCGCTCGATCGAAGGGAACGCGTCGACGATCATCCGGCCGAGCTCCACCTCGGCGGGGGATGTATGGCCGAATGGTCCGCCGTTCGCGGCCGCGCTGCGGATGGCCTCCTCGACCGCGGGATGCGCGTGACCGGCGATCAGCGGCCCGTAGGCTCCCACGAAGTCGATGTACTCGTGGCCCTGAGCATCCCAGACCCGGGATCCGGCGCCGCGGACGATCATGGGCGGATCTCCGCCGACGGCCCTATACGCGCGAACCGGGCTGTTGACCCCGCCCGGGAAGAGGTCGGCCGCCGACAGCAATCGCCCGGCCATCCTGCTCATGGGTGCGAGTCCAGCCATCGCTGGTACTCGGCGGCGTGGGTTTCCACGATCGCCGCAGCCGCCTGCATGTAGGCCGTGGGTGGCGCAAGCTCCCGCTGGAAAAGGTCGTCGATCGTCAGCACCTGGCCATCCATTCGCGCGCGCACACGCGCCGGCAAAGCGCTCGGCGCCGAGATGTCGGCAATGGGCGGCAGGGGGAGCTCAAGCTCCTGCCAGGGTCCCGCAAGAGCGATCGCGAGGCCTGAGGCCTGCCGGGCGTGCTCGGCCGCCTCGGGCAGCGTGGCCGCGGTGCCCCCCAGCGCGCGAGCCAGGCGCTGGGCGCGGGCGCGGTCGCGGCTCGCCACCAGCACGCTCGCCCCCGCCGCGCGAACCCGATGCCCCAGCTCCGCACCCATTCGCCCGGCGCCCGCCACGATCACGGTTCCGCTGCCGATGGACGCACGCGAGGCCAGCCAGTCGACGGCTCGTGCCGCGAGTCCAGCTCCTGCCAAAGCGCGTCCGGCGCGGGCCGCGCGACCGGCGGCGCTTGCGACCTCGAACAGCCGCACGAGCCTGCCGTCGACGTGGCCACGATCGCGCGCGGACCTCAGCGCGAAGCGAACCTGATGGAGGACTTCGTTCTCGCCGACGACCGCGCTCTCCAGCCCCGCCGCGACGCGAAGCAGGCGCCGCACGGCCTCAATCCCCTGCAGCGATTGCATGCCCGAGACCTCGAGCATCGACAGCGAATACGCCTCGACGCGGTGGCAGGTCACGAGCGGGATCAGGTCATGGCCGGCCAGCCTGTCGAGGACGCCGGCGAGGCGGGCGCGCTCTTCGGCGCCGGCCGTCGAAGCGTCCGCGATGACGGCGAATGGCCTCATGTATCGGAATACCCGCGCATGAGCGCAGCCAGCAGCTCATCCATGACCGAAGCTGCCTGGAGCACGAACAGGGCCGCTTCTCGGCTGTCCAGCGAGCGGCGCGGGGCCGCCGCAGCGAGCTCAGCGAGGAAGGGGCGCCGAAAGGCCAGGAAGCCATTGATGGTGTCGCTGAGCGAGATCCCAAGAGTGCGTGCGCGCGCGCCGTATCCGGCCGCCAGCGATCGAGCTCTGGTCCGCCACCGCGCCGCCTTCGCGGGGTCGGTGGCGTCGAGGTAGCCGACGATCAGAGCGACCAGCCTACGCCCGCGACGGCGAAAGCGCCCGCGCTCGACTTCGTCCAGTCTCTCCAGCCAGGCGCTTGCCGGCCGGTCGGCATCGCGATAGGCGCGGGCGATGTGCTGTGGGGTCGCTCCTGCGCGCGTGATCGAAGGGCGTCGCGCCCGCGTCGCGGGCAACATGGCCTCGATCACCGCCCGCGGAAACCTGCGATGCCCTCCCAGAGTGGTCATTGATATCAGCCGGCCGCTGTCGGCCCAGCGGCGCAATGTACTGTTGGCAATTCCGAGTCGGTCGCTGGCCTGGCTGAGCGTCAGCCATTCACCATAGCTGCTCAAACCTGCCAATTCTATCTACGGAAAGGCCCGCCCCGTTCGCAGGCCGCTTCATTGTTGTCAAAACCGGATCATCTGCCGGCTCTACACCTGGACGGGCTCCTGCGAGAGGTTCCGCTTCCACAGGTCGAGCGTCCGCTCGAAGTGGTGCTCGGCCGCTTCCTCGTTGTAGACCGGGAGGTCGGCCATCGCGAACCCGTGCGTGGTTCCCGGCAGCCGCTCCACGACTCCGCGGACCCCGTTCTGCTCGAGCTCGCCGCGCACGCTCGCGAGGCCGCGGTGCGGTGAGTCAGGCTTGTCGCTGATCAGGGCCCCGGGATGGATTCCGGCGGCGGCGACGAACTCCTCCGCAAGCGCCGACGCGACATTCATAGCGACGCGCGCCCCCAGGCAGTAGCCGACGCACACCTTGGGTCCCGAACCGGCCGCCGGGTCGGAGGCGATCGCCGTCAGGACAGCCTTGGTGTCAGCTACCGCAGCCTCCGGAGTGACGCTGGTGGCCGCGGCCATCATCTTCTCCGCCTCGGGCCCCTTCATGCCATCGGTCGCCAACTTCGACATGTCGAACGAGAGCCGCTCACCCATGCGGTGGTAAAGGTCGGGCGCCACGCAGTAATAGCCGTCTGCCGCGAACCTCTGGGCGTTCTTCTTCACCTGCTCGCGATAGCCGACCCCATCCATGAAGATCACCGCGACCGGAAAGGGGCCATCACTCTGTGGCCGCACGACAAACGTCGTCATGTCGCCATCGGCCGTGGGAACGCTGATCTCCTTCTCAACCATCTCGGGCTCCTTTCCTCAGGCGGCCGGCTCTCTGCTTCGTAAACGTACAAGCGGCGGTAGGGTGCTTGCGGTGGTCCACGGGCAGGCTGCTGGTCGGGCGCATCGAGCGCCGCGCTCGCTACCGCCTCTACTACGAAAAGCCCATGGCCGATGGAAGCCACGAGCTCCGGACCGACCTTGTCGGCTCCGGCGTCAGGCGCCGACGGCCGACAGCAGCTCCTGGCGGCTCGGCTCGGTCAAAACCCGGCCGTCCGGGAGGAGGAGGGTCGGCACCGTCTTGAAGCCGCCGTTGATGGCGAGGACAGTCGCGGCGGCATCCGGGTTGTCATCGATGTCGATCTCTTCATAGTCGATGCCGGCTCGGTCCAATACCGTCTTGGTCATCATGCAGTCCCCGCACCATTTGGTCGTATAGAGCTTCATGCGGGCGCGATCAGTTTGGGTATCAGTCATGTACATCAAGACTCGCACTCCGGGTGACGCATTCCATCGGGCGCGCCGCGGACAGGGGGCTCGAGTCGCCCGGGTCAGTCGGGATGCCAGAACAGCGCCTGGTCGGCGAACAGCGCCGGCGTGCCGCCCGTGTGAACGAACACCACCAGGTCGTCCCTTTTCACGCGGCCGGCCTCGACCTCGCCGATCAAGCCGCCGAAGGCCTTGGCCGTGTAGACGGGATCCAGGATCAACCCTTCGGTCAGGGCGGCCGTTTGAAGGGCGCGCGTCGAGAGCTCGGTCGGCATCCCGTAGCCGCTGCCCACGTATCCGCCCCAGATCTCAGGTAAAGCGTCCGGGAGCGCAAGGTCGAGCAAGTCGCAGGACTCGGCCATGATTGCCCGCCCGCGGGCGACTCGGTCCGGGACGGCGTTGGAGATGCTGACCGCGGCCAGCCGCGCGTCGCTCCCCGCCAGCGCCAGGCCTAGAGTGAGGCCTGACAGCGTTCCGCAGGACCCGCCGGCGCACAGCACGTAGCGCGGACGCTCCCCTCGCTCGGCCAGCTGTTCGGTCAGCTCCAGGGCACAGCGCACGTAGCCGAGCGCTCCGAGGCCGTTGCTTCCGCCGCCTGGAATGACATAAGGTCGCCGGCCGGCGGCACGCAGCTCCTCAGCGACCTCAGCCATTCGTTCCGCCGCCGGGCGGTCCGGTGAGAAGGTCCAGGTCGCACCCATCAGGCGGTCGAGCAGCAGGTTGCCCTGGATCTCGTCGACCGGCGCACCGTTGAAGACGAAGTGGGCGTCCATGCCGGTCGCGCGCGCCGCGGCCGCGGTGAGGCGGCAGTGGTTGGACTGCGGCGCCCCCAACGTGAGCAGCATGTCGGCGCCCGCCCGCGTCGCCGCCGCGACGAAGTACTCGAGCTTGCGCACCTTGTTGCCTCCCAGCGCCAGCCCGGTGTTGTCATCGCGCTTGACCAGCAGTCGGTTGAGCCCGACCGCCTCCGCCAGCCGCGGCATCTCCTGCAGGGGCGTCGGCGTGGTGGCGAGCTCCGTCCGAGGCACCCGTTCCAGCTCGGGAAGCATCGGCCCAAGCATATGGCGCGCAACGGGCAGACATCGCCCGCCGGACTAAGACCGTGGTGTCGTTCACGCGAAACCACGTAACGGCCTCTCGTAGTTGGGCACCGAACAGTGAACCTGGTCGAGACGCTCGCCAATGCCTTCCGGCTGCCTGAGCTTCGGAATCGAATCCTGTTCACGGGCGGGATCCTCGTCGCCTTTCGTCTGTTCGCCAACGTGGCGATCCCTGGAGCCAGCCACACGGCGCTGGCTCAGCTCTTCACCTCGCAGCCTCTGCTCGGGCTGCTGTGCCTCTTCTCGGGCGGCGGGCTGTCCACCTTCAGCCTCGTGGCGATGGGCATGAACCCTTACATCAACGCCACGATCATCATGCAGCTGATGACGGCGATCTCCGTCCGCTTGAAGGAGATCTCCAAGGAAGGCGAGCTCGGGCGTCGACGCATCCAGCGGTGGAGCCGGTTTCTGACCGTGGCGTTGGGCGCCGGCCAGGCCTACGGCTTCACGGTTCTCTTTCAAAACACCAACCCGCACGTGCTCGGCCCACTCGATTGGTTCCAGCGTCTGCAGATCATGCTGGTCCTCACCGCGGGCACCGTCATGATCATGTGGTTCGGCGAGCTGATCACCGAGCACGGCATTGGCAACGGCGTGTCGCTGATCATCTTCGCCGGCATCATCGGCCGCGGGCCGCAGGGCATTGCGTCGGTGGTGGCGGCGCGCTCGACCGGAGGGGGCCTGGCCGATTACATCCCCTTTATCGTCTTCGCCGCCCTGGCGGTGGTGACGATGGGCGTCATCATCGAGGTGCAGCAGGCGGTGCGCAAAATCCCGATCCAGTCGGCGCAGCGCACGGTCGGGCTCAAGCAGGTGGCCGGCCGCGCAAGCTTCTTGCCGATCCGGGTGAACCATGCCGGCGTGATCCCGATCATCTTTGCGATCTCGGTGATGTTTCTTCCGACAATCGTGGCCAACTACTTCACCGGCGCGCCGCCCGACACGTGGTACTACCGGGCTGCGACCTGGATCAACGGCAATTTCTCGCCCACCACCGCGAACGTGCCCATGGCGATCACCTACAACGCCCTCTACTTCGGCTTCACCTTCGCCTTCACCTACTTCTACACGGCGATCACGTTCGAGACCGACGACGTCGCCGACAACCTCAAGCGGTACTCGAGCTTCATCCCGGGGATTCGTCCCGGGCGCCCAACCTCCTCGTATCTGGCGGCCGTGATGAACCGTGTCACGTTCGCCGGCGCCTGCTTCCTGGGCCTGGTCACGGTCGTGCTGCCGATTGCGGCGGACAAGATCTCGGGCATCCCCCAGCAGCAGATGTACCTTGGCGGGACCGCCATCCTGATCGTGGTCGGCGTCGCCCTTGACACCATGAAGCAGCTGGAGACCCAGATGGTGATGCGCCGCTATCGTGGCTTCATCCGGTGAGCTCTGTTCCTCGCGACTACATCGAGCGGATGATCGAGCAGTGCATCGAAGCGATCTCACAGATCGTGACTCTCGTACGCGCGGGCGAGTTCGACAGGGCATTGATCCTCGTCCAGCGGACCGCCGATCTCCTGCTCGGTCCCAATCGTGCGATCTACGACCGGCTGGACGCGACCAGCACGGTGGAACTGCTCGGCAAGTACGAGCTGGACCGCCTACGGATGTACGCGGCGCTACTTGGCGAGGAGGGCCTGATCCGCGAGGCGCGTGGGCAGGCGGCCAGGGCCCAGGAATGCTTCGGCCGCGCCCTGGCCCTCTACGCCGCGATCTCGAAGTCCGGCGCCAAGCTCATGAGCGCCGACCTGGAGCGCATCGACGCGCTCCAGGCCAGGGTCGGGTAGCAGGCGAAGCAGCGCCGCGGCCCATCGTCGCGGCGCTGCATGAGTCGGGTCAGGCGGCGGCGAAGCCGAAGCCTGGGTTGCGAGACTCGCCGAGAACGAAGTCGGCGACGTCGTTCCCGAGCTCCACTCCCGACGTGTGGTCGAGCCGCGTGTGCACGCCGCCGTAGATCCGGCTCAGGCCGGCCTCAGTCGCGGCGGCGCGGTAGCTGTCGAAGCTGCGGACCACACCCGGCAGCACGTCCGAGGTGACGCTGATCCGGCCTGAATCCCCAAAGAAGCTCGCGAGCACGGTGGCGCCCGCCGCGCTGATCGCGCTGTGCGCGCCCGGATAGGAGGGGTCTGGCGCGGTGGTGAGGAGCGGGGTCCATGTGGGGTCGCCGCCGTCGCGGATCGCGGTGATCGGCCTCCAGACCAGGTAGTGGTACTTCGCGTCGTAGAAAGCGATGGTCGTGTCTGCGAACGTCAGGTTGAGCAGCGCGAACAGCTGCGCTGTGCGCGCGAGATCGGTGTGGTGGGACAGGGCCGACTTCTCGGCGATCTCGTTCCAGGTGACCCAGATCGGGCCGGGCCAGAACCTGGCGATCACCGTCTGGTCGGCGGTGCGGGTGGTGCTGGTCTTCTGACCGAGGCTCTTCACCTCGGCCAGGGCCTGTGCGTAGGCGCTCGAAGTTACCGCCGGCGGGGGCGCCGGCCGAAACTGGTCCGCCGACCGCAGGACGAACGGCGTTACGCCCGGCCACTGGGTGAACACCGGCGGGACGAAGGCCGGTGGAGCCGGCCGGTACTGGCCTGGCTGCGTGCCGGCGGGAATCACGGGTGGCGTGGCGTTCGATCCATCGTTGGCGCGCAGGGCGAGCGTTAGCGTCGCGGCCAGGCCGCCGACCGCGATTCCCTCCTGCTTGGCGGTGCCGGCCGGGATGGCGGCCAGCTCGCCGGAGAGCTGCTGGTCGAGGACTGTCTTCCACGAGGGATACAGGGCGACGAGCACGTCGTGGCTGGCCTCGGCCGCCGCGGCGTCAGGCCGCGCCCCACGGGGAGCGTCTAGGGAAAAGAGGTAGGGCTGGTCGCGATGGGTGGTCGAGACGACCGCGTCGTAGATGGCGACGTGCAGCATGGCGAAGCTGCGGGTGGGGTGAATGGTCGCCGGCTGAGCGCCCGGCGTGTTGACGATCTTGACCAGCGCCTTGTTCCAGTCGACGACGATCGCACCGGACCCGGTGCTGGCAGGCGCGGCCGCAGCGACGGCTCCGCCGCCGGTGGCGTGCTGATAGGCGACCACCGCAACGGTGGCGGCGAGCGTCAGCACCACGCCCGCGGTCGCGATCAGGGATCTCTTCATGTATGTGCCTTCTCCTTGGCTGTGATTTGGGGAGGCGGCCGAGCGAGTGATGCGGCTCACTCGCCGGCCGCGGCGGACAGGGGAATCACGCCATGTGCAGATAGGCGGGACCGTTACAGGCCGCTCGCGTCGGTTGAGTAACGGCGGGCGTAGTTGTGAGCGATATGCATGTGCTGAGCCAGAGTTCGCCCCGCCTCGAAGTTCTCTCCGGCCACACCTATCGCGAGCCGTCGGACGTCTTCAACCGGTGCCTGATGCCCGTCTACCAGACCGCGTATCGATGGACCGGCAACCGGCCGGACGCCGAAGACGTGACCGCCTGGGTGGTGACACACGAGCTTCGTCTTCTTCAGCTGCCCCGAGCAGTGGCGGCGGTCGACCAGGCGTTGATCGAATCCACGGCCGCCGCGATCGGCACCCATTGGTCGGAGAGGTATGGGATTTCACCGCGGCGCTGGTCCGCCTTTCACGCCGGCGAGGTCGCGGCGCCCTGGCGGTCGACGTTGAGCCTCCGTGCCCTGCTCGACCCGCTGCCGGGAGACATGCGCCTGGTGACCGTGCTTCGCTTTCTTCGCCGGCGGAGCATGGGCCACGTCGCCGCCCAGCTTGGCTTCACGTCAGAAGCCGCGGCTGTCCTGCTCTTCCAGGCGTTGACGATGATCGCGGTCGAGCTGGGATTCGAGCAGGCCGCCGAGGACACCGCCCAGGCATCGCTGCTGGCGGACTTCGTCGAGCAACTCGTCACCCGGCGAAGGCCTGGAAGGTTCGAAGCCGCCCCGGCCACCTTCAGCGCCATGCTGGCGGCGACCCACGTCCATTCGTGCATCGCGGGCAATGACCTGCCCCAGGCGCGTTTCGTGAGGTCCCTGGAGCAAACCGTCTCGGTCGCCTGCCGCCGGACGTTGTAACAACCCTCCGTATCTGCTTTCCGTGGGTAGACACTGGCCGTGGGCCTGATCGAGCTGAGGCCGGGGGGCCGCCCTGAACCAGACCCGGAGGCAGCCGTCTACACCGATTGGGAATCCGTGTACCAGGACAACGTCGTGGGCATCTACCAGCTCGCGTTCCGCAGGGTAGGCAACGCCGCGGACGCCGAAGACGTGGCCGAAGAGGTTCTCATCCGCACGCTGAACACCCTTCGGTTTCCCGCGGCGGTCCACAACGTGCGCGCTTACCTCGTCAAGACGGCCCGGAGCGTGCTGGCGGACCACTGGCGGCGCCACTATGCCGCACAGAACGCGGTGGTGGAGCTGGAGCAGGTGCCGGCCCCCGGACTGGCCGGTCCTCCCAACAGCGTCGCGTCCGAACGAGCCCAGCGCATGCTGGCCCTGCTCCCGGATCAGTTCCGGCGCGTGCTCGAGCTTCGCTTCTTGCGCGGCTACAGCGTGCGCGAGGTCGCCAATGAGATGGGCGTCTCGGAGGCCAACGCGCGCGTGCTTCAGTTCCGGGCCCTTCGCAAGGCCGCCACGCTCGAACAGGAGGTGCTGAGATGAGAGATTCAGCGGCCGATCGAGTTGCGCAGTTCGTCGAGGACCTGCTGAAAGGCCGGCGGCCGCGACGTTTCTCCGCCACGCCCGAGGAGGCCGAGGCCATGTCGGCCGCCGCCGGCCTGGCCGCCGCGCGCGTCGGCTCCGACCTGCCCGACAAGGCAGCCCTCGAGCGCATCCACCGCCGCCTCAGCGAGCGCCTGGACGACAGCCCGGCCGTCGACGGGCGGTATTCGCGCCGAGCCTGGCTGCGCACTGTTGGCACCGCGGCCGCGGCGGTCGTGGTGGGCGTCGCGATCGACGAGGCCGTGACGCGTAGGGGCTCGCCTCCACCGACGGCGACAGAAGCTGAGGTCCTGACTCCGGACGGAGGGCAGTGGCGCCCGGTGGCTGCGCTCGAGCAGCTGCCTCCAGGCCAGGCGATGACCGTGTCCACCGCCGCCATGGACGTCGTCGTCATCAACGACGGCGGTCAGATCAGCGCACTGTCGGGGATCTGCACGCATCTCGGCTGCAAGCTGCAGCCAGACAACGCGGACAAGAGGCTGGCGTGCCCGTGCCACCAGACCGCGTTCTCGTGGGCGGGCAAGGTGCTCTTCTACCGGTTGAAGTCGGCGCCGCCGGACCTGCCCCGCATCCAATCGCGAGTGAACAACGGCCAGATAGAGCTGTTCGTGTAACACCGCTCGTAGTTGCTGGCGCCATGAGCGCTAACCCGAATCGACAGAAGCTTCCCACCCGGCGGTCGTTTCTCGGCTGGTGGATCGGCGGCCTGCTGGCCGCGACTGTCGCCACCGTCGTCGCCCCGCTGGGGGTCTACATCTTTCCGCCTCGCCTGGCCAGCCAGCGCAAGGTCAAGATCCGCGTCACCCTGCAAACACCGGTGGCCGACATCCCCGAAGGCGGCGCCACCCTGTTCGACTCGCCACCGGGCATGGCGTTCACCATGGCGGACGGCGGAGAGGCGAACGCTCCAGGGGATCCGACCTTCGGGGGCTACCTGGTTCGCGACGGAGGCACCCTGCGCGCGTTCGCCGTCACCTGTCCGCACCTCGGCTGCTCCTACAGCTACGACGACGGGCTGCGCCACTTCCTCTGCCCCTGCCATGGATCGCAGTTTGCGCTCGACGGAAGCATCATCCACGGACCGGCGACCGCGCCTCTCTCACATCTCTCGTGGCGCCAGGGTGCGGCCGCCGATGAGATCGACGTCGACGGGCTGCTGATTCCGTAACGGCCGCACCTAGCTGACATCGCTATGAAAATGACACTCGAGACAGCCGACCGACTCGAACAGCAATCAGTGATCGACCTGCGTCTCCGACGCACTGCGCAACGCAGCACCTTCGCGTGGCTCGCCGTGCTACGCGTCGCCTTCGGCGCCGTATGGGCTGCGGATGCCAGCCTCAAATGGCAGCCTGCCTTTCAATCCAACTTCATGCAGCTCCTTTCCGGCGTCGCGCAGGGCCAGCCCGGCTTTCTCAGCTGGTGGTTCGCCTTGTGGCAGGCGATCGTGTCAGGACGCGCACCCATCCTCGCGTTCATGACGGCGAGCACCGAGACCTACCTCGCGTTGGCGGTGCTCACCGGCTTCGCACGAAAGATCACGTACTCGGTCGGGCTGCTCTACGGCCTGTTCGTGTGGTCGGTGGCCGAGGGCTTCGGCGGGCCATACGTCCCGGGCACGAGCACAGACGTGGGCGCCGCAATCGTCTACAGCCTCCTCTTCGGCACCTTGCTCGTGGTTGACGCCGGACGTCTGAGCGTCGACGCATGGATCGAGAAGCGCTGGCCGGCGTGGCGGCGAGTAGCCGAGCTGCGGCGTCCGTAAACGTGCCCCGCGTAACGCCGGCGCATATCTGAGTCGACAAATTTCGCAGATCAAGGAGAGTTTGAAGCCACCATGAATCGTTCCCTCTTCGTCGTCGCCGGCTCGATCGGCGCCGCCATCGTCACTGCCGCGTGCGGAGGCACGGCAGGATACGGCGGCTATCCCTCAGCCAATTCGTCAGGCGCGTACTCCGGGACATCGTCCGCGACCGTTGGGATCGCAAGCTCAAAAGTGGGCCAGATCCTGGTCGACGGCACCGGCCGGGCCCTCTACCTCTTCGAGGCCGACAAGGGGCCGGTGTCGAGCTGCAACGACTCCTGTCTGGTGGTCTGGCCGGCCCTGGTGACCACCGGGTCGCCGATCGCCGGACCCGGCGTGAACGCCGCCTTGCTGACCACCACCCAGCGCAAGGACGGCTCGCTCGAGGTCGTGTACAACGGCCACCCGCTCTACTACTTCAGCGGCGACAAGCAGCCTGGTGACGTCACGGGCCAGGGCCTCAGCAGCTTTGGGGCTCAGTGGTACGTCCTCTCACCCGGCGGCGAGAAAATCGACACCAACTAGCGTCATGTAGAGGAGCCTGGGGGGTCCATGTGGGATCCCCCAGGCTCGCGAATGGTCAGGGACGGGCGAGGAACACGGTGCCGACAGAGTCGTTCTCCAGGTCGGCCTGAAGCGTGGGCGCGGTCGCAAGGTTGCTCGTTCCGTCGGTAATCACTCCCGAGGCGATCGCCATGCGGCTGACGCCCATGAAGTGGCTGTTCACCATGAAGGTCGGCGAGCGGAAATGAGAGCTGTCGATGAACGACGAGGTCGGACCGAATCCCTGCCAGGCCACGTTCACCGTGGATGTGAAGAGTTGGAGGCCGGTGTTCGCGTCGAACATCGGTGCGGATCCAACGATCGCCGCCGAGTCGAGTTTGGTGCCGAATTGCACCGTTCCGTTGAAGTCAGGCATGAAGGTCGATGGGTCGATGTTGGTCGTGTTGACGAAGGCACCCGTCAAGCAGTTGAACTCGGTCACCGAAACGAATACCGAGGTGGTCGCCACCTTGCCCGGGATGGTCAGGCTCTCGAACGGATTCACGAAGGCGTCGGTGAAAGTGCACTTGTCCGGGCTCACGCTGGAAAAGTCGGCAAAGGCCACGTGGTCCCTGAAGGTGCATACGGGCCCGTTGGTGACGAAGCACCCGCCTCCACCACCCGCGCCGGCTGCCGTCCGGATGTTGACCCCCGCAGCGACAAGGACGGTCACGGCGACGAGAATCGCGCCGGCGAGGGCCACGGCCACGAGCTGCCGCCGACCGAACGGACGGATCGTGCGTGTGAGCATGTTCGCCTCCACTCAATCCGAGAAACGGGGCTGCTCCTGGGGCGTAATTAAGCACCAGATTGGGCGACACGTAAAGGCGACGCTCAACGGACCGTTCAAAGCCGGCGTGGCGACTAGCTCCGGAGGCCATTGGGCATAATCGCCCACATGCCGGTTCCTCCTTCGCTGGTCGACCGAGATGGCGCCTTGCTGGTCATCGCCGCCCGGACGGGGCAGCAGCTCGCCACCCGGCGGCTGGCCCCGATGGGGCTCACGGTCCAGCTCTGCGGGGTGCTGAACCGGCTGGCCGTGGGCCCGGTCTCACAGCATGAGCTCGGCGAGCAGCTCGGAATCGACAGGACGACCATGGTCGAGCTGATCGATGACCTCGAAGCCCAGGGGGTGGTGGTCAGGCGGCGAAACTCGGCGGACCGGCGCTCCTACTCCATCCAGCTCACTCCCAAGGGCCGAACGGTCCAGAAACGAGCCGCTAAAGCCTTCGACGCCGCAGCCGACGAGTTCTTCGGCCCACTCCAGCCCGGCGAGCGCCAGGAACTGGCGGACATGATGCGGCGCCTGATCGCGTCGGCCGACGAAAAGCTGGGAATGACCCCGCGAACCTGACTCTCGCCCTCGGGCCGATCATCAGCTAAAGAAACTATCCCTTCAAGGGAATAACTCCCAGACCGCCTCCCTTCTGGTTGGTCATGAATGCCATGGCCGGCGGATCAAAGCCCAGAAGCAAGGAGGTCGCCAAGATGAACCAAGCCGTCAACGAGATCAAGCTCGGCCGGCGAACGCGCGGCATCGTCCGCGCCGCGGCCCAGTTGATCAATCCGCTCATCCTGCTCATCGCCGGGCGGCGATGGATGCCGATCCTCGGCGTTCTGCGCCACCGCGGCCGAAATTCGGGTCGCATGTACGCGACGCCGCTCGGCATGCGCCCGCTCGGCAGTTCGTTCGTCATGCCGCGCACCTTCGGCGCGAACGCAGCCTGGTACCAGAACGTACTCGCGTCGGGATGGTGCGTCGTCACCTACCGGGGTCGCGATTACACGCTCATCGACCCTGAGGTCATCGACTACACGGCCGCCTCGCCGGCCTTCCCTCGCTACGAGCTGTTGCAGTTTCGGCTGGTCGGCATCAACGAATACCTGCGCCTGCGCCAGGCACCCGCCGGCTGGTCGCTGCCCACCTCACACGCGCCTCAGCCGGCGCGCGCCTGAATCACATGAACTGGAGGAATTTCGAAATGTCACAGGTCGCCATCGCCACCAAGCCCGCGGTGGGAAGCGTCGGAGCGCCTCGCCACCTCGGCATCGCGCTCCTTGTCATCGCCTTCGCGCAGCTGATGGTCGTGCTCGACACCACCATCGTGAACGTCGCCCTGCCGTCGATCCAGCACGCGCTGCGATTCAACTCGACCGACCTGGAGTGGGTCATCAACGGCTATTCGCTCGCTTTCGGTGGCCTGCTGCTGTTGGGCGGCCGCGCCGGCGATCTGTTCGGCCGTCGCCGGATGTTCATCGGTGGCGTCCTGCTGTTCGCCGCGGGCTCTCTCGCCGGCGGCCTGGCCACCACGTCGTGGTGGCTGATCGTCTCCCGAGTGATCCAGGGCGCGGGGGGCGCCATCGTGGCGCCGACGGCCCTCTCGCTGATCGCCGACACCTTCAAGGAGGGCGCCGCGCGCACGCGCGCCCTCGGCATCTACGCCGGGGCCGCCGGAGGGGGCGGAGCGGTCGGCCTGATCCTCGGCGGTCTCATCACCAACTACGTTTCGTGGCGGTGGGTCCTGTTCGTGAACGTGCCCATCGCGCTGCTGCTGGCGGTCGCCGCGCCTCGTGTCCTGGCCGCGACGGAAGGCAGCTCGGGACGCCTCGACCTGCCGGGCGCCATATCGGTCACCGGCGGCATGACCCTGCTCGTCTACGGCCTGTCGCGGGCGGCGACCCACGACTGGACCGACACCCTGACTGTGGCGACGCTCGGCGCCGGCGCGGCTCTCCTCGTCCTGTTCATGATCGTCGAGCTCCGGAGCAAGCAGCCGCTCATGCCTTTGAATTTGTTCGCGAACCGCAACCGGTCCGGCGCTTTCGCGCTCAGGATGGTCGCCGGCTCGGGGACGTTCGCAGTCCTGTTCTTCCTGACGCAGATCGCCCAGAACGTCCTCGGCTACAGCCCGCTCAAGGCCGGCTTCGCCTTCCTGCCTCTTGGCGTCGGCGTCGTCATCACCGCGCAGGTCACCTCACGCGTCATCGGGCGCGTCGGCCCGCGCGTGCCCATCATGCTGGGCGCCCTGGCGATCGCGGGTGGCCTGTTCTGGCTCTCGCACATCACCAGTCACGCGACCTACGTCGCGGACATGCTCGGACCGCTCGTGGTCCTGTCAGTCGGATTTGGCCTCGTCTTCTTCCCGACCACCCTCGTTGCGGTGTCAGGCGCGGCCCGGAGCGAGTCAGGGCTCGCGTCGGCCGTGCTGAACGTCAGCCAGCAGCTGGGCGGCTCGATCGGCCTGGCCGTCCTGGGCACGGTCGCGGCCGGAGTGACCAGGAACCAGCTCCTCAACGTCCGGCCCACTCATGAGCTGGTCAGCCAGGCGGTCACGGCGGGTTTCACGACGGCCTTCGGCATCGGCACGATCATCGCCCTTGCCGGCTTCGTGCTGGCGGCGCTGGTGATTCGGGCTCACGCGCCCAAGCGGGCCGCGGAGGTCTTGCCCAAGGCAGCGTGAGAGAGTCGCGGAGCGCGCGCCCTCTAGCTAGATGGGCGCGCGCTTTCGCCGTCCCCGGCTAGTCGATCTCGGGCACCGCCAGGGAGTCGAACGTCGCCTTGTTGATGAACTTGAACATCCGGAGTGGCTTGCCGTCGACCTCGACGTCCGCCACGGCGGCGTACCTCTCCTGCTGCTTGCCGCCACTGGTCGTCCGGACGCTCCGACGCTTCTTGATGTCGGACTCCGGAACTTCGACTGCCTGCTTCGTCTTGAGGTTGTAGAACTGCATTCGGGCGCCTCCAGCGCATTGCCGCCTGACAGATACGACGCTGATCGTAGCGGTGATCGGAGGAATGCATCGGCGAGGCACCCGATTTGACTCCGTATGAAGGTCAAGACGGAGCTCGAACAATTCAGGGCCGACAAGGACGAGTTCTACAAGGAGGACCACCAGTCGCCCTTGACTCCGGCGCAGCAGAGGAGCTTCAAGGGCCTGGCCTATTTCCCCGAGAACACAGCTCTTGTGATCGAGGCGAAGATCGACCGCGACGTATCGCCCGGCACCGTCAGGATGGCGACCACGAAAGGTCGGGAGCAGCTCTACAGGCGTTATGGACTGGTGCGATTTCAGGTGGACGGCCAGCCCGCCGAGGTGACCCTGTACGCATCCGAAGGTTCGCCCAACCTGTTCCTGCCGGTCCGCGACGCCACGTCGGGCAAGGAGACCTACGGCGCCGGCCGCTACCTCGACCTGGAGAATGACGGCGACGACGTCGTGATCGACTTCAACTACGCCTACAACCCGTACTGTGCGTACAACGAAGACTGGAACTGTCCGCTGCCGCCCGCGGAGAACTGGCTCAAGGTTCCGATCCGCGCGGGCGAGTTGACGTTCGCCGACCACTCGAAGTGACACGGGTCGCCGCGGCTTCAGAGCGCGCCATGCTCAGGGACGGGGTCCACATCGAGATGAGCCCGCGCCGGGTGAGGAACTACTTCGATCACCAGCTGATCGCAGACAGCCAGCGTGTCTTGCTCGTTTACGAGAGCAAGCGCCCGCCGGTTTACTGGTTCCCGACCGAGGACGTGCGGATGGATGTGCTGGCGGTCAAAGAACCACCGGCAGGATCAACTTCGGGAACAGTGCACTGGCGCTCCAACACCGGTGGCCGCAAGGCCGACAACCTCGCTTACAGCCACGCGGATCCGGATGGAGACCTCGCCCCGCTCGTCGGTCACATCGCCTTCTACTGGAACGCCATGGACGCCTGGTACGAGGAGGACGAGGAGGTCTTCGTCCATGCGCGCGACCCTTATACGCGCGTGGACACCGTCCACAGCTCGCGGAACGTGCGGGTCGAGGTCGATGGCCAGGTGGTCGCCGAGACCAACCGGCCCGTGCTGCTGTTCGAGACCGGGCTGCCCACTCGCTACTACATTCCGAAGCTGGACGTGCGCATGGACCTCCTCGAGCCGACCAGCACGATCACGCACTGCCCGTACAAGGGCGACGCGAGCTACTGGTCGCTGCGAGTTGGCGACAAGACCTACAAGGACTTCGTGTGGGGCTACCCGCGGCCGATCCCCGAGATCCCCAAGATCGAAAACCTCATGTGCTTCTACAACGAGAAGCTCGACCTCTATGTAGACGGAGTTCTTCAGGAGCGCCCGGTCTCGCCTTTCTCCTGATCCAAACGACCTAGGTCAGATACAGTCCCACCCCGAGGACTGCGACGAACAACCAGTGCGCCGTCACCGCGCCGGCCAGGTTGTGAGTGCTCAGCCGCAGGAAGGCGAAGCCGAGGCCGCCAGCGAATAGCGCCGCGAGCGCAGCGCCCCACGCTAGCGTGAGCATCAACGTCCCTGCCAGACTGGTCAGCGCCAGCGTCTGCGCCTGGATCACCAAATGTCAGCTGACGAAGATGGCTGACATAAGCACGGTGGCCTTCATTGGAGATAGCTGTCTCATCGCCAGGCCCAGCAACAGGCCCCGGAACGCAAGCTCCTCGGGAAGGGCGGTCAGGAGTGGCACGCCCACCAACCCGTGGAGCAGCAGCGCCGGCACGGTCTCTCCGCGCCCGGGCCGGTAGGTGACCTGGGCGGCCACGTGCAGCGCGATCACGCCGAGGATCGCGAGGGCGAGGCCGACGGCGGTCCCGATCAGGGCGGATTGCGTCGAGCCGGCTCGGGCGACGCCCATCTCGCGCCACGTCACGCCGGACCAGCGCGACGCCGCGAGCACTATCAACAGCGTGCCGACAGCTTTCGCGACGCCCACCCACGAAACGGTCAGCACGTCTCGGCCGGCCCCCAGATCGGCCGCGTTGCCGAAGGCGACCAGGACAATCGCGATAAGCGCGAAGCGCCAACCCGAGGTGCCGCCCATTAGACTCGCGCATCCAGTGTGCGTCGATCTTGGGCCTCGGGCTGGTGCTCGTGATCGTGGTTGTCGGGTTGGCCTATCGACGAACCCGGGCCTAGACTGACCGCCTGAAGCTCGCCTTCTGGCTCGCCGTCGATTTCGTGATTGGCATCCTCATGCTGGTCTTTGGCGACCCGGGAACCCAGTTCGCCGCTCTCGGTGTCATCGGCATCGTTCTCGTGACGGTGGCCGTGCTGATCGCGATGGCGGCGATAGCCGGTGTCGTTTGGCGCATCGAGTCGTGGTTTCCACACGGCAGCAGCCGGCTCGAGGCGCTTGCCGTCGACGCCTTCGTGATGGGCCTGCTCTCGATCGTCCTGGTCAACCTCGGCCTTGTGACATGGAACCCGATCCTGGTCGCCTACGTCTTGGTGCAGCTCCCGCTCGCCGTGTTCGGCCGGACAGCCGGCCAGCTTCTGGCGGGAGTCCACGTCGTCCATATCCGCCCTGAGCCGCGCGGCCTCGGCGGCACCCTGCTGGAAGAAGCGGTCCTCCAGCTGTCCATCCTCCAGGCCATTCTCGTCTTGGCGATCTGGCTGGGGCGGCGCCTGCCCGGACTCAAATCCTGGTGGACCAGCCTCTCGACCAGGGATCGCGTGTCACGCAAGCATTACAGCGCTGCTCACGCCCTGGCGGCCGTGCTCGCCCTGGTACTCGTGGGCATCGGCTCGTGCAGCATGAGCATCGCGCCCGCGAGCATCGCCGACCAGGCCAGATACAACCGCGCTACCGCCTGCGAAGGTGGCGAACCTCCGCATCCTCCTACCTGCCTGGTCGAAATGCCGGCGACCGTGCTCGACGTCCACGACGACGTCACCCGCGACCAGGACGGCAAGGTCATCGATTCGATCTACTACGTCCAGGTCAGCCTCAGCAAGCAGCCTCAGAGCCTGCAGGCGGACACCACACAAGGCACCGCCGTGATCGACAGCCTGTATGTCGGCGAGCACGTGACCGCGGGTCTGTGGGACGGCGCGCTCGTGCTGGTGCGGTCCGAGGGTGGCGACGTTTGGGAGGACGGCATGCGCCCTGGAGAGAACTCTGGCACCTGGTTGTTCTCCGTTGGGTTGACTATTGCCGCGGTTGGCCTGGTGCTCGGCGGCGCGATCAGAATTGGTCGCGGCTGAGGAGGTGGCCAAGCGCCACTCCCGAGGCGTTCGCGGTCACGTGCAGAACCAGCGCCAGCTGCGCTGAGCGGCGGCGAACCAGGCCCAGCCCTACCCAGAAGGACGCGAGCCCGGCGGCGCGCCGCCAGCGGCGATCGATCGCGACGTGCTTGGCGGCAAACAGCAGCGCCGTCAAGGGGATGCCGAGGCGAGGCTCTACCAGCCGTCCCCAGATGAGCTCCTCGGCCGGGGCCACGACGCCTGCCAGCGCCGCCGTCTCGAGGGCGGCCGGGTCGGGAGGCGGCTCGGATGGCCGGTGCCCGAGCAGCGCGCATCCAAGCGTGTAGCCGCCCAGGGCGAGCGGCACACCCAGCCACAACCACGGCCACGCCCCGCGACTTCTTCGTGCGCGCTGCGTGGTTCCGAGCGTGGCGGCGCCGGCCAGGAGCGGGTAGGCGATGAGCCAGGCCTTCGAGCGCGATCGGACCCGCCGCCGCACCGCCGCCTCCCCCGCGGTGACGGCCACCGCCCAGAGCAGCGCGGTCAGCTCTTTCGCTCGGCTGCGCGTCGCTGCGCGGGCGTGCCTTTGGGCGGCGCACCGGAAGGCTGCGGGGTGAAGCGCCCGAAGGTCGCGGCTCGCTTGCGGACGCCGTTGCCCCACAGCGGTCCGCCGTGGCCGAACGCGTAGAAGGCCAGCCAGCCACCCCGCGTGTGCCCTGGCTTGGTCGCCCACTCCCAGAACTCCAGGTGTGCGGGCAGATGCGCGAATCGGTAGGCCGAGGCTTCGTCCTCCCACCAGCTCAAGAGCCCGACAGTGGTCGGCAGCGAGATCCACATGTGGTGGGTCACGTAACCGGGCGCGCGGCGCATCTCGCGCAGCAATCCGGGCCACCGCCAGGCGGCCTGAAGGACCGCGAAGAACCCATCGAACTCGTTAGCGCCGTCCGCCACCACCAGGCCCTTGATCCGCTCGGTCATCGCATCTTCATCCAGAGGTCGACGAGCTCGAGCTTGGTCCGGACTCCGCCCACCGCCCGTCTCAGGTTCGGGCGCGCGAGGTCGCCAAGATCGACCCGGATCCGGCGCTTGACCGGCTTGTTCGCCAGCAGCCGCAGCACGACCTCGACCGCCAGAGCCCCGAGGAAGGTCGACGTCATCGCGAGTTGGGGGAAACCGAGGCCGGGATGGCGCCGCCTCTCCAGCAGCACGCCGAAGATCTCCCGCGGAAGGGCGAGCGGCGGTATCAGGCTCCGGAGCACCGCCTCCGAGCCCGCGCCGGGATTCTTGACGCGGCCGCCCAGCGGCTCACGGACCCTCTTGTAGTCGAAGATCTCCAGGAACTGCGTCGAGGCGATGTCGTACGCGGTGATCACCGTAAGGCGCCTCGCGAGGGCGGCGTCGTGCAGCGCAAGCTTGGCGGAGATGCCCTGATCGGTCGTCACATCGATCGCGTCGAAGACCAGGTCGTGATCGCGCAGGATGCCGGCGATGGCGCCGACCTTCACGCCCTCCTCGTGGACCTCGATCGAGCAAAAGGGGTTGACCGCAAGCATGCGGTCCGCGCAGACGCGAGCCTTGTTGTGTCCGAGGTCGACGAGCGACGCATCCTGCCGGTTGAGGTTGTTCAGCTCGTAGGCGCCAGGGTCGAGCAGCACGAAGCACTCGGCTCCGGTTCGCACCAGCGGCATGAGCACTGCGCCGCCAGTGGAGCCGCACCCGGCGACGACGAAACGTGTCGACTGCAGCGACGTCTGGATCTCTGGCGCTACGAGGCCGTGGTTGCGCTCGGTCAGCTCCATATAAAAGGACGCGTGGTGTTCAGGCTTTGACTGCACGGACAATCTCAGTCATCCCGTAGAGCTTTTCCGACGCAGTCTCGAACAACGCCTGGCGCTGCCGCCAGAAGCTCTCGAACTCGTCGCGCGTGGTGGTCAGGACGCGCAGCGGCGTGGCCGCGTCGAGAGAGGCGACCGAAGCGGCGATCGACTCGTGCGGCACGTAGCAGACCTCCGGGCCGACGCCGGCGAGGTGGGCGAGGCCCTCGGGCCGGTACGTCAGCGCCTGCGCGAAACCCTCGACGATCCAGGAGACGCGGTCGCGCGGAAGAGGCTCGCCCGGTCCGAGGGTGAGCGCCTGCCAGGGGATGGCCCCCTTGACGGCGCTGCGCCAGAGCGCGTCGGAGGCTCCGAGCGAGGAGGGCGAGGTCAGGGCTTCGACGGGATACTGCGACTCCTCTCGAGGCTCATTCGGCCGCTTGAGCGACGACTCCTTCACGCTGACGAACTGGCGCAGTGCCAGGAAGCGAAGGAACGTCTCCTGATCGCCGGAGTTCAGGGCGAGGTCGATGTCGGCCCAGCGCACGTAGGTGGCCCAGTCGATATCTCCGGCATTGGCGATGAACGGCGACGTGGGGTGGTCGGCATAGCGTGGACGCAGCGGATGGCCCTCGGGCAGGCCCACGACGTGCGGGGCGAAGGTCGCCACCGGGATGAAAAAGTAGCGGAGGTTGCGCAGCGCGATGTCCGGGTCGAGGTCGCCTGTGACCAGCCTGACGCGCGACGCAAAAGCCGGCCGGGAGGCCAGGCGCACGGCGACCAGGGCGATCTCGAGAGCGCCGCGATGTATCAGCGGGTTGTCCCGCCGGCGCTGGTCGGTGACGAAGCGCGCCAGCTCCCAGCACTCGTCGGCGGGCACATCGGCGGCCTCCACGATGCACTCCTGCCAGCCACGCCCGTGGACCTCCTCGCACGGAAAAGGCGGCCGGTCCGGGCTGCCCCAGCTGTATCCGCCGAGGCCCTCAGGCTGCTTCAGGGTGAGGTAGGTCAGCAGGCCACCCTCGGCGTCGATCGCCATTCCGTGCACGTCCGCGTCGTGCACGCCGCGCGCATCCTCGCGCAGCAGGTCCTGGTCCGCGACCACCTCGGCGTCGTAGAAGCGCGTCAGGAGGTACTGGCCCAGGCGCCACGACAGGATCGCGTCCAGGGCAGCGTCCGGAAGTGCGAACGTGGGCGCGACCAGGAGCCGCACGCCGTGCCTGTCCCCGCGGCTCAGCAGGGCCTGCGGGAGGTCCATCAGCCGGCTGAAGTCGTATTCGGCGCCTTTGAACGCCCGCGCGGCCAGCTGGTCCGGGTCCGCCATCGCGGTGAGCCTAACTCACCGTGGCGCGAGCACCCCCGGTCTTGGGATCAGCAGCTGCTCCGCCGCGCGGCGGCAGCGTCGGCGTCGGCCTGGTTGTAGGCTGCCGGTCCAGCGGAGTACGAGCGGGGCCCGGCGCAGGCCGCGTGGATGACCTGGCTGCGAAGGCTTGGCTCGAGCCGCGAGGTCGAGCCGAGCAGAGCAGGTGTGGCGTCGCTGGACAGCCCGCCAAGATAGGCGGCGTCGATCTTGTGCGTGGCGCTCGCGTGGTCGACGTTTAGGCCGACCACGAGCGCCTCAGGGCTGATCAGGTTCAGGGTCAGAAGGACGATGGCAGCCGACGCCGCGGTCGCTCCCGCAAACCACCTTCGACCTCGCCCGAGGCCCGCGATGTCCGCCCCGAGGAAGATGAAGATGGCGGCGATCCATGCCGCGAAGACGTGGCTGTAGAGGCGCAGCATCGTGAAGCCGAACGCCTCCTCATAAAGGCTGAGGCGGCGGAACGCCACCAGGACGATCAGCAAGGTCAGGCCGATGCCAACCTCGGCGAGCACCGTGAAGGATTTCCTCGCCCGATCACCGGACAGGCTGGTGATGCGGCTGAAGACGATGATCACGACGGCCGTGATCCCGGCCACCCACAGGAGCTGAAAGAAGCCGGATCGCGCGTAATCGGCATACGAGATGCCGGCGGCGCGCAGGGTGTCACCCGCGGCGCCCGCGGCGGCGATGGCCTGCGCAGCGGCGAAAGCCGCGAAGACCACGTCGAGGACGACCAGCACCACGAGGCCTTCGATTGCACCCAGCCGCCACCTGGGGCCGTCGACGCGCTCCATCGGTTCGGCCGACGCCAGGCGCAGCAGTCCGGCCGCGAACAGGGTTCCCGCCAGCACGAAGATCGCGTCGAGGGTGAGTTGGCCGAAGTCGAGGTTGAGGTTGAAGAACGAGGCGAAGACGGGATCGGCCGCGGCCAGCAGGGCGGCGAGCACCGCCGCTATCGGAGCGGCGATGAGAACACCGCGGACGATCGGCGCCGCGGCGCTCAGCCTCGAGCGCGTGCGCAGCACAGGACCGGGGATGAAGGCCGCGGCCGAGAGCATGTGCAGCATCCCGTGGAACGTCCGCGCCGCCGCCTCGGCGATGCCCAGGTCGAGCAGAGATCCCCGAATCGAAAAGGAGGCGCCCATTCCGAGCAGCGCTAGCGACGCGACGAGGTCCGGCCAGAGGAGCCATGGGCTGGCGCGGACCGCCAGCCAGGCGCCGAAAACGACAGTGCCGGCCGCCAGCACGCGCGCCTCGGTTGTGCCGAGTCGGCCGGCAAACACGAGAACGGCGGCCGCCGCTGCGATCGTGAGCGCCGCACCCAGGCCGAACGTACCTGTGCGGAGGGACTGGTCGGCGATGAGCCCGACGACCAATGCACCGGCGAGCATGGGCCAGGTCGCCCGGGCGCGGAGGCGAACTGCGGCCCAACCTGGAAAAGGCCCGGCAGGTGCCGACGTGCCAGTGGCTCTCCAGGCCGTGCCGTCCCAACGCCATCTTCCGTCAGGAGACAGGCGGCCGACTTCGGCATCCGCCATCAGAAGGTTGAACTCAAAAGACCCGGCCGATGGTTACGGCGTTCGAAAAGGGCCCGCTGCCGGGGCGCGTATCATGCGGCCCAGTCGCACACCGCGAGCGGGGTGGCTCGCGTCCGAATGTACTTCTGGAGGCGAACCCTGTGAGCGCAGCGGCAATCAAAGCGACGGCTATCACCGAGCACGAGTCCGCACAGATCGACCGTGCCAACTCGTCCGGACGAACGCCCGTGGTCTTCATCCACGGCCTGTGGCTCTTGCCCAGCAGCTGGGATCGCTGGGCCGCCAAGTTCGAGGACGCGGGCTACACCGCACTGACGCCCGGCTGGCCTGACGACCCCGAGACCGTCGCCGAGGCGAACGCGAAACCCGAAGTGTTCGCGCACAAGACCGTAGGCCAGGTGGCCGATTACTTCGGCTCGATCATCGGCCGGCTGAACAAGAAACCTGCGGTGCTGGGCCACTCCTTCGGCGGCTTGCTGACTCAGATCATCGCCGGGCGCGGCCAGGCGGCCGTGTCGGTCGCGATCGACCCGGCGCCCTTCCGCGGCGTGCTGCCGCTGCCTGTGTCGGCGCTGAAGTCGGCGTCGCCGGTGCTCGGCAACCCGGCCAATCGCAATCGCGCCATCCCCCTCACGTACGAGCAGTTCCGCTACGGCTTCGCGAACGCGGTTACCGAGGACGAGGCCAGGCAGCTCTATGACACATACGCGGTGCCGGCGTCCGGAGCGCCGATCTTCCAGGCGGCCGCGGCCAACGTCAACCCATGGACCGAGGCCAAGGTCAACACGATCAATCCTGAACGCGGTCCGCTGCTCATCATCTCAGGGGAGAAGGACCACACCGTGCCGTGGGCCATCGCAAACGCGTCATACAAGCGCCAGAAGCGCAACCCCGGCACAACCGAGATCGTCGAGATCGAGAATCGAGGCCACGCCCTGACCATCGACAGTGGGTGGCAGGAAGTGGCCGACGCGGCGCTCGCCTTCGTAAAACGCTTCGCGACCTAGAACTCCCTCACCCTGACCCTCTCCCGCTCCGCAGGGAGGGGGAGCGGACCGTGCCGCACCTTATGATCGCCGCGTCTTGTTCCAGCTGTGCGTCGCGGTCTTCAGCTCGTGATCGAGATCGACTGCACGGACTATCACACCGCGGGTGAGCCCTTCCGGATCGTCACCGCGGGCGGACCGGAGATCCCCGGCGAGAGCGTGCCCGACCGCCGCCAGCGGGCGGGCGGCGACGATGCGATCGATTCCGTGCGCCGGCTCCTCTGCCACGAGCCGCGCGGCCATGCCGACATGTACGGCTGCTTCCTGGTGCCGCCGGACGACGCCGGCGCGGATCTCGGTGTGCTGTTCTGGCACAAGGACGGCTATTCGACCGCCTGCGGCCACGGCACCATTGCGCTCGGGGCGTGGGCGGTCGAGTCGGGCAGGGTGCAGGCGCCTCGGGACGGCGATGTCGACGTCACGATCGACGTGCCGTCGGGAAGGGTGGTCGCTCGTGTCCGCTGCGAGGCGGGTGTGATCCAGTCGGTCGCGTTTCGCAACGTGCATGCCTTCGTGGTGGCGCGCGACGTGCCCGCCGCGGGCGTGGCGGTCGACATCGCCTATGGCGGCGCGATGTATGCGTCGGTGCCGGCCGCGCGCTTTGGGCTGCGGGTCGTCCCCGAGAATCTTCCTCAGCTCATCGCGGCCGGACGCGAGGTCAAGCTGGCGCTCGAGGGATCGGACGACGCACGCCATCCGAGCGATGAGCGACTCTCAGGCATCTACGGCACGATCCTGTACGAGGCGATCGGCGATCACCACCAGCGCAACGTCACGATCTTCGCCGACGGCGAGGTCGACCGCTCGCCATGTGGTTCGGGAACGTCGGCCCGCTGCGCGGTGCTGGCGGCCGACGGTGCGCTGCGCGAAGGGGAGGTGCTCCGCCACGACTCGATCATCGGCACCACTTTCACCGCGCGCGTGGTCGCGTCCACCGAGTCTGGCGTCATCACCGAGGTGCAAGGCATGGCCTATCGGACGGGGGAGCACCGCTTCATGCTCGATGCCTGTGACCCGCTAGGGACCGGTTTCGTCCTCCGTTAGCAGATCGCCGGCCTCGGGAGGCGCCAGGGGCAGCGCAAGCGCAAACACCGAGCCGACCCCCGGCGTGCTGCTCTCGACCACCAGGTTGCCGCCGTGGCGCTGTGCGACCTGGCGGCTGATGTAAAGGCCGAGCCCGACGCCCGCAACCTGGTCTGGGCCCCGGCCCGCACGGCGATGGAAGCGCTCGAAGACCGCCTCCGTCTGGTCCTCCGGTATACCCATGCCGTTGTCCTTGACCTGCACCAGGGCCTGGCCTCCATTGGTGGAGACGTCGACCGCGACGTGGGCCGGCCGATGGCTATACGACATGCCGTTGTTGATCAAGTTGTCCAGCACGCGGCCGATTCGCCGAGGGTCGGCGTCGACGAAGACAGGCGTTGACCCAAGCGACTCTCGGATCTCGGCGTCGATCAGCTCCGCCCGGGCGCGGGCGCGTTCGACGGCGTCGTTGACGACCGCGCGCAGGTCCACCACCTCTCGGTCGAGCTTCATCCGTCCGCCCTCGATTCGAGAGGCGTCGAGCAGGTCTTCCACGATCTTCTCGAGCTCGTCCGTCTTCTGCATCAGCACGCCGAGCGGGTTGAGCCACGGTTCGGGCGGCTGCCCGAGTGAGCCGTCCGAGAGCATGGACAGGTATCCCTTCAAGACGGTGATCGGCGTCCGCAGCTCGTGCGCCGCGACGTTCAGAAAGGCGCTCTTGGCCTCGCTGGCGGCGTTGGCCGCCGCGTACATGAGCGTCATCGCCTCCTGGCGCTTGATGGTCGTCACGAAGGCTGCGAGCACGAACGACGTGAGGGCCACGCAAACGTTGAAGATCTGCAGCGTGACCATCTTCTGAAGCACCGTCTCGGAGACGAACGGCCCGGTTCCGTGCACGGCGGCCCAGATCGCGATGCCGGACGCCATCAGCGCCGCGGGAGCGGCCCCGCGCAACCGGAAGCGCCAGGCCGCGACCATGATCAGCGGAAACACCAGGTACTCCACGCGCAGCCTGTTCTGGAACAGGACGAACGTCACCAGGCCGATGCCCACCAGCAGCAGGACCAGCTCGGCTCCGCTTCGCCACGTCAGGCGGGGCGCTGCCAGGCTGGGAGTCAGGCTGAGAAGGAAGGGCGCCACGAGCAAGACACCCATCGCGTCCCCTGTCCACCAGACAGTCCAGGTCGGCCAGAAGCCGGAGGACGGAACGGCGCCGGAGAGGACCAGCACCGACGTTCCAAACGTGGCGCTGACCGTCATGCCGACGAGCGCGGCGAGCCCGATGATCGCGGCCGCGTCGCGCAGGCGGTCGAGCTCGCGGTGGAAGTCGACCAGCCGGAGCAGCTCGGTCGCGAAAAGGGGCGCCAGCGTGTTGCCGGTGGCGATTACGGCCGCGCCCAGCGGTGAGGGGCCAAGCGGCAGGTTGACCGCGAAGGCGGCGACGAAGATGGCGGGCCAGATCCGCCTGCCGAGCACGAGAAGCGCGACCACGGCGATTCCGGTGGGTGGCCAGACCGGCGTCACCTGGCCGTGCACGAGGGCGAGGTTGAGGCTCAGGCGGGCCGCCAGCCAATACGCGAAGGCGACCCCGGCGAGCTTTGCCAGTGAACGCAACACATCGTTGTAACGGACTTGCGGCCCCAAGCCCGCACCGGAGCGCCCACCTGCCAACCCGGCTACAGCCGGACAATTATCGGCGGGCGCGATGATTTAGGGCGATGGGGGGCGCCGCGCCCGACCGAAGCCCGGCGGTTTGCCGGCGGGCCGAATCGGGTAAAAATTCAAGCGATGGAGCTCCAGACGACGTATTCGGCATGGCTTGAAGATCCCGAGCGCGAGGAGCGTGCGCCCACGCCCATCGCGGCCGGTTCCGAGGACACGGACGACTCGCTGGGCGCCTACCTGCGCGAGATCAGCCGCACCAAGCTCCTGACCAAGGCCGAGGAGGTCGAGCTGGCCAAGCAGATCGAGGCGGGCTCCCTGGAGGCCAAGAGCCGGATGACCGAGGCCAACCTGCGCCTGGTCGTCTCGATCGCCAAGAAGTACCAGAACCGCGGCCTGTCATTGCTCGACATGATCCAGGAAGGCAACCTGGGCCTTATCCGCGCGGTCGAGAAGTTCGACCACCGCAAGGGCTTCAAGTTCTCGACCTACGCCACATGGTGGATCCGGCAGGCGGTGCTGCGGGCGATCGGCGACAAGGCGCGTTCGATCCGCCTCCCCCTGCACATGGGCGACCAGCTGAACAAGCTGATCCGCACCACGGATCGCCTGCGCGACGGCCTGGGCCGCCAGCCGACCGAGGAAGAGCTTGCTGAAGAGCTGGGGCTCAAGATCTCGGAGGTCGAGGAGCTGCGCAAGATCTCCCGCGAGGTCGTGTCTCTCGAAACCCCGATCGGGGAGGAGGGCGAGACCGAGCTTGGGCACCTGATCGCCGACTCGACCGCGGAGTCGCCTCTGGCGGCCGCCGAGGAGTCGGACCTGAAGCTCCGGGTCGAGGCCGCCCTCGACGAGCTCGAGGCGCGGGAGCGGCGGGTCGTCCAGCTTCGGTTCGGCCTGGTGGACGGCCATCAGCGGACCCTCGATGAGGTCGCCCGGCGGCTCGGCACCAACCGCGAGGTCATCCGCAAGCTGGAGCGCGACGGGCTTCAGAAGCTTCGCCGCGCCAAGCACGTCGAGAACCTGCTGGTCGACTCCGAATAAACGACTCGGCCGGCGTGAGGGACGCCGGCCGAGCCAAGGAGAGAGAAGGTGTCGGGATCAGCCGATCGGCAGCACCTGCGTGTGCTCGATCTGCACCGCCTGAAGCAAGCTTGGGTTCAGGCCCAGCAGCGCCAGGATCGTCGGCGCGATCTGGGTCGTCTCGACCAATGCGTCCCGGACGACGCCCGGCTGGACGACGGCCGGTCCTGACACCACGAGCGGCACGTCGCGGTCCTGGGGGTTTGCCCCGCCGTGCTCCGCGATCTTCTTGTGGCCGCCGGTGAACACGGTGCCGTACTGGGAGATTCCGAGGACGTCGGGCACTCGAGAATCGCCCGCAAGAACGTTGAAGTAGGCCGCCGCGGCCGCGCCTGCGTAGACGGTCGCGAGGCCTGAGCTCGTGTAGGTCTTGGGGTTGCCGTTGATGTCGTTGCCCGTCCCCGCGTGGCCGAGCAGGAAGCTCTTGGCGAATGACGTGGCGAGGTTGGAGCGGTCGTTCAGCCACATCAGCATCCCGTCGTCGTCGACGGCGAAGGCCACGAGAGGCTGGACTGCTGTCGGGTGAGCCGACTGCCATGCCGCGTTGAGGGCGTCGACGATCGGACCGTCGGGAATCCGCGTCAGGGCCGACGGCGTCTGCGGAGACTGGCCGTGCTTGGCCGAGAGGATGATCGCGGTGCTGGACTCGAGGCCTTGGGCCTTGATCGCTGTCATCATCGAGCCCACCTGGTCGTTGATGTAGTTCAGCGCCCGGACGAGAAGGGGACCGGGGGTGACGCCGTCAGCGAGATAGCCGCCCGTAAGCCCGTCGGACCTCGGCAGCTTCTCCGCTGTCGACACCGTCTGGAAGTTCATGCCGAAGATCGCGGGCACGCCGGCGAACGTCGAACCACCGTGGTCGAAGCCGCGGATCTCGTTGAGGACGGCCTGGACCTTGTAGCTGTCGTACTGCATGGTCAACGCGTTGTCCGTGGTCCAGTCATTCGAGTCGCCCGCGTTCGGGGCGTCGCTGTTGATCTCAGGAGTGAAGAGGTCCTGCACGCCGGTGCCGGACGGGCCGTTCAGGATCTGGTAGGCCGGGTGCTTGTCGCTCCATGCGGTCCGCAGGCCCGCGGCCCGAGCCACCTCGAAGATGGTGTTGACCTTGATGTACCGGTTCGGATAAACGGGCTTGCACGTCGCGGGATCGACGGGCAGCTGGCTCGGGTCGATCAAGGTGGTCGGGTTGCCCGTCATCTGCAGGATTGATCCGGGAAGGCCGCTCAGGCCCTGGCCGGCGTCGATCGAGAGCGGGTTCTTGTCCAGCTGCTCGAAATAAGTGACCTCGACCCCGGGCGTGACGCCGGTGCAGTTGGTGGTGCCCGCCGGCAGGAGGGCGTGGTTCCAGGTGTCGTCGTAGTAGACGCCGGTGCTCGAAGGGTTCCCGCCGGTGGCGATCCCGACCATCCCCGGAAAGGAGTCAGAGGGGACGGGCGTCTGCGCGTGGGTGAACTCCACGCCCTGCCGTACGAGCAAAGCGAGCGCCGAGCCTGGGTGGTTGTGGACGTACCAGGCGAGATCGGTCTGGTGGATGCCGTCGACCGAGATCAAGAGCACGTGTTTGGCGGTTGGCTTGTCGGCGGCCGCTGGCTGCGCGCCGATGGCGAGACCGGCGACGAGACCGGCTGCCGTCAACGCGCCTGCTGCTCGTTGGGCCAAATGGGTCATGAACCTGCTCCCTGTCTTGCGCCGGCACGGCCGGCTTCCCCCGACGGCGACTCATCGAGGCTAGGGGCGGCCGGTTATTGGACCCGGTGCGCGGCCTTAAGGGGCAGTTAAGGTTCTGGCCTGTGATCCGCACCGAGCGCCTCGTGCTGCGTCGATGGCGGCCCAGCGACTGGGAGCCCTTCGCGGCCCTGAACGCCGATTCCCAGGTAATGGAGCACTTCGACCGAGTGATGACTCGCGAGGAGTCAGACGCGCTGGCTGACCGTTTTGTGGCTCGTGACCGCGAGACCGGCTACGAAACGTGGGCGCTTGAGCTGCCTGGCGAGGCCGACTTCATCGGCTTCATTCGGTTGGGCGTGCCCACCTTCATGCCCGCGGTCGAGATCGGTTGGCGCCTGGCCCGCAGCTATTGGGGCCGCGGCTACGCCACGGAAGGAGCGCGGTCAGTGCTGGCCGATGGCTTCGAACGCCACGGGCTGGAGGAGATCGTCTCGTTCACCGTGCCCGCCAACGTGAGGTCGAGGCGAGTGATGGAACGCCTCGACATGACCCACGACCCGGCCGACGACTTCGACCATCCCATGTTCCCGGCGGGTCACCGGCTCCAACGTCACGTTCTGTACCGACTCGACCGCGAGCGGTGGCGGAGGTCTAGTTGTTGATCACCAGCCTGTATCGATGCTCCGGGCGGCCCGGGCTGCCGTAACGCATCGTCAGCTCGGCCTTGCCCAGCTGGCAGAGGTGGTCCAGGTAGCGGCGGGCGGTGACCCGGCTCACGCCGGCGATCTCCGCCACCGCGGCCGCGGCCAGGCCGGAGTTCGAACCCCGCAGCGCCTTCCAGATCATCTCTAGCGTGGCGTCAGACAGGCCTTTGGGCAGCGGCTCGCTGCGGGCCGTGCGCAGAGCGCCGAAGATGCGGTCGACGTCGCCCTGGCTGGCCCTCGCGAGGTTGGCCATGCGGTCGCGGGCGGCGGCATAGGAGAGCAGCTTCTCCTCGAAAGCGGCGAAGAGAAAGGGCTTGATCAGATAGTGGACGACGCCGCCGCGCATCGCGGCGCGAAGGCTCTCGACCTCGCGGGCTGCCGTGATGGAGATCACGTCGACCGCGTTGTTTTGGCCTTCACGGAGCTGGCGCAGGACCTCGAGGCCCGAAATGTCCGGGAGATAGATGTCGAGAAGGACCAGGTCCGGATGCAGCCGGTCGACGCTCTCGAGCGCCTGTGTGCCGGTGTGTGCGCGACCCGCGACTGTGAAGCCCTTGACCTGCTCGACGTAGGCGCAGTGCAGCTCGGCCACCCGGAAGTCGTCGTCGACGACCAGGGTGCGGATCATGCCCCGACCGCGACCTTCAAAGGAATCCGGACCGTGAACAGCGCACCGCCGTCGTTCACGACGGCGACGGAGCCACGGTTTCGGTGCACGACCTGCCGGACGAGGGCAAGGCCAAAACCATGGCGGCGACCGGCGTTCGACTTGGTGGTGTAACCCTCCTGGAAGATCTGCCCGTCCACGCCCGTGGGGATGCCTGGGCCTGAATCGTGAACCCGAATCACCAGCTCTGACTCCTGCTCGGTCACCGAGACGCTCACCCAACGCTCGTCAGCCGAAGTGCCCGCCGCATCCAGGGCGTTGTCGATCAGGTTGCCCAGCAGCGTGATCAGGTCCTCGCTGTCGAGCGAGCTGTTCGTCATCACCGTGTCCTCGCTCACCCGGAGCTCGACGCCCCTTTCGGACGCCATCGCGGCTTTGGCGAGCAGCAGCGCTCCCAGCACGGGATCGCCAACCCGCTCCAGCAGCGCCTCGGTGAGCTCCTGGTGGACGCCGGACGTTTGAGCGATCAGCTTCATCGCCTCGTCCTCGCGTCCCATCTGGACCAGGCCGGCGATCGTATGCAGGCGGTTCGCGAACTCGTGCGCCTGCGCCCGCAAAGCTTCAGTCAGGCTCTCGACGCCCATCGCGTGCGACAGGCCGGTGAGCTCCTTGGTGTCGCGCAGGGTGGCCACATGGCCGATCTCGCGGCCGCGCACCTTGATCGACCTTCGGCTCGCGACCAGCACGCGGTCGCCCGCGAGCAGGACCTCGTCCTGGTCGTTGAGGCCGCCCGAGAGAAACTTCATCAGCCGCCCAGGCGGCAACACCTGCGACACCTTGCGCCCGACGCAGTCGGCCGGCAGGTCGAGCAGCCTCCGCGCCTGGTCGTTCGCGAGCGTGATCGTTCCGCTCGCGTCCGTCGCGACCGCTCCTTCATGGATGCCCTGCAGGCTGGCCTCGCGCTCCTCGAGCAGCCCCGCGATCTCGTGCGGCTCGAGGCCGAACGTCTGCCGCTTCAGACGCGAGGCGAGGAGCATCGATCCCGCGGCCCCAAGCGCCATCGCCAGCAGCACGGTCACGCCGAATCCGGGCAGCTCACGCAGGAGCTGCTGCCAGACCGCCGTTTCGAGGAAGCCGACCGACACCATGCCGATGACCTGCCCTTCGTAGAAGATCGGCGCCTTGCCTCGGGCCGACACCCCTAGCGTGCCTGTCTGGACTCCCACCCAGGTGTTGCCCGCGAGCACGGTGCCGGGATCCTCGTCCACCGGCTTGCCGATCATGGCCGGGTTCGGGTGGGAGTACCGGATGCCCCGCCGGTCGGTCACCACGACGTACCGGGCGCCGGTCGAATGCCGCGTCTCCTCGGCGGTCATCTGGATCAGGCCCGTCGGATCGCCGGCCAGGAGCGCCTGCTGCACGGCGCTGTTGGAAGCAACCGTTTCAGCGATCGCGAGCGACCTCTGTTCGTACTGGCGGTCGAGCTCCTGGCTCGCCTGCCATACGGCAGCGGCTGCGCCGATCAGGGTCGACAGCAGGACGATCGCGACCTGGAAGACCAGGATCTGGTAGGCGAGGGGCAACCGGGCTTTCACAGGGAGCTCTCACCGGATCGTAGTACGCGCCCGTCGGAGCGGCGCTGACCAAAACGACCAAAACGGCCATTACGACCGCATGGATTGTCATGCCGGCCGAAGCCATCCAGAGTCGGGACCAGTGCCCCAAGCCATCCAGCTCCGCGGTGTCACCAAGCAGTTCCTGACCCCCGCGGGCGGTGTCTACACCGCCCTGCGCGATCTCGACATGGCCGTCCAACCAGGCGAGTTCTGCGCCGTGGTCGGCCCGACCGGCTGCGGCAAGTCGACGACCCTCGCGCTGATCTCCGGCCTCGAGCCGGCCACCGAGGGCGAGGTCGAGCTCTTCGGCAAGCCTGTCGCGGGCATCGCCTCCGGCATCGGTTACGTCTTCCAGGCGGACGCCGTCTTTCCGTGGAAGACGGTGCTCGAGAACGTGGCGGCGGGCCCCCGCTACCACGGGGCCTCCAATCGCGAGGCGCGGCTTCAGGCGCGTGACTGGATCGCCCGCGTCGGCCTCGCCGGGTTCGAGGACCGATACCCGTACCAGCTGTCCGGCGGCATGCGCAAGCGCGTCGCCCTGGCGCAGAGCCTGATCAACGGCCCGCGGGTCCTGCTCATGGACGAGCCGTTCAGCGCGCTGGACGTCCAGACCCGATCCCTGATGGAGAACGAGCTCCTCGGCCTGTGGTCCTCGACCTCCGCGTCGGTCGTCTTCGTGACTCACGACCTCGAAGAGGCTATCTCCCTGAGCGACCGGGTGTTTGTGATCACCGCGGCGCCCGGAACCATCAAGAGCAACTACGTCGTCGACCTGCCGCGCCCGCGCAACGTGGCCGAGATCCGCTTTCAGCCGCGGTTCGTGGAGATCTACGAGGAGATCTGGAAGGACCTCCGCGACGAGGTCCTGGTGAGCTATGAGCGTCAGAAGCGCAGCGGCGCGGCTTAGCGACACCGTGGCCAGCCCAGCCGAGGCCGCCACGCGCCCGCGCATATCCGACCTTGCGGCCAGGCGCATGCGCGATGCGCGGCGGCGCCGGATCACGGTCCAGGCCCTCCGCTTGCTCGCGGCCGTCGTGTGGCTCGGCAGCTGGGAGCTCACCACGCGGCTCGGCTGGGTCGACAAGTTCTTCTTCTCACAGCCCTCGGAGATCGTCCAGAAGATCTGGTACTGGATCACGCAGGGCACCGAGCTGGGCCCGCTGTGGGACCAGGTCCTGACCACGATGGAGGAGACCGCCGGCGGCTTCGTCGTGGGCGCGCTGCTCGGGATCGTGATCGGCGTGGCGCTCGGCCGCAACCACCTGCTGTCGGACGTGCTCGGTCCCTACGTCAAGGCGGCCAACGCGATCCCGCGCGTGGTGCTCGGCGCCCTGTTCGCCATCTCGCTCGGCCTCGACATCAAGTCGAAGATCGCGACCGCGGCCATCCTCGTCTTCTTCGTCGTCTTCTTCAACGCTTTCCAGGGTGCTCGCGAGGTGGATCGCAACCTCATCGCCAACGCGCGAATCCTGGGCGCCGACAACCGCCGGCTCACGACCGAGATCGTGGTGCCGTCGGCGCTTTCGTGGATCATCGCCAGCCTCCATACGAGCTTTGGGCTGGCCCTGGTCGGCGCGGTCGTGGGAGAGCTGTTCGGCGCCACGGCCGGCGTCGGGGAGCTGATCTACAGCGCCGAGCAGAACTTCGACGCGGCCGGCGTGTTCGCCGGGATGTTCTTGCTGGCTGCCATTGCGCTGGTGGCAGAAGCCCTGATCACAGCGCTCGAGAACCGCCTCATCCGGTGGCGTCCGCAGGTCATCACCGAGACGAGGATTTGAAAGAGGAGTCGGTGCATGGGATCCAGTAGTCGTCGCCTTTTCACTGTCCTGGCAGGGCTCGCGATGCTCACCGCCTGCGGCAGCACGAGCACCTCGGCTGGGGGCGTCCAGACGGTGTCGTTGAAGATCATGGTCGGAGGCCTCAACAAGCAGATCTACCTCCCGAACATGCTCACGCAGCAGCTGGGCTACTTCAGGGACGAGCACCTCGACGTGCAGCTCATCGACGAAGGCTCGGGGCAGGCGTCTGAAGATGAGGTGCTGGCCGGCAACGTCGACGCCGGCTCGGGCGCCTACGTCCATCCGGTAGTGCTCAACGCGGCGGGCAAGAAAGTCGAGACGATCTGCCAGTTCGGCATCGCGCCCGGTGAGGCCGAGATGGTGGACGCCCGCAAGGCGAGCTCAATTCAGTCGGCGGCAGACCTGCAGGGCAAGAATCTGGGCGTGACCGAGCTTGGCTCCGGCACGCACACGCTCACGCTCGCGATCCTCGGCAAGGCCGGGATCGACCCGACCAAAGAGCACTTCATCGGCGTCGGCGCCGGAGACACTTTCATTGCCGCCATCGACCAGCAGAAGATCGACGCCGGCATGACCACCGAACCCACGATCTCCCGCCTGGTCACCACCGGCAAGGCCAAGGTGCTGGTCGACCTGCGGACCCCGAAGTCGACCGAGGCCGCGCTGGGCGGCGACTACCCGTTCATCGGCATCTTCGCGAAGAACGACTGGGTCAACAGCCACAAGGACGTGGCCCAGCGGCTGGTGAACGCCTACGTCAAGACGCTCAAGTTCATCCACTCGCACTCGGCGGCCGAGATCGCGGCCAAGATGCCGCCGGACTATTACGCCGGCAACCAGGACCTGTACATCACCGCGCTGCAGGGCCAGCTCGCCATCTTCGGAACCGACTGCAAGATGCCTGCGGGCGGCCCCGAGACCGTGCTCAAGATCCAGCAGAACTACGTGCCCAGCTTCAAGGGCAAGACGGCCAACCTCAGCGAGACCTACACGAACGACTTCGCGAACAACGCCAGCTGATCGAACTGTAAAGCGGGGATCGCGCGAGTGAGCGCGGTCCCCGCGACCCATTCTGATCAGCGATTCGTTTCGCGCCGAACGAAGAGCGTCGTGCCGGTGACCATAAACACCGCGAACATCAGGGCCAGCACCGCCACGTTGGTGGCGGGGCTCGTCAGCACCACGCGGCTGTAGTCGGGCGACCCGGAGAAGACAACCCCCCGCGTGAGGTCGATCACGTACCGCATGGGCGAGATCAGCGACAGCGCCTCGAGGTACCAGGGCAGGATGTTGATCGGGCTGATCAGGCCGGCCAGGAAGTACTGCGGCAGGAACACGAAGTTGAAGATCTGGTTGGACGCACGCGCGTCGCTCATCGTGTTGAGCAGCAGCAGCCCGAAGGCGCCGCCCATGAAACACGACAGCAGCGCCACCGGCACCAGCAGCCCGATCGTGGTGGGCGTCAGCGGCACGCGCAGGATGGCGGCGAAGACGACCATCGGCATCACCTGCGCGACCGCGACCATCGTCTCGCCAAGGATCTTGCCGAAGACGATCGAGTAGCGCGACACGGGCGAGACGAAAAGCTCCTGGGCGAAATCGTTCTGGCGATCGTCCATCAGCGACGTCAGGCCCTGCGCGGTCGACTGGAACAGCGTCATGCCCAGGAACCCCGTGAACGTGAAGCCGATGAAGTTGAAGCCGACCGAGCGTCCGAGGTTCAGCTGGAGCGTGCCGCCCAGCAGGAAGATCATCGCGAACGGGAAAACCACCGCGGCGACCAGCCGGCCGGGGTCGCGGATGAACTTCAACAGGTCGCGGGCGGCGATCGCCGCGACCGCGTTCATCTCACGCATCGCCGGCCTCGAGGATCTTCAGGTACGCCTCTTCCAGGGTCGGAGACTCCGTCTTGAGCAGGGTCAGCGGCAGGTCGATGGCCCGCACGACCTCGTAAGCGGTGCGCTCGTCGAGCTCGACCTTGAATGCGCCGTCTTCGCTGAACGGCACTTTCAGCTCGGCCAGCCGGCGCCGCAGGGCGGCGCGGTCCTCCGCGTCGACGAGCAGCCGCTCGCGGACCAGCTGAGCCTTGACCTGGTGCGGCGTCCCGAGGGCGACGATGCGGCCGTGGTCGAGGATGCAGACCTCGTCCGCCTCTTCGGCTTCGTTCAACTGGTGCGTCGTCAGCAGGATGGTGATGTCGTGGCGGCGGCGCAGCTCGCTGATGTACTGCCACAGGCTGCGGCGGCTTGCCGTGTCGAGACCGCTCGTCGGCTCGTCGAGGAACAGCACGCGCGGGTGATGCATGAGCCCGCGAATGATCTCCAGCTTGCGCCGCATTCCGCCTGATAGCCGCTTGACGGGCTTGAAGACCTCAGCACCCAGCCCCACGACATCGGCGAGCTCGCGCAGCTGCTGGCGGTAGGCGGCCGGCATCGTCCGGTACAGCGGGCGGTAGGGATGAAGGTGGTAGAGGATGGCGTGAAACCGCACGTTCTCCTCGCCCGTGAGGTTCATGTCCAGGGACGGGTTCTGAAAGATGATCCCTACCTGCCGCCGCACCGCGGCCGCCTCGCGCACGACATCGTGGCCGCAGATGCTCACGGTCCCCGCGGTGGGTGACAGGGTAGTGGTGAGGATTGCGACCGTCGTGCTCTTGCCGGCTCCGTTCGGCCCGAGCAGCGCGAAGAACTGGCCGGGCTCGACGTCGAACGAGACGCCGTCGACGGCGTTGACCTTTCCCTTGCGGTAGCGCTTGACGAGGTCGCGAACCTCGATGACCGGCATGCTCAGCCACCAGCCTAAGCATGGAGCCGCGGGGTGAACAGCTCACCCCGCGGCAATTGGTTTCTACAGGGAGTTGGCGGCGTCCAGCAGGGTCTGGCCGCGGGCCACGAGCGACTGAGCCTGCTGCTCGGTGATCGCCTGGCCGTTGAACTCGGCGCCTTCGAGCAGCCCGATCATCTGGGTCGCGAGGGCGTCTCGCTGGCTGGTCAGCGAGCTGATCTCGTCTTCCATGTTCGTGTAGCTGCTGTCGTCGGTCGAGGTGCCGCTCTCGATGCCTCGCGTCGAAGCGAACAGCGTCGCCAGGCCGAACTCGCCCACCGACCCGTCGAGCTGCTTGTACATCTGCGCGACCTTGACGTAGCCGTCCGACTTGATGGTCGCGTCCGGCCTCGCAAAGCCGCTGAGGTCTTCGGTCAGGGCCCGGCCGTCGTGGCTGTAGTCGTCCTTCAGGCCGAGCAGCACCATCAGCGTGGGCCGGATATCCGTGTGGTCAGACCATGTCGTGCCATCGATGCCGACATGGTCGACGCCCGGGCCGACCATGCCGAGCCAGGTGGTCGTGATCTCGGGCTGCACGTCGCCGTGGTTCCAGGCAAAGCCGGGATTCTCGCTCACGCAGGGGCAGGCCGCAGAGTTGCTGTGGAACAGGAAGTAGTTCGGGTCGGCGAAGAGGGTGAAGGTCGGCGTGCGCGCAGGGTCTGACGTGACCATGTGCAGCGCCTTCATCTCCACGGGGTCGGCGAGGAACTTCGTGATGGTGTCGGTGTTCCCCGTGATCGGGCTCACGGCCGTGAGCTGGCTGGTCGCGCGCTCGAAGGTGCGGGTGGTGGCCGCGTCGCGTGCCGGGTTGCCGGTGATGTAGACGGTCGGCGCCGAGTCCGAGTGAACGTTGAACGGAGTGGTCACCCCCTGCTCGGTGGCGAGCAGCCCGGTGTAGTTGGCGTTCACCTCGCCGATCTTGCTGTAGGTGCAGGAAAGGTTGACACCGTCGCAGCCGGCGGGGCTCGCGGGCCCGCCCGCGAAGTGGTCGCCCTCGTCAGCGGTGAAGACGAAGAGCGTGTTGCTCTGGTTGATCCCGTCGTTGGCGAGCCGCTGGAAGAACTGGCCGAAAGCGGTGTCGTAGGCCTTGAGCGCGGCGACGTAGCCCGCCTGGCCCGGTCCGTACGCCGGCCCGCTCGGGTGCGCGTCGTGCGCATCGGAGATGTAGGCGTAGGTGATCGGGATCCCGTGCTCCTGCATCGCGGCGACGTAAGAGAGCGAGACGGAGGCGGACATGCCGTCGAAGCCGGGGAAGCCGACGTGGCTGACCGGCGTGTGGTGGTCCTGGATGACGTTGCCGCTCAGGTCGGTCAGCGCCCCGCTGCTGATTTGCGGCGCCACGTACTTGTGGCCGAACAGGCCCATGAAACCGGAGTACCCGCCAGGCTCGTCGGGCAGCTTGTCGGGCTCGCCGCCGTTGGCGGACGAGCAGAGTGTGCTCGCCTTGGCGCAGTGGACGCCGATGCCGACGAAGTCGGAGAACGCCTGACAATCCGGCGGGTTCTTCGCGCAGCCGGGGTCCGACGAGACTTCGGTCGCCTGCGGCGATCCGGCGCCGAAGACGGTCGGGATGTCCGTGGCGATGTTCTCGAGCACCGTGTTCGCCGTCGCGACCTGGCCGACGTTGCAGCCGGCCCGGGTGTACGGCACCCATGGCGCGGGCGCGTTGTGGCCGTCGGCGGTCAGCATGTTGAACTTGGTGTCGGTCGGCGTCGTCGTGGTCGGGTCGAAGATCGGGTCGGTCCAGTAGGCGAACGAGACGCCGAGGTTCGACGTTCCGGTCGGGTTGAAGTACCGGAAGCTGTTCGCCACCGGCACGCCCATGCGATCGCCGTAGACGCCCGTGAACGACGTCAGGATGTCGGTCGCCGTGTGCGAGATGAGGGGCGTGTGGTGGTTCGTCAGCAGGACGCCGTTGCCCTCGATGAAGTTCAGCAGGTTGGGCATCTGCTCGAGGTCCGACGGGACGTTCGGATTGTCCCGTGTGAAGTGCGTGTTGTCGAACTGCACGTAGATCACGTGCTGGATCTGGCCCTTGGCCGAGTTCAGCTGACAGGTGGTATTAGAGCCGGCGGCGGGCGCCGCGACGCTGTTGGTCGAGAATCCGGCGAACGCCGCCCCCACCAGCGGTACCACGGCCGCCAGGTTCAACAGCCTGCGTCGAAACATCCCCATCACAACCTCCTCCGTCTTCAGCAAGCCCAATGACGAAGAGCCGACTACCCGCCAGTCATTGTTCCACCTTCGGAGAGGCCGGAAAAGGGCGGGTTATCGGCCGGTATATGGTGTGTATTCCATGGAGGTCGGATAGGTTGGCCAAGGTCGTGGAGTCGCTGCCCGCGGGCACCCTGATCGAGGGGGCCGAGATCACTCCGGACGAGCTGCAGCTCGCGGTCCGCAACCACTCGATGCCGCTGGAGGCGCTGCGCTACCCGATAACGCCGATCGGGCTCCACTATCTGCTCATCCACTTCGACATCCCTTTTGTCGACGCGGCGACCTGGGAGCTCGGCGTCGGCGGCAAGGTTCGCCGCCCGCTTCGCCTTCGGCTCGACGAGATCAAGGCTCGCCCGGCGACCACGATTCCGGTCACCCTCGAGTGCGCTGGCAACGGCCGCGCCCGCCTGTCGCCGAGACCGCTGAGCCAGCCCTGGCTGGGCGAGGCGGTGGGCACGGCGGAGTGGACCGGCACCCCGCTCGGGCCCATCCTCGCCGAGGCTGGCCTGTCCGACTCCGGCGGGGATGTCGTGTTCACCGGGCTCGACCGCGGGGTGCAGGGCGGGCTCGAGCAGCTGTATGAGCGGAGCCTTCCGCTGGCGGAGGCTCGGCGCGACGAGGTGCTGCTCGCCTACGCGATCAACGGCCAGCCGCTGCCGCCGCAGCACGGCTATCCGGTTCGCCTGATCGTGCCGGGCTGGTACGGGATGACGCACGTCAAGTGGCTTCGCTCGATCACGGTCGTGGACGGTTCGTTCCGTGGCTACCAGCAGGCATCCGCGTACCACTACCGGCGTTCGGTCACTGAGGCCGGCGAGCCGGTGACGCGCATGCTCCCGCGGGCGCTCATGGTGCCGCCCGGCGTGCCCGACTTCATGTCGCGGACGCGGTTCGCCGCACCGGGGACCCACGCCATCGAAGGCCGCGTATGGTCTGGCCGGGCGCCCGTGACCAGGGTGGAGTTCAGCGCTGACGGTGGGGCTTCGTGGACCGACGCCGACCTGGCCGAGTCCGCCTCGCCATTCGCCTGGCGCGGTTGGACGCACCATTGGCGCGCCGAGGCGCCCGGCGATTACGAGCTCTGCGTGCGCGCCACCGACGCCGAAGGCAACGTCCAGCCCGACGAGCAGAACTGGAACCTCGAGGGCGTCCAGAACAACGCCATCCAGCGGGTCAGAGTCGTGGTCGGCGCCGCCGGAGAGTCGCAACCACCGGCCGACTCGCTGTAGCTCGCGGGAGAATTTTTCATGGCCACCTCGATCTTCGAGCGCGACGGTGACCTGTTCACCCCGACCGAGGCAGCCCTGAGCCCCTGGTCCGACCAGGCCCTGCACGGCGGGCCGCCGACGATGCTCCTGGCGCGCGAGATCGAGCGTTTTCCCGCCGAGCAGCCCATGTTCGTCACCCGCCTCACGGTGGAGCTGATGCGGGCCGTAGGCAGGACGCCCCTGGCCGTGAGCTCGCGACTGCTCAGGCCCGGGCGCAAGGTGCAGCTGATCGAGGCCTCCCTGTGGAGCGGCGATCATGAGATCGCGCGGGCGACGGCGGCGCGGATCCGCACGGCCGAGGTCGTGGTGCCGGCGCGGGAAGAGCCGCCCTCGCATCCGCTTCCCGAAACCCTCACCGAATGGACGGGCAACTGGCGCTCCGGCCCCGTGTACCACCTGCTCGGCGTCGAGGCGCGGGCGGCTCACGAGATCGACGGGGACCGGAGCCCGGGCTGGGTTTGGTTTCGGCTCAAGCTCCCACTCGTGCCGGACGAGGAGCCGAGCGGGCTGCTGCGCATCTGCGCGGCCGCGGATTTTCCAAACGGCATCAGCTTCGTGGTCGACCCGCGCAAGACGAGCTTCGTGAACCCCGACCTGACCGTTTACGTCAATCGGTTGCCGGTCGACGAGTGGGTGATGGTGGACGCGACGACGTGGCTGGAGCCGCACGGCACGGGGGTCGCCGAGGGCGCCCTCTACGATCGCCGGGGCAGGATCGGAAGGAGCGTGCAGGGACTGCTCGTAGAGAACCGGGCTTGACCGGCGCCGCGTTGGCGGCTTTTGCGGTCACCGCGCTGGTCGCGGTCGCGGATTGGGTCGCGGTCGCCACCTCGCGCAGGAGGATCGAGTACGCAGCCAAGCCCGCGGTCATGGTCGGGCTGATAGCCGTCGCGGCGCTGCTCCAGCCGGTCAGCCAGGTGGAGCGGATCTTGTTCATCGCCGCCCTTGCGCTCGGTCTGCTCAGTGACGTCTTTCTGATGCTGCCGCGCGACCTGTTCCTGGCGGGCCTCGCCGCGGCGTTCATCGAGCACATCGCCTACATCGCGGGCTTCAGGGCCCGCGACTTTCACGCGGGCCTGCTCGCCGTGGCGCTGGTGGTCTCGCTGGCGTCGGTCGCGGTGGTCATGCCGGCCATCTATCGAGCCCTGCACAGGACCCAGCCGTCGCTGGTCGGCCCCGTGATCGCCTACGTCGGCGTGTTCGTGGTGATGGTCGCGAGCGCCGGCGCCACCGGCTCAGGAGTAGCGCTCGGGGGCGCCCTTCTCTTCTTCTACTCGGACGCGCTGCTGGCCTGGAATCGGTTCGTCAAGCCGGTCGGCTGGGGGCGGTTGGTCAACATCATCGCCTACCACTCGGGGCAGGCTCTGCTGGTGCTGTCTCTGGTGTACTGACAGCACCCGCGAAGGCCGGGTTGCAGCGCGACTCGACCCAGGCGCCGTTGCCCTCCAGCAGCTTGCGGGTGAGCCGCCTGAGCGCGGCCACGTCGGCTTCGGAGAGGTGGGCGGAGAAGGCGTCGCCAAGCGCCTCGCCGAATGCGTGCCTGGCTTCGGCCAGCACCGACGAGCCGTGCTCGGTGAGCTTGACGTGAACCACCCGGCGGTTCTCCCGCGGCGTCTCGCGGGCGATCAGCCCGTCTCTCTCGAGCCGGTCCGCCATCCGCGTGATGCCGCTCGGGCTGCCCAGGAGCTGCTCGGCGATCTCGCTCATCTGGAGCGGATGGTCGGCGGCAAGCTGCAGGCGCCACAGGACCTCGAACTCGGCCCACGAAAGGTCGGTGGCGGCCTTGAGCCGCTCCTCGACCAGCGTCTGGATTACGCGGTTGGTCTGCTGCAGGTTGACCCACGCGGCGACCCGTTCCCTGGAGGCCGGTCCCTGTCCTTGCTCTTTCACTGCCCCCACGGTACGCGCTTAACCTTGACGCCACAAGCTTTCCACTCGTATAGTTGCGGGTGCAATTATTGTGGGAGAAAGCAAATTGAGCACCGAGACCGCCGCATTCAGCGTCCCAGCGTCCGCCGGCGCCCTCGAGGCCCTGGCCGCCCGCCTCCGGGAACGGAACTTCGAGCCCGTGATCGTGGATGACGCGGCCGACGCGCTGGCCGCTGTCATGGAGCGCGTGCCAGACGGCGCCGAGGTTCACTCCGCGAAGTCGAAGACGCTCGAGGACATTGGCGTCTTCAAGGTGTTCATGGAGTCCGACCGCCACGACTTCCTCCGCAAGAAGCTGTTCAAGATGGACCGCAACACCCAGGCGCGCGAGATGCGAAAGCTTGCGGCCGCTCCGGACATCATGCTCGGGAGCGTGAACGCGGTGACCGAGGCCGGCCAGCTGCTGGAGGCCTCGGCGTCCGGGAGCCAAATGGGTCCCTACTCCGCCGCCTCGGGCAAGCTCATCCTGGTGGTCGGCAGCCAGAAGATCGTGCCTGACCTTGACGCCGCGCTCGAGCGCATCAAGGAGTACGTGATGCCCTACGAGAATGAGCGGCTGCGCGAGCAGATGGGCATCGACACCATGCTCGCCCGCGTCCTGATCCTGGAGCGGGACTTCATGCCTGGACGCACGACGGTGATCCTGGTCAGAGAGCCTGTCGGGCGCTGATCGGGGCCTGGCCCGTGGCATCATTGGCGGCCATGGGATACGTAGAGCACATTCACATCGCCCCGGCCAACGGCGCGCCGATGCGGGCCGTACCGGAGATCGAAGTGGTCATGAGAGTCGGCGTGATCGGTGACCGGCATGCCAACCACACCGGCCGCTGGGACGAATCCAACATTGGCGAGGAGCTGACGTTGGTCGAGGCGGAGTCGCTGGAGATGCTCGCCCGGGACCACGGCATCGAGCTCCAGCCTGGTGAGACTCGCCGCAACGTGACGACCCGCGGCGTCGCGCTGAACGACCTCGTGGGCCAGACTTTCCGCACCGGCGACGTTTTGATGCGGGGAGTCGAGCTGTGCGAACCTTGTCAGCACCTGACTGAGGTGGTGGGCAAGCCGGTCATCAAGCCGCTGACGCACCGGGCCGGGTTGCGGGTGGAGCTGCTGAGCAGCGGCGCCATCCGGACGGGCGACCGGATCGAGGTCACGGCCGATGCGGAGGAAGCCGTCTCCTAGCCGAGTCCGATTACGCCGCCGCCCGCCGGAGCGGTGAGGACCTGGTGCAGCTTGTCCAGCAGCTCGTCAGCCATGAACGGCTTTTGCAGCAGCACTGCGCCGGGGGCGATGTTGGTGGCGCAAAGCGCCGGCTGCGCATGGCCCGACATGAAGAGAACGCGAAGGCCGGGACTGCCCAACCTCAGCTGGTCGGCCAGGTCCGGCCCGAGCATGTTGGGCATGACGATGTCGGTTAGCAGGACGTCGATCTCGCCGTCATGTTCTCGCGCCAGGTTCAGGGCGGCCGCGCCGTCGGGAGCCATAAGGACGCGATAGCCGGCGGACCGAAGGATTTCTTCGATCAGGTCGCGCAGGTCAGCGTAGTCCTCCACCATCAGAATCGTCCCGCCACCGTCCGCCAAACCCCGTCCTCCTGCGTCGCAGCGCGCTCATCCGTCGCGGTTGACGCGAGCGTTCAGTATGGGCATCGAGCTGCGGACGGCAGGCCGACTTAAGTCACGCCGGTGAGGTCCGGTCGATCACGTGACAGAAGGACGAGTGATGGCTCCCGCCTCGTCGGGGCCGGCGACGGCGTAGGCGACCATCGGGATGATTCCGAGCCCGAGCACCTGCAGCACGAGCATGGCGACGAACCATCCCCAGCTGTTCAGCTGGCCAAGGCGCACCAGCGCGCCGATCCACATGACCAGCATGACGATCGAGCAGGTGGCGGCCACGATCCAGGCGATCACCGAGATAGGGGACGGGCCGATTGTCGACACCCCCGTGCTGCTCGGCTCTGTCTGCGCGGTCATGAAGAAGACGATGAGCGAGATCGCACCCACCACCCACGCGCCGATGTACCAACGCGTCGTCACTCTCTTGCTCACCTGAGCACCTCCTGCCGCGGAACTCTCGCCTGCAGAGAGAACGCGCGGACGGCTGGTTCAGGCTAGGGGCAGCGTCACCGAGAACGTCGACCCATCGGGACTGGATTCATCCAGGACCAGGTCGCCGCCCTGCCGCCGAGCCAGCTCTCGCGACAGGTAGAGGCCCATCCCGGTTCCAGCGACGTAGCGATGGTCGGGGCGGGCCAGGCGTGTGAAGGCGGAGAAGAGCCGCGCCTTGTCGTCCGGCGCGATCCCGGCTCCGTGGTCGGTCACGGTCACGCGGCCGTACCGCCCCTCCCGGCGCATGGCGACTGCGATGTCGCTGCCCTCCGGCGAATACTTGATGGCGTTCGACAGGAGGTTGGTCAGGATCGTGTGCAGGCGCTCGGGGTCGCCGACCACGTTCAGCTCCTCGGGGTAGCTCTCGAGGGCGATGTGATGGCTCCCGTCGTCGAGTGCCTGTGCCGTCTCGACGGAACGCTCCACCGAGCGGGCCATGTCGAAGCGCTCGGAGCGCAGGTCGATGGTGCCCTCCTCCAGGCGGGCGACCTCAACCATCTGATCCACCAGGCGACTCATCTCCACGGTCTTGGCTTCGAGCGCGGGAAGGGACTTCCGGGCGAGCTCGTGGAGCGTCTTTTCGTCAGCATCGCGATACAGGGAGAGGTAGCCGCGGATGACCGTCAGCGGGCTGCGCAGCTCGTGCGCCACCAGGTTGAGGAAGGCCGACTTCGAGCGCTCGAGCTCCTCCAGCCGCTGCCTCTCGAGCTGCTTTGCGGTCATGTCTCGTGTCACCTTGGCGAAGCCGGTGAGCCGCCCGGTCGGGTCGCGCAGCGCGGTGATGGCGACCGCTGCCCAGAACTCGGTGCCGTCTTTGCGGACCCGCCAGCCCTCGTACTCGAGCGCCCCGGTCTCGGTTGCGATGGCCAGGTTCAGCGCCGGAATTCCAGTGGCCTGGGCCTCCGGCCTGTAGAAGACGGCGAAGTTGCGGCCGATGATCTCGTGCTCCTCGTAGCCCTTGATCCGCCGGGCGCCTTCGTTCCAGCTGGCCACGCGACCCTCGGGGTCGAGCAGGAAGATCGCGTACTCAGCGACGCTGGCGACCAGCAGCTCCAAGCGCTCGGCCTGCATGACGTGCTCGGTGACCTCCCGGTTCACCTCGATGATGGTGCCGTTCTCGTCGTCGATTACCCACTTTGCATCCACATACAGCGGGGTACCGTCGCGCCGTGTCTGAACGAGCCTGCCTTCCCACCGACCGTCGCGTGTAACCTGCTCGTGTGCGACGTCGTGGCCGGTAGGGTAGCGAGTCCTCAGCAGGGCGCTCGACACCTGACCGACAGCTTCGTGGCGCGAATAGCCGTACATTCGCTGGGCTCCCGCGTTCCAGTAAGTGATCACATGGCTCGTCACGTCGATGGCGAAGATCGCGTCATACGCCAGGTCCAGAAGTCGGGACGGTTCGGCCCGCCGCCTTTCGACCCCCATTCGGCCAAGCGTACCGATGCCCGCTCCGGTTTTCCAGTGGACGGACGGGGGCCCAATGCGCAATCGAGGCGCATCCTGTTCATCGAGGACGATCGCTTCATCGCGGACATGTACCGCCTCAAGCTCGATGGCGAGGGCTGGAACGTCGAAATCGCATACGACGGGGAGGAGGGCCTGCGACGAGCGCTGGCGGAGCCGCCGTCGCTGGTCCTGCTGGACCTCCTGCTTCCCCGCCTGGACGGCATCGAGGTCTTGCGCCGGATCCGTGCCGCGGACGAGACGCGCAGCGTCCCCGTGCTGATCCTCTCCAACGCTCTCGGGCTGTCGGGCCGCGAGCAGGAGGCCCGCTCCCTCGGCATCGTGGACTGGGTGGTCAAGGCCAACACCACGCCGGCGGCGCTGTCGTCTCGGGTCGCCAAGATCCTCGCCCACGAGCCTTCTCGGTAATCGTTTCTCAGTCGGCGTTGACTTCATATAGACATGCCCGAGAGAAAGCACGTTCGGGGCGTGGGACCGAAAGAGCAGCGCCAGTACGAGCACATCCTCGAGTCGGCGAAGGAAGAAGGTCGCTATGGCAAGCGCGCCAAAGAGGTGGCGGCTCGGACCGTCCTCAAGCAGCACGCCGAAAAAGGCCACCCCAAGGGCCGCTAGGCGGATCGGCGGTGGTCGGCCGCTCGATCCCCTGCGCGCGACCGCGCTCCTTTTCATCGCCGCCGGGCTGATCCTCATCGTCAGCTTCTTCTACGCGACGTCGCAGGCGGTCGCGGACCAGCGGCGGCTCGACCAGCGCTGGAAGAGCGAGGTCACGGTTCCGGCGGTGATGCCGGCCGTGGTTGCGCCCGACCTCAAGCGGCCGGTGGGAGGAGTCGACTTTGCGATCGTGATTCCCAAGCTGAACTACTTCGCCGCGGTCAAGGAAGGCATCAGCTCGGGTGTCCTGTACAGCGGGCCCGGTCACTATCCCAACACGCCCTGGCCGGGCGACCCTGGCACCGTGGGGGTGGCGGCCCACAACGAGTACTGGCTGAACGTCCCGCAGCTGGCTCCTGGCGACGAGATCGACCTGGAGACCCGTTACGGGAACTTTCGATACAGGGTCACCGGCAGCCGGATCGTGAATCCATCGAACACCAGCGTGCTGGTGCCCAACGCACCCGGCTACAGCCTCACGCTGACGACCTGCTGGCCGACCTGGGCCGGCGTGTTCGCGACCCAGCGCTACGTGATCTTCACGGAGCAGTTCTGGCCCCGAACCCAGAAGGTGGGGAACGTCTAGTCCAAAAATTCCCCGGCAGGGCGGCTAGATCACGAAGTAGAAGGCGGCTCCTTCGCCTACCGCACCTTCGGCCCAGATCCGGCCGCCGTGCCGGTTGACGATCCGCTGCGCGGCCGCCAGGCCGATGCCTTCCCCGGCGAACTCGCTCTGGCTGTGCAGGCGCTGGAAGGCGCCGAACAGCTTGTGGGTGTAGATCATGTCGAACCCGACGCCGTTGTCGCGCACGAAAATGCGGTTCTCACCGCCCACGCTCTCGCTGCCGATGCTGATCATGGCCTGCTGCTCGTTGCGCGTGAACTTCCACGCGTTGCTGATCAGGTTTCGCAGCAGGATCCGGACCAGCTTCGCGTCGCCGTCGGCGCGCAGCCGCTCTGCCACGCGCACGTCCACCTCTCGGTTGGGCTCCTGCGACCTCAGGTCCTCGACTATGTCGAGCGCCATCTTCGTGACGTCGAGATCCTCTCTGCGGATGTCGCCCCGCGTGAGCTCGAACAGCGTGTGCATGCCCTGGAACAGGTCGTCGAGCTGCTGGCTCGCCTGCCGCAAGCGCACGATCTGAGCTCGCGTCGTCTCGTCGAGGCTCTCCGCACAGTCGTCCGCAAGGGATCGTGCCAGCGTCTCCAGAGTCTGCAGCGGCGCCTTCAGGTCGTGTGACACGAGGTAGCTGAAGCCCTCGAGCTCGCGGTTGATCGCGGTCAGAGCGGCGGTCCGCTCCTGGACGAGCGCCTGGAGCTGGTCACGATACCTGCGCAGCTCGTGCTGAGCCTTGTACAGCTCCACGAAGACCTGGACCTTGGCCCGCAGGATCGCCGGCACGATGGGGGAGAACACGAAGTCGACTGCGCCCAGCTCGTAACCGCGTCCCATGTCGGTCTCAGCCTGGTCGAGGGCAGTCACGAAGATGATCGGTGTCAGCTCGGAGGCGGGCCTCTGTCGGATCAGCTCGGCGGTCTCGAATCCGTTCATGATCGGCATCCGGACGTCCAGCAGGATGACCGCGAAGTCCTCCTTGAGAAGATGCCGCAGAGCGTCGGGCCCGGACTTCGCCAGGACGATGTTCTCTCCGAGGGGATCGAGGACGCTCCTCAAGGCGACGATTTTGGCGTTGTCGTCGTCGACGATCAGGATGTTCGTCAACGGCCGTGAGGAGGATGCGCTCGCCAGGGCCGGCGCGCGTCGGGTCTTCATGCGCGCACCTTGCGATAGATGCTCCCGCGCTCCTGCTCGCGCGTGAAGCGATTGTGCACGCGCCAGTGGATCATCGACTCGTTCTTGCCCAGGATCAAGAATCCCGAACCGATGAGGCTTTCATAGAGAAGCCATTGAACCTTCTCCTGGAGGGCCACGCTGAAGTGGCTGAGCACGTTCGTGCACAGGATTGCGTGGAACTCGTTGAACGATGCATCCGTCGTCAGATTGTGGCGCGCCCAGGTCACGCCGGCGAGCAGGCTGTGGTCGAACCTCGCGACGTCGCCGTAGCGCGTGTAGTAGTCCGAAAGCGTGCCGAGCCCACCGGCCCGTAGGTAGTCGGGCTCGCGCGAGCGCACGTTCTCGAATGGATAGGCGCGCGCCCTGGCGATGGTGAGGCTGCGCTCGTTCATGTCCGTCGCGTAGATCCTCGTCCTGTGGAGCATGCCGGTCTCGTGCAGCACGATCGCCAGCGAGACGACCTCCTCGCCGGTGGCGCATCCGGCAATCCAGATCTGCGCCGACGCAAACGTCCGCAGCCACGGCACGATTTCCTGCCTCAGGTAGAGCAGGGACTCCGCCTCCCGAAACATGCTGGTGACGTTCACGCCGACCGCGTTGAGGAACCGCTCCATGCACTCGGGGTCGTGGAGCAACCGTTCCTGGTAGCGCGAGATCGTAGGCACGCCCTCCATTGCCATGCTCATGACGATGTTCCTGTCCAGCGGGCTCTGGGCGTAGTCGCGGAAGTCGTATCCGTAATGCAGGGCGATTCCCTCCAACAGGAGATGCATCTCGATGTCTTCGAGGCTGAGGGTGTCAGGGCGCGGTTGCGATGCCATCAGCCCCCGAATGGGTTCAGGCCGATAGCCAGGCCCGCAGCATCGAAAGCAGGTGCTCGCTGTTCACGGGCTTGGCGATGTAGTCGGACGCGCCCGCTTCTATGCATTTCTCTCGGTCACCTTTCATCGCTTTCGCGGTCAGCGCGACTATGGGGTGGTCCTTGAATGTGGGCAGCTCGCGCAGGCGGCGCATCGTCGCGTAACCGTCCATCTCGGGCATCATCACGTCCACCAGCGCGATCTCGAGTTTGGGGTCCTCGCGCGCGAGTTGAATCGCCTCCTGGCCGTTGTCGACCGAGATCACCTCCATCCCCTGGCGCTCCAGCATCGCGGTCAGAGCGAAGATGTTGCGAATGTCGTCGTCGACGACGAGCACCTTCTTGCCGGCCAGCGCGGGGTCGGCGTTGCCGCTGCCGTTCGCCGGCTTGGCCGCCGGCGCCTCCGCCGGCTGCGCAAGCATGCTCGTCAGCTCCTCGCGCAGGCGTTCCGGCGAGCGGATCTCCTTGATCACGATGCTCTTGGTCACCCGGCCCAGCCTCAGCTCTTCCTTCCGCGTCAAGTCCCGCGCCGTGTAGACGACCAGCGGGATCGAATGCAGGGCGGCGTTGGCTCGGATGTGGTCGATCACCTCCCAGCCGCTGAGGCCGGGAAGGCCCAGGTCGACCACCACGCAGTCGAAATGCCGGACGGCAAGCTGCTCGAGCGCCTCTTCGCCGGTGGCGACGCCGACCGCCGCCGCATGGATCGGGTCGGCCATGGCCACGATGTGCTCCCTCTGCACCGCGTCGTCCTCCACCACCAGGACGGTCTTCGTTCTTCCGGATCCATCCGGGGCCGCCGACGGTGATGGCGCGTACTGCCTCCGAACGCGATGCCGCTCGACGGCGATCGGCTGTGTCTCCCCGAGCAGCGCGTGCGCAGTTCCGCCCCTAGCCACCAGCGCCGGCACCTGGCGCTCGGCCACCGACGTGGGAGAGGGGATCGGCTCCGTGCTTCCGTTGACCGGCTCGTCGGACGCGCGCCGACGCGGTGGCGGCACATGGCCGGCCGGGAGGTAGATGGTGAATGAGCTGCCACGGCCTGGCTCGCTCTCGAGCGTGATCTCGCCGCCGAGCAGGTTGACGAGGTCCCGGCAGATGGACAGGCCAAGTCCGGTGCCGCCGTACTTGCGGCTGGTGGTCCCGTCGCCCTGGGCGAAAGCCTCGAAGATCGAGCGCTGCATGTCGAGCGGGATGCCGATGCCGGTGTCGGTCACGGTCATCGCGATCACGCCTTCGGCCGTGTTCAGGTCGGGATTGGTCCAACCGCTTGTCGCCGGCGCGCTCCTGAACATCACCTCGCCCTTTTCGGTGAACTTGAAAGCGTTGCTGAGCAGGTTGTTGAGGATCTGCTGCAGGCGCTGCGGGTCCGTGGGCAGGGTGTTCGGCAGCTGCGGGTCCAGGTCGATGGTGAACGCCAGCTTGGTGACCTCGGCTACATGCCTGAACGTCCGCTCGAGAAGGGGCTCGAGCTCGGACAGCGGCCAGTCGCTGATCTCGAGAGTGACCGTTCCAGACTCGATCTTCGAAAGGTCGAGGATGTCGTTGATCAGCTTGAGCAGGTCGCTTCCGGACGACCGGATGATGGTCGCGTACTCGACCTGCTTGGGCAGCAGGTTGCCGTCTGGGTTCTCCGCCAGCTCCTGCGCCAGGATGAGGAGGCTGTTCAGAGGCGTGCGCAGCTCGTGCGACATGTTGGCGAGGAACTCGGACTTGTAGCGCGACGTCAGCGCCAGCTGCTCCGCCTTCTCTTCCAGGAGGTCTTTTGCGTCCTCGACCTCGCGCCGCTTCTGCTCGATCTCGGCGTTCTGCTGGGCCAGCTGGTTCGCCTTCTCCTCCAGCTCGGCGTTGGTCCGCTGCAGCTGATCCTGCTGGCTCTGCAGCTCGTTGGCCAGCGACTGCGACTGCCGCAGCAGCCCTTCCGTCCGGCTGGTGGCCTCGATGTTGTTCAGCACGACCCCGATGCTGTCGGTGAGCTGGTCGAGGAAGTCCTGGTGGATCTGGCTGAACTGCTGGAACGACGCGAGCTCGATCACCGCGCGCACGTCGCCTTCGAAGAGGACCGGCAGGATGAGGATGTTCAGCGGCGTGCCCTCGCCCAGACCGGACGTGATACGCACGTAGTCGGGCGGGACGTTGGTGAGCAGGATGCGGCGCTTCTCCACGGCGCACTGCCCGACGAGCCCCTCGCCGAGCCGGAACTCCTTCGACAGGCCCTTGCGCGGCTTGTACGCGTAGCCGGCCTGGAACATCAGGTACGGCTCGGCCCCGGTTGGGTTGACCATGCCGTACAGGGCGCCGTGCTCGGCGTTCACGAGCGGCGCGAGCTCGGACAGGATCATCCGCGACACGGTCAGCAGGTCGCGCTGGCCCTGGAGCATGCGCGCGAAGCGGGCGAGGTTGGTCTTGAGCCAGTCCTGCTCCTTGGTCTTCTGCGTTGTCTCCCGGAGGTTGCGAATCATCTCGTTGATCTTGTCCTTGAGGACCGCGACCTCCCCGCTGGCCTCGACGCCGATCGACCTGGTCAGGTCGCCCTCGGTCACGGACGTGGCCACGTCCGCGATGGCGCGCACCTGCGTCGTCAGCGTCGCGGACAGGCGGTTCACGTTGTCGGTGAGGTCGCGCCACGTGCCGGCGGCGCCGGGCACGCTCGCCTGGCCGCCGAGCTTGCCCTCGGTGCCGACCTCGCGGGCCACGCGGGTCACCTGGTCGGCAAACGTGGCCAGGGTGTCGGTCATGCTGTTGATGGTGTCCGCCAGCTCGGCGATCTCACCCTTGGCCTCGAGCACGAGCTTGCCTTCGAGCTCGCCGTTGGCGACGGCGGTCACGACGCGGGCGATGCCTCGCACCTGGGCGGTGAGGTTGCTGGCCATGGTGTTCACGTTGTTGGTGAGGTCCTTCCAGACCCCGCCCACGCCCTCGACCTCGGCCTGGCCGCCGAGCTTGCCCTCGGTGCCGACCTCGCGAGCCACACGCGTGACCTCGTTGGCGAAGGCGTTGAGCTGGTCGACCATGACGTTGATGGTGTTCTTCAGCTCGAGGATCTCGCCCTGGACGTCGACGGTGATCTTCTTGGAGAGGTCGCCCTGCTGGACCGCGGTGGTGACCTCGGCGATGTTGCGGACCTGGCTGGTCAGGTTGCCGGCCATGGAGTTGACGTTGTCGGTCAGGTCTTTCCAGATGCCACCGACTCCCTGGACCTCGGCCTGGCCGCCCAGCTTGCCCTCGGTGCCCACCTCGCGAGCCACGCGGGTCACCTCGTTGGCGAAGGCGTTGAGCTGGTCGACCATCGTGTTGACGGTGTTCTTCAGCTCGAGGATCTCGCCCTGGACGTCGACCGTGATCTTCTTGGAGAGGTCGCCGTTGGCCACGGCGGTGGTGATCTCGGCGATGTTGCGGACCTGGCTGGTCAGGTTGCCGGCCATGAGGTTCACGTTGTCGGTGAGGTCTTTCCACACACCGGCGACGCCCTTGACCTGCGCTTGGCCGCCCAGCTTGCCCTCGGTGCCGACCTCGCGGGCGACGCGCGTCACCTCGGAGGTGAACAGGCGCAACTGGTCGACGAGCGTGTTCACGGTCCGAGCTGTTTCCAGGAACTGGCCCTGCAGCCGGCGCCCGTCGATCTCCATCGGCATGGTCTGCGACAGGTCGCCGCTGGCCACGGCCTGGATGACGCGACCCATCTCGGCGTTCGGGCGGGCGAGATCCTCGATCAGGTCGTTGACCGCATCGAGGGTGGTCGCCCACGCGCCGCCCGCGTCGCCCAGCGCCGCGCGTTTGATCTGGCCTTCCTTGCCGACCCGCTTGCTGAGTCGCTGAAGCTCGCGCTCGAGCCGCTGGTTCGATTCGATGATCTCGTTCAGTGCGGCCGCGACGCGGCCCGCGGCTCCGGTCCAGGTGGCGGGCATGCGCGCCGAGAAGTCGCCGCGCTTGACGGCGCTGAGGACGTTGAGGGTCACTCGCGGATCGACGGTGTCCTTGGTGGCGGCCTTGGCCGGCATCTATAAGCGACGCCTCCCGGATGATGGTTCGTCGTGAGCCATGTCTACGGTCTGCTCACAGGCTGTTCGGGACCCAGAAGGTGACGGCGGTGCCCGCGCCGGGCTCGCTCTCGAAACGGCACCATCCGCCGGCCAGCTGTGCTCGCTCGCGCATCGCGACCAGGCCCAGGTGTCCCGGCAGGTACAGGCTCTCCGCCACCACGTATCCCGTGCCGTCGTCGGCGACGACGACCTGGATGCCGCCGTCCACCGCCGAGGCCTTCACGGTCACCCGGGTGGCGTTGGCGTGTTTTTGGACGTTGGTCACTGCCTCGGCGACATTGCGGTAGACGACCGACTTGACCGCCTCGGGGATCCGCTTCGGGAGCCGGAGGTCGACGTCCGGCTCGATGCCCGTGTGCGCCTTGAGCGCAGTCAGCCGGTCGCGGATGGCGTCGGCCAGCCGCACATGGGTGTCGTGGGCGGCGGGGCTCACGTTGTACAGGAGACTTCGCAGTGACTCCTCGACCTGCTTGACGGTCGCCTTCAGCTGGTCGAGGGATGTCGCGTACTTGGTCCGCCGGGCCTCGATGCGGATGCGCTCGAGCTGGAGCTCGACTGCGGTCAGCTGTTGGAGCACGTCGTCGTGGAGCGCGCTGGCAAAGCGCCGGCGCGCCTCGTCTCCTCCAGAGGCGACGTTGCCGAGCAGATGCCGGCGAGCCGCGTCGGAGTCGACCAGGCGCTGGTGCGCGGTGTCGAGGTCCTCCTCGGCCTGGACGAGCAGCTCGGTCGCCCGAGCACGTTCTCGCTCGGAACGGACGAGCATCTCCCGGAGGCCGGCCGAGTCGAAATTCGCCGGCTCCTTGCCGTTACGAGCTGGGCCGGATACGGGGGCCGGCGGCACCTCAGCCTCGTGGCGGGCGGTCGAAGAACGTTTCGACCGGGCGCCCGTCTCGGCGTCCGGCTTGGTGACTGTGTCCAAGAGGCCTCCTGGCGGATTTAAGGCACGACTCAATCAAAGTCGTGGGGGGGTACCGCCGTCGCCGTACAACTGAGGTAGTCGCCAGGCGACCGATCCCGGCCGCCGGCGACTCACCGGTGTCCTTATGCCGCCATGAGGCGGCCGGTGACCAGCCTGAGCAGGGCCAGCAGGATGATGGCTCCGAGGAAGGCGATGATGATGCTGCCGATAAAGCCGACGCTGCCCTGGATGAAGAGTCCGGCGATCAGACCCCCGACGAGGGCTCCGATGAGGCCTACGACGAGGTCGCCTATGAGGCCGAAGCCGTGCCCCCGGCTGACCTTGCCGGCGGCCCAGCCCGCGATCAGTCCGACGACCAACCAAGCGATGATTCCGCCGGGCGATAGCGCCATGTTCTACTCCTTGCGCTGCTGATATGTGGTGGGCCCAGCTCCTTGCGGAGTGGGCCCATCTCAAAAACGCGCCGGGCGCAAGCCCTACCTTCCGATCGTTCAGCGGCAAAAACAACGGGCCCGCGCAGCGCGCGGGCCCGTCTGTGTCGAACGGTTTACTGGCGGCGCCTCAAGCGGAGGCCGATGCCGCCCAGGAGAACGAGGAGGGCGCCCAGGGGAGCTCCCAGGAGTGGGAGTCCCGTCACCGCCAGGCGAATCCCTGACGTCGACGCGGTCGCCGCGCTGACTCCTCCGGTCGGGCTGGATGACGAAGCGGTCGCTCCGCTTACGCCACCTGCGCCTTTCGTGGGAGCGCCACTGGTCGTGGTCGTCCCACCGGTCGTGGTCGTGCCGCCGGCGGCAGACTCGCCGCCGGTGTTCAGCAGCTTGACCTCGGCTTGCAGCGAGGCGATCTCCTGCTGCATCGCCGTGATTTCAGCTTGCGTGGCCTGGCCACTCTGGATGACCAGGGTGAGCTGGCTCTGGAGCGTGACGATCTCCTGCTGGAGGACGGTGATCTGAGCCGAACTGACCTGACCGCTGCTGATAAGGACGGAGATCTGCTGCTGAAGCTGCAGGATCTCCTGCTGCATCGTCGTGATTTCCGCCGAGATGGCGGTCGTACCGCCGGTGGTGTTCAGCACATTGATCTCGGCTTGCAGTGAGGCGATCTCCTGCTGCATCACCGTGATCTCAGCTTGCGTGGCCTGGCCACTCTGGATGACCAGGGTGAGCTGATTCTGGAGCGTGACGATCTCCTGCTGGAGGACGGTGATCTGAGCCGAGCCGACCTGACCGCTGCTGATAAGCACGGAGAGCTGGTGCTGAAGCTGCAGGATCTCCTGCTGCATCGTTGTGACCTCCGCTGACAGCTGCGCGCTCGGCGCACTGCCCGCAGTCGGAGCGCTGTTGCTGGTGCTCGGAGCCGACTGCTGCGTGGTCGGTGCGCTGCCGGTGGTCGGAGCGCTCGTGTTGGTGGTTGGAGCCGACTGCTGCGTGGACTGAGCGCTCGGCGCGCCCGTGCTGGTGCCGTTGCTGTTGGTGGTCTCGCTGACGCTGGTCGCGCTCGGGGCGCCGGTGCTGCCCGAGCTCTTGGTCGAGCCGGAGACACTGGTCGCGCTCGGGGCGCCGGTGCTGCCCGAGCTCTTGGTCGAGCCGGAGACACTGGTCGCGCTCGGGGCGCCGGTGCTGCCCGAGCTCTTGGTCGAGCCGGAGACACTGGTCGCGCTCGGGGCGCCGGTGCTGCCCGAGCTCTTGGTCGAGCCGGAGACACTGGTCGCGCTCGGGGCGCCGGCGCTACCCGAGCTCTTGGTCGAGCCGGACACGCCACCCGAGTTGCCGGCGCTGCCGTTCATGGCCGAGTTGCCGGCGCTGTTGACGCTGCCGGTGCTCCCGACCCTGGCGCTGCCCGTGCTGCTCATGCTGCCCGTGCTGTTGGTCGAACCGCCCGACGCGGCCGATCCGGTCGTGGGCGCGGATGAGCTGTCGACGTCGCTGCCGTGACCCCTGCTCGAGGTCGCGGTCTTGTCGTCGCCGTTGCCGGTCTTGCCGCCGGCAACATCGCCGCGCGAGTCCGAGTTGTTCTCGCCGACTTCCTTGTGGTGCCCGGTGGTCGGGCTCGCCCCGGCGGAAGCCCCGCCGCTGGCTTTGTCGCTGCTGTTCGCCTTCACAGTCACCTGTGTCGACGCGCCACCGTTGGCCTTGGCCGAGTCGCCACCGCTGGCGTGGGCCGAGTCGCTCGTTCCGGACGTCGTGCTCGTCCCGGACGTCGTGCTCGTCCCGGACGTCGTGCTCGTCCCGCCGCTGGTCTTGTCCTTGGCGTTGCCGTCGCCGCTCGTCTTCTGCTGGGACGACTCCTTGGCGCTGCCGCTGCCGCCGCCCTTGGCGGGCGCGGCGTCGTGGTGGGCGGCCGCGCCCCCGGTACTGCCCTTGTCCTTGCCGTCGCCATCGCCCTTGCCCTTGCCGCCGCCTCCCCCGATCTCCTGGTCGTGCTGATGGGCCGGTGCGTCGTGACGCTGAGCCGTCGCGGTTCCCTGCTTGCTGTTGTCGGTCTTACCGTGCGAGTCCGCCGCCAGCGCCGGCGACGATCTCGCCAGCATCAGCAGCGCCCCCGCTGTGAAGACCGCCACGCAGACCACCAATCTGCGGAGCAGGCGTGGTCCACCCGATAGGTACGCGACGAATGATGGATCCAAGACGATCACCTCCGGAGGGGTATGAGGATTCGGGTCTCCTCGCCGCCGCTCCGGACCACGCGCCGCATCTGGCGCATGTCGCAGAACGCCCGCTCCGGCGTTCCTAGTTAGGCAAACCCTATTGAAGGCAACGCCGTCCGTCTCATTACTAACCATGCAGGAGGCCACCAGCACGGATGTGGTGGCCGAGTTCGCGCGCGACCTGGTCGCCGGAGCCGGGTGGGAGGTGGCTCGGATCAAGCGGCGGGCATCCCGCCTCGAGCCGCCCTATGCCTACTGGGTGATCTTCGAGGTCACCATTAATAAGGAAGAGGAGGAGCGCAAGCTCCGGCTGGTCGCCAGGGGCGCGTTCGACCGAGACGCCTGGGAGCACCTTCGCGGCCGGCTGCTGGAGGCGGGCGGCGGCAGGCCGTGCGATCCGATCGACGGCATCGGCTATCCGCGTATCTTCGACGACCTCCAGCTTGCCTACTGGTTCTATCCGTTCGACCTCGCCCTATCCGGCCTGCCGTGGGCAGCCGACGCGCGGGCGATGTGGGAGGTCCTCAACAACCTCGACGGCCAGGTCTCGAGCCGCAAGATCGAAAGGCTGCACGTGGAGCGGGTGCGCTATACGCCGGAGATCAGCGCCATCCTGCGCTACCACCTGGACGAGTCGGGCGACGTTCAGTCCGCGCTGTACGGCAAGGTGCAGCCGGGCGACCGCGGCCTGCGCACGTACCGGATCGAGGAGGCGCTCTGGGAGCAGGCCTTGCGGTCCGATGGTCTCCTGAGGATTGCCCGCCCGGTGGCCTTCGTCCGCGAGTACAGCCTGCTGCTCGAAGCAGCAGCGCCCGGCGAGCCAGTGAAGGGGGACCGGGAAAGCGTGGAGTTCTTTGGTGTTGGGCGCGCGGCCGCGGAGGCGCTGGCCGTGATCCACGAGTCAGGCCTCGAGCCGGACGAGCGGATCCATATCGAGGCCGAGCTCGACCGCCTGGATTCAGTGTCGGAGCAGTTCGCGCTCGTCGACCCGAAGGCCCACTTCCTGCTCACCGAGCTCGTGCTGCATCTGCGCGACCGGCTCGAGAAAACGTATGAGGAAGAGCTGCTGCCCACGCACGCCGACCTCAAGTACGACCAGTTCATTCACCAGGATGGGCGGTACACGCTGATCGACTTCGACTACTTCGCCACGGCCGAGACCAGCTACGACATCGCCAAGTTCTGTGCCTATGTCATCCCGTCGGCACCGCGCGGCTGGGAGGACACCGTGGCCGCGGAGGCGACACGCGAAGCCTTCCTGCGGCGCTACCGCGAGCTGCGGCCGGACGCCACCCTCGATCGTTTTCAGATCTACGAGGCGCTCATCCTCGCGCTGCGGGCGATGACGATGATGTGGGCGCAGCACCACGGCTGGGAAGAGGCCGCCGAGGTCTTCCTGGTCATGGCGCAGGAGAGGCTGAACACCCGCCCGCCTGCGTAGAGAGGTTAATCGCGGTCAAGCGATGCGTACGACGGCGACCTCGTGCAAATCGCGGGCCGGCAAACTCACCGCCCGCGCGCCCGCCTTAGTGCCGTTTTACAAGCTTTAACCCAGACTGAGGGGGGCTGTCGGCGGACCGGTCGCAGACTGCCCGCGTTATGCGACCCCTCTCCTGGCTTGCGGCATTTTCCGTGGTCGTCGCCATCGGCGCGGCCTCAGTTCTCGCGGTTCATGACCACCCGGCGCGGACAACGTCTCTCACCGGCGCCAAGTCCAGCGGGCTCACGGTCAGCACCGGCGTTCTCGTCGCCGACGACCCGTCGCCTGCGAACCGTGTTCACGCCCCGCTCGGGTACACGCCTCCGCCGGGCCCGCCTCCTGCGCCGGCCGCTCAGGCTCCCGGGACTGGCGCGCCCGCCGGGGGCGCACCCCGCCGCGCTCCCGCTCCCCCGTCCATCGTCATCGGCTCTTACATGCAAACGCTCATCAACCGCGACCGGGCGGCGGCCGGGCTGCGTCCGCTGTCGTGGAGCTCCTGCCTGGCCTCCGTCGCCACGGCCAACGCGGTCCGGCTGTCCCGCCAGGGCTGGGTCCAGCCCTATCACACCAACGGCCCCAGCCTCGACCTCGGCTGCCACCTTGGCAACCAGGCGGGCGAGAACGTCGGCTACTGGACCGGTGGCATCAACGACGGGCAGCTGAACACGATGTTCATGAACAGCGCCGAGCACAGGGCGAACATCCTCGGTCCGTACCACTACGTCGCCACCGCCTGGGCGGTCGCCCCGAACGGCTACGCCTACATCGCGGAGGAGTTCAGCTAGACCTGACCGGCTTGTAGCGGGTAGCCGGTCAGGTCCCCGCGTTCCTAATCCGAAGCGCCACGGTTGGCCCGGCGCCAGCGCGCCGTTCCAGATTCCTGGGCGCCTGAGGAGGAGACGGGGGTGGCGAGGGACCCAGCAGGTTCCATGCCGGGGCGTTTTGGGCCCATGCGCGGCCTGTTCGGATGGTTCTGGGCGCACAGGGTGCTCATCTCGGCGCTCGTCGCCGTCCTCTTCGGCCTGAGCACCGTCTACGTGCTGTGGGCGATCCAGGACCTGCCCGACCCGAACATCGACGTCCTCGCCGCCGGCGACATCGTCGTGCTCGACCGCAACGGCCAGGTCATCGAGGACTACAGCCCGGCCGGCCACTACCACGTCGACCTGAACCTCGAACAGATGGGCAAGTACGCGCCCAGCGCTGTGCTCGCGGCCGAGGACCGCAACTTCTACCACCACGGCGCCATCGACGTCGCCTCGACGCTGCGCGCCCTCCTGGTCGACGTGAGGAGCGGCGGCCTTAACCAGGGTGGCAGCACGATCACCCAACAGCTGGTGAAGATCCAGCTGCTCACACCCGAGAAGTCATTGCCGCGAAAGGTTCACGAGATGGTGCTTGCCATCGCACTCGAGGAGCGGTTCTCCAAGGACCAGATCCTCACCATGTACCTGAACCGCGTCTACTTCGGGCACGGCGCGTACGGCGTGGGCGCCGCGGCGCGCACCTACTTCAACAAGGACGCGAAGGACCTCACGATCGCCGAGTCGGCGTTCCTCGCCGGGCTGATCCAGGCCCCGACCGCCTACGATCCCGTCCTCCACTATCCGCTCGCCCATGACCGCGCGCTGTACGTCCTGCAGGGCATGGTTTCGACCCAGGCGATCACGCAGCAGCAAGCGGACGAGGCCGCGGCGGAAGACGTCCAGAAGGAGCTTCACATCCAGGCGAGCGCCCGCCAGAGCGCGGCGCCGCACTTCGTCGACTACATCCTCACGCAGCTCGAGTCGATGTTCGGCTCGGCGGCGGTGCAGCAGGGTGGGCTGGTCGTGCACACGACTCTGGATCTGAAGCTGCAGGCGCTGGCCGAACAGTCGGTCGAGAAGGGCGTGCAGGCGTTGAGCTATGCCAACGTCAACAACGGCGCGCTTCTCGCCGCGGATCCAAAGACGGGCGAGATCCTGGCCTGGGTCGGATCCGCGGACTACGGCAACGACTCGATCGGGGGCCAGTACGACGTTGTCACCGCCGAGCGCCAGCCAGGCTCGACCTTCAAGCCTTACGTGTATGAGGCCGCGCTGCGAGACCACAAGATCACCCTGGCCACCGTCCTCAAGGACCAGCTGCAGAACTTCGGCGGCTACATGCCTCACGACTATGACGGCCGCACCCTGGGGCCACTCACCGCTCGGCAGGCGCTGGTCCTCTCGCGCAACATCCCCGCGATCGAGGTCGGCCAGATGGAGGGAATGAGCAACGTCATCGACCTGGCGCACGCAATGGGCATCAACAGCAAGCTCGACCCGGGACTGTCCACCGCGATCGGCGGCAGCGACGTGACGATGCTCGAGCACGTGCAGGGTTATCAGGTCTTCGCCAACCAGGGTGTTCGCGTCAACCTGAGCGCGATCACGCGCGTCGACGACGACCACGGCAGCATCGCCTACCAGCGGCCCGACCCGGACACGTCGAAGCTGGTGACGCCGGCGGAGTCATACCTGATCACTGACGTCCTCAAGCACTACCAGTACCAGTGGGGCTTCGACTGGAACCGCCAGATGGCCAGCAAGACCGGCACGAGCGACAACGGGCATGGACAGATCCCGGACTCGTGGATCATGGCCTACAACCCGAACATCGTTATTGGCAGCTGGGTGGGGAATACCGCCCCGAACGGTGGCGGCGGCTACCTCACGGCGTTTGGTGGAGACGTCGGCCACACGCTGATGGCGTACTTCGTCAACGGCCTGCCCAACAACATGCGCTCGTGGTACACCCAGCCGTCGGGCCTCGTCCACGGCTGCAGCGGACACGAGCTCCTGCTGCCGGGGACCGAGAACCTGTGCCCGAGCCCGACACCGAGCCCGTCGCCCTCGCCAAGCCCGAGCGCGTCACCGTCGGTGCTGCCCTCGGGCCTGCCGAGCCCCTCCATCCTGCCGAGCCCGCCGCCGGCGTCGTCACCGTCACCCAAACCAACATAGGAGTGACACGTGGCTGATAGTCCGTTCCTTCAGAGCGTCGAGCGCCGCCGGCCCGGGTCGTCGATGCGCAACTACGTCTCGCGGACCCTGCCGCCGAGCTCGGCGATCGTGGTTAGCAACCGGGCGCCGCACGAGCCCCGTGCCGACGGCGGATTCGCCCGGGGTGCGGGTGGGGTCGTGACCGCGCTGCTGACGCTGGCGGAGGTCACCGCCGCCGACTGGGTGGCGTGTGCGCGCACCGACGCCGAACGGCAGCTGATCGAGGAGCAGGGCCAGACCATCGTTGCGCCGCTGGGGCGGGCGACCACCAAGCTCCACTACGTCACGCCGACGGCCGAGCAGTACCACATGTACTACTCCGTCATCGCCAACCCTGTGCTCTGGTTCATCCAGCACTACCTGTGGAACCTGGCCCAGGAGCCGGTCGTCGACAGACAGATCCACACCGCGTGGACGGACGGCTACGTGGAGGTCAACCGCCAGGTCGCGCGCCGGGTGGTCGAGGTCGGCCACCAGCTGCCCGAGCGGCCGCTGGTCATGGTTCACGACTACCAGCTCTACCTGGTCCCGAAGATGGTCAGGCGTGAGCTGCCGGGCGCTGTGATCACGCACTTCGTTCACATCCCATGGCCCACCCCGCAGTACTGGAAGGTGCTGCCGCGCACGATGCGCGACGCCATCCTCGAGGGGCTGCTCGGGTGCGACATCGTCGGCTTCCAGTCGAGCCTCGACGTGCGCAACTTCCTCATGACCTGCGACGAGAACGCCGGCATGACTGTCGACGACAAGGAGCGAGCCGTACTGATCGATGGTCGTGTCGTCTACGCGCGCCACTATCCGATCTCCATCGAGGTCGCGGCGACGACACGTCTCGCCTTCTCGCACAGCGTGCTGGTCGAGGAGCGAAAGCTTCGCGACTGGCGGCCCGAGCATCTGATCGTGCGCATCGACCGCACAGACCCGTCGAAGAACATCGTGCGCGGCTTTCTCGCTTACGAGAAGCTGCTCGTCTACCACCCCGAGCTCAAGGGTCGCGTACAGTTCTGGGCCTTCCTGCAGCCGTCGCGCCAGGACGTCGCCGCGTACCGCGAGTACCTGCGCCTGGTGAGGACCACGGCCCATCGCATCAACCGTCGGCACGGCGGCAACGGCTGGACGCCGATCCGCCTCGAGTTCGGCGAGAGCGTCCGCAAGGCGATGGCGGCGCTGCGCAACTTCGACGTCCTGTTGGTGAACCCGGTCTACGACGGGTTGAACCTCGTGTCGAAGGAAGGGGCGCTGGTCAACCGCAACAACGGTGTGATCGTGCTCTCGGAGAACGCCGGCGCGCACGAGGAGCTGCATCCGCACGTGCTCTCGGTCAACCCGTTCGACATCGAGGCGAGCGCAGACGCGATCTACCGAGGCCTGGTCATGAGCGCGGAGGAGCGCCGCCGGCGGAACGAGGGCGCGCGCGACGTGGTGCGCACCAACGACATCTCGCGCTGGATCAGCCGCCAGGTCCAGGACATCCGCGACCTGGTCGCGGCGCCCGGACTTCGCCACCGCATGACGTCGTAGCCTCATCAGTAGTGACTATTCAGCGGCCGATCCAGGCCGCCGGCATGTACGAGCTGTGGCGCGCCTCCGCGCTCTCGTCGATGCGGCCGCGCGAGATCATGCTGGTGACCGATTTCGACGGGACGCTGGCCGAGATTGCGAGCGACCCCACGGAAGCCCACATCGTGCCCGCCTCGCTGGCCGCCCTGAGGCGGCTCGCGATGCTCTTCCGCAACGTGGTCGTGCTGAGCAGCCGGCCGGCCGCTGACCTGGAGCGCCTGGTGCCCCTGCGGGGGATCGACCTGATCGGAGATTCAGGCCTGGTGGACATCACCTCGGACGAGCGGGCGAGGCTCGACGTGTTCAACGTCAAGGCCGCGCAGCTGCTGAGCGGATTCGCGGGCGTGTGGCTCGAGAACAAGCCGGCCGGCACGGCCGTGCATCACCGCCATGCCCAGGTCGACCCCGCCGAGATCCTGAGGCTGATCATGCCCTTGCTGCAGAGCACCCACCTGCGGGGGCAGCCGGGTCGGCGCGTGATCGAGGTCATCCCTCGCGACCACCCGAAGGGGGACGCCCTGGCGGCTCTCATCGAGCGCCGCCAGCCCGAGGGGATCATCTGCCTCGGCGACGATGAGAACGACCGCCCGATGTTCGACTATGTCGGACGGCTTGGGCGGCCGCACCTCACCGTCGGCGTCGCCTCCGATGAGGCCAGGGCCGACCTCTTCGCGGGCTGCGACCTGGTGGTGTCGGGCCCCGAAGAGGTCAGCCGGTTCCTGACCATGCTCGCCGAGTGGGCGACCACGACAGGGTAGTCAGCTTCAGCCGGATCGCGGCCTGAAGCCGCGGGTGTTCTGGGCCACCGTCACGTCGCGCCGGAACATGATCCCGAAGAATCGCGAAAGGACGTAGCCCAGCAGCGAGTAGACGAGCAGGCCGATCAATGCCGACATCTCGAATATCGACCGGCCGCTCACGATCGTCGGCAGCAGGCCGTGGAACGGCGCCAGCAGCCAGTCCGAGACGCCATAGACGAAGCCTGTGAACGGAACCGCGGTGTTCGCGGCCAGGAGCTTCAGCACCATGCGGATGATGATCAGCCCGTCGATCACCGCGAAAACCAGATAAACGAGATCGAACGCGCGGCGCGCCGGCGACCAGCGGCTGACCATCTCCATCTCCGGGGCCGGCGTGACCGGTTCGACCGGCGCGCCCCGCTCTACCGGCTGCGGTGCCGGCTCTTCACGAACAGTGTGACTTTCCTCGCGCTCCATGATGGGGCACCTCCCTGAATGCGGAGCACGCGAAAGCGTCCCCGCTCTCAGAGAGAACGTTTGAGCGTATGGGCCCTACCCGCCGGAGATATGGACTATGGATACCAGAGCGGAAGCTGATTCGTCGCCTCGTCGTGGTCGACGTCCGGAGTCGATCCGGCGCTGAGCTCGTACTGCCAGGCGACGTATTTGCCGGGACACCCGGCGTAGTAGGGCGAGAACGCGGGGGAGTTGGCTTTGGAGAAGCCGCCCTGGAGCGAGGGCTCGAACGACCAGAGGTACGAGCCGTTCGCGATGTCAGGCCGCTGCTGAACGGTCGCGCACCAGGCGCCGGCGAAGGCGCTGCCGGGCGCGGTATCGCCATAGAACACGGGCGTGTAGCCGGCCTGGTGGAGGACGTCGGACCAGCCCGAGATGAATCCGTAGTCGACGTTGCCCGCGCCCGGGCAGTCGTCGCCGACGGGCTCGATGTCGATCGCGATCGGGGCGCCCAGCGGGATGACGTCGTTCTGGGCGTACTGGACGGCCGCCAGGCCGTAGGCAGCACCGTTGGCGTTGCCACTGACTGCGGAGCAGTCGTAGTCGTTGTAGATCGGAAGGATGCCCATGTGGTGACCGTGGGCGGCGGCGATCTCGGCCGAGCTCAGGCCGGGGCAGTTTCCGGTGGTCGGCAGGTAACGACCCCAGAAGTCGGGGGCACCGAGCGTGGAAATGACCTGCGGGAGGAGCCCGCCGGCGCCGGCCGGATCCTGGGTGTAAGCCGCGCACGAGTCGACGCCCCACATGATTCGAATCGGGGCGACCGACGCCGACGTGGCCTGGACGTCGGACTTCGACGTGTTGACGCGAATCTTCTGCAGCACCCCCGCCAGGGGAGTCGACGCTGCGTCCCCGGCCTCGACCCGCCTCGCGATGGTCGCGTAGAAGGAGGGGGTCTTGCCGCTGGTCAAGGTGAGGCTCGCGGTGCAGGAGCTCGCGTTGCATGGGCTGCCCACGAGCTCGCCCTCCGCGGTGAAGATGTAGATCCCCCACGGCGTGTTGGCGAGGTCCGCGCTTGCGTCCGCCTTGAGTGAGACGACACCGCCTTGCGCCGGGTAGGTGGTGCTGGCGATGAGCGTGACCGTCACCCACGTGGCCGAGACGCTGGCCGATTGAGCGAGCACCGGCGGCAAGCCGGGGGTGGGGGCGACCAGGCCGAGGTCCGCCAGCACTGTGTGGGTCCCGCCGGCGGGTTCGATCACGGCCGTGCTGCAGGTCGTGCCCCGCGTGCAGTAGGTGAGGCGCTGGCCGGTGGTCGCGTCCCAGAGCTCGATCGCGTATCGGCTCCCGCTAACGTCCTGGCTGGCGCTCGCCGTGAAGGTCACGGCATGGCCTGTCCCGACCACGGCTGGATCGGATTCCGTGAGATGGACGCCGAGCCAGCGGGCGCTCACCGTGTTGGAGGTCAAGCGAATCCCGGCCACCGGCACCGCCGCCGTCGGCTTGGCGACGAATCCCGCAAACGTGTGCACTCCGGCGTTGGCGGTGAAGGCGACGGTGCACCGGCTGCCCTGGCCGCAGGCCCCGACGAGTGCTCCGGTCGCCTGGTCGAAGATCTCGATCACCCACGGGGTGCCGTCCACGGCGAGGGTCGAGTCGGCCGTGAGCACAGCGCCGGCGCCCGCCGCCACGGTGGTCTTGTCGGCGGACAGCTGCAGCTGCGGCCTGGGCGTCTCACCAAGCTTGGATGTCGCCGACGGTCTTGGGGATGGGGATCCGCTGGGGGTCGCCGGCGGCGGGTCCGGAGTCGCGGCCGCCGGAGAAGAGGTCGCGCTGCACGCTCCGAGCGCGTTGGGGATCGGCTTGGAAGGGTCGGTCGGACAGGGAGCGAGCCCAGCGGGGACGGAGGCGGCGCCGAAGTCCAGCGGTTCTCCCTGCCCGGTCTCGCAGCTCGCTCCGAAGCCCGAGTCCGGGCACTGCTTCGAGCCTGTGGGCACCACCACCCGGACCAGCGCGGCCTGTGCGTGCAGCGAGCCGCCGACCACACAGGTGCTGGTCCCGGCCGCCGCACCACCGCAGCCGATGCTCCGTATGAGCGCAGCGGCCATCCGAGCCTTCGGTTGGCCGGCGGTGGAGAGACCCGGCGTCCAGCCGGTGGCGGCGCCAAGAGCCACCATCTGGGCGGTGACCGAGATAAGCGCAAGCAGCGCGGCGCCTACGGAACGAGGCCCGCGGTCACCCGAAAGAGCACGAGTCGTCGACTGCACCAGAAACTTTCCTCCGGGCGCCCGCCCCCGCGACGGGCAAGATTGAACCGGGGGAAAGTTACAGTCGTGGTGGCTGCCGCCCAGCCGCCGCCGGGTTAATTACCTTGAACCTTTGTCAAATGCGCCGATTTCGCGGCGCAACGCAGGCTTAACCCGTCGCGGTGACGCGATCGCGGCGGTTGGCGAACCACCGCTGCAGGAACTCTTCCGTAAAAGTGGCCGACTGGCCCTTTTGGATCGGGTGCAGCAGCTCGGTCGCAAAGTCGCGGCTCATCTCCGGGATGAGGGAGTCCGAGACCGACTCTTTCGGCACCAGCGAGCCCTGGCTGCGGCGGAGGTCGCGCGTCCGCATGTCCAGCAGCACGGATTCGATGACGTCGGCGGCCGCACCGACCTCATCGTCCTTCAAACGCCTGCGGGCACTCCGGTCCGGCCGCAGCTCGGGGGCGTCGCTCAGGGCCAGCGGGCGCGGCTGCTCGCCGGCCTCCCTGACGGTGGCCATCCAGCCGCCAAGCAGGAGCCGGTGGACCGTGTAGCTGACCTCGCGGGCATAGCCGGCGGAGACGCCGGCCGCGCCGTGTCCGGCGAGGAACTCTCGCGCCCAGTCCTCGAACGCCTCGATGGCGCCGGCGTCGGTGACCCGAGGCGGTTGGGAGAGTTCCGGCAGCCGGTGCAGCTCGTTCCGCAATGCATGTAGCAGCCTGGCCGCGGAGGCGACCCGTCCGGCCGGCGGCCGATCCGACACCCTGGTGTATCGGAGAATGCCTTCGATCACTCGAAAGACGGCCCACCAATCGGGGAACGCCGTCGGCAGCACCTCCAGCACCTGCCCAAGCGCAGTCGGCCGGCTCAGCCTGTACACGAGCAGGCTGCCCGCGCGCTCCACGGTCACGATGCCGGCCATCGACAGCATCTCCAGAGCCTGGACGAGAGCGCCCCTGCCGTAGCCCGCCGACGCGGCGAGGGAGGAGGCGGTGCGGGGTCGGCTGGGATCCGCGAGCAGCAGCCTCAGGATCTCGGCTCGTACCGACAGGCCGAAGACCGCGCGCAAACGAAGCTGGATCAACGAAGGCCGCCGCAGGTCGGGAGGCACCCTGGCGCGGGGCCGCCGGCGGGTGGCTTCTGGCGACTCCGGCACAGAGGTCAGGCGGCTGGCCGACTCGAGCGTGGCGACGTACCCCTCGACCGCCCGTCGCGTGGACTTGTCGGCCAGGCGCCAGAAGTGGTGGAGGCGGTGGCCGGAGAGGAAACGGCTGTTGGCCACGCACCACTCGATGCTCTTGGACCGCAGCAGTCCGTCGGCCGAGCCGAAGGAGGCCGTGAAGAGGATCAGGGGCTCGAGATCGAGCGCCTGCCACTCGTGACGCTGCGGTGCGTCTCCCACTCCGAACTCTGCCCAGAGGCTCCGAGACAGCTCCAGGGCCGAGCTCGCGATCTCATCGCCGAGTACTGTCAATTTTCGCGCTCCCCGTTGCGGACTTGCGCGGCCCCACCGATCCGCTGGCGAGCGCTTCTACTCTAGATCAACGCGGGTCGGCGGCCGTCTACCGCAGCCGAGGGCGTTTCAGGGGCTCATGCTGCCCGCGCCGAGCACGTTTCCGTACATGACCCCGAGGGCGAAAAGGCCGAGCAAGGACATAAGGACGAGGACCGATGCCCTGGTGCATGCGTCGATCAGGCCCGACTCCTCCGCGGGCTGAGCCTCGGCCGGCCTCCAGCACCGCTGGACGACGCCTGCCCGCCAGGCGAGCCCGAGGGTCACGACCAGGATGATCATGAGGATCGGCATTTTGGAGGTGGCTTGGACGCTGAGCGGGGCAGCGTCCTCGCCACATCTGTAAACCCACGACGGCTCCCGCGTACTCGGTGCGCGCCCGGTTGGTTTCGGCCAATACTCGGCGCGGCGGGTGCGTTGTCCTGTTGATGGGAGCGAGGTGATGGGCGACGCCATGGTTTCCGAGTTCCTGATCGCCCTCTTCGCGGGCATGGTGGCGTTCGCCACGTTCCGGCGCAATATGCCGCGAGCGGTCGAGCTCGCGCTCTGGGCAGGCTTGATCTGGGTCTGCGTGCTCGGGGTCACCAACGCGCACAACCAGCAGGCGCGGGCGCTGACCGCGGCGGCGGTGTGGGGTGCCTCCCAGATGGTGGGGACGATCGTCGCCCTCGCCGAGCAGGGCGCGCTTCAGTGGCTCTTCGACCAGCGCTTCGTGATCGCCGACTGGGTCGTCCTCATATTTGGTGTCGACCTGCTGGTGCTCACCCTGCTGTACACCAGGCGCGACGCCAGGGGCTGGCAGCCGCGCGTCCGGCTCCGCGACTGGATGGAGCTTCCGCGCCTCGGCCAGCCTGAGCCGGCCAGGGTAACGGTGTCGGCGGTCGACGAGATCAACCGGCGCTTCAGCGTCTGGGCTCCGGTCGCCACGGCCGGCGCCCTGACCTGGTTGACGCTGCTCCTGATCTGGACCGGCGACGTGATCGTGCCCTCGACGCGCCGCCGAATGAGGGGTGCCGCGCTCCGCGCCGAGATGGCTCGGCGGCGCCTCGCGTCGGCCGGCTGGCGCGCGCTCATGGAGAAGGCCGGCGCGGAGCCACGACGGCTCACCGAACAGGTCGTCGACATGGACGTCCTGGCCAGGCGCGCAGCGTCCATGGGGGGCCGGGCCGCGGACTGGTTGATCGAGGTGGGGACCGCGTCGCAGATGAGCTGGTTCAGCGGGTTCGGCGCCATGTCGCCAGAAATGGACGGGGGGATGGACCTGGATGTCGCAGAGCGGGATCGGCGAGACAGACTGGCCTCGTAGGCCCGGCGGCCTACGGCGGCGGGCGAGCGCCCCCCGCGAGGTCAAGCGGCGACGAGCATTTCGCCCTGGAGGTTGGCTGGTTCGCGTCTTCTTGCTGTTCGTGATCGCGGTGCCGAGCCTGATCGTCTCGTCGCCGTCGTACGCGGCGTATGCCTCCCAGCTGCCTGACGTTTCGGAGGTGACCAAGCCGGTCGCCACCGACACGATCATCTACGCGGGCGACGGCAAGACGGTGCTCGCCGACCTCCATGCGCCGGGATATCAGCATTACGAAGAGCCCCTGTCGGCGATGGGAACCTACCTTCCCGATGCCGTCATCGCCATCGAAGACCACAACTTCTACGAGGAGCCCGGGGTCGACCCGATGGGCATCGCACGCGCCGCGGTCGTCGACTGGAAGGCCCACGACAACGTGCAGGGCGCGTCGACGATCACGCAGCAGCTGGTCAAGATCAGGCTGGTCGGCGCCGAGGCGACCATCGACCGAAAGCTGCGCGAGGCATTGCTTTCGTTCGAGATCGAGCAGCGGTACTCGAAGCCGCAGATCCTCGAGATGTACCTGAACAGCGTGCCCTTCGGGAACAGCGCAGTGGGTTCCGCTGCCGCCTCCGAAATCTACTTCCACAAGCAGACCAACGACCTCGATCTAGCGCAGGCGTCGATGCTCGCTGGTCTCGTGCGCGGGCCGACGTACTATGACCCGCTGCTCGACTGGCAGACCGCAAAGGCGCGGCAGCACGACGTCCTCGACGCGATGGTGCGCGAGAACATGGTCACGCAGGCCCAGGCCGATCAGGCCTACGCCGAGGACGTCAGCCCGCCAAAGCACATGTTCCTGCCCACGAACCAGGTCATCGCCCCGGGGTTCGTGAGCTACGTGGCCGGCCACCTCGTCAAGAAGTACGGCGCGGCGATGGCCTACGGGGGCGGGCTCAAGGTCTACACGACGCTCAACCTGACGCTGCAGCAGATTGGCCAGGCGGCGATCACCGCGTCGCAGCGGAGCATGGCGTGGCGGCGCGTGCAGCAGGGAGCGCTGGTCGCCATCGATCCAACCTCAGGGGCGATCATCGCCATGGTCTCGTCGGCCAACCCGACGGTCAACGGCGGCCAGTACAACCTCGCCGTTTGGCCTCCGCGCAACCCCGGTTCGTCCATGAAGATCTACACGTACACGACGGCGATCGCGAGCGGCCGGTTCACGATGACAACGCCGATTCGCGATTCGCCCATCAGCTATCTCGACGGCACTACATGGTGGAGGCCGCAGAACTATGACGGGCGCTTTCACGGCACCCTCCAGCTGCAGCAGTGCATGGGCAACTCGCTAAACGTCCCGGCCGTCAAGGTTGAGCTGGGCGTAGGCGTCCAGAACGTGGTCGCGACCGCGCGGAGCATGGGCGCTCCGCCGTGGACGCTCCACCGCGACGGCTCGGAGACCAACGACGATCCGCTGAACTCATACGGACCGTCGCTGACTCTCGGCGGATACGGCGAGACGCCGCTGCAGATGGCGACCGGTGCTTCAGTGCTGGCCGCTCGCGGAGTGCTCCACCAGCCGTTTGCGATCGCTCGCATCGACCAGGCGCGAAAGACCATCTACGAGCATCAGGACCAGGCGATCCAGGTGCTCGACCCGCGCGTCGCCTTCATCATGGCCGCGATCATGTCCAACGACAACAACCACGCCGTGATCTTCGGACGCGGCACCATCCTCAACATCCGCGGCTACACCGTCGCCGTCAAGACCGGCACGTCGGACAGCTTTGCGGACGCCTGGACGGTCGGCTACACGCCGCACATCGCCGTCGCGGTGTGGATGGGCAACCCTGACTGGCGCGTCAAGATGACGCAGGGCTCGGACAGCTTCTACGTCGCCGTCCCCCCCTGGCACGCGTTCCTGGCCCAGGCGCTGCCGACGTTCGGGGGCAACGTCTGGTATCAGCCCCCAGCCGGTCTGATCAACTACCGGGGCAACTGGTACCTCCCCGGCACGGTCGGCCGCTAGATTGGCCCAGGTTCGGTACGACAAGCAGGGCCGGCGAATGCCCGACACCGGGCGGGGCTGCGGATGCGGGCTCTGCGCCGACTCGAACGCTCCGCGCTACGAGCGTCGCACTGACCCCACGCGCGAGGGCGCCGAGTGGAGCTCGCTGCAGCGTCGCCTGGTGAGGTTCGTGCACGGCCTGGGGTTCCCCCGCCGCTCCGAGCTCGCCTAGCCAACCCAGCGCTGGGTGACGTCGAGTGCCGGCACCCGAAACCTCTCTATCGATGTGAGGCGTTCGAGCGCCAGCACTCGGAGCCCTTAACAGCCGGAGTTGTATCGAACCGCGGTGTGCGTCATCGTCCGAATTGATGAGCCGCAATCAACTGACGCCGGAGGCTCTTGCCCGTGGCCCCTTCACGCTGATCGAAGCCCGGAACTCAGGACTCGATCACTGGCACCTAAGGAGTCGCAACTGGCGGCGGCTGGGCCCCGGCACTTACGCGTGGTCCGGCTGTCCCGACGGTCCGATGCTGAAGCTCCAGGCGGCGAGCTGCAGGCTACCTGCCGCGGGAGCGTTTTCGGGCCTGGCAGCAGCCTGGCTTCATGGCCTGGACGTCGAACCGTGCAATCCGATCGAGGTCACGATCCCCAAGGGCGAGGGCGTCTCCGGACGGTCGGGCATGAAGGTTTCGCGCGCCCAGCTGAATGCCGGCGACGTAGTCTGCGTGGACGGGATGCGAACGACCGCGATCTTGCGCACGCTGGAAGACCTGAGTCGACGTATGTCCTTGGTCGAGGCGACAGTGATTGTGGATATGGCCTTGCATGCGGGCGCCATGGAACTCTCCGGCTTCAAGTCGTGGGCCCGAACGAGGCGCGGCGGCCGCGGCCTGATCAACTTGCGGCGGGTCGCGGACCACGCGGAGCCCAAATCGGAATCACCGATGGAGACGCGCCTCCGGATGCTGCTGGTGCTCGGCGGACTACCTCGTCCAGCCGCCCAGGTGCCAATTCATGATCGCAAGGGACGATTCATCGGCCGGCCGGATCTGTATTACGCAGAGCGGCGGCTCGGGCTCGAATACGACGGCGGCACCCACCGAGAAAGCCTGGTGGAGGACAACCGCCGGCAGAATCGCCTGCTGGAGGAGGGCATTCGTCTCTTGCGTTTCACCTCAGGAGACGTGATGTCCAAACCTGGGCTGATCGTCACCCAGGTGCGCGGGGTCCTGGAAGGTCGCGCGTAGCATCCCGGAGCCGGCGCTCGACCGCCTCCAAACGGAAGAAAGGGTCCGGGAGCCGGCACTCGACCAGGTGGGAGTTGTTCAGTCGGCGGCCGGCGCGAAGCCTCGGTCTGGCTTGCCGGTGACGAGCACCTCGTCGCTCTGCACGCCGTAGGTCTGGCTCAGCATCCCGCGCAGGCGCTGCTTGGCGATCGCCAGGCGCGACGCCACGGTCCGCTCCGGAATGCCCAACGCCTGTGCGATGGCGCGGTTCGTGTAGCCGTGGTAGTGGCGGAGCACGATGGCCGCCGCCTGCTTGGGCGGTAGCTTGCCCAGGGCCAGGGCCAGGTCGCGGCGCTCGATCTCCTCCTGAGGATCGGGCGGGCCCTCTGGCCGGCCCATCCGCCGGATGACCTCGCCGACCTCACGAAGCTTCATCTTCCGCCGGTAGGACACCGCGG
>Ga0207646_10000214_pt1 | contig 79427 bp, 65 predicted proteins | sample KBSK5502metaG_FD_184343 | JGI IMG/M metagenome (GOLD analysis project Ga0207646, IMG submission 184343) | Corn, switchgrass and miscanthus rhizosphere microbial communities from Kellogg Biological Station, Michigan, USA - KBS K5-50-2 metaG... | ecosystem: Host-associated > Plants > Roots >... | reverse complement strand
TTTCGCCGCGGTTAATGCGGTCGCGGACGGCAAGGATATCTTCAAGCGGCGCGCCGACATCGCGCACGGTGGTGACGCCAGCCATGAGCAGTTCGCGGGCGGAGATGGGCATGATGACGTCGCGCCATTTGTCGCGATAGACGCGGTCCCAGTGGTCGTAGTCGCCGTGCCCGACGATCATCAGGTGAACGTGCATATCTATCAACCCCGGCAGGACCGTATAGCCTTCGGTCGAGATCACCTGCGCGCCCGGCGGGATGGAGATTTCTCCCCGGCGACCGACCGCTTCGACGTGGTTGCCGCGGACAAGGATCACCGCGTTCTCGAGGGGCGGGCCGCCGAAGCCATCGATCAGCCGCCCGCCTACGAGCGCCAATACTCCTTCTGGGCGCGGTTGCTGCGCTGCGCTGAATCCCGCCGCCAACCAGATTGCTGCGACAACGAAACAAAGAATGGCCAACCGCGCGATTGCCTGCCGCATCGGAGACTCCCTGGAATGGTGTTGTGAATGTGCCGCCGATTCTAGCATTGGTGCACGTGGTTGAAGACTTCGAACAAGCGGCTGGGCGCACGCACTGGCAGATTATTCGAATTGAGCCTCTCGACTGAAAAGCCTCTAGGATGCGGAGTGTGTAGTGAAAACGTTTTCACATTCTAGGCAACGAATGCTCCCCCACGAGCATTTGCTGCCAGGGTTCAAGGCATAGGAGCGATTCTCGGGAATCGCGCCACCATTAGGCTGACCTCTCGGTGCAGTTACACTGACGACAAACAACCCTGGACAGAAGGAGTAACGGCCGCGTTGATTCTTGGTTAGGAGGCTCCCCACTATGCCCCTAAAATTGCCTCATCTTCTAACTCTTGCAATTCTATACTTTTGCGGCCCGTCCCACCCTTGTTTGCTTGGAACTCACTAGTACCAAAGTTCTATAGCACACGCATAGTACTGGGAGCAGACTAACAGTCGGGACCGCGTGTCCCGGGGGTAGTTTTGACTCTCAGGGCGGGCTGCAAGAGGGAAGCATGTTCACCAATCTGGTATGCAAGCTGCTGCTTTAGTATGCGCACCGGACAGGAAGAAGTGTATTCTATGGAAGCGTCAATGGGGAAGGGAGCCCGGCGCGGGGTCGTCGGCTCCCCCTGGCCCGGAGGCGACTCCTGGGTTCACGTGAACCCCAGCCACCCATGAGTATTGATAGCAGGCGCGAGCCCTGCCCCCCTGAGGCCTATGCGCCTGTTTGGACGGGCTGGGTAACGAAGTCAAGGATGAGGAAGAATCCGGTCAACACGGACAGTCAGGTGCCAGAGTTTCTTGTTCAGTGGGAACCCCGGTACGCCGGCTGGCGAGAAGCCCTGGCCGTTGTTTTGTGGCGCGTACCCTTTGAGGTTCTGGGTCCGCCCGCGCGTCTCTCCCGCAATCTGGTTGGGACACGAGGTCGCCTGCCGAGCCGGGCCCTGTTTACTTCTGTCCTCTTGCACGTTTTCGTCGCGTTCCTCCTGCTCCGGCTGCCAATCTTGCTTTTCGGGCCGGAGAGGCATCTGCAGCGCCGCGAGATGCAGAGCGCAGTGATTTATTACGATCTGGGGCTCGTGCATTTCTTGCAGTCGCTTCCTACCATCAAATCGCCGGGCCCGGGAGGAAAGCCGGGCCAGGGGAATCGTCCGGATCGGCTCCCGGCTCTGGGCAGCACGGCGTTTCACCCAAAGCTGACGGTCGTTTCCAATCCTCCGCGTCCGGACAATAGACGGCAGACCATTATTCAGCCCGCTTCGGCGCCCGACCTCAGAATCACCCAGGAGCTTAAGCTGCCCACCGTGTTGGTGGGCAACCCGCTGGCCGTGCCGAAGCCGCGGGTGGAGTTGCGGCTGCAGGCTCCGCGGAACGCGCCGGTCCAGCAGCAACCCAAGGTCGAAGCGCCGGACCTCAAAGTGTATGCCGTTCCCTCGGACTTTCCAGTTGTGCTCATGCCTGCGACGATCGAATCGCCCCATCTTCCCGTGCCCTCGCGCATCTCTGCGGCCCTTGCGGCCCGTGTGCCCGACAGCGCGAGCCAGGCAACGAGCGGCGGCGACCAGGCAGGCGATCCGTCCGGGCCAAGTGGATTGCTGGTCGTGGGCGTGGATCCCTCGGGAGTGGCGCACTTGCTGGCAATGCAACCGGGGAATCGCTATGGAGCGTTTTCAATCTCGCCCGCGGGTGGCCAGCCAGGTTCCCCTGGCGGGGTCTCCGGTGGTGAGCTAGGCGGCGGCACCGGAGGAACGGGAAACGGTGGAGACGGGAGCACAGGGGTTGGCCCCGGAGGAAGCGGCGGAGGTGGCGGTGGTTCGGGCGCTGGGGGTGCGGTGACGATTGCAGGCGGCAGCGGCGCAGCGGGTCCAGGCATGTTGGGAAGCACAGGCACGCTGGCTTATGCGCCTCCGTCGAGCGTTGTCATCCCCGTGATCGCGACTCCGCGCAAAAACGCCCTGATTGTCTCTACCGGGCCGATCGGCGGCGGCGGCCTGGGCGTCTATGAAGCGCTGCACGGCGGCAAGATTTACTCAATGTTCTTGCCCATGCCGGGGCAGAGCTGGGTTTTGCAGTACAGCTATGCTGAGAAATCCGCGCCGAAGCCGGCGCGCGGTTCGCACAGCAGGGTGGTGCAGGTCGAGGAGGGACTGGTGCGCCCCGAGCCTGTGGCACGTTTTGATTTTGAGCGCGTTCCGGTGCCCGAAGACAAGGCAGTCAAGCTGATTGTTTTGCAGGGTGTGATCCAGGCCGATGGCTCGGTCGGCGACTTGAAACTCTATCGCGGCGTGCAGCCCGAGATGGATCGCGCTGCGCTGGCGGCGTTCAGCCGCTGGAAGTTCAAGCCCGCTCTGCGCGCGAACCAGCCGGTGGCCGTCCAGATCCTGGTCGGCATACCTGCTCGGGTGCCGAAGAGTTAGTCACATGTTTCTCACGCACAGGTGAATCAAAATGCCGAACGGAACCATTCGCGTTTGGTTTTGCAGTTCCGCTTCGGACTTTGCCCAGGCCATTGTCCGCACGCTGGGGCCGGAGTTCGAACTCCGCCGCAGCGAAGAGTTCAGCCTGCGCAAACAGCCAGAATTGAAGAGCTGGTGGGACGTTGTGTTGCTCGACCTGCGCGCGACCGCCTTCGAAAGCAGCAGGGAATCCGGCCTGCGCTTTCTCGAGGAGCTTGCGCGGGTCGAATTTCCGCCTCCCATTGTGGTCATCCTCGACGAAGACGAACCCGCCTTCAGCTCGAAGGTCATTGAGAAGGGCGCCTACGATGTGACCGCCTCCCCACCCAATATGATCGAACTTCGGCTTGTTCTGCGGCGTGCGGCCAAATTCCACCGGGCGGAAAAAGAGGCGCAGCAGTTGCGCGTCCAACAGCAACTCTCCGGCCGGCTGTACGAATTGATCGGGGCTTCCGAATCGATGCAGCGGGTCTTTTCCTTGGCGCTGAAGATTGCTCCCTGCGACGTCACGGTCTTGGTCACCGGCGAAACGGGCACGGGCAAGGAATTGCTCGCCCGCGCCATTCACCGGATGAGCCCGCGGGCCACGCAGCCATTTGTGGCCTTCTCCTGCGCCAATCTTCCGGAGACGCTCGTCGAGGACGAGTTGTTCGGCCACGAGAAGGGCGCGTTCACCGGCGCCATGATGATGCGCCGCGGGCGGCTGGAAGCCGCCAGCGGAGGCACGCTGTTTCTCGACGAGGTGGGTGACCTCAGCCTCGGCTTGCAGCCCAAGCTGTTGCGCGTCTTGCAGGAGCGGACATTCGAGCGCTTGGGCAGCAATGCGCCGGTCACTGTGGATATCCGCTTGGTCTGCGCGACCCATCAGAATGTGGCGGAGATGGTTCAGCAAGGGAAGTTCCGCGAAGACCTCTACTACCGGCTGGACGTCGTGGAACTCCATCTGCCGCCCCTGCGCGAGCGGCGCGACGATATCCCGCTGCTGGCCCACCATTTCCTGCAACACTTCACGCAACAGTTTGGCAAGAAATCCAAGCGCTTCTCGCGCGCGGCCCTGCAGGCCCTGGAAGAATACGTCTGGCCAGGCAACGTGCGCGAGCTGGAAAACATTGTCCAGCGCGCCGTGGTGCTGGCCGAAGGCTCGACCATCGAGGTCTGGCACCTTCCGGCGCTGTTTCGCAAAGGCTTCGAGGCCGCCGCTCCGCCCTCGCAGTCCTATGAGGGAGAGGTGCGCGAATTCAAGCGCCGCTTGATCCTGCGGACATTGCAACAGTGCGGCTGGCACAAATCGGAAGCCGCGCGCGCGCTGGGCATAGCCAGAAATTACCTGCACCGCCTGATTAACCAATTGGAGATTCACCGGGAAGCAGAAGAACCTGCCGAGGGGCCGCCGCAGAAGCCAGTGGCCTCTGACCGGGTGATGTAAGCGCAGCGATGCTTGACGCAATCATGACAGCCCCTTTGCGCGATGGTGAAGCCCGGCCAGGGCGGAACGGAGAAGCCTCATTCCGCGAACAGATCTGCTGGCCGTTTCTGCTGGCGGCGCAGAACCCGGATGGCGGCTGGGGCTATCGCCCGAACCAGCGCAGCGCCGTCGAACCAACCAGCTGGACGCTGTTGGAGCTGGCAAGTCTCTCCGATTTGAGCCCGTTTGAGCAGGCGGCCAGCCGGGGAATCGCTTGGCTGCTGGCCGCGCAACTGCCCGACGGCTCGTGGCCTGCCTATCCGAATCAGCGGGAAGGGTGTTGGACGACGGCACTGGCTGGCTTGGCTCTGCACATGCACGGCCTTGCGCCAGGGGCAGTGGCGAAGGGTTTTGATTGGCTCTGCAACGTCTGGCCGGGAGAAGGCAGCTTGTGGCGGCGCCTACAGCGGCGCTTGTTTGTGTCCTCCAGCATGGTACGGCAAAATCATTCGCTGCAAGGCTGGAGTTGGACGCCGGGCACCAGCAGTTGGGTCGAACCCACTGCGTATGCGCTCATCCTTTTGCATCGCCTGTATCCGGGTGCCCTGCCGCGACGCGTCGAGAAACGCCGCCGGCTGGCCGAAGCCATGCTCTACGACCGGATGTGCCCGGGCGGCGGATGGAACTCCGGCAACCCTTTTGTCTACGGCGTCGCGGGCGAACCCCTGGTCGGCCCAACCGTTTGGGCGCTGCTGGCCCTGCAAGATCATTGCGAGCGCGCAGAGAATCAAGAGAGCTTGGATTGGCTGGCCCGCACGTACGAGCCTACCCGAGGTCCCGCCTCGTTGGTGCTCGCGCACATGTGTCTTGAGGCGTATGGCCGGCGGATTGAAGGGCTGGAGCCGGCTCTGCGGCGCCTTTACGCAGCGAACGGCTTTCTGCAAAGCGTCTCCGTGACGGCATGGGCCGCCATGGCGCTCGGGCCGGGATGCAGGTGGTTACGCTGGAGAACAACTGGAGCCAGTCAATCATGAGCGTGTCCACTGGCCAACTCGCTCCCTCGTTCACACGGCCCCCTTCTAGGGTCGCTGTCCGTCGGGCGGAGAATTACCAGGCAGACCTTCCGTCGCTCCTGTTTGAGACGCTGCGCGAATTCGATCTTCCCGTGCGCGGGAAGACGGTGCTGCTGAAGCCGAACTTTGTGGGTCCCGACCCGCTGGGTGTGATCAATACCCATCCGGCCGTTGTCGGGGCGGCGAAAGAGAGCCTCTTGCGTCTGGGCGCTAAGGAAGTGATGGTGGGCGACGGGCCGGCGCTGGAGCGCGACACCGAAGCAATTCTGGAAACCATGCGGCTGCGCGACCACATCGGCCCGCTCGCGTCCTCGTTCGTGGATCTGAATCTGGAAGACGTGCGCCGGGTTCCGCTGCGCACGCGAGCCTCTCGGCTGAAGGAGCTCTATCTTCCGGAAGCCGTGCTTCGGGCCGATCTGGTGGTCTCGTTGCCCAAGCTGAAAACTCATCATTGGGCCGGCGTCACGTTGTCGCTCAAGAACATGTTTGGCATTGTGCCAGGCGGTTGCTACGGCTGGCCTAAGAACATTCTCCATTGGTCGGGAATCACGCGGTCGGTGCTGGATATCAACAGCACGGTCCGGCCGGATTTCGCCATCGTGGACGGGATCATGGGCATGGAAGGGAACGGTCCGATCCAGGGAGTGCCGAGACCCTGCGGGGTGCTGGTGCTGGGGAACGATCCCGTGGCGGTGGATGCCACCTGCGCCCGGATTATGGGTCTGGTCCCTGAACGAATCGAGCACCTCGCCCAGGCTTCTTATTTGCTTGGGCATCTGAGGGATGAGAAAATTCAACAGATCGGCGAAAGCATTGCAAGCGTGCGCACGCCTTTTAAGGTGCTCCCTGCATTCCGGCGGCTCCGGGCCGCTGGAGAGGGGCGTCCGTGGCACTCGAATTGTCTTGCTTGAGTGGAAGGAGAAGGCACCAATGAGTCTGCGTTCGAAGATAAGGCCGCTGTTTAGGAGCCGGCTCTCCCGCCGGGCAGTGGCGGAGGAACGCGGCGCCGAGATTCTCGAATTCGCGATTGTTCTCCCCGTGTTGTTGATGCTTTTGATCGGAATTATCTGGCTGGGACGGGCGTACAACATCTATGAAACGATGACCCGGGCCGCCCGGGAAGGCGCGCGTTATGCGGGGGCACCGACCTGTGCGAAATGCACGGGCGGAAACCAATTGCCGGTTGCTTCTCAGGTCCAGGCGGTCGTGGATGCGGCTCTGTCGGCCTCAGCGCTCGACCCAACGAGGAAAACGAACTACAGCTTTCAAACTGGAGTGACGTTGAATCCGGGCAGTGATCCCCAGGAAACCGGGGTGGTCATCAGCTTCAGCTATCCCGTGCAACTCGTCATTCCTTTCACGACTCTGAATGCCTCCACCATAACCATTTCAACGCAAGTGCAAATGCGCCAGGAGCAACAGTAGATGAGAGGTCCAGCCGCGCACACCACGACTCCAAGGGGAACCGATCGCCGTCGGGGACGACTGGCGTTCTGGCGGAAAGCCGAGGGGGCTCAGCTTGTGGAGTTTGCCTTCGCGATGCCGATTCTGGTGGTATTGCTGATCGGCATCATCGATTTTGGAGGCGCGTTCAATCTGAAGCAGAAGCTGAACAACGCCGCGCGGGAAGGCGCGCGCATCGCCAGCACCCTGAGTTGTAGCGATTGCACCCAACCGACTCCATTGACGATCCAGTCTATCCGAAATGTGGTGGAGAACTACTTGTTCAACGCGAACGTGCCCCTGTGTGGCACCCAGGGCACCACCCCAGCAACGCCGGGTCCCACGCCTTTATCGTGGACGTTTACGTATTCCTCGAGTCCCTGTCCCGGCTCCGCACCCTTTACCTTGACCGTTGAGCGTAGCTACACTTTTCTGAACGGAACGACGACCGTTGTGGCCAGTCGAGTCTCCTTGAGCTATCCGTACACCTGGACTTTCAGCAGGGTCGTCGGGCTGATGGTGAGTGGAGCGAGCCCCGCTCTCCCCTCCACGATCACAACCGATGCCATCATGCAGAATGAACCCTAGGAGGAAATAGGCAATGACGAAGACTATTCTTGCGGGAGCGCGTCGCGGGCAGCGAGGCGCCACTCTGCTCCTGGTGGCAATATCGCTGGTCGTACTTCTGGGCATCTCTGCGCTGGCCATTGATCTGGCCTGGTTGTATGTGGCGCGCAGCGAAGCGCAGCGAGCTGCCGATGCCGCCGCCCTGGCGGGGGCCGATGTGTTCGTCACCTCGGGCTACAGTTCGGGTCTGGTATCGCAGGCGCAGGTACAAATTTTGGCTGCCAATGCGGCCGCGGCGGTCGGGAACAAGAACCTGGTGGGCGGTCAGAACCCCCTTATTGGGACCAATTTTTCAGGAACGTGTCCTCCGCCGGCGGGTTCTGACGGTTGTTTTGATTTTGGCATATCGGGCGACCCTCGGATCACCGTGGTGGCACAACGGACGGCCGCCCGGAATAATCCCATGCCCACTTTTTTTATCAAGATCTTTGGGGTTACAACAGCAAACATTTCCGCTCAGGCCACCGCGGAAGCGTACAACCCCTCTGGAGGAGGTCCGCCGGTTGGACTGAAGTGTTTGAAACCCTGGATTCTGCCCAATTGCGACTCCACGCACACGGATCCTGCACTTCTCAATCCCAATTGCGGCGTATCGCCACCCGCAGACTACTTTTATAATAGCTTGCTCTGCGCGAATACCTCGAGTCCAGGCATCTGTTTTCCAGGCGCCGCCCCCAGCGGCGTGATCGGCCTGGAGCTCACGCTCAAGTCGGGGAGCCCAGCGTGTGCACCCGCCCCTAGCCAGTATTACCCTGTGGACCTTCCCTCCGGGTCAACGCCGTCGCTGTGTCCGAGCAACAGCGCCGTGAGCTGCGCCAATATAGGCGGAGGGAGCCAATGTACGGGCGGATCGGCGTACCGGGACAATATCGCTTGCTGCAACACCAATAAAATCGTCTGCGGTGATGTCAATGTCGCTTGGGAAACTGGGAATATGCAGGGCCCGACGAAGTCCGGTGTCGATTGTCTGATCCATGCGAGCGCCGAGGGCCTAAATCAGGGGCAAGACTCCATGACTTTCGACTCGACCAACGGATTCACCATGACCGGCGGATTCAACAATCCCAACCCCAATCTGGCTGGTCAGACCATCACGTCGAGCGATTCGTTGGTTACCATCCCGCTCTATGACGGCACAACGCCGACTCCAGGCAAAGGCGGTACCTGCACTACTGGTTCCGTTAGAATCACCGGGTTCCTTCAGGTCTTCATTGAACAGGTCACGTCCGCGGGAGGTGCCTCCCCGTGCACCTCCTCGGGCGCCGTGAAGGCCAGAGTCATGGGCGTGTCGGGCTGTGGCGGCGGCGCCAACGGCACCCCTCCCCCTGTATCGAGTGGTGGTTCTTCCCCGTTTCCGGTGCGGCTCGTACAACCTGGCAATTGAGCGATGGCTACGCAAGACCAATTCACCGCGCCTCACGGGCCGGCAGGCGACGCGCCGAGCGTCGAGGTTCATCCGGGCGTCGCGCGGCTGCAGCCGGGCGAATCTTCCCCGACGGCCAGGGTGGGCCTGGATGCCATCCTGCGCAGGGCCTTCTCCTTCCCTGTCTTTCTTACCGGATTGATGGTCGCGGGTGTCTTTTCGGTCACTCGTCTGAACCTGTGGGACCCGGACACCTGGTGGCATATCCGCGTGGGTCAGAAGATCCTCGTAGAATGGAAATGGCCAACCACCGATCCCTTCTCTTTCACTGTTTCGGGCAACGAGTGGATGGCCTACGAATGGCTGGGCGAAGTCTTCATGGGTTTCTCCACGCGCTGGGGTTGGCTCCTTGGGCCGACGGTCTTGCTGATCGCGCTCTCGACGTCTTTTATGCTGCTGCTCTACTACTATGCCTATCTGCGCTCCGGGGACGTCAAGGCTGCCTTCGTGGCCTGCGCGCTGGTGTTGCCGCTCGCCCAGGCGTTTTTTGCTTTGCGCCCGCAATTGGTGGGCTACAACTTTCTCCTCCTCACTCTGATCTGTCTGGAGCACTACCGCCGGGGCCGGCGGAGGCTTGTGTGGCTGCTCCCGATCCTGTTTCTGGTTTGGGTGAATACCCACGGGACGTTCATTTTCGGGTTACTCGTGGTGGGTCTCTTTTGGGCCGGCGGGTGGGTGGAGTTCCGCAAAGGCGGACTGTTTGCCGAGCGCTGGACACCCTCCCAGCGGCGTCAACTCGCCTTGGTCTTGCTGCTGTGCCTGCTCGTCCTGCCCCTCACTCCCTATGGAACGCGGCTGGCTGCCTATCCTCTGCTCATGAGTATTTCCCAGCCGCTCAATGTCGCGAACATTCAGGAGTGGCAGCCCATCGCCTTCAATCTGTTTCTGGGCAAGTTGTTCCTGAGTTTGCTCCTGGCGTTTTTTCTCCTCCAGGTGATTTCTCCGCTGAAGTACCGGTTGGAAGAGGCGGCCCTGCTTCTATTTGCCGCTTACGCTGCCTGCGTGCACCTGAGGTTCATTTGTTTGTTCGTTCTGGTGTTCACGCCGTTGCTGGCGACGTCGCTGGCACGCTGGATCCCTGCCTACGACGTGGCTAAGGACCGGTTCGTTTTGAACGCCGCTTTATTGGCTATGATCGCCGTGGGGCTTGTAGCGTTCTTTCCTTCCGATCGCCAGTTGAAGAAATTGGCCGAAGAACGCTTCCCACTGAAAGCCGTGGAATACCTTCGCAGCCACCCCGTGAGGGGTCCGATGCTGAACGAATACGGTTGGGGCGGCTACATGATCTGGGCGCTCAGCCCCGAGCACAAAGTCTTCATCGACGGCCGGGCGGACATCTATGAGTACGCCGGGGTTCTTCGAGACTATCTCGATATTGTTCGACTGGAGCCCCGCACCCTCCCGCTGTTGCGCACGTACGGGATTCAGTCCTGCCTGATTCAGCGCAAGGCCCCCCTGGCAACTCTTCTCGCGGCGCTGCCGGATTGGGAACAGGTCTATGCCGACGATGTGAGCGTGTTGTTTGTGCGCAAACAGACGCCGCAGGCCGGGAGCGCCGCGGGCAGCGATGAGCATCGCCATACGAGGCCAGCCACTGCATCGGGCGGAGCGTCGCTCGAGACCCATCCAATTCCAAAAGGTTAGCGATGACTTCTGCCACCAATACGACTCCACGGCTGCTGCAGAGATCGGGCCTTGAGGCTTGCTTGTGGGCCTGGCGGGCCCCCGCGGAGGCGTACCCGGGTCAGTTGGTTGACTGGAAGTCGGAGGCGTTTTCTGTCTCCAAACGGAGTGATCTGCAGGGCACATCCGCTTACTTCGCAAGGCACCATGGCCCGTGGGATGCTCTCCCGTTGTAAACTGTGTCCACTAGAGGTGACACCCGGAAGGGCTGGAAGTTAACAAATGGAAACCTATTTTAAGGCGGAGGGAACCAGCGAGTGTCCAACGGCACCTCGTTCTTTCCCTAATCCATTGATTTTACAGGAGAAAGCTACAGCTATGTTTATGCATTTGTTTGGTAGCTAGAGTGCTGTAGTAGGGCCAGATCCACTCCGGTGGATCTATCTGTATGATTCTTAAGAGGAGGAAAGAGTAATGAAGAACCTAGTTCGGCGACTCTGGCAGGATGAGACCGGTCAGGACCTTACCGAGTACGCGTTGCTGCTGGTTCTGATCGCTTTGGTTTGCGTTATAACGATTAAGACCCTGGGCCAAGCGATCAGCAACGTGTATTCGAACGCATCGGCCAACCTGAGCACGAATACATAAGTTTCGGGAGAGGCATGAGCTCGCCTTTCGCCAGTGACGTCTGCGGAAACGCGATCAGCAACCCGAGGGCGACGTAAGGGTGAGGTTGAAAGTCACTCACGTTGTTCCGGGAAGGAGGAGACCTATATGAAACTAGTGAAGCGGTTGTGGCAAGATGAAAGCGGTCAGGACCTTACCGAGTACGGGTTGCTGCTGGTTCTGATCGCTTTGGTTTGCGTAATAACGATAAAGACGCTGGGCCAAGCGATCAGCAACGTGTACTCGAACGCATCGGCCAACCTGAGCACGAACACGTAAGTTTCGGGAGAGGTATGAACTCGCCTCCCGAAGAACAAGCCGGCCGGGCGGTTGCAGCAGGAGGAGGTCGGTCAGTGCCTCCGCTGAGTACGCGCTGCGGATGGTTCTGATGGCCCTGGCTTTTGTTGCGTCGAGGAGGACGCAGGCCACTGCGATCAGCGACCCCTGTGGGAACGCGGCCAGCACCTGAGGGCGACGTGAGGGTGGGGGTGAAAGTCACTCGCGTTGTTCCAGGAAAGGAGAGCAATGAGCAAACTGGCGAAGCGGTTGTGGCAAGATGAAAGCGGTCAGGACCTTACCGAGTACGCGTTGCTGCTGGTTCTGATCGCTTTGGTTTGCGTTATAACGATACAGTCTCTGGGCCAAGCGATCAGCAACGTGTACTCGAACGCCGCGGCCAACCTGAGCACGGCCACATAAGCTTGGAGAGGCATGAGCTCGCCTCCTGGAGAGGCCGGCAGGACAAGCCGAATCCAGCCCGCATCGGAAAGCGCAGGATTCTTGGTCGGCGGTGAAAAGTCCACCGCTGCCGCCGGCCAGTAAATCTTTCGCGTGCGCACAGAAAAAATGCCTCACGTCATGTGGATCCTAGCGGTAATATTGACCGTCTGGGCGGGCTGGCTAGACTGGCGGTTTCGCCGGATTCCAAACTGGCTCACCGTTCCAGCTTTTTTCGTTGGCGTGGGCGTGAACACAATTGCCGGAGGATGGAGCGGCACCAAGGTCGCCTTAGTGGGGGCGGCGCTTCCTCTGCTATTGTTGTTGCCAGTCGTATTACTTCGAGGTTTGGGTGGTGGGGACTGGAAACTGATGGGTGCACTTGGTGCGCTGCTCGGGTGGACGCAGATTCTGCTCGTGCTCCTTGCGACCATTTTGTTCGCAGGGCTTTTCGCCATTGTGCAACTGGTTCGCCAGAAACGAGTGGGAACGGCTTTGGCTAATCTGTGGGAGCTAGTGCAGGGATTCTTCGTCTTCGGTTTGACCCCGCATCCGGCCATCAACTTGGACAACCCGGGGGCAACCAGCGTGCCCTTCGGCGTAGCGTCAGCCGTCGCGACGCTCCTTTGCTACGTGATCCTGGCGCTTAGTGCGCGGGTGGTTTGACGGAGGTGCGATGATGAATTGGAACCGAATGCTTATCGGGCTTGCGTTGGCGGGATTGGTGGGTTTGCTCGCCAGCATCTTCGTCTACCGCCAAGTCAGGCGGGCGACGGCGGCTAGGCCGGTGACCACCCGCCAAGTGGTCGTGGCGGCAATGCCGCTCCCGTTGGGAGCGCGTCTGCAGGATCAGAATCTGCGCACGGTTGCTTGGTCAGCCGAAGGTCCTTTGCCCGTTGGCGTGTTCACACGAAAGGAAGACTGCCTCAATCGGGCCTTGGTGAGTTCGGTAGTGGAAAACGAACCCATCCTGGAGGCCAAGCTGGCTCCCAGGGAAGGCGGCGCTGGCTTGGCGGTCACGATTCCTGAGGGGATGCGGGGTGTCTCCGTGCAGGTCAACGAAGTGATCGCCGTCGCCGGATTCGTCTTGCCGGGATCCATGGTGGATGTTCTGGTGACCGGGTCGCCGGGAGGCCAAGGCAATACCAACGTTATTACCAAGGGAATATTGGAGAATGTCCGGGTCTTGGCGGCCGGGCAGCAGATCGAGCAGGACAAGGAAGGCAAGCCACATACCGTGCCGGTCATCACCTTGCTGGTGACTCCGGAGGATGCCAACAGACTCACGATGGCCGCGAACGAGGGTAAAATCCAACTCGCCCTGCGGAACACAATCGATACCAGGAAGGTGGATGCTCCGCCCGTCTTCCAGGCCACCCTATTCGGTGGGGGCCCTGGGCCGGCGACGGCCCCGCGCGGCGGGTCGAAGCGGCCCAAGGGTGCTTCTCCCGCTCCCCTTGCACCCTATGTGGTAGAGGTGATTCGGGGCGGCAAGAAGGAAACAAGTACTTTTTCAAATCCGTGAGATCATGCAGGTGAACTTTATGATGACGAATCAGTGCGCCGGGTCGGGGATTCCGTTGAGGGTTTTGCCCTTGGCCGGGCTTGTTGCTTTGCTTTTCTTTGGCGGTTTGCAGGCACGAGGACAGCAGCCCTCTCCCGCCAAGCCTCCGCAAGCCGAACCCCCGGCACGCGAGGTCGCTCCTTCGCCCCCACAGGAGGCCGAAGCCCCAGAAAGGCTCCATTTGTTGGTGGGGCGCTCGTTGGTGATCAGTTCGCCCACGCGCATCAAGCGGCTTTCGGTCGTCGATCCGTCAATTCTGGACGCGACCGTGATCAGCCCGACCCAGGTGCTCCTCAGCGGGAAGGCACCGGGCGGCGTCTCTCTGGTCCTGTGGAACGAGAGCGACCAGAGCCAAACCTTCGATGTGTTCGTGGACATGGACATCCTGGGCCTGAGCCTGAAGATCAAGGAGGTCTTTCCTCAGGAGCCGGTGGTGGTGGAGGCTAATAAAGATGTAGTTCTGTTGTCCGGCCGCATTTCTTCCAAGGCCGTTGCTGACAGAATCCTCCAGGTGGTTTCCGCCGCGGCACCGAAAGTCATCAACCTGATGGAGGTGCCCACGGCGCCCACGAAGGGCGAAATCCTGTTGGAAGTGAAATTCGCAGAGGTGGACCGAACCGCATTGACCCAATTGGGTGTGAATCTGTTCTCCACCGGGGCGACAAACACCGTCGGCACGACCACCACCGGGCAGTTTGGCAGTCTTGGAATGGAGCATATTACTGACGCGTTCGGGGTTAAAGCTGACCCCTTCCCCAATGTACCCGCGCCCACTACGGGTCCCTCGGTAAACGCTTTCAAAACCGACAACACGTTCAGCGACCTGTTGAATATCTTCCTGTTTCGTCCCGATATCCATCTGGGCGCGATCATCAAGGCATTACAGTCGAGAAACCTCCTGCAGATCCTAGCAGAGCCGAACCTGCTCACGCAGACGGATAAAGAAGCGAGTTTCTTGGCTGGTGGCGAATTTCCTTTCCCGATTGTGCAGCCTGGTGCGGGTGGCATTAGTTCCGTCACCATCAGTTTCAAAGAATTTGGCGTTCGGCTCAATTTCAAGCCCACCCTGACCGAGGATGGCCTGATCCATATGAGAGTGCGGCCGGAGGTGAGTGCGCTGGACTTCGCCAACGCGCTGACGATTTCCGGGTTCCTCATTCCAGCGTTGTCCACGCGACGTGTGGAAACAGAGATGGAGCTGCGGGACGGGCAGAGCTTCGCGATTGCGGGCTTGGTAGACAATCGGGTGACTCAGGTCCTTAACAAGGTGCCCGGTTTGGGCGACATTCCCATCCTGGGGAATCTGTTTCGGAGCAAGTCCTTCAGCAAAAGCAAGACGGAACTTTTGGTTCTCGTCACTCCTCATGTGGTGAAACCTCTGAGTCCCGGTGAGGTGCCGGCTGGACCGAAGTTCCCGAAGGAATTTCTGCCGCCTGCGACTCCCGAGAAGCCGGCCCCCAAACAGTGAGGGTAAAGGAGTGGCCGGAAAAGTGGAGACAAGGCCCGCAAGGACGAGAGAGGATATCCGCTGATGTTGACGGCGGCTGTAGTGAGCACGGATCCGGGGAGCAGCGCTACTCTGCGAGCGTGTCTCCAACAGACCGGGCTCGTGCTGACGGTGCGGGAATGGGGCTTGTCGATTGACGTCCATCCGGGGCCCGGAGAAGCCGTCCCGGATGTTGTCCTCCTGGATCTTGCAGGCGATGCGGAACATTATTTTGCTTTTGCCTCCCATTTGCGTCGTCTGCGCCCGGCAGTCCGAATCATCGCTTTCTCACAGCAGCAGCAGCCTGAGCCGAGCCTGCTCCTGCAAGCCATGCGCAGCGGCGTGCAGGAGTTCCTTGCCAAACCCGTTGACGCCCAAGCGCTCCAGGAAGCCCTGACGCGGTTAACGGAGGAGAAGGAAGCCACCGGAGCGCGAACGGTCGAGAAACTGATCGCGGTGATGGGGGCCAAAGGGGGAGTCGGGGCCACGACTGTCGCCGCCAACTTGGGCGTGCAATTGACCCAGCTGAGTAAGAAACGGGTCGTCCTTCTGGATTTTGCGCCCACCCTGGGCCACGTCGCGTTGATGTTGGATTTGCAGCCCCGCTTCGCGCTCCGCGACGCCATTGAGAACCTGGATCGCCTGGATGGGCACTTCTTCAGCGGGCTGCTGTGCCGTCATCGGACGGGCCTCGAGGTGCTGGCGGGAACGTCTCATCCCGAGGAGTGGGAACGTATCACCCCGACGGCGCTGTCTCGAGTGGTGAATGTCGCCTACAGCAGTTCCGATTATGTGGTGATGGATTGCGGGACGCACTATTCCTCCGAGTGGGGCCCGATGTTGCGCATGGCGCGAGCGATCCTCCTGGTGGCTGAGGCCAATGTGCCCGCGCTTTGGGCTTTGGAGCAACACTTTGCTGCGACCACTGCGCTGGGGATCGACGCCCAGCGGATCGGCATCGTCATCAATCGCTGGCGCCGCAGCGATGAAGACGCGCTGAAGAGCGTGGAGAAACGGACCAAGCGCCCGTTCTTCCGTCTTCCTAATGACTACCGACAGGCGAGTGAAGCGGCCAATATTGGCGCGCCGCTGACTGGCAATCACGACAACCCGCTTGTTGCCAAGTTCCGGCAACTCGCCTCTCAGCTGTCAGGTGTGGCTCCCACCGCGCAGGAGAAGCGAAGTGGGTTCAGCAATCCATTCTTGCTAGGTAGGTGACCGCGATCATGTCAACGGTTCCAATTGTCCGAAACGATTTCAACGCGCTGAAATCTGCCATTCACCGCAAGCTGCTCCAAAAGTTGAACCTCGAAAAACTGACGCAGCTGGACCGGGATGCCGTCAAAGGCGAATTGGTGCAGATCATCGAAGGGCTCGTGGTGGGGGAATCCACCCCCATGTCTTTGCGCGAGCGCGACCGGCTGACCCAGGAAGTGCTCGACGAAGTCTTTGGCTTGGGCCCGCTCGAACCCTTGCTCAAGGATCCCAAGATCTCCGACATCTTGGTGAACACCCACCAGAACGTATACATCGAGCGGCACGGCTTGTTGGAGCGCACCGGGATCAAGTTCCGCGACGACGCCCACCTGATGGTGATCATCGACCGCATCGTTTCCGCGGTCGGGCGGCGTGTGGACGAGTCCTCGCCCATGGTGGACGCCCGGCTCTCCGACGGCTCGCGCGTCAACGCCATCATCCCGCCGCTCGCCATCGATGGGCCTATTCTTTCCATTCGGCGTTTCGGGCGGGAACATCTCACCGGCGACGACATGCTTCGCAATCGGTCGGTGACTCCGCAAATGTTGGAGCTGCTGGCGGGCTGCGTGCGTGCGCGCTTGAACGTATTGATCTCGGGTGGCACGGGTGCGGGCAAGACGACCTTGCTCAATGTGCTTTCTTCCTTTATCCCCAATAAGGAGCGCATCGTCACCATCGAAGACGCCGCCGAACTGCAGCTCCGGCAGGAGCACGTCGTCCGCCTGGAGACGCGGCCGGCGAATATTGAAGGAAAGGGCGCCATTCGACAGCGACAATTGGTGATCAACTCGTTGCGCATGCGCCCCGACCGCATCATCGTGGGCGAGGTGCGCGGGGAAGAAGCTCTGGATATGCTCCAGGCAATGAACACCGGCCACGATGGCTCGCTCACTACGATCCATGCCAATGCCCCTCGCGATGCCCTCACCCGCTTGGAGACGATGGTGGCGATGGCCAATTTGAACATTCCCGACAAGGCCATCCGCCGGCAGGTTGCCTCGGCGATCAATGTGGTGATCCAGGTGAGCCGCTTGAGTGACGGCACCCGAAAGGTGACCAACCTGGCGGAGATCACCGGCATGGAAGGGGACGTCGTCACCATGCAGGATATCTTCCTCTTCAAGAAACAAGGGATTGGAGAAAAGGGCGAAGTGCTGGGCGAGTATTTGCCCACCGGAGTCCGGCCCAAGTTCGCTGAGCAATTGCTGACGTCCGGGATCCGCCTGCCGATGGAGATGTTTGAGCCCCGGCGGGCTCATTGAGGAGCCAAGGATGGCCCTGTTTCTGGCAGGACTGACATTTTTGGTCATTGTGGTGGTTTTCGCAGCGACCCTCCTTCTCAGCCGCGGAAAAGGGGCTCAGGAAGTGATCGTGCGGCGCCTGGAGGCCATTGAAAAAGCGCAGCACCGCGGGACAGTTTCAGCGGACATGGAGTTGTTGCGCGACGAGTTGCTCAGCGACGTGCCGTGGATGCACCGCTTGCTGCTGCGTTGGGCGGGAGCCCACCGATTGCGGGTGTTCCTGACGCAGGCGGGCTTGAAGACCAAGCCAGCCAAGCTGATACTCCTCACTGTGATGCTGGCCCTGGGGACTCTCGTCCTTATCATCCTATTGTTCCACGGGGGCACGGTGCTAGCGTTGGTGTTGGGCATTGGCGCGGGCTTTGTCCCGACCGTCGTGGTGGCCTTCCTGCGCTCGCGGCGCCTGCGACTGTTCGAAGCGCACTTTCCGGAGGCGATTGACTTGCTGGGTCGAGCGCTCCGCGCTGGACATGCCTTCACGACCGGAATGGAAATGATCGGCAAGGAGCTTCCTGAGCCAGTGGCCGGAGAGTTCCGCGCCGTGTTTGAAGAGCAGAACTTCGGTCTGCCCCTGCGCGATGCCATGCTGAACCTCACCGAACGCGTGCCGCTAATCGACGTCCGATTCTTTGTCACAGCGCTTCTAATCCAAAAAGACACAGGCGGGAATTTAGCGGAGATCCTGGATAACCTGTCGAAGGTCGTCCGCGAACGCTTCCGCATCCAGGGGGAAGTGCGAATCCGCACCGCCCAAGGCCGTTTGACGGCAATTATCCTGATGTCGCTTCCGCCCATGATGATCATACTGATGAGGGTGTTGAATCCGGGGTATATCAACCTGCTTTTTACGGACCCGTGGGGACCCTGGTTTCTTGGTGTGGCCGCGGTGCTGCAGGTGGTTGGGTCCATCGTACTTTGGAAGATCGTCCAGATCGAGGTATGAACGGACGGGGAGAGCGAAGAAGATGATCTGGATTACTGCAATTACCTTCGTGGCGTCACTCATCGTGGTCATGGCCCTGGTCTACGCCTTCTCGACGGGGGAGACTGTGGTGACCGAGCGGCTGACCCGGTTGACCCGCGCGATTCCGGGCGTTCAGGCGATTCCTTTCCGGCGGAGGCAAAAGGAGCGCATCGAGCGCGTCCTGACTGACGTGGGCAAGCTGCTCCCGAGTTCTACGGCGCAGCTCTCGCGCACGCATCGCATGATGATTCGGGCAGGATTCCGCCGCCCGGAGGCGGTCCAGATCATGCGCGGCGTGATCGTCTTGCTGCCGGTGGGCCTGATTTGTCTGGTCTACTTCACCGACTTTTACCGTCTCAGTCCGACGTTTATCCTTGTGGGCGCCCCGATACTCGGCTTTTTGCTGCCTGAGATTTGGCTCACTGGCCGCGTCCGGCGCCGACAGCGACGCATTGTTAAGGCCTTGCCAGATGCTCTGGATCTTCTGGTCGTGTGTGTCGAAGCGGGGCTGGGTCTCGACCAGGCCATGATGCGAGTTTCTCAGGAACTCAGGATTGCGCATCATGAGCTAAGCGATGAGCTGCAGCTCGTCAACCTGGAGATGCGTTTGGGGAAGAGCCGGATCGAGGCCCTGCGCGAGTTGGGCGTGCGCACGGGCGTTGAGGATATCAAGACGCTGGTGGCGATGCTGATTCAGACGGATCGTTTTGGCACCGACTTGACCCAGTCGTTGCGTGTCCATTCGGAAAAAATGCGGATACAACGTCGGCAGCGGGCCGAGGAGCTAGCGGCCAAGGTCACGGTGAAAATGGTTCCGCCATTGGTGTTTTTCATCTTCCCGGCTCTGTTCGTGGTCATCCTGGGGCCAGCCGTAATCAGTCTGGTGCGCACGTTGTTTCCCGTTATGCAATAGCGTACAAGTGGGGGGAACAGATCGGCCTAGGGGGAACTGAAGGGGACATCAATCGAACCGACGGAGGAGAATAGAATTATGGATACTACGACAGTCGTTCGCGTGATCGCCGCGGTTCTGGCGGTGGTCGTTCTCGCCATCATTATTTGGCGGCGACGGCGCCAAGCATCCCAGTAACCGGAGGACCCGGAACGCACGGGTTGTCCTTTCACGTTGAGCGCAGGGACCAAAAGGTGTGAGCAATTACGCCCAAGTGTACGTCTATAACAAGACGAGAGAAACATTTGTGGCCACGGAAGTGGTTGTGGCTGATACCTATTTGCGGCGACTGGTGGGCTTGCTCGGCAAAACCAAGCGCTGGGCGCGGCCGGGTCGCGGCTTATGGATTTCGCCCTCCCACGGCGTGCACACGATGGGGATGCTGTTTCCTCTGGACTTGATTTTTCTCGACCAGAACAAACAGGTGGTTGCCATCGAAGAACACCTGCGACCCTTCCGCATCTCGAGCGTCTCGCTCAAAGCGGACAGCGTGCTGGAGCTGCCTGTCCATACCGTCTTCCGCACGGGGACCCAAATTGGTGACCGACTCGAGATCGTGCCCCTGAAGTGAGCCGCGGGCAAGCCACGCAGAACCCCCGTCGCCTTCGTGGATGAGCCCGGTGCAAGGGCCTCCTCCCTCGCATCTTCCCAGCGGCACCGCCTTGTGGCGCAGCCCTGAGAAAATCCGCGAGAATCTTCATTTTGGTTTGAGCCTCCTCCTAGCCCTGGCTCTCATTCCCGCACTGGCCTGGCAGAAACTGCCCATCCGATTCGATTGGTCGGCCTACTTTGCGGCCTACTGGGTAGGCCTCGCCATCCAGTCCATCTTCCTTGCGGTCCTTCTCTACCTCCTCGGCTTCCCCTCCCGGCAAACGATCGATCCCTTCTGGCAGCGCTATCGGAGCCAGAAGCTGAGACTGCTCTTCCTGGTGCCGCTGGGGGTGGAATTCTTCTGGCTGTTCCGCCCGGGCGTTTCCATTCTCCTTTTCGTGGATGCACTCGCACTTGTCGAACTGGTGGAACGCCTCCAGGAACGCCAAATTCGTTTCCTGAAGACAGTGGGGACGCTTCTCGTGCCCGCGGCGTATTTGTTTGTCGGCTTGATTCTCGTGTTCAGCTACAGCAACGTGCTCGCCTCGCTCCGGTTCTATGGCACCTATGACGCCGCCTTCAACCGGATGGACTCCTGGATTCTGATGGGAACCACCGTTTCGGAGATTGCCCACAGCGCGGTGCGCCATCTCCCGCTACAGGTCTTCCGGTGGCTCGAGTTCTTCTATTTTGGGATGTTTCCCCAGATTGGTGCCGGAATCATCTTCACCGCGTTCTTTTTCGGAAGGAAACGGTCCCTCCAGTTTGCCGGCACGATCCTGACTGCTTATTACCTGGCGCTGCTGCTGTTCTACCTCTGGCCGTGCGAAGGGCCGTATTACTCGTGTCCCACTCACTTTGCCGAGTTTCCGAACCAGTTGATGGTCTATACGATCCAGAAGTACACCCTGGCAAATGTGAACGCTGTGTGGGAGCACAAGCCGAAAAGTCAAATCGGTTTGGACTACTTCATTGCGTTTCCTTGCATGCACATCGCCCAGCCATTGATCGTGATGTGGTTCCTCCGGCGATGGAAGCGCATCCTGGCATTCTTGATTCCTCTGAACCTGGTGATCCTGGTTTCGGTTTTGCTGCTTGAGTGGCACTACGTGGTGGATGTGCTGGGCGGTGTGCTGGTGGCCCTTGCCGCCATCGTCGCCGTCAATGGCTGGAGGAAGGAAATGCCTCTGTCGGCTGCGATGTAAATACGCTTCGCGTGGACGCCGGGCGTGTTGACCAGTTCGCCAGCCCGCTCGACCCCTTCGACATCGCCGAATTGCGACAGTCGCTTGGGACGCGGGAGGTGGAAAACCTGGGCGGCCGAACCCGGCGCCGTCTGGAGAATCTCCGCTTCTCTTTTTAAGAGAAGAATCATGGAAAGGCGCGGCCTTGCAGAGGCGCCCATTGGTCAATCCTTTATTTACAAAAAACCTGTAAGTCGCTATCGTTCGCATAGAAAGCCGGATTGTAAAGCCCGATGACGCAAAGTGAGCCCATCGAGGTTTCCGTCGTTATTCCATGCCTCAACGAGGCGCAGTCCATCGGCTTTTGCATTGATAAAGCTCTGGCGGCCCTTCGAGCGGCGGGCATCCGCGGCGAGGTGGTGGTCGCCGACAACGGCTCGACGGACGGTTCCATTGAAATCGCCGTGCAGCGCGGCGCGCGGCTTGTCCACGCCGCGCTCCCAGGTTACGGCAGTGCCCTGCGAAAGGGAATCGGCGAAGCGCGGGGCCAATTCATCATCATGGGCGACGCGGATGACAGCTACGATTTCTCCGAGGTGCCGCGTTTTGTCGCCAAATGGCGCGAGGGGTACGACCTGGTGATGGGCAACCGGTTCAAGGGAGGAATCAAGCCGGGCGCTATGCCCTGGAGCCACAAATACCTGGGCAATCCTGCCTTGACACGGATCTTGAACCTTTTTTTTGAAGCAGGCATTGGGGACGTGTACTGTGGCATGCGGGGCTTCACGAAGCAAGTATACGAACGTATTGATCTGCGGACTACAGGCATGGAGTTTGCGCTCGAGTTTGTCATCAAGGCGGTCAAGATCGGGGCCCGGTTAACCGAAATTCCCACCACTCTCTCGCCCGATAACCGTGGGCGTCCGCCACACTTGCGGAGCTTGCATGACGGCTGGCGGAGCCTGCGCTTCATGCTGCTTTATGCGCCCAACTGGTTATTCCTAGGCCCAGGGAGCTTGCTGGCAGCACTGGGGACCGCGATCGTGTTGTGGTTGCTGCCCGGGCCGCGTCACGTGGGTCGAATCGTTTTCGATATCCATACGATGGTGTTTGGCATGATCTTTACCTTGCTCGGCGTCCAGATCATGTCGATTGGCCTGTTTGCGAAGGTGTTCAGCTATGCGGAGCGCTTCGATCCCCGGGCCCGCGGATTAGAACGTTTCCTGAAGCGTGTCCAACTCGAACATGGTCTGCTGGCGGGCGTCAGCCTGGCACTTGCAGGTTTCCTCGGCGATGCGTGGGTTTTCTGGAAGTGGGCGGCCAGCGGATTTGGGCCGCTGTATCAAATTCGCGCGGTCATTTTCTGGTCATTGTGGTTTTTCCTTGGCATACAAGTTTTCTTCTCCTCTTTTTTCCTCAGCATGCTCGGAATCAGTCGAGGCACCTACATGGGAGATTATGAGAAGAGCTGATGGCATGAGAGATTTGCTCTCTTGCGTCGAGTCTTTTCACGCGCGGTGGATTTTTCGTCGGAGGGTTGAGGTCCTATCTACGATCCTTTCTGAATTGATCCCCGATCAGTCCACAGTTTTGGACATCGGATGTGGCGACGGAAGTGTGGGCTACCTTATGCATGAGAAGGAACCCAGTATTACGGTCCAGGGCCTGGAGATGACGCCTCGACCTAATTGTCGGATCCAATACCAGGTCTTCGACGGGAAGAAAATGCCCTATGGTGACTGCTCATTTGATGCGTGCATGTTTGTCGACGTACTTCATCACACCCGAGAGATTGAATCGCTCTTGAAGGAAGGATGCAGGGTCAGTCGCGGATGGATCGTCATTAAGGACCATCTCTGCGAGGGGAGCGTTGATCGCTGGAAGTTGAGATTGATGGACTGGGTGGGGAACCGGCCACATGGGGTCCACCTGACCTACAATTACCAAAGCCGCGGTGGGTGGATGGAATGCTTCGCGGCCTGCGGCCTTGAGGTTGCTGCTTGGCAGGATGCAATCCCCCTTTACGGCTTTCCCTTTCGTCTTCTCTTTTCCGGAGGTTTACACTTTGTTGCGCTGCTGCGGCGAGCGCGAGTTTCAGCGGACGCATGAGCTTGCCACAAGATCAGGGGTGAATGGGAGTTGAATACGCGGATAGCTTCGGAGGGGTTTCGTCCGGCTCGACCAACCAGACGCGCCGGTCACGGTAGTAGCGGATGAGTTCCTTATTCTGCGCGGGACCCATATCGCGCGCCCAGACAACCTTCGCGGTATCAATATCCGCCTCGTTGTAGACCCACTCTTGGTGAAAATCATGGTCCGGCTGATATCGCACGATCGCGAGCTGATAGCCGGGATATGCTTTGAGCTGTCCGAGAATCTGCGCGCGGTCCAAGTTTCCGGGTCCCGCACAGCACCACGTTTGCGGCCATTCGCGGTCGAACGGTAAGTGCGTCGGCTTCGCGCCAGCACGCACCGCCGCTAGGACGACGCAGATCACGAAGATCGCCCGCACCAGAAACTGTCCTGTTGGCCGGCCGTGCCATCTCCACACCTTCAGGTGCCGCATGCCTTGCAACACGATCGCGAGAATTAGGCTGGTGATAGGGGCGGCGTAATGCGGTTGAAAATACACCTCAACTGCCAATCCTGCGATCGACACGGCCCCGGCGACCAGCAGGAAACGGACTCGGCGGTCTCTCAATACCCGCGGAAGCATGACCAGTGGCGGGAGCAGTGCTGGCCCGAGAAAAAAAGCCCGGAGGTCTTTCGTTGCATCGAACTTAGCGGACAGCAAGCCTCTGAGCGAGCTTCTTTGGAGCGTGTCCTGAGGAAGCGCCCACTCGACATACAACTCGCGCATCACCAGATGGTGATACACGGGCAAGGGCCCGGGTGATTGCCAGAGGAAAACAGGCGTAGAATCGTAGGCAGCTTCATAGACCTGATAGGGCGTGCGGAGTGGGCTGCCGGTGACGCGCCAACAGTAATATCCCAGCGCTCCTGCGATAATCACTAGCAGCAGCAAGAGAGGCAGAATAACTAACTGAAGGGACACTCGGACGGGGGGTCCCTTTCTGTCAAGCATCCACACCAGAAGCGCCACTGCCACCGGAACGCCCAAGACAAATCCCTCATAGGGTCGGCTGGCTGCCAGAATAGCTAGGCCCATACCCATCCACAAAGCGTCGCCCATGCGGTGTCGGTGCCAGATTCGTGGCAGCGCCCCTAAAACGAGCGCTCCGCCGAGGCCCGCTACCGCTCCGCCCCAGTAGCTGTTGATCCAGTAACTGAAAAGACCAAAACGCAGAACCGCCAATACGCCGCCCAGTAGAGCCCACCCTGGAGGCAGCCACCCCTGTAACATCCAACAGATGGCCGCGCACATTGCCGCGACACTCACCCACACACCCACCCAAGGGTGTCCACCAAGCACTTTTCCAGCAGCAAGAGCCAGGCCTTGCGCTGGAAAATACTTTGAGGCATACGTTGGATGGAAAATAGTGTGGAAGGTTTCGAAGTGAATCCACATCGGATGTGGCGGATTCGTCAGCCGACCATGCGCGAACGTGTCGGCGGCAAGCAGGTAGCTGAACTCATCATGGACAGTTGGTTCAGGAACGGGCACGGCGGGCAGCACCGCTGCGCGCAGAAGCAGTGCGAGAAGACCGACGACAAGCACCGAGAGTCCGCGCTTATTCGCGAAGCTGCCAAATCTTCGCTCCATGGCTCGAAACCAATCCGAGCCTAAGCGTGGGAGATAGAACGCAATCGCCACTGCGGAGAGAACTAGCCCTGCCTCAATCTCGATCAACATGGGCTCGATTCCGCTTCCATCCATTCCAAAGAATGTGGCACATGGCAACAGCCCAGTTGCAGTGGGGAGCAGGACATCGCCAGCGCGCCGACGTCGGAGGTAGGTCCCCGCCTTTGCACGGCGAGGCTTGGTTCAATCGACCGAAAGTCTTGTAGGATTCAGCGTCGATCAATGCGCCCTGTCCAAAACTACAGTCACTCAACGGAGAACCGCGATTCAGCCTTTCCTGTCGCTCTGCCTCTCGGTACGACGGTTTGCACGTAAACCAGCAGATCGAGGCAGACCCAGGTGGCTCGGCCCTGCCCCGCCCCTAAATCCAGAGCCTTTTTGCGTTAGGAGCCTGACGCGTCTCTAGAGATCTCTTCCGGCCCTGGGCAAGGGACGAATGCAAGCCTAGCATTTTCAGCGACACAGGACTACCCCAACGAGAGCTCAGGGATCTGGCTTCCTCCCCATTATCAGGAGCGAGCTGCCGAAGGGAACGGGCAGGGCGCCCAACATTTTCTGCTCGAGGCGCGAGACGAAATAGAGCGATCGATTGATCCAGCGAGGCGGAACGCTGGGTAATTTTGGCCGCAGACCAAAGAGTTGCTCGACCACGCGGACCATCAATTTGACGGGACATGTCCATTGGAAAAAGTAACGTTCCACCTCGAGCAGGAGCCCCGCCTGGTGAGTTAAGTCGCGGAAGCTGCTTTTCGTGTAGCGCGTCAAATGGTGATTGATGATGTCATGATTGGTCCAGAGTAGCTTGAAAGCAGGGACCGTTGCCAGGACCGTGCCGGCGGATGTCAGCAACCTGAGGGCGTGTTGAAGGGCGCTGATCGGGTCCGGGAGGTGCTCGAGGACATCGAGCATTAGGATGAGGGAGTACCGATTTCTGGGCCGGAAGTGCTCGTCGAAGGGAGCAATGTAAATACGCTTCTGGTGGATGCCGGTTGTAGTGCTGACCAACTCGCCAGCCGGCTCTATCCCTTCGACGTCGCCGAACTGCGACAGTCGGTCGAAGAACAGTCCGTCGCCGCACCCGACGTCCAGGATTTTCCCCCATCCGTAGGCCGGCTGGTAGCGGCGAAGCGTGTCAACGATCAGTTCCTCGCGAGCTCGCCACCACCAGTGGTTCTTGTAGAGTTCGCGATAGCGTTGGCCGTATTGGGGATCCACAGAGAGCCTCGCCTAAGTCTTGCTTTCTTTGACCGAGGAATTCCCCAACTCTCGATTTCACCGCCCGTCTCCGGGTTAGAGCTGAACTACACGTTCCCTGTTCGCACATCCGCGTGGGTGGCAGAGGACCGTTGTGGCTCCCGTTTGTAGCCACAACCTATGCGCCTGTCTATGACGTAAATCGGTCGTGCCTTGCTCTCCTCGTATATCCTTCCCACGTACTCTCCGATAATTCCGAGGAAGAAGAGCAGTACACCCGATAAGAAGCTGATGACGACAATCAGCGCGGTGAAGCCTTGGGGAGACTGATGGAGGAACAACTTCGCGTAGGCGGAGTAAATAGCAAAGAGGACCGACAGGAGAACCGCAAAAGCTCCAAGCACCGCAGCGCTGCGGATCGGCACGACAGAGAAGGCGAAGATTCCATCCGCTGCAAGTTTCAGCAGACGAATCGCGCTGTATTTACTCGTGCCCCAGTGGCGTTCACCTCGCTCGATAGGGATGCCAATCTGCCGGAATCCGACCCAGCTTCGAAGCCCACGCAGATATCGATGGTGTTCAGGCATCTGCCGAAGCTGTTCCACCACCCGGCGCGACATCAGGCCGAAGTCTCCGGCGTCGAGAGGCAATCGCAGCTCGGACAGCCCCGCCAAAAGTCGATAGAACACAAAGTAGCAGAGCTGCAGCCACCACGCTTCCTTGCGGCGGGTGCGTTGGGAATAAACGACGTCATAGCCTTCCCGGTAGCGTTCGAGGAGAAGTGGAATGGCTTCCGGAGAGTCTTGCAGGTCCCCGTCCATCACCACGACTGCATCGCCGCTGACGTGGTCTAGTGCAGCCGTAAGCGCCGCTTGGTGCCCGAAGTTTCGCGATAGAACAATCACAACCAACCGTGGGTCTCTTTTTGTCGCTTCTTCCAGGAGCTCCAGCGTGCCGTCGGTACTCCCGTCATCGACGACAACCATTTCGTGCGGGCCGCCGGGGATGCTATCCAGCACCGTGCTGATACGACGGAGCAATTCCTGCAGAACCGTCTCTTCGTTATGGAGCGGCACTGCTATCGAAAACCGCAGGGGTGCATTCATCGTTTCGTCCGTCCTTTAAAGTAAACCACCTCCCACAGAGCCAGGCCCAGGCTGGTCAGGACGAAAGGCTCGAAGACGACGGGTTCAAAGATGCCGGTGAAAAGTTCCCGCCACTCCTCGAGCGGGCGAGAGAACTTGCCGCGGTCCCAGCGCGCCAATAGCCGGGCCAGGGCGCGATCTTTCGGGAGCACCAGGTCGAGGATGTGCACGTGCCCATCTTCGGTGAGCAAGGTGCTGAGATGTGCGAGGATTCGCTCGTTGTTCGGAGTATCTATATGGTGCAAGAAGCTATTCACAAAGATGAAATCATAACGTTCCTCAGGACTGGCGGTATAGGTGGTCACGTCGGCCACTAGGAAGTTGCGCTTGTGGCGCCGCCGCGCATCCGCGATGTACTTCTCGCTGAGATCGATGCCGAGGTACTCGGCGTCGGCAAAGTGATGTGTGTTTGTCCCTGGCCCGCATCCCACGTCAAGCACGCGACGCACGCGACTCAGATCGTTATGCGCCAAGACGGGCTCAAACTTCTTCTCGGCGAAGGGAGCCTGCCAGAGACGATAAGCCAGCGTTTGTTCCATAATGGCTGCACTGAGCTTCACGGGCGCCACCTCACCTCGAAACGACCCACCGAGACGGAATCGGGAAACCGCTCGGTGAGCGCGGCTCTGAGGTCAGGCTCCAGCGGTCCGGAGAACGCCGGCTGAGTCAGGATGGCCACTACCTTTACGTGGTGTGTTTCGAGTGCGCTCAGTATGCGCGCAGTTCGTCCGGCCGGGTCATCGAGGAAGTCGAAGAGGTTGGGAGTCGGATTTCGCAACCCGGAGAGGAAATACACCTCTGGGCAATCTGGCGCGGCGTAGATGTACTCGCCCGCCGCATGGTCCTGCACAAGCGGGATCAGACGCTGGTACTCTTGGGCCTGGCTCGGGGCGACGCGGAGGCCCCCTGCTCGCGGCAGCGTTAGCCGGCGAGTCTGTGGATCGGGCTGGTAGCGATAGCCCATCGCATAGATGAAGCTGGGGGTGACCCACAGAGCAGCGAAGAGCAGATAGAAGCTGAGGAGCGAGCCAAGTAGGAAACGCGCCGCCGCCACGCGCTGGGAGATGACGCCGAGAAGGGCAAGCGCGAGCAAGGGTGCCACGTAGCAGAAATAGATCTGTGCGGCAAAGGGAAACTGGACCAGGCTGCACACTCCAACCACACTCAGAACGAGCATCACCTGCTGTTGCCAAAGATACGAGCGACCATTTTTGCGAGGCCAGGCCTTCAGCAGGATCGCCCCCAGCACCACTGTAAATGGGATCAACAGGACCACCGAATTCCAAACGTATTGGTACACCGTGGCAGACCTTGCCGCAGCGGCCAGGACGCTAGCGAGTGCCAGCACCAGGACCGCCTTCGAGAACCAGTGAACCGGGAAACGCGTGTACATGACGGTGACGAGAACCGCCGCGAGGCAAAGCAGAGGCTGCATATTTCCCGAGGGCTCGAGGGCAGCAAAGGTCAGGCGCCTCATTGGGAGGAGAAACACTCCGCGTAGAAAGGCGCCCAGTGCACCCGTCAACGCATAGGGGATCAAATAAACCGCGATGGGTGCAGCCACACCCAATCCAAACGGCACGAGCATTCGAAATAGAGTTCCGAATCGTTTTCGGTTTGAGCCTGCTAAGCCATGCGACTCGCGCCAGAGGAGCAGCATTGCGAGGGTGACTTGTGGAAGCAGGAAGTGAATGAGTTCGGCGAGCCTGAGCCTGCTGCGAAGTACAGCGACGACGAGGGAGACGAAGAGGAACAAGGCAATTCCGACCAAAATCGAATAGGCTCGACCGCGTTCCCGCGTCGCGCGTTGCTCCAGGCGCGTGAGACACTGCTCGCGAAAAGCCAGGAACAAGAGCACGGCCGCGACGTAATAAAGCCCACTGAGCTTGGCGAGGAAAGAAAGCCCCCCGCAGACCCCCGCTAGCACGAGCCATCGGCGGGATTCTGTTTCAAGGTATCGCAACAGGGCCGCCATACCAAACACTGCGAAGAACAGGTTATACCAGGAGGGCACCGCCGCGGAGTAGTTGGGTACGCTCCAAGCCACGGCTAGAAGCGTTGTACCGCCAGCTGCGATCGGCGAGGCGAAGCGCGCAGCGACATAGTACACGGCGGGGACCCACGCCACGAAGAATCCGAAGAGAATAATTCGTAAGGAGGCCAGACTGATTCCCAAATGCTGGAAGCCGAACGCATTCAGATAACTCAAGCCACCTGTGTAGACCTCGTCGAAATCTCGGTGTGGGAGTTCTCGCCACAGCACTCGCTCGGCGCTTTGGGCGAGGACGCCCTCGTCGTGTGGGACCCAGCCGCGGTTGATATAACTGGCCATATACGCCGTGCTGAGCACCCAGACGATGAGCGGAACAAGCCAAGACTGGCGGGCGCGGGGGCTCATCCAGCCTATCCCGGGATGTGGGCCCATTGGCATTTCATTATTGTGCAGCCACTCCTGGGAAGAGCAAGCTGCTTCCGCGGTATTTGACGCATGAGGCCCTTTCTTGAGCGCCCGTCGTTTACTTCCAGCTCAGCATGAAGAAGACCGTGAAGCAGCATAATGCAAGCAAGCCCTCAGATGGAAACGGGGCTCACGAGCCTTTGATGCTAGCAGACTCCCGAACAAGAGAAAAAGGCATCCCCTTGCCAAGTAAACACCCCATGTCTGCTCGTGCATTGCCGCCTTGCACGGGGCCGTGGTAGCTTGCGTCTCTCGTGCGCTTGCCTACTTGGAGACCAAGCCTGCCATGGCTGTGCCTCGCAGTTCTTTTGACCTTGTATCTTCTCTACCTCGCCGGGCTGCAGCCAATGAGATATTTCGGTTATTACCATGACGACGCGCTGTATTTCAGTTCGGCTCAGGCCCTGGCGCAGGGGCGGGGATACATCATGCCCAGTCTCCCGGGAGCGCCACCACAGACCAAGTACCCCGTGCTCTATCCCTGGTTGCTTTCCTGGGTTTGGAGGTGGGATCCCTCCTTTCCGGCCAACCTCCTGCCTGCTGTGTCGCTGACAGCGATGTTTGGCTGCTGGTCCCTGATTGCGGCTTTCCAGCTCCTGCGGAAACTCAACGGCATAGGAGACTGGCCCGCGTTGCTGCTGGTGGGCCTATGCGCCTTTCAGCCACACTTTCTAATTCTGAGCGGGGCGGTGCTGAGCGACGTGCCGTTCGTGGCCTTGGTGTTGACAGTTGCGGTGGTTGCTGATTCGGCGATGCGCCGAAACAGCCGAATCTGGTTGGGGCTGGCCGCGGGGGCGTTGGCGGGCTTGTCAGTGCTCTTACGCAACGTGGGGATCGCGGTGGTGGCAGGGATATTCGCCACCGCTGTGTACCGCCGGGCTTACCGTCAGGGCTTGGCGTTCTGCCTGGCCACCACGCCGTTTCTGGCCGCCGCGCTCTGGTTTTCGGGACCTCATTCCTGGCCTCGCTGGGAGAGTACCGGGGGCGCGACGCTGGCGCCCGGTTGGCGGCAAACGTGGGCGTTCTATACCAGTTACGCAGAGTATTGGAAACTCACTGTGCCTGGTCCTCTTGCGTTCCTGAAAATGCTGGGCGCCAATTTGGACGCCTTGCTCCAGGGACCAGCCATTTACTTCTTCTTGCCCCTGGTGAAGGCAACTCCCCAGCTTGGTATCGCGCTCGCGGGTGTTCTGGCTGCGGGAGTTTTGGCAGGGATCATCCGGCAAGCTCGGAAGCAGGAGTGGAAGCCGATTCACTTCATATTCCTCTTTTATGCGGCGGTGATCCTGTTTTGGAATTATCCTCTCATGGATCGCTTTCTGCTCTGGTTGCTTCCGTTGTTCTATGCCGGGGTATGGCTAGAAGGCAAGGATTTGCTCGCCATGGTTCTCTCGACTGTCCGTTCGGCACAGCCGCTCACTGAAAAACTGCTTGCCGGGGCATTGAGCCTAGGCTTGCTGGTGCTCGCCGGAACAGCCGCATGGAACTATCTCGACGGTTTCCGGCTGGAGTTGCGGGCCAAGGGTGCGCAGCGAGCCGCCATGTTGGACGAAAAGATGCAAGTCTACGACTGGCTCCGGCAAAATACCGACTCGCAGACCCGAGTTATAACGTATGACGATGCCAGTCTGTATTTGTTTGCAGGTCGCCAAGCGATCCGGCCCATCCAGTTTTCGGTGGAGCTGTACTACACGGATGACGCACGGGTGTTGGAACGCGATTTGGCACACTTCGCGGACACCGCGCGGCAAGTCGGGGCGCGCTTTTGGGTCATCTCCAACGATGATGATTTTGGGATGGACCTGGGGAAGCACCGGCGGCTGCTGGACACACGGATGGCCCAGCTAAAGTCAGTCCTGCCGATGGCATTTCACAGCCGGGAGAATATCGTGCAAGTCTACGACCTTTCTTGCGTTCTTCAGCCGTTGCGGGCTGAGTGCAAGGGCGCTGTTCCTGTGCTCTTTCCAGAGGGTTCTGGCAGTCAGGAAAGCTTACCGGGCGACCACAACCAGCCCTATACGGCTTACTCTCCCCTGCAGAAAGACCGCCATGGCAAGAGCCGTGAGCTGGCTCTGCTTAGACGTGACCTAATTCGATCTGTTCACCGGGAGTATGCGATACTCATCCCATGCATGCGAGTTCTCTCAGACTGTTGGCGTTGCTTTTTGTCTGTTCACTCGTTGTCGCTATCTATTTAGGGCGAGCCTCCAACTCCGTCAAAGATAAAGAACCGGTTGCCGTGGTTGCCGGGAAGACCGTCTACGAGGATGACTTGCTGCCTTTCATCCAAGGGCAGTTGCGGCAACTTCGCAACCAGGAATACGAACTGAAAAGCAAGGCCCTTGAGAATCTGGTCAATCAAAAGTTGCTGGAAGCCGAAGCCGACAAAAAGGGCATCGCTATCGGGCAGCTTGTGCAGCAAGAAGTGAATGCTAAAGTGGCTGAACCAACGGGAGCTGAGCTGTTGGCCGTATACCAGAGCCAGAGGGATGGACTGAATCGCCCCTTCGAAGAGGTCAAGGCACAGCTCCAGCAAACACTCAAGCAGGCTAAACTCGAAGCGGCTCGGCGGGAGTATCTGAAACGCCTCCGGGAAAAAGCCCGAGTGTCCATCTTACTGCGACCCCCCAGAGTTGAAGTCGCCTATGACCCCACCCGGCTCCGGGGAAGCGCGAAGGCCCCGGTCATCATTGTTGAGTTTTCTGATTTCCAGTGCCCCTTCTGCAGGCAGGTCGAGCCGACCTTGAAGAACTTGCTTGCCAAACATGAAGGCCGCGTCAGCCTGGCGTATCGGGACTTTCCACTGCGCGAGATCCACCCCCAAGCTCAGTTAGCGGCTGAAGCTTCCCGTTGTGCAGCCGAGCAGGGTCAATTCTGGCAATATCATGACCTCCTCTTCGCCAACCCCGAGAAGCTCAAGAAAGAGGATTTACTCGAGCACGCTCGCAGCCTGAAGCTCGATGAGAAACAGTTTGATTCCTGCCTAGCCAGCGCCAAGTACAAGGCAAGAATCGAACAGGACTTGGAAGAGGGAATGAAAGCCGGCCTCGATGGAACTCCAAGTTTTTTCATCAACGGAATCCTCCTGAGCGGTGCCCAACCGGAAGCCACGTTCGAAGGGATTATCCAGGCAGAGTTGGCCGCTCCCAAAGACAAACGCGCGGCTCAGTAATCTGCGCGCTGACGCCTTTGTGGCAACGGGTTGGACTCCACGGGTTACCCCTTAGGAGGGGGTTCCTTCCTGACCTAAAACTGTCCTCCTGGCCAGCAGTTTCCTTACCGCGATTGGTCCATCCTTGCTCCGTACCCGCTGCGGAGTCGAATGAACATGTCCAGATTGAGGAGCCTCTTGGAGCCTCCTGACGAAGCAGGAACCGAATCTTCGCCTGTTCTGTCCCAGCCTGAAGAACTCCGAGACCCCTGGCTGAATTTCCAAGCCGCGCCAGAGAGCGGTCCCGGTGATCGCTGGCGGCGCAAGTGGATCCGCCGGGGCATCGCCAGCGGCGTTATCGTCGTGACTCTGGTGGCTTCCGTCATTCTGTTCCGCCCCCATCGGGCGCGCATCGCCGGGTTGCTTGGCCAGCTCAAGGATCTGGCTGTTGGCGAAGCTTCGACGTCCGACGCCGGGCAGCCTCCGGAAGTTGTAACCAGCCGCAGTAAATCAACTCTTCGTGCTCGTCGCCCACGCCGGGCAAACGATGAACTGGGTGGAGGAAACGAGGCTTCCACTCCCAGCGCGGCTAGCCCGAGTGGCGAGGGAACCACGCCCCCGCTGCAGCCCAATCCGCTGCAGCTTGAAGTGCTGGAATCGAACAACCAGCGACGTCTCGTTCCGCTTCGCAGTGACCCGGTCTTGAAATTGGGGTCCCGGGCGCCCACTGGGCACGTTCAGATTCACTGGGATGACATCAGTACGGCCAACTCCCCCTCTCTAGAACCTACTTCGCTTGCGACCCCGGGGGCGTCCAGGGTGGGCGACTCGCAGGGAATCTCTGGTGGAGGTCTTGAACATCAGGAGATGCCCACGTACCCGCCTCTGGCACTTCAGAACAACGTGCAGGGCACGATCGTGCTGCAGGTCTTGATTGGCAAAGATGGATCTGTTCAGAATGTTCGTCTTCTAAGCGGGCCTCCCATGCTGGCTTCAGGGGTCATGGACGCTGTCCGGAAGTGGCGCTACAAGCCCTACTATCGGGATGGAGAGCCGGTGGCGGTGGAAACGCGGATTACTGCCGATTTTACAATCTCCTCGAAGTGAAGCCTGCTGCAAGAGTTCGGCGCCAAATACGTCAGGGGCGTAATTTCTCGCGGTGACAAAATTGATAGACAGAGGTTTCATCGGCCTGATTGCGGGTCTCGCCCTTTTGGTGGTGATCGTTGTAGGAGTCGCCTACCATTCTTATAAACAGGATTGGTCTCTACAAGGCGCAGTCCGGTTCGTCAAGGAAACATCGCAGGATACGGCTACAACAGCCGGAGTTCGCACTGCCCTATCCTTGTCGAAGCGCCTCTCCGCCTTTGATATCAAAGTGGAGAGCAGGCAAGGCGAGGTCACCCTGACCGGACAGGTCCCTTCGAAACAAATCAAAGAAGCGGCTGGGGCCATGGCTCAAGATACCTTGGGCGTAAGACAAGTGCGCAACCAGTTGGCCGTCAACTCATCTGCCGGACAAAAGGTTGCCGTTCAGCCGAAGTGAGACGCCTGAGCGATTCCGGGGAGCTATCCTTGGGGTGACCGGGTAACATCGTTCCTGCTTGGCGGAACGGCTGTGCGGCATTGCCTGCCGCCTCAGATCCCTTCGCCCCAAACTATTAGGGGCTGTCCAGTTTTAGCGGGGTGCACTACAGACGAAACACTGATGACGACGTGAAATGACACGGGCAGGTCAGCCGGCAGGTCAAATTCCGGATTGTACGGCCACCTAACTCATCTCCAGTCGGGGCCGAAGCCGTTCTGCGGAGTGACCGTGATCGTGCTCGTCCCGCTGGCTCCCTGCGTGATGCTCAGCCTGCTTGGCGATGCCCAAAGGATAATAGTTCCCCCGCGGCAGTCGTCGAATCTAATTTACGGACACGCCGTCGAAGGTGGCAGTGACCAGTACAGAGTTATTGTTGGCACTCACCGCCAGACCGATGTACACGTTCTGGGCCATGTTGATGGTCTGGCTCGATCCGACCTGCACCCAGTTCACCCCGTCCAACGAGGCGTACCCGCTGAACGTGCTCCCGCTTCGAACCAGCTTCACCCAATACGGCAGTCCATTCACCGCACTGCTTTGCGATGCGGTGCTTGCCCCTGTGCTCGCTCGGGAATAGTAATAAATCGATGGACCCGGGTACGGCTCGTAAGCCACGTAGGCATGGGTAGAGCTTGCACTCAGCGTCTCCCGAATCATCACCCCGGCCTCGGGATACGTGCTGCCTTGCGCGCTCACCACTCGGGCCACGATCGTCCCATCACCCGACAAAGGCTGGTACACAAAGTGCATCCCGTCGGCAGTGCCATAGATCCATTGCCCCGAGGCCTTCACCGTGAAGGTCCCGTTCGCGTAACTCGCGCTCCCGGCAATGCCGACTGAACCTACGTCTGTGTCCGACCAACCGGGGGGAGAGTTCGACGCGACGTTCACGGTGAGGTTGACCGTCGTCGTCTGTGTCAAGCTGCCCGACGTACCCATGATTGTCACCGTGACCGTTCCCGTGGTCGCCGTGCTGCTGGCCGTCAGCGTCAACGTGCTTGTGGCAGTGGCGGGATTCGGGTTGAAGGATGCGGTCACGCCGCTCGGCAGACCCGACGCGGACAAGCTGACGCTGCCGCTGAAGCCGTTCTGCGGAGTGACCGTGATCGTGCTCGTCCCGCTGGCTCCCTGTGGGATGGTCAAGTTGGGCGATGCCGAAAGGGTGTAGTTCGGCGCGGCGGTCGCCGAATTTACCGACACGCCGTCGAAGGTGGCAGTGACCAGTACAGAGTTATTGTTGGCACTCACCGCCAGACCGATGTACACGTTCTGGGCCATGTTGATGGTCTGGCTCGATCCGACCTGCACCCAGTTCACCCCGTCCAACGAGGCGTACCCGCTGAACGTGCTCCCGCTTCGAACCAGCTTCACCCAATACGGCAGTCCATTCACCGCACTGCTTTGCGATGCGGTGCTTGCCCCTGTGCTCGCTCGGGAATAGTAATAAATCGATGGACCCGGGTACGGCTCGTAAGCCACGTAGGCATGGGTAGAGCTTGCACTCAGCGTCTCCCGAATCATCACCCCGGCCTCGGGATACGTGCTGCCTTGCGCGCTCACCACTCGGGCCACGATCGTCCCATCACCCGACAAAGGCTGGTACACAAAGTGCATCCCGTCGGCAGTGCCATAGATCCATTGCCCCGAGGCCTTCACCGTGAAGGTCCCGTTCGCGTAACTCGCGCTCCCGGCAATGCCGACTGAACCTACGTCTGTGTCCGACCAACCGGGGGGAAAGTTCGGCGCGACAGTGCCGGTGCCTGTCAAACTGATGGTTTGCGGGCTGCCCGCAGCATTGTCGGCAATGGAGACAGAAGCGGTCCGGGTGCCGGTGGCCGTCGGTGTGAAGGTCACATTGAGAGTACACTTTGCGCCCGCTGCGAGAGCCGCCGACGAGATCGGACAATTATTCGACTGATTGAAATCGCCGCTGCTGGCGCCGGTGATGCCGATGGAAGTGATGCTCAACGCCGCGCTGCCGGTATTGCTCAGCGTCACGATTTGGGCCGGGCTGCTCGTGCCCACGCCTTGGCTGGCAAAGGTCAGGCTGGTGGCCGACAAGCTCACGATAGGCGCTGGGGCCGTGCCAGTGCCGCTCAAGGTGACGCTCTGCGGGCTGCCGCTGGCGTTGTCGGTAACGGAGACCGCGGCGGTGCGCGTGCCAGTCGCCGTCGGGGCGAAGGTGACGTTGATGGTGCAATTGGCGCTTGCCGCCAGAGTCGCCGGCGAGATCGGGCAATTATTCGACTGATTGAAGTCGCCGCTGTTGGCGCCAGTGATGCCGATGGAAGTGATGCTGAGCGCGCCACTGCCAACGTTGCTCAGGGTCACCGTCTGCGCCGCGCTGGTTGTCCCGACGGTTTGGCTGGCGAACGTCAGGCTTTCCGGCGACAGGCCCACCAGAGGAGCCGGTGCAGTCCCAGGGACGGTCAGTGTGGTGGTTTGGAGCTGCCCGTTGTTGAACCCCCCGTTGGTCCACACCGGATGCGCCACCCCGGCTGCGGCGGCGATGCCGGAGTAGTCGCCGATGAAGCTTGCCGTAGCTGAGTCGATCAGCGCGGGGGTCACGCGAGCATTGGTGGCGAACGTTCCACCGCCGTCCTGGGAATAGGTCGCATAGATGTCATACTTCGACGCGTCGGTCGGGCTGTTGCGTGTATCGAACCAGCTCGCGTGAATGATTCCCCCGCCGTCCGCGGTTACCGCCGAAAAGAACTGTTGGCCGGCAGAGTTGTCGTTGATGACCAGCGGCGAGCTGAAGGTTGAGCCTCCATTCGTCGAGCGGATGAATTCGACCTCCGCCCCCACGGTGCCATTCGGCTGGTCGGAGTAGGTGATGTACACATTGCCGTTGGGAGCCACCGCCAACGCCGCAAAGCTGTTCTTGCGGTAGCTCGAGTTGAAACTCAAGTCGTTGAACAGCGGCGTGATCGCCGCCGGCGTCGTAAAGGTCTGGCCACCATCAGTGGATTTAGCGATAAAGTGCTGGCGCCGACCGTGGGTGAAGAAGACCTCGTAGACCACGTAGACTTCTCCCCCAGGTCCCACCGCCACCTGCGATCCCTGTACGGCGCCGTTCTGCGAGGCAGGGCTGATCTGGATGGGCGCAGTCCAGGTCTGGCCATGGTTGAGCGAGCGGGAGAAGAAAATCATGTCGTTCGAGCTGCTGGTGAAGTGCGACCACGACACGTAGACGTTGCCGGTGGTGGCGGCATTATTGCTGTTGTCCACCGCGATCCATTCCTTGTCCTCGGTGATAGTGGCGGACGTGCTGAGGTTGGTGAGCACCGGATAAACGTTCTGTGCGAGCAAGTTGCCGCCGCTGGCGAGCGTGCTGAGGCTCGCCACGTTGACATAGAAGCCGTTGGCACTGTTGCTGGCGTTGAGGTAGAGACTCGCCAGGTAGACGTTGCCCTGCTTGTCGATGGCCACCACCGGGTCGCTGTTTGCCTCCCACGATTGCCCATCGCTGGTGTTCGGAGAGCCGTTGCTATCCTGCGGCACGAAACTCTCTCTCCAGGTCTTGCCGCCATCGGTCGAGATCACCCACTTGGTGGTGTTGAAACAGAAGGTGACCAGACAGCGCGAGAAATCGCTGATCGTCGCCAAAAGATTCGCGGAGTTGTGGGGATCCACGAAGATGTGCTCCTCGGCTTCGGGAATCGTAGTTGTCGGCGAGACGCTCGAGCCTCCGGAGTAGGCGCCGCCGCTGAAGGTCGCCGAAGTGGCCGGCTGGGCCGACGTGGGTCCCGTTGTGCCGCCCTTGCCGATCGCAGAGCTGCGATGCGGAACCTGGGTCTTGAAGACGGCCTGGGGATCAAGGGGTACCTGGCGCTGCGCGTACAACACCGTCGCGAGTATCGGGAGGCCCACGCTGATCACAATGATCGGCAAGCAGATACGGAGGGTTGTATGTCGCTTCATAGGGCAATCCGCCTCACTTCGTCCAGTTTTGGGATATAGCGCGCTTGCTTGTGCGCGCAATGGGCGGGGATTGCCCCATCATGCGCGCTGAGCCCGAAGGATTGGGATTTACCGGAGAATAGTCCGGAGGTAAGCGATAGTCGAAGGGAGTTCTGCTGCCGCTGTCTGTCGCGTTGAGAGTGAGGCTTGCAAGGGCAGTCGCCTAAGTCTTCCCCGTTGTCTGCGGAGTCCGCGGAGTGCACACCGCACCCAAGCATAGATGCACCACACCTGTGCCCAGGAGGTTGCAATTGACATGCCAAAGGGTGCCCCCGGTTTACAGCTCTAACTAACTGAAAATGGAGGAGTAAACTGAAAGCAGGACGGCCAGGTGACGGTAATATGAAATGGTTTGTCTAGAATAGACGCTAGGCTTCCCGCCTAACACGGTGGAGCTAAAGGGGAAAGTCAAGCCTTGAGGTTAGGAGCAGAGGTGTGCTGAAACCGCATTGAGCTTGTTGAAAAAGTGAGTGAGACGAGGAGGTTTGCCCGCTAGTGAGTTCTCTTGCGAGGTTGTGCTCGGCGTCGTCTCCGAGCCGATTCCGCGAGTTAATGTGATGGACCTGGAGTGTGCTCGGGCGCCCGCAGCGCTGGCAGCGCCAGCCGTCCCGCTCCAATACCTGCTCGCGGAGGCGTTCATAGGACTCCTGGTCCAGCCGAAGCCGCGGCCGTCTTAGAAATGGGCCGACCATGCCCTCTTCATGCGTGGGTAGGAAACTGCTGTCTCTGCGCCAGAGACAGAAACTCGTAAAGCCGACAAAGCGAGAGGAGCAAAGCCTCCGGGTTGCCATTCTGCAGGTTCGCCCCGGCCAAGATGTCGGCACAGATCATCTCAAGGCAATAGCCCCGGGACTTGTCCGTGCCCAACATCAGGGCGGCGGTCTCCAGCGCCTGCTCGAGCACCGGCAGCTGGCTCTTGTACAGCTTGAAGTAGATGATCTCCCAGGGTTCGGTCTCCTGGCCGGTCAGATGTCGCTCGACTTCCCGCTTGAACTCCTCCTTGGGTAGCTCGCGGGCCTTGTGCAACCAAGTTGCACAATCGAACCGCTGCCCATCCCTCCGCGCCACCTTTACCAATTCAGCTGGTTTGGTCCAGCCCACCAGCTTGAGCTCTGGTTTAGGGATCCGCGGGAGGTGCTCGTGGATGGCCATCAAGTAGTAGGCGTTCCGGCGGGACTCCGGGAAACGCTTCTCCAGGAACTCATCGAAGGAGTGGAGGTTGCGAAGCCGCCAGTACTGCCAGGCCCGGACTTCACACAAATAACGGCCCAGCTCCACAAAGCGGGTCTCCCGCTCCTGCTCGGTGTTCTGTTCCCAGGCCAAGATCTCTTCGATCTTGGACAGCACCAACAGGGCCCGGCGGCGGTTGAGCTTGAGGGACAGCAGAGGCCTCCCATTAGTCGTCAAGCTGGTCAAGCCAATCAAGGTCGCTGGGAGCCAACGGACCGAAGTTAGGCGCGGCAGGACTCCCGGAATAGCAATTTTGCGAAACGAACTCACGTAAGTTCCGAAGAAGGAAGTCCTTACGAGTTTAGCAAAAGCTAGGGGCGCCCTTGACCGGCAGCCCGATGGACCTACCCGTTTTCAGTCTCTCCATCTTCCCCTGGGCACTTGAGGGTGATCTCAACATTCTCGTCCGGGAACAAGAATCGCTCCTTCTATACCCGCATCGCCGAAGAGGTCGGTAAGGTCCACCATCCGATCACCTGGTTGAAGAGGTCCGAGCTGCTCCAGCACCCGCGACGTGAATTTGGTGAACCCCATCCTGTCCACTGTGACTTTACGTTACAAGACGAACTATACTAGTGCCGAGTATCCTGTCCTTCCATTTCCCGCCCAGTTCGTTTTCATGTTTCAGCTATGGCAGGGATATTGGGTGTAGGACCCTTGATTTCAAGCCCTCTGAGGGTAGTGCGGGCCCGTAACAGTGGAGTTGGAGGGAGACCTCGGTTGCGCTATTCCTTGGAAGCAAAGAGCGAGCTCAGCGGTCTTCGTTTGGTCTGTCTGGGGCAAGGGAGACCGGCCAATTGGCAAGCCAGTTCCGTAAACTTGACCCCCAAAGGATCGCCGTGATTCTTTGACAAGGGCTTACCCAAGTTGATGGCTTCGCTTACCTGTTGATGATCGTTCGGCAAGCGGGCAAAGATATGGTGGTGAAAGGCCTTCTCTGCTTTCTTCAAGGTTTCTTCGTCCCCGCGATGCCACCGATTGATGACCACCCGAGCATTCCCGTTGTGGAGCCCAAGAGCCGCAAGAACCGAGAGGTGGCGCTCGAGCGACCACAAGCTCAGCTCGCTGGCTTCCGCGACCAGGAGAGTCAGGGGAGCCGGCTCCGCGAATTGAATCCAGTCGGACGAGCAGGTCCCGCCGTCTATAACCATGTACTCGAATACCGTTTGAGCGACATTGACAACTTCGGCCAGCGCTCTCCCCGCGGATCTCAACTGCTCGTCTGGAGAAGGCGTTCCCGCCAAAACTTGGAGGCCGCTCGGGTGCGGGGTGAGCAGACCTCCGAAAAAGTGGCCATCCATCCGCCCCACGTTTTCCAGGGCGTCGCAAACCGTGTACCGCGGCTGCAGATCAAGCAGCAAAGCGATGTTGCCTATGGGAACGCCAAAATCCAGAAGCCCTACGCGCTTCTGGGTGATCTTAGCCAACTGGACGGCCACATTGACGGCCACCGTGCTGGTTCCCACGCCGCCTTTCGATCCCATCACCAGAATCACCTTTGCTGCCGGACTTTTTTCTGCCCCCTGCCGCCCTTGAAGGAAGCGGCTCAACGTGGCTTGCAATACTTTGGGATCAAGAGGCGTGCAAAGGAACTCCTGCACCCCGGCGCGCATGGATTGCAACAGCAACTCCGGATCCGGTTGGCTCGCTGGCGAACAAGCGATGAGGAGACTGCCAGGGTGTAGCTGGCGGAGGGTAGAGGCAAGCTTCAGAGAGGATTCCTTGTCTCCTGAAAGGTCTAACAGAGCGACGTCAAGGGCCCCCTCAACGGAGTACACGTGTGCCGGCAAGTCCCATTCGTGCAATGAGCCTACCAACCCCGTTTGCTCCAGGCAATCTCGCAAAAGGCTTCGGCTTATTCCGTCTGGGCTGAAGACGGCTACAGTTAAGCTGGCAAACTGCCGTTCAACGGAGAGTTTGGGTTCGTTCTCCTTGGTTTCTCGAACTCTCCCGGCCGGGAAGCCACTATTCAAACATATCTCTGTCTTCATGAGGCAACATTGGCAGAGTTCTTCCGTAGCTGCAATAGGACTTCAGTACCGTCTGTGCGAACGTGCTGTGTCTGAAGAATCACTCTGCGGATTGAGATCCCCTGCTGAACTGGATAGCCATCGCTGACGTCTCCCAACGTTTTTCCGGCGCGGCATATGGGGCTGTTCTGCGTGGCCGTTGACGAAAATTCATACATCATCTGCTTTTTGCGCTGGAATTCCGGACCACGCAGTCACCGAGCGCGGTGTTCGACGCAGTCGCATGCAGACTCGCGGAGAGCCTCTGTTTCATTATGGGAATGCGGGCCTGTTGCTAGGGCTTCGGGCCGGTGATTGGCTATTAATAAAAAGCCTAGCGTTAGCCCTTGTTACCAAACGCGGCAGGCCATGGCACTGCGTTCAAGCTCAGCGCAAGTGGCGTGGTGGGGGCAGGCAGCGCAATTGCGCCAGGGCTACTGCCCCACGTCTTGAGTCAGATTCCGGAACGCTACTCTCTATTTGGGCTCCGCTCCCTTCCTGAACCGCGCACCTCGACAAAAACCATCCCCTCCAGAACACAGAGTACCAACATGAGAAACACCAAAAGTTGTTCAGTGCTCATACCTGACGTTTCTCCCCTTGCTGCGGAAGATGAGTTTGAAAGTGCCCCTGAGAGGTAAGTGATCGCAGGTGGAGTGTATAAGCCCGATTATGCATCGGTCAAGAAATGTCCCGCGCCGTGTGCTCAAGCTTTTCAGTTGCACCTAGCAGAGGGTCAGATCCCGGATTTCCGGGCTCTTGTAGGGCGTGCCAGAGCCCATGACAGTGGAGTTGCGGGAGGACCAGGAACCCGAATCAAGGAGAGTTCCCCACGTTGACTTGGTTGGGGCCGCAGCCTAACATGGCGGGCCAAGCGCAGGTTGCACCCATATGCCGGCCACGAAGGTTTCCGCCTGCCTCTTGCTTTTCTTACTTATTTCCGTTCTTGGATGTCCGCCGTGCCATTCGCAAACTTATTCTGCGGATCGTGCGGTCGTGAAAAGTGAGATCTTGCTCGTGTACTTGGACATGTCCGCCGTCAGCACCGTGGTGAAATCGCTCAAGAGGGGCGACGTGGTGACAGTAGATCTGGAAATCCGAGGGACAGCAGGAGCCTGGTGCCGGGTCGGAGAGGTTGGAGAAAACAAGCGGCTGGGGTACGTGCTGTGTAAGAACCTGGAACGGCCGCGGCTGCCTGGTTATTCCGTTCAGCCAGCTCCTTCACTCCCAGGTCCGATGGAAGAGCGAAGCAATCGTTTGGCTCCTGATTTCACCCTTGCGGACGTCAATGAAAAGGAGGTCAGCCTGAGGAGCTTGCGCGGGCAGGTCGTTCTGCTCGACTTCTGGGCCACGTGGTGCACTCCATGCCGATTGCAGATGCCCGTGCTCGAAGAATTGCATCGGGAGTTCCGAGGCAAGGGTCTCAAGGTCGTGGGCATCAGCCTCGCGGAACCCTCGACGCGGGTCCGGAAGTACCTGAGCGAGAACCATTACACCTTCACGGAGCTTCTGGACTCCGAGCTGGAAGTCGCGCAGCAATACCGGGCCCGGTTCATCCCTGCCCTCGTGCTGATCGATGCTGAAGGTAAAATCGCTTGGTACGGCTACGGCTGGCGTAGCAAGCAGTTCTTGCTAGCAGAGCTTAGAAGAATCAGTCTCAGGATTCCTGCGTCGTCGCGTTAAGCTCTAGGGGGCCCTTAGGGTGTTTCTTATTTCCCTGAGCCCCGGTTGGGGTGTGGCAGGCTTCCGCCTCTCCCTCTTTCTTTCCAAGAGGCGTATAGTATGAAAGAAAACGGGCAGCGTCCGCGGGGGTAGGCCATGAAGCGCAAAGCAGCAATGTTGGGATTAGCCCTGCTGATCGCGGCGCCCGGATGGGCACAGCGCGGTGGGGGGCATGGTGCCGGGCTTTCAGGTGCTGCGCGCGGGGGAGGAACCGCCAGCCGCGGAACCGGCGGGCACGCGGCGGGTATGGCGCATACCGCGGCCCATGCCAACATCGCGGCGGCACCCATGGTCGCAGCACCACTTCCGGCTGACGCGTCGCATCCCGCCGCCAGCCACTCTGTTTTCCGGCTGGCCACCCCGAGCCGCAGCGAGGTGCGGCACCTGCCGATCGGAATGCTGACCAGCAGGCCAGTGCCGCCCCTCCCACCTTCGCACGTCAGGCTTACCTGGACGACAGCCAGCCCACAGCCCCAGCACGCGACAACCAGGATGGCGCGCTTGACACTCGCCGCCGCTCCCGCGCAGCCTGCGCTCCAGCTGGCCCCGATGACAGCCCGCACACTTCCTGTCCGCAATCCGACGCTCTTGGCCGTGAACCTCCCCGTGCGCCGCTCCGCTGCGTTCATCTTCGCCGGCGACGGCTTCTTCTTCCCATTCTTCTTTGAGACGATAACCTGCGATCCCTTCCTGGTGAATGCATTCTGTCCTTTCTGCACGACGGGCCGAGTCCTTGGGTTCCACGTGGTATCGCCATTCGTGCGGCGGTTTTTCTTCAACGGGTTCTTCCCTGGCGGTTTTTTCCCCGCATTTGGCCCGGCGTTCGGCACGAACGTATTCCTTAGCGGCGAGTCAGAGATAGGTGCGCCCGTTGAGGAAGCGCCCGCAGGCCAGGAGAAACCCAGCGAAGCAGGCATGCCGGCGGAGGAAGTTGCCCCGCCGAGTTCCGGCGCCGAGCAACCGGGGGCGCGCCCGATCACCTTGCTCTTCCTTAAGAATGGTTGGATGGGCGGCCTCACCGATTACTGGGTGGAAGACGGCCGGCTGCACTACGTGACGTCCTACGGTGGCGAGGATTCGGTCCCACTCGCACAGATTGACTTCGATAGGACGGTTGGACTCAACGCCGAGCGTGGTGTCGAGTTTGTCCTGCGCCCCAGACCGCGGTCTCGCTAGCGGCCCTCGACGCCTTGGATCAGCAGCAATTTCCCGTCGTGATCCATTTGGAAGACGCGCCGCCCCCCGGATGTTTGAACCAGATCGTATGGGCGGTAGCGGCGTCTCGGGCTGCCCACCAGTAGAGAATAATTCCTCCGGACACGCGTGAGATCAAGGACCACCGAGAAGCACTCGAGACGATTTTCCCTTAATCAGACGGGTGGGCTGGTTGCGCCGTATTGGCTGCGGGCGGTGTGGCGACTGGTTGGACTCCATGGGTTACCTCTTAGGACAGGGGGCCGTTCCCTGACCTAAAACTGGGCTTGTGACCAGCAGTATCCTTTGCCGCTCTTGGTCCATCCTTAGCCTGGCACCGCTGGGGAAGTTGCATTCGAATGCGGAACTTACGTCGGTGCCCGCGTGTGCCTGGAGCGAAGGTTTGATGAGCGAAGACGAAAAGGGACAAGCACAAGACAGCGAGCGATCAGCGCCTAGCCAAGAATGGCAGGCGGAGTTGGAACCCCTGCTCGATGAGATCCTCAGCAAGTCGCTGGAGGAAGAACGCAAGCTGCGCAACCAGGTCATTGCCGACCTGCGAGCAGCGCGCTTGAACCGCGATCCTGATCAGCAGGGCAGGTGGTGGAAGAGGGCTCGAGCGATTCCATCCCGGACGATAGGTGACGCGGCCGCCCTCTCTTTACATGATCCGGCTCCTCCCTCGAACACAGCGCCTGCTTTGATATCCCGGCTCCTGGAACGCAAAGGGCTGAGGGCGGCTGTTGTAAGCCCAGACCAGGCGAGCCGAGACGAGCTGCGAGCTTGCTTGGACGAGACAGGTTGGGTGAGCTCGGTAGAGGAGTGGTCCGGCCCGAGCGAGAACCATGCAAGCATTGAAAACGGCGTCTTCGATCTTGTCCTGTTGGACCTTTTGCCCGATCTGGAAACTTCGCTTGAATTCGCCACTCAACTCCATACACTTCGTCCCGGAACTTTCATTATTGCTTGTTCTCAGAGGCAGCCGGATTCCGATCTTGTTTTAGAAGCCATGCGTACCGGCGTGCAGGAAGTTCTTCCCAAGCCCCTTGATGCTAACGCGGTGAAAAGCGTTTTGGCGCGATTGATTCAAGAGCATGGAGAGCTGGTAAAAGCCCCGTCCAAGAAGGCGGAGAAGCTGATTCTGGTCATGGGATCGAAGGGCGGTGTGGGGACCAGCACCGTGGCTGTCAATCTGGGTGTTCAATTGGCTCAGATTACCAAGAAGCGCGTTGGCCTTCTTGACTTTGCCCGACCCTGGGGCCAGGTTGATTTGCTACTTGATTTGCAGGCGCGTTTTACGATTCGTAACGCGGTTGAGAATGTGGGCAAGCTCGATGCCCAGTTCTTTAACCAGCTGCTGGCTCGCCATGAAAGTGGGCTTGAAGTTTTGCCCGGAATCTCTTCCATGCAAGAGGGGGAGCAAGTCTCCGGGCAGGCTCTAGGCAGAATCGTGAATGTGGCTCAAGACCAGTTCGATTACGTGCTGATAGACGGGGGGGGAATCTATTCATCCGACTGGGGGTCGATACTGGATTTTGCCCCCACGATTCTCCTCGTGGCGGGTATCTATGTTCCGGACTTTTGGGCGCTGGAACGCCACCTTGCGGCTCTTGCCGCGCACGGGGTCGACCCCGAACAAATTCGAGTGGTTATTAATCGCTGGCACAGTTGCGATGAGGAAGCCTTGAGGAAGTTAGAAAAAATTCTGAAACACCCTATCTTTGCTCGCGTACCCGATGACTACCGACACGTAAGCCAAGCCGTCAACTCAGGTGTGCCCCTTTCCAAGGAACACGGGGGACATCTCGAGCGTAGCTTTCGGGAATTGGCGGGTCAATTGATCGGTGTGGCTCCGCCTGCCGACACGAGACGGAGTGCACTCAACTACCTGCTTCCTTCGATCAAGTAATCTTGCGGAGGAAGGAGCGGATCTTAAATGAGCAACAGCATGGTCATGAGCCCAAGGGAAACAGTTATTGAAGCAGATCCAGTCCAGACGATTCCTGCAGCCGAGCTTACCCTTTCAGCCCCGCAAACCCTAGAAGAGACGGGGATCCGTAGAAACCTACTGGAGGATCTGGCTCTGAAAATCGTTTACTTAGAGGGAGAACTCCACCTCTGCGAGTTGGCGGACAAGATGGGGCTCAGCCTGGCTGTTGTGGAGGATGTTTTTCGACGCCTCCGCAAAGAACAGCTTTGTGAAGTTAAGGGGATGGTGGGAAGCGTTTATCGCGTTTCCGTCACATCCCAGGGAAGGGCGCGAGCACTAGAGTGTCTGTCCCTCAACAAGTATGTGGGAACCGCCCCGGTAGCGCTGAAGGATTACGTCGCGCGGGTCCGGCAGCAAAGCGTCGGGGATGTGGACGTGCATTTTCCCGACGTGCAACGGGCGATGAAGCCCCTCGTGTTGAGCGATGAAACGCTGAAACGGCTTGGGGTCGCTATTCTTTCGGGCGCGTCCATCATCCTCTATGGTCCCACCGGTACGGGCAAGACCGCCATTGCCGAAAACATACCACGGGTCTACGAGGACAGCGTGTGGGTTCCTTATGCAGTGGAAGTCGACAGCCAGATCATCACACTGTATGACCCCGCCCTTCACAGACGGATCGATCACTCTAGGTCGGACGACATCGACGGGCGGTGGATTCTCTGTTACCGGCCCCGGGTTGTCGTCGGCGGTGAGATGACTATCGAAATGTTGGACTTGCAATTCAACATGGCGACCGGGTTCTATGCTGCCCCGCTGCAGATGAAAGCGAACAATGGCGTGTTGATCATCGACGACTTCGGCCGGCAACGGATGCGCCCCGAAGAGATGCTCAACCGCTGGATTATTCCACTGGATCGCAAGGTCGATTCCCTCACGCTGGCGGGAGGGAAGAAGTTTGACATTCCGTTTGACACCCTCGTTGTCTTTGCCACCAACCTCGATCCGGCCGAACTCGCAGATGAAGCCTTTTTGCGTCGGATCCAGAGCAAAATCCTGGTCGGCAACGTGACTCCTGAGCACTTTCACGAGATCTTCCGCCGAGTGTGCGAACGATTTGGGTTGGCCTGTGATGCCACAATCGTGGATCGCTTGATCGACTTTCTCCGGACAGAATTAAACCTGCCGCTCCGGCCTTGTTACGCGCGCGATTTTGTTCAACAGATCCGTTGGGAGGCCCGTTTTGATGCCAAGCGAGCCGTGCTGGATTGGACGGCGCTGGTAAGAGCCTGTCGTAGTTATTTTCTTTCACGCGACCTACGGGAAGACTTCGGCCGAGGGAAACCGTAGGCCGAGGGAGGAAGCTGTCATTTGGCCACCTGCAGCCTCCCCCGCTAGCAGCTTGTTGAAGAATTCGGGTGGAACCCTTCTTCAGCGGATTTTATCGCCCCAGCGGCACGGCGATGGGCGGATCACCAAACGGGGTCTCAAATGGGTAGGAAGATCTGCTGATCAAAAGCGTGAAGTTCTTGCTCTCTGGAGAGATCCTGAAAGCTGCAACCCAATTCTCAGGCGGGCCCTCTGTCCACCTTCTCTGCGCGGCGTCATGCCACCTCTGCAAGCCGTCGTAATCAGCCGGTGATACGGGCATGCCATTTCTTGTGGCCTCCGCAATCCGATCGGCTATTTCTTGAGCCCGGTACGTTTCCTCGAGCATGGGACCCGTGTAGTTGTTGCTGTTGCCCTTGTCGTCCAGAAGGGTAAATCTCCTGGATTGGCACATCTTCACGAAATTCGTCCGGTCGGATTCTGAGGAAGCATTCACCCCTTTCCAGCGAAGGAAAACCACAAGCTGACTTTGACTCCCTCTGTAGGACATTTCCACAGAGGAGACGGTCAAGGTGTAGGAAGCCATCGGCATCGGCTGTCCGCGTCCGAAATATTTTGGTTGCTGGCTACAACCGGGCAAAACCACCAGGAGGCCGGTGCAAAAGACGAGCACAGAGATGCGCGCAAGTGTCCCTCGCACTTCGGGCGGAGATCGCCAAGCACTCATCGGTGCTCCTCGGCAAAGGATTTACGAGACGCCCGCGCCTGGCTTCCCGATGCGCCTGAAACACCCGACGTGAACCAGGCGACGGCCCTGCGCGGCGAAAAGAGAAACATACTTCCTCGGGCAGGGGAAGTCAAAGGCGGGGTTGCGAGCCCCACAACAAAGTGCCTTGAGCGCGCAGAGGAAGGGTTCCAGGCTCTCCTCCATTGGCGATTCTGCTTGACGGCGCCGGACCTTCTGACGCAGAATTGCGAGTAATGATCCCGCGTATATTTCCGCGCTGTTTCCTAGTGCTCCTTCTCGGATTCACTTACGTGGAGTATGGTTGGACGCAGTCAGCGGCCGAGTACGGAAGTGTTACCTCCAAATCTACGGCCACCGCGGCCGGCGCTAAACTCTCGAAGCCAGACATGGCGCCGCCCGCAGGGCAGTCGCAGTCCGCACACTTGCCCATTCGGACTGGCGAGTCAGTCGCTGCGGCCAACGTCCGAGCCTTGCAGGAACGTGCCGGGCCGGACGCCACAAAGCTTTCCTTGCGGTCGGTGCCGGATCGAGCCCAAGTGTGGGTGAACGAACGATTTGTTGGCGCGACGCCACTTGATCTGATGCTCGCGCCCGGCCGCTATCGGCTGGAAATGCGCGGTGCAGGGCTGGAACGGGGTCGCCAGGAGGTTGAAGTTCTTCCCAAGCAGAGCCGTGTGGTTGTGCTGTCTCTCACCCCCCGCTATCCAAAGAAAGTCTCTTTGCACTAGCGCACTCGAAGCAATTCCAGCAGGACTGGGACACTCGCACTCACCCCAGTGTCTGCTCAGTTTGACCCTGAAACGATGTCCGATTCATTACCTCAGGGGATCTCGACTGTGATAACGACTCCGAAATAGGGTAGCATCTAGGCGAAGCTTGGCACGGCCGTCTGCGCTCGAAAACCAGGTGGGGATGCCAACGGCTGGATGCCCGACACAGGTGAGGACTATGGATGTTGCCACGATTCCCGCGCCGCAGGATTTGGAAGAACTCAAGGTCCGGCGAAACCTGCTTGAGGACCTCGCACTGAAGGTCCTCTATCTGCAAGGCGAATCAACCCTAAAGGATCTGGCGGAAAAGATGCGTTTGAATTTGCAGATCCTGGAGGAGATCTTTCAACGGCTGCGGAAAGAAGCGCTCTGCGAAGTCAAAGGGCTGACCGGCAGCGTCTACCGCATCGACAGCACGTCCCAGGGGAAGACGCGCGCCCTTGAATTGCTCTCTCTGAACCAATATACGGGCCCGGCGCCAGTCTCCCTGAGCGATTACGTGAGCCGGATCGTATCGCAGACCGTCATGAAGGCAGCCGTGCTCCCGGCGCAGCTCCGGGGGGCGCTCCAGCACCTTGTGCTGGATGATCAGACGCTGACGCAGATTGGCACCGCGGTGGTCTCCGGGACATCCATGTTCCTCTACGGTCCCACCGGGACGGGCAAGACCGCGATTGCAGAAAGCTTACCGGCCATTTACGAGGATCAGGTGTGGGTTCCCTTTGCGGTCGAGATCGACGGGCAAATCATCACGGTCTATGACGCAGTCGTGCACGAGCGAATCGACCGGAAGGATTCACCCGAGAGTGACCAACGGTGGGTTCTCTGCCGGCGGCCACGGGTGATGGCGGGCGGGGAGCTGACCATCGAAATGCTGGACCTACAATTCAACCCGGCCACGAAGTTTTACGCCGCACCCCTGCAGATGAAAGCGAACAACGGCGTGTTGATTATTGACGACTTCGGCCGGCAACGGATGCGCCCCGAAGAGATGCTGAACCGCTGGATTTTGCCGCTGGACCGCCGGATCGATTATCTGACTCTTGCAGGGGGAAAAAAGTTTGAGGTGCCGTTTGACCTGCTCGTTGTTTTTGCCACTAATCTCGATCCCAGAGAACTGGCGGACGAGGCCTTCCTGCGGCGCATTCACAACAAGATCAAAGTCGGCTACGTCACCCCCGAGCAGTTTCGCGAGATCTCTCGGGGGGTCTGCCAGCGGCTTGGGGTGCCTTATGATGCTGTGGCGATCGATCAACTGATCGACGTGCTGGTCAAGGAATTGAAACAACCGTTGCGCGCTTGCTATCCTCGTGACGTGATTTACCAGATTTGCTGGGCTGCGACTTACCAGGGCAAGCGGCCGCGGTTGGAACCGGGGACGGTGGCGCAAGCTTGCCGGAATTACTTCCTGCCACCCGAGTGAGTTACAATTGGTTGCGCGCGGAGGTCGTCGCGAGACACCCTCTGCAACAAAGGATGATGGATTATGCCCGTACAGAAGAAAGCGACCCTTTTACCGATGATCATCCTTCTTGTCGTGGCCCTTCTTATCTTTTCTCCTGCCTTGGTGAAATGGGAGCCGCTGACACGGTTGTTCAGCTTTCAGACAAAGAAACAGTCTGTCCCCAAGCCGGATGCAAAAGTCTGGGTCAATAAGCAGTCCGGCTTTTATTACTGCGCCGGCAGCGGCCCCTACGGGAAGGTACAGCCCGGCGCCTACATGAGCCAGGGCGACGCGATGCAGACCGGATATCGCCCCATCGGAAATGAGCCTTGCCGGTAAGGGGCATGCCGCCTCAAGTTAAAGGGCGGACGAACTTTTGCAGGCAGGTGGCTAGAGACCCTCGATAAACACCGCCTTTGCTTTGCTGCCGACCGGCTCAACACCTTCAGTTCGCCGTACTCTTTGGACTTGTACCAGCGGAGCGCGCAAGAGCAAGGCTTCCCTAAGCTGCGTGGGACCATCTTTGTGCTGGCGGCATACTTCTTGGCCCATCCTTGTGGGCGAGCTCGGCGAGCGCCGCGCGCTCAGCGAACCGGCTCCGGAAAGGAAAACTGGGGATCAACGTCCACGGGGATGTCGGCCACCTTGCGCAAGGCCGCGGCAAGCGTTGGCGGCATCACCGCGTATTTCTGGAACCACCGTTCCACTCGGTTGCGGTCTCCGGTCGCCTCCATCTCGAGCAGTTCGCGGGCCAGCGAGGCGATCGCCTGCGGCATGCCCGCATAGTCAATCGCGTACCGTCCTGACTCCGCCTCCCAGCGGATGGCGTTCTGCTCCGCCAGGTAGCTGAACTCCATCATCTCGGCGCGGCCGTGCGCCTCAGCGATGCCGAAGCGCACGGTGCGGAAGATGCCGGCGATGTACGAGGCGTAGTACTCTTCAAGGCGCTCTTTCGGCAGGGCACCGCGGTTCACCAGCCATTTCAGCCCGAACAAGCCGGTGACGTCGGCTTTGGCCTCTTCCAGGCCGGAATACGACGGCCCGATAGCCTCCCGGATGTTCACTTCCTTGCCGCCTCTGTGCGCAAAAGCGGGACCCAGGCCGTGCGAGATTTCGTGCATCATCACCACGGCCAGGTATCCATCAGCGGAGGCTCGGGCAGCCTGGTCGGAGCGCATGATCCGCTGCGCAATCGGCAGGATGATGTCGTTCACGCGCGCGTCCATGAAGTTTTTGAAGAAGATTTTCTTCGTGCCTTTTTCCTGGTGGATCCGCGGGTCATTCGGCAGGTTATCGGCCACTGCCTGGTAGCCGTGACGCAGGTCGCCCGTGCGGAAGGGCGCCTCCATCACTTCCATGGGCGTCTGGTGGCCGCGTTTGGAAGGACGGTCGGCGGGCGGCAGCGGCAGCGCGTCCCGGATATCGGGAACGTACTTCTGAAACACCGCCAGCTTCTGGCTCTCCGTTTCATCGCGGATCAGTACCGCCGTGCCGTAGGAAGTCTTCACGCCGAGCAGGTCGTCGAGGTAGGTTTCGTAGGGCGCAAAGATCACATCAAACTTCGGGTTCTGGAGGTCGAGCCACGCGAGGTCGCTCTCGTAGTAGTCGTCGGAGAGGAGAGCTTTGGCGCGTAGGCGGAGAAAATGGGCAAAAGCAGCGTCCCCGCTCAGCGCGGCAGCCTCGCGCAGAGCGCGGGCGGCGGGTTCGAGGAACGCACGGTAGACCTTATGGTAGGGAATTCCGACCAGCTCGCCGCCCTGCCGGCGAACCACGGTGTACGGGTTGTAGATTTCCTCTTTCTTTTCGGGATGTGCTTTGACGTACTGCTCGATCTGTTCGCGGGTGAGGCCCCTGGGATAGAAGCCGCGGCCCGGCGGGATGGGTGCGCTGCCGATAAACGGTTTGTTCTCGTCAATCAGATCGAAGCGGCTGGCATTGATGAACAGAAAATGTCGCAGTTTCCTGTCTTCGGGCTTTGTGCTTGCGGCAAGCGAGAGATAGAGCGCCAGAGCTTCCGGGTCACTTTGGCGCCAGAAAATATCTTCGAGGTCTCGCGAGGCCTCCACAAGCTTCTCGACCATCCGGCGCTCGCGCGCGGTCAGGCCGGCGGAATGGAAGGGCATCTTCACTGGCCGATACTTTGCGAGGCGCTGGTCGAGGTTTGGAGCCACAACGAGTTTTTGTACAGGTGCGGGCGTGTCGGCCGCCCGCCTCTGCGTCTTGGCGGGCTCTTGAGACGCAGGGGACCGCGGCGATGCCGTCAGGACGAAGAGCATCACACTGCCGAAAGAAACGAGCAGGAAGACACCGCGGATTCCGATTGCTTTTTTTATGTGCATGGCGCCAGGATTCTAACAGAGCTTGGCCGGCGGCGGTGGGCTGGACTGAAAGAACCTCTGCCCCTACATCAAGGGCGATATAGCAGTTACCGCCGCTGAAATTCCGGAGAGCCCAACACCAGGCCGGTGAGGATTCCCAGATCGACCTCTCGAATGGGATCATCGAGCTTGGCGTGCAGCACTTGCGGATCGGCTGACTCCTTCTCGAGCGTGGCGCGCGTCTCCGGCGAGGCTTGTCCGTCGAGGAACTCGTCAATGGCGCGGTCGAGCGCGCGTTTCGGGTCGGACCTTACGTCCTGCCCAACCAGCGCAGTCAGCTCCACGTGCGTTCCGCGGATGCGATTCCCGGCCAGCGCCATGACAAAATTCAACCGGTTCAGCAGCGCCCCGGAGTTGACCCACATATCCGCCTTGTCGGGGTAGCCGGTGGGCGGCAGGCACTGGTAGAGCGGCTCGCCGATGCGCGCGGTCCATTGCACCAGCGGCATCGGCGCATCCACGTCCGTGCCCAAGGCGCGCGCGGTGGAGGCCACCAGTTCAAACGGCGTCTTGATCTTGGCGCGGTAGGCCTCGCGCGACCAGAACTCCGGCGAATAAATCATCGTTTGCAGGACGGCGCGGATGTCGCCGTCGGTCTTGAGGAATGTCTTGGCCATGCGCGCGACCAGTTGTGGCGGCGAATTGTCGGAGACGAAATGTCGCGCCAGCTTGGTGGAGATGAACTTCGCTGTACTGGGATGGTGCGACAACATTTCCAGCACCTTCGTTCCGTCCTTGATCCCGCCGGCGCCGATTTTTTTGTCCATCACTCGCATGGGGTCCGGGTCGTGGATGCGGGCGTCGAAGTAGAACTGCGGGTCCGTTCGCATGTCGCGCAGGGTCCAGCCGGTGAAGCAGCGCGCCACCTCAATGACGTCCCGCTGCGTGTAGCCGCCGTCAACCCCGACCGTGTGCAGCTCCAGCAGCTCGCGCCCGTAGTTCTCGTTCAGCCCGCGCTTGGGGCCGACTCCGGGCACGCCCGCAGGAGCGCTGGGTCTTTTGGCCGGTGGCATGTGTCTCAGGCGATCAAACGCCTTTGGATCGGAGCTCAGCCAATTGTCCAGGTAAAAGAGCATTGCCGGGCTTTGGGCCGTGGCGAAAAGCAAATCCCTGAACTTGCCCAGCACTTGCGGTCGGATGGCATCGCGCTCGTAGGAAGTCAACAGCCAGAGGTCGACGTCCTTGTACGCGAAGACGTTGAAGTGGTTGAACCAGAAATCCACCAGTTGTTCGTTTAGCTGGCGCTCGCTGTAGATTGCGCGAGTCATTTTGGCCAATGTCAGCTCGTCCAAGACGCGCTGCGGGCGCCGGTCCTCGACGCCGCGCATCCCCAGGCCGCCGTTGGAGCCTTGCTGCCGACCCATCTCCGCAAGCTGCTTGCGGTAGTCTTCGACGCTGATGCCCATGCGCTTGGCTGCTACTTCCGGTGTGGGATGCTCCGCGAGCAGCGTGGCCGGCGACATGGCCAGCGTCGGGTAAGGCTGCAGCCGCGCGGCGAGCGTGGAATCATCAATCGTCTCGGGGTGAAGTTGCTGGTTGATCCATTTCTCCAGGCCCATCTGGCGGACGCGATCCACATCCCCTGGCCGGGGGCCATACCCCAGCCGGTTCAAGGCATGGAGAATGGCCTCTTCTTCGGTGAGTTCGGTGATGGGCAGGTGGCCCTTGAAGGCCTTGCTGAGTTTGACAGGCTGTTCACGTGGCGCATCCGATTTGCCTGCGGCTGAAGCCGCGGCGCGCGGCGTTCCAACCCAGGTTGCCGAAACGAGCAAAGCGGCCGCCAACAGCCCCGCCCCTAGCCAGAATCGGGGTGTGTCAAGTCGCAAAAGGAACCGAACCGAGTGAGGATGCGTGCTTTCCATGGCTCAAGACTTCCCTCAAAACTACCCGCCCCCGGCGGGTTCAAATCCATACCTCCTATCACTATAAATCTGAACCCGGCGTTGCCGTAAAAGTTTTGCCCGGCGCAGGGTCGCTTCCCCCCGCGCGCCAGGGTCAGCGCAAGTCGTTCTTGAAGACGTTCCCATCCTTCATGACAAACCGGACGCGTTCAAGCTCGCTGATGTCTTTGAGCGGGTCTCCGGCGACTGCGATCACATCCGCATAGGCTCCCGGCGCGATCACGCCTATCTCGCCCAGCATGTCGAGCATCTCGGCGGGGCGTGAAGTGGCTGAGCGGATGGCCTCGGCCGGCGACATCCCCAGCGCCACCATGCGCGGAAACTCCTGCGCGATGGGCTCGGTCCAGGGGAAGCCGCCCACGTCGGTGCCGAAGACAATCTTCACCTCGGCGCGCAGGGCTTTTTGAAAGGAAACGTCGTGCAAGGAGGCGCGCTTGCGGTCGCGCCGGCCCAGCGGCGTGTTCTCCGGCTCCCAGTAGTAGTAATAGGCGCTCAGCGTCGGGCAATACCACGTGCCCTGGCGGAGCATCTGGGCGATGGCGTCGTCGTCGAGTTCGAGCCCGTGCTCGATCGAATCGCACCCGCCATCGAGCGCCCGGTGCAGTCCGACGCCATTGTAGGCGTGGCAAGCCACCTTCCTCTTCCAGCCGTGCGTTTCGTCCACAATCGCGCGGATTTCTTCGAGCGTCAGCGTCGGCTGGGAAACCAGGTTGCCCTGCTTGTCCACCCAGGAGCGGTGCGTCATGTACACCTTGATCCAGTCGGCACCATGGTCGAGCTGCTCGCGCGCGGCCTTACGCGCCTGCACCGGGCCGTCAATGATCTCGACGCCCCTGGGCACTTCGATCTCCGGCGCGTAGCCTTCGAGCGGATAGCCGCCGGAGGTGGAGATGGCGCGGGTCGAAGCAAAAATGCGCGGCCCCGGGATGTAGCCGCGCTCGATGGCCCTTTTGATTCCGACATCGCCGTACCCCGCGCCTTCGGTTTCCACATCGCGGATGGTCGTGAAGCCCTGCTCGAGCGCTCTCCGGGCTGCGACGACGGCGCGCGCCGCGCGGTAGGCCAGCCCGTATTTCAGCAACTGGATGTCGTAGCCGCCCTCGGCCGGGTCTTCGCCCTGCAAAAAGATGTGCGTATGGGAATCAATCAGTCCCGGCAGAACGGTGGCTCTCGAGAGGTCCACCACCTTTGCGCCCGCGGGGATCTCGGCCGCGGAAGCATCCTGCACGCTGGCGATGCGGTTTCCGCGAATCACGATCATCTGGTTCCTGCGCGGCTGCTCGCTCTTGCCATCCATCAGGGTCCCCGCGCGAATCACGGTGACCTGTTCCTTCTGCGCGGCGGGCGGTGCGGCCTGGCCGGCGGCTGGCGCGGCGAGAAGACTTAGACCGATCCATGACACAAGAAAATTAAGTTTTTGGTGAACCCTGTTGAAGTCCATGGGCACCTCCCCTTCGTTGAATCCGCCGGCGAGTTTCCTGCCGGGCGGGGCACGCGCTTGTGGGACGTAGACGTAGTATAGGAATACGCCCCCGGCCGCGGGTTTTCAAAGGGAAGTTGCAAAAAGGGCCGGGCCGACCCTGAATGCGGAGAAGAGGCCTGCTCGACAAGGCGTGGTCATCGTCTTCCCGGTGGCCGCCTGGTCCTTGGTGAATTAACGCTGTCGTAATTGCACCGCGGGGTCTTTGGGGGTAACATGCCGTCCCAAGGTCGAAGGGCCGGCACTGGGTTCGGCTGCTCCCAGGAGGCCTCTCCATCCGCAAGGGGTGTGTCGTCGTCCGGAGCAATCGAGAGTGCCCGACGGCTTAGCCTTCTCTAGAGTTTGTGAACCATATGCCTCAGCCTGCATCCAGCCCCGCGGACTTCCCGGTCGTCACCGATTTGACCGGCAGGACCATAGGCCGCTTTGCCATTCGCGCTCGGCTCGGCGCAGGCGGCATGGGCGAAGTGTACCGCGCTGACGACACAGCCCTGAAGCGTCCGGTTGCGCTCAAACGGATTGCGCCCCGGCTTCAATCCGATGAGAGCTACCGGAAGCGTTTCCTGCGTGAGGCCCAATGTGCTTCCGGGCTGACCAACCAACACATCGCCGGTGTGTACGACGTGCTGGAAGTCGACGGCGAAATTTTTGTCGTTATGGAGTTCGTCGAGGGGGAAACGCTCCACCAGCGGTTGTCCCGACCCCTGAGCACCGAACAGTTCCTGGGAATTGCCGTGCAGTGCGTGGCCGCCCTGGTGGCGGCGCATGAGCAGGGGATCATCCACCGCGACATCAAGCCTGAAAACATCATGCTGACTCCTGACAGCCAGGTAAAGATTCTCGACTTCGGGGTGGCCAAGCAGGTGCTGCACGCAAGTGATGCCGTCACCGTGGAAGCTCTGACCGGCGGGGGCAGCTCGTTCAGCGGCACGCCGGCGTACATGGCGCCGGAAGTCCTGTTGGAAAAGGATGCCGATCGTCGCACCGACATTTTCTCGCTGGGCGTTGTTTTTTACGAGGCGCTCACTGGCCGGCATCCATTCCTGGCCGGCAGCTTCATGGCCACCTGCGACCGCATCCTTCACGAAGTTCCCGCGCCGGTCACCCGGCTGAATCCAAGAGTCCCTGTTGCGCTCGGGCACATGGTAGCCAAAATGTTGGCCAAAGAGCCGGCCGAGCGCTACGCCACTGCCGCGGACCTGCTGGTGGATTTGCGCGCCGTGCAGCGTGCTGTGACGTATCCGGCCCAAGCCGGAGCAGAGCCGTCGGCTGCTGCTCCGAGCACACTGCCGGCTCCGCGCAGGAGATTCCCGCTGACGCGGCGAGCCCTGCTCGCGGCAACCATCGGAATCTTGTTGATCACCGGGACCGCCTTGCTGCTTCCCAAGCTCCGGGACCGGGGATTCCGCTGGTCCGCCCTCCCAGCGTTTCCGGGACCGAAGAACCTGGCGGTTTTGCCTTTTCAGGCCATCGGCGGAGCGCCCGAGAACCAGGCGTACTCCGACGGGATCACCGAAACGTTGGCTTCCAAGCTGACGCAGTTGACCGCGACGCATGCGCTGCAAGTCGTGCCGGCGCGCGAGGTGAGAACAAAGCGCGTGGTGAGCGCGGAGGAGGCTCGCAAGGAGCTCGGCGTGAGCCTCGTCCTGGAAGGCACTTTGCGTCGCTCGGGAAATAAAGTGCGCGTGAATTACGCACTGGTGGATACCGGCACGCTCCGCCAAGTGAGGGCGGACACCATCACCGCGGAGGCCTCCGATCCGTTTGCGGTGGAGGATCGGGTCGCGGCGGGCATGGTGCACATGCTGGAGCTGGAGTTGAAACCGCAGGAGCGCCAGGCGCTCCAATCGCACGGCACGACCGTTGCCGGCGCTTATGATTTCTACCTCCAAGGCCGCGGCTATCTGCAAAACTATGACCGTCCGGAAAACATCGACAACGCCATCAGTGTTCTTGAACGCGCCCTCCGCCTGGATGTGCGGTACGCCCTGGCCTACGCCGGCCTCGGAGAAGCCTATTGGAAGAAGTACGAGGCCCGGAAGGACTCCCAGTGGGTGGAGCCCGCCCGGCAATCCTGCGAGCGGGCGCTGACTCTGGAGCCCCAACTCGCGGTCGCCCACGTTTGCCTCGGGACCCTCGAGGATGGCACGGGGCATCCTGAAAAGGCCGCAGGAGAGTTTCGCAGGGCGCTGGAGACCGAGCCCACCAGCGATGATGCCCACCGTGGACTTGGTCTTGCCTACGAACACCTGGGGCAGCTGGCCGAGGCCGAACGGACTTACCGGCAGGCCATTCAGTTTCGTCCGCAATACTGGGCCGGCTACCTCTGGCTCGGCGCCTTTTACTTTCGACAGGCGCGCTATCGGGAGGCAGCGGAGATGTTCGACCAGGTGGTGGCTCTGGCGCCCGACAGTTTCCTCGGCTACAGCAACCTGGGCGCAATCTATGTGCGCCAGGGGCGTTACACCAGCGCCATCGCCGTATTGGAGCGCTCGGTGGCCGTTCGGCCCACCGCCCGGGCTTACTCCAACTTGGCCACGGCTTATTTCTTCCAGCGACGATACGAGGATGCCGCGCGCACCTACGAAGACGCGCTCAAGCTCGATGAACGGAACTTTGTGGTCTGGGGAAACCTGGGCGATGCGGAATCCCTTTTGCCTGCTAAGCAAGCCGATGCCACACGTGCCTATCAGAAGGCCATCGCGCTTGCGAAGGAAAAGTTGCGCGTGAACCCGCGCGATGTGCTGGCCCTCAAAAGCCTGGCCTATTATTGCGCGATGGTCAGTGAACAAAAGCAGGCACTCGATTTTCTCCGGCGGGCGCTCCAGGTTGCGCCGGATAATTCCGACGTGCGCTTTGCGGGGGCGCTCGTCTACAATCGGTTTGGGGAAACCGATCGCGCGCTCGGTTGGCTGGAGAAAGCGGCGGCCGCTGGCTACCCCCCAACGACGATCCGCGATACGCCGGACTTCGACGCACTGCGCAATCATCCACGTTTTCAGTCTCTACTCAGGGAAAAGAGATGATTCGATGAAAGGGAGGGCAACATGGCAGAACAAACAGGTACGGCCAAGGGATACGCGGGTCCGGAAGTGATCGTCACGATCACATGCGAGCCGAATAAAACGCTCGCTGTGGATATACAACAGCTCCTGTTGAGCAAGAAGAAGGGTGACCTGGCCGGCTGGAAGCTGAGCGGTGGGGGAGACTTCACCCTGGTGTTTGAAGACCCATCCCCGTTCGATCGCAGGGAGTACAACCAGGATACGGCACGGAATGTGCCGCTTCGCGCGGGTGTCGACTACCGCAACTACAAGTACACGGTAAAGGTCACGGGATATCCCGACCTCGACCCCGAGGTCATCGTCGACCAGTAGCCCGGCACTGCGTCGGCTGAGCCGGGGAGTGATACACCCTCAGTCCAGAGGTTGAGTGTGGGCAAGAGAGGAGGGCGCTTCCGCGACCCGGGCGCGGAGCTTGTTCGGTCGCCAGAGGTCTGGAGTCTGATTGCTTATCCAGGTCCGCGCCCGGACAGGAGCAGGCTTGGCCCTTCCACCCTACTGGCTGCCTGCGGCGGCTTCGGCGGCCCGGGCGGCCCCCTGGTAGCGCACCAGAAGAAGCGTGACGTCATCCGCCTGGCGAGCCCCGCGGGTGAACTCTTCGACAGCCGCAAGGATGGCGGATTGTAATTCCTCGACTGACGTGGCGTCCCGTCCTTTCAACGCTTCTTTCAGCCGGGCGATGCCGAATTCCTTGTCGTCGGGATCCATCGCTTCGGTGACGCCGTCGCTGAACAGTACCAGGGTGTCGCCGGGTCGCAGCGTGAGGGTATGGCTCTGGAAGGTTGCGTCGGGCAGCAGGCCCACGGGAAAACACTCCGCGGGAAAGGCAGACTCCACCTGGCCGTCGCGAAGGAGCAGCGGAGAAGGATGGCCGGCGTTGATGTATTCCAGGTGCCCGGTGGTGTCGAGGATGCCGAAAAACAGTGTGGCGTAGCGTTCCAGTTGCGAATGGGCGTAGAGGAAATGGTTGACGTGCGCGAAGACGTCAGCTGGCGTCTGGCCGATGGTCATGCCGGAAAGCGCGCCCTGCAACATCGTGGTCAGCAAGGCCGCGCCGAGTCCTTTGCCGGAAACGTCGGCGATGAGGAAGGCCGTGCGATCGGGGCCTAATTCCATTACGTCGAAGTAGTCGCCGCCCACGGTCTGGCAAGGCTGGTTCATCCCAGTGACCTGCAGGTGGGGGCACTGCTGGAACTCGCGGGGCAGAAGCGCCTGCTGGATGTCGCGGGCGATGCTCAACTGCTGCTCCAGGCGCTGGCGTTCGCGTTCGCGTTCCACCAGCCGCGCGTTGTCGAGCACGCTGGCGGCCTCCACGGCCAGGGCGTCCAGGATTTGCCGCTCGAGACTGGAAAAGGCGGCCGGGCGACGGCTGTCAAGATAAAGCACGCCGAGCAATTCACCCGGAGCGCGCACTTCGGTGCCCTCGCTTGCCAGCAGGCGGCTGACGACGTAAAGGGGAATCACGACGACCGCGCGGAGCCGCTGCGCGATGATGCTTAGGGCGGCCTGAAGGTCCTTGTCCGCCTGCGCGACGTCTTCGGTCACCACGCTGCGCTTCTGGTCGAGCGCCAGACGGATCGCCGTCTGGCTGGGTTCCAATCCCTCGATCGGCAGGCTGCGCCCGCCGCGCTGCCGCGCCAGGCGCACCGTGAGCCGCCCCTGGGGACCCCGCATGAGGAGCAGACCGCGGTCGGCATCGGTCACCGCGATCGCGTGGTCCGCCATGGTGCTGAGGACGCTATCGAGCGGCAAGTGCGAATGCAGCAGCGCCGTGGCCTCCAGCAGCAAGCTCAGCTTGCGCAGGCTGCCGGCGCCGGATTCCCCCGTGGTGATGTGTTCCATCCGGGAGAGAAGGTTGGGCAGCGACTCGGCGGCCTCGCCGAAATGGAAGATGAGCTCGTGGCAATCGGGGAGGCCGAAGTTGATCGTATCGCCCTCGCGCAGAGTTCGCACTTCGACCTTCTCCCCGTTGACAAGAACGCCCCGGCGCTGCCCGCGGTCTTCCAACCGAAACTCGCCGTCCGCGTACACCAGGGCAGCACACTGACGAGAGATGCGCCGGTCGGAGAGTTGCAAGTCGTTGCCGGTCTCGGCGCCGCGGCCGATCAGGAAAGGAGACTGCGTGATGCGAACCACGCGGCGGCTGCCATCGGGTGCGATGACTTCCAGAACAGCTGCGGGGATGGACTGGGGTTCGGCCATAGGCACACCCGGGATCGAGTTACCTCGAATCTTATCATGCTTTTTGAGGGATAGCAGGGCCGTAGCTGCCAAAAGAAAAAAGCAGGCACCCCTAGGCGCGATCCCTCTGGGCCGTGTGGGCTCAAGAAAAACGAGCGTATCGCTCGGTGCGCCCAGCCCCGGGACGCGGGGCTCACCGTTGCGTGGGTGCGGGGGCCGCGGGGGCGACGGAGTCGCTCATGTACGCGGCAAAGGCGCGTTCGAGCTTTTGCGTGATGGGGCCGGGAGCCGACGGAATCCGGCGGCCTTCGATTTCTCCGACGCCCAGCAGGCTGCGGTTGGTCGAAGTGATGAAGACTTCGTCTGCGGCGAACAAGTCCTCCGGTCGAAGCGTTTGCTCGGCCATCGGCACGCCGGCCCCGGGACCGATCTCGAGCAGGAGGCCGCGCGTCACGCCCTCGAGGCAGCCCGAGCTGAGCGGCGGAGTGAGTGCTTCGCCTCCGCGCGCGCAGAAAATGTTGGCGGCGGTGCACTCGGAGACTTCGCCGTGCTCGTTGAGCAGCACTACTTCGTCGAACCCGCGCCGCTGCGCTTCGGCTAGGTTCCAGACGTTGTTCAACCACGAGGTCACCTTGACGCCGGCAAGCGGTGAAGCGGCGTGGCGGCCGTGCTCGCGCACGGCCAAGCGCGCCGGCTCGCGGTAGGAGGGCAGGCCGGCGGTATAGAGGAGCAGATCCACCTCCGGCAAAGCCTCGTCGCTCTGCCAGAAGCCGACCTTGTTATAGAGCACGTAGATGCGCGCGGTGCCCTCGCGCACGCCGTTGGCACGCACCAGCTCGCGCAGGTGTTCGCGGACTTTTGCCGCGTCGAACGGGAAGGGCACGTGCGTGCGCCCGGCGTCCTTCTCCAGGCGTCGCCAATGCCGCTCGAAGGCGAAGGCTTCGCCCTCGAAGACGCGCAACGTGGTGAACAGTCCCCAGCCCGACAACAGGCCGGCCTGGCCGGGCGAAAGGCGGACTTTCTCGAGGGGGACGATGCGGTCGTTGTGAAAGACGTAGCGGTGGATCACAGTGACCTCGCGGCCGGCTTCGGCGCGGCAACTCCGATGATTGTAACCCAATCCCGCGCTGGCCCGCCTAGTACCGTTCCAGCTATTTGCGGCAATTTCCTATCCGTTCCCCGCAGCGCGAGGAACGGGGTCCCCGCCAAGTGGCCCATTTGTCGCAGGTATCGTTTCCCTTTTGATGCTCTGGAGCACATACGTATCGTGCATAGGCTCAGCAAGTTGGAATGTCACTAGGCGGCTTTGATGCGGTCGGCGGGGACTTCCACTTCGTTCACACCCTTGAAGGAGAACAGCAGCTTGACCAGAAACTTCGGTGGGTCTTCCGAGGTTTGCTTGACGACGTTCCCGACCGCGTCGGTGACAGCCGCATGGAAGAGCACGCCCTGGACCTGCATGCCAGCTAAGTTGACGCGCACCAGTTGGCCCGACTTGAACATGTCGCCATTCTGCGGCGGCTAGAGGGGAAATGCAAGGCGCCGGGCGGCCACGGTGGCAGAAATCTTCGCCGGGCTGTATGATGCTCGGCCGCGCTTGGCCGGCAAGAGGTGTCCTGGAGGGAAGGATGTTCTTGCGCACGCGAGGAAGAAGGGATTCTGGTTTCGTGGGTTGGCTTGCGGTTGCGATCGTTGTGGCGCTTGCCGGCTGTTCGCACGCGCCCAGCCGGCCGGATGCGGCCCTGCATTCGCTCTCAGCCGACGCCTTGATGAAGCACATCCGCACGCTTTCCTCCGACACGTTTGAGGGACGCGGGCCGGGCTCGAAGGGCGAACAACTGACCCTCCCGTATCTCCAGGACCAGTTCCGGGGTGCAGGCCTCGAGCCGGGCAACCCCGACGGCACCTACTTGCAGAAGGTGCCGCTGGTGGGAATTACTCCCGACCCGCAGATGAAGCTGACGTTCAGTGGCCATGGACGCAAGCTCGAGCCGGAATTCCGAAAGGACTTCGTGGCCTGGACCAAGCGCGTCGTGGACTTGGCCGCGATTGACGCGGACATGATCTTCGTCGGCTACGGCGTGCAGGCTCCGGAGTTTCAGTGGGACGACCTCAAGGGAACCGACGTTAAGGGCAAGGTGATCGTGGTGCTGATCAACGATCCGCCCGTGCCGGACGAGCGCGTCTTCGGCGGCAAGGCCATGACGTACTACGGTCGCTGGACGTACAAATACGAGAAAGCCGCTGAATTGGGCGCGGCGGGCTGCTTCATCATCCACAGCACCGAGCGGGCGGGCTATCCCTGGGAAGTCGTGCGGAATAGTTCGAGTGGGACGCAGTTCGACCTGTCCACTCCGGATAAAAACATGGGCCGCGCGGCCATCGAAGGCTGGATCACCGGCGAGGAGGCAGAGGCACTGTTCAAGCTTGCCGGTAAGGACCTAGCGGCGCTCACCCAGGCAGCAGTCAGCCGTGATTTCAAACCTGTGCCGCTGGGCATTCGCGCCACGCTCTTCATCAAGAACGCCCTGCAGACGGTGGATTCGCACAACGTCATTGCCCGGCTGACCGGTAGCGACCCCAAGCTGAAGGACGAGTACGTGATCTATACGGCCCACTGGGACCACTTCGGCATCGGTCCAGAGGTGAACGGCGACCGGATTTACCACGGTGCGAAGGACAACGCCTCCGGCACCGCCGCGCTCATCGAAATTGCGCGCGCCTTCAAGCAGCTCCGGGTGCCGCCGCGGCGCACGCTGTTGTTTCTGTCGGTGACAGCCGAGGAGCAGGGCTGGCTCGGCTCGCTCTACTACGCCGAGCATCCGCTCTACCCGCTGGCGCGGACTGCTGCCGTCATCAACATGGACGCCATCAACGTGCTGGGACGCACGCGTGATATCGTGATGGTCGGCAAGGGCAGTTCGACGCTGGACGAAATTGTCGAGGGCGTCGCTCGGAACCAAGGACGCACGGTGCGGGGCGATTCCGAGCCGGAAAAGGGCTTCTTCTACCGCTCCGACCACTTCAGCTTCGCCAAGCAGGGCGTGCCGGCCTTTGATCCCCACGAAGGCATTGACTACGTCGATAAGCCTGCGGGTTGGGGGCTGGAGATGCGCCGGCGATACACCGAGCAGGATTATCACAAGCCGTCTGACAAAATTAAGGGCGACTGGGACCTCTCGGGCTTGGTCGAGGATTGTCAGCTTTATATTCTTGTCGGCTATCGCGTGGCCAACAACCCCAAGATGCCGGAGTGGAAAACCGGGGCTGAGTTCAAGGCCAAGCGCGAGGCCTCACTTCGCCAAGCAGGTTCCGCCAGCCAGTAGGCCGTCCTCGGGGCCCCGGCGGCTGCTGCGGTACGATTCCTTTTTGCGCAAGGGGCACGCGGTTCTGTTTTGACATGGGCTTTCGGGGGGCTTCTAATCTCCTACTGACCTCTCGGAGGCCCTCATGCGCATATTGCTGCGGTGTTGTTTGATTGCCGTTCTGATCGTTTCCCTTGTGGAAGCCCCTGTATTCGGTTCGCCGACCCCGGCGCTGGGCCTGATTTTGGAGGCGCTACACGCGCGCGTGGGCGGAGGTGATGCCGTGGAGGGGGCTACCATCTTTGATGGCGATACCCTGAGCACGGACCGAGCCGGGACGCTGCGCTTGCGCGTGGGCGCCGCGCAGCTCCGCCTGCTGGACGATAGTGCTGCAGCCGTGCACCGGTCACCGGACGTGGTCAGCGCTGCACTCCAGAAGGGCACGATCATCTTTTCCTCAAAGGCTGCCAAGGCCATCGAGGTGCGCGCTTCACAAGCGCGCATCCTTCCCAAGACTGCGGAGCTGACGCTTGCCCAAATCACCCTGGTGGGTCCGAACGAGTTCTTGCTCACCTGCCAGCGCGGCGTGCTCGAGGTGCTGGTCGGCGATGAGGTCCACACGGTGAGGGCAGCCACATCGTACCGCGTGACGATCGAGCCCGAAGCGAATAGCGGGCAGGCTGCGCCCGCCCAGCGGGCGGGCAAGGCCCATTTTCTTCTGATTGCCCTGATTCTGATCGGCGCAGGCACAGGGATTGGCGTCTGGCGCGCCCTGGTTAGCCCGGATAAACCGTAGCGGGATACCTTTCCAGTTCGTGCAGGTTTCAGAAGAGCGGGACGCCATCGGGCGCGTCCCGCTCGTTTGGTTTTGGGCGTGTGACGTGGGAGCGAGTCCCGGTTGGAAGAGCTACTCAGCCAAGCACAGAAGCGTCACCTGCGGGTCAATCAGCAGGCGTTTGGGCCGCACCGGCGAGAGGAAGTGAAAGGGCGTCTGTTCGCCCGAACTCGCCACCGTGCCGAGCAGCATGGGCTTCCCGCCGGGGCGGGTCGCGTAGAGCGGCACGGCCGCGAGGAAGTTCCTTGGCACGCCGGTCTGCTTCAGCGTGCCGCGGATCAGAAAGCCGTGGTCGTGCGGCCGCGCCGCAAACTCCACCGAGTAGTGCGGGATCCCCGTCGAGCGCACCCACTGGTCGAAGAACCAGTCCATCGAACGGCCGCCTTCCAGGTCCATCGCCGGAGTCATTACGTCCTCGACCGCGCGCTGTAAATCCTCGGTGGTCAGCCCGCGGTACCGGTAGCGTTCCAGCACGGTGCGGAGAAGCTGCGCGAAACGCGCGTCCTGGTTTTTTGCGGAGGGGTCGCGCAGCATCGTGCGGAGCATGTGGAAGACCCACGTTCCCTTGGGATAGATCACGTGATCGAAGCCGTTGGGTTCCTTCGAGGATCGCAGGCGGTTGCCCAACACCAGAGGGCCGGCTTCTTCGGGGGATTCCGCCTGACCCGCGGGCTTGGAGGTGAGCACCTTGCGGTAGTAGTCGAGCCAGGCGGCCAGCGTATGGTCGGGGCTCTTCCTCGTGTCGGCGTAGAGCAGGGCAATGTAGTTGGCGAGGCCCTCGTGGATCCACTGATCGTGGTAGCTGGGCCAGCCGACCTGATTGCCCCACCACTGGTGAGCCACCTCGTGGTAGGGCACGATTTCAGTGAAGATTTCCTGCGTGCGCGCGCTGAGCCCCATGCGCTGTTGCGCCGAGGGCGACAGGAAGGAAAGCGTCGAAAGATAAAGCAGGCCGGGCCAGCCCTGGCCGAACGCGCCGGGAATCTGCGAAACCGCTAGCCGGTTGTAAGGGAACGGCCCGTTGAACCGCGCGAAGAAGCGCGTGGCTTCGGCAATGTCCTCGCCCAGCTGCCGCAGCACGGCCGCCGGGCTGGGCGGCATCTCCGGCACGAAGTCCGGCCTGCGCGGGAACCGCCGCCGGTCGGTGGCGGAGGGCGGCATCGGCGGGACAAGCGTCGCGCGCTGGAAGCGCTGGAGGATGGCCTGCTCGAGCTGCCGATTCGCGTAGAGCTCGATCTTCACCGCGCCCGCATCCACCGTTTCGGTGGCATATTCGCCCAAGTTGAACCCGGCAACGAGAATGGGAACTTCCGAGCGCCAGTGACCAATGCGCCACTCGCCCTCCTCGTGTTCCTCCACTTCTGTTCCTGTGGCGACCAGGTGCAGCCGGCGGGGCCAGCGAAAGGTGAGTTCGAAGGGCGCGAATTGGTCTGCGCCGCCGGCGTGGGGATACCAGCTTCCGCGGTCGCCGACGAAATATACGCCGTTGCCGGCGTCGCTGATCACGCTGCCGCGGTAGGCGATGCGCAGCGCGAACTCTTCGCCCGCACGCGCCGCCGCAGGCAGTACCACCAGCAGCGCGTCGTTGCCCCGCTGCGCGATTTCGTGGCGATTGACAGCTTCATTCTGGAAGAAGACCAGCGGGCGCCGCTCGGCGTCCTCCGCGGATTGCACGGTGAGAAGGCGCGAAAGTTCGAGGGGGATCACCCGTTCGCCGCCGCGGACTACCTTGAGCGTGAGCGTGGTCGTTCCTTCAAGCGTCCGGTCCGGGAGGATCAACGTTTCGATCGCATAGCGCACGGGCACAAACGGCGCCGCAAGCGTCTTCGCCGCGTCGGCGCGGCGGAACGACGCCCAAACGTCGTAGAAGCGCTCGCCGGATACCCAGCGCGGCTGGCCCAGCAGCACCTGCTCGGGGCGACGATCGTCCACCAGAACGTTAAACGGTCCGGTGACCTCGCCAAGCAAGCCGGCGTAGAAATACGGCCGCGGTTCTTCCGAGAACCAGTCGGTCAGGATGCGCAGGGAATGCCCGGGATTGAGGTTGGCGAGCACCCCGTTCCACTCTTCAGCAAAACTCGGCTCGATGGCGGGTTGCGCCCCCGCGTCGTGCAACTGCCGGAGGAGTTCTTCGGCCGTGTTGTCGGTGAAGCGGAAATAGGCGCTCGAGAAGCGCTGGTCGAGCAGGGGTGCGCCGAGGAAGTACGCGAGCGAGCGCTTCTCGATGGGGTCGCGCGGCAGGGCCAAGGCGTGCCCGCGGCCGGTGAAGACGGCGCCGGTCAGCCGGCCGTTGTACGCGGCGAGGAATGCCAGCTTGCCCTCGCTGAGCGTGAGGGTCACGACGTCGCGGCGGATATGCAGATCCCGCACGAAATAGACTTGGCCGGGGGCCACGCGCAAGGAATTGAGCGCCTGGTAGAGCTCGCGAGGCCTGGGCCGCGCGGATTGCGACGCTGCGCGCGGGTCGAACACAAGACAGAGAATACCGACGGCTACCACTACCGGCGGCGCAATGCGCAAGCGTGTCCTCACAGCAGGCACTGTAGCAACTTAGAGCATTTGGCGGCAAGGCGCGAAGGAACGCTCGCCGCGCGTTTGCTAGAATCGGACTGTGCGTTGCTTCACGAACTTTTGTCTTCTTCTTTTCCTCGCCGCCGGCCTGCTGGCGCTCGACGCGCGGGCCGATACGATTGTCCTGAAGAGCGGCCGGCGGATCACCGCCACCCACGTCGTCGAAGAGAATGGCCGCGTCAGCTATGAGACCTCGGCCGGTCGGCTCAGCCTGCCGCGATCCATTGTGGAACGCATCGAACGAGGCGGCGCACCCGTCACCGAAGCGGCCAGCGGGGCCGCTGGCGAACTGGCCATCACCGCGCCGGTGGTTGAATCCGGCGAAGGCTACGAGGAAGTGGCGCGCGCCGCGGTCCGCGACGGCTCGATTGACCGCGCCTACATCGCCGGCCTGGAAGAGGCCGCGCGGGATGGCGCAGCCTCCTCCGCAGCGCGTGTCGCTGTGGCCCATGCGGCGGCGGCGCAGTTCGAATTGCGCGGCGGGGATATCGACCGGGCCATCGCGCACTACCGCAGCGCGCTGACGTTCGCCGCCCCAGAGCCGCGCCTGTTTGTGGGCATTTCGTTGAATGTTGCCTACCTGCACCTGCGGCGCAGCGAATACAGCGCCGCGCTCGATTACCTAGGCCGCGCGCGGCGCGTCGCGCCCGATTCTGCCGATGTGGCCAAGCTGGCGGGCTGGGCCTACTACGGACTGAACCGCCTCGACCAGGCAGTGGGCGAATGGAAGCGGGCGCTGCGCCTGCGGCCCGACGCCGAGGTGCAGCGCGCGCTCGAGAAGGCGGAGCGCGACCTCCAAACCGAAAGCAGTTACCGCGAGGGCGAGACCCGCCACTTCATCCTGCGCTATTACGGCGGCGCCGCGCCGGAACTCGCGCGCGACATCCTACGCACGCTCGAAGAGCACTTCCGCGTGATCGAGTCTGAATTGGACTTCACCCCGCCCGAGCCCATCGGCGTGATTCTCTACACCGAGCAGGCCTTTGCCGACATCACGCGCGCGCCGGGCTGGGTGGGCGCGCTCAACGACGGCCGCATCCGCATTCCGGTGCAGGGGCTGAAGTCGGTGACCGGCGAGCTCTCGCGGATTCTCAAGCACGAGCTAACGCATAGCTTCATCCAGCAGAAGACGCGCGGCCGCTGCCCGGTCTGGCTGCAGGAGGGCATCGCGCAGTGGATGGAAGGGAGGCGCGCGGGCGAGCAGGCCAGCCTGCTGGTGACGGCGTACGACCGAAAGGTCGCGCTGCCCCTGGGCACCATGGAAGGTTCGTGGATGAGCTTGCCGGGGCCGGTGGCCAACTACGTCTATGCATCGTCGCTCGCCGTGGTCGAATACATCGTCGAAACCGGCGGCATGCGCGATATTGAGCACCTGCTCGACCACGTTGCCACCGGGCCTTCGACCGAGGCGGCGGCCCGCAGCGTCCTACGCATGGACTACGCCGAACTCGCGCAGGAAACCGCCAACTACCTTCGCCGCACCTACCAGCACTAACCGAGGCCCATAGCCTGCGAAGAAGCTTGAAGGCATAGCCTGCGTCTTCAGGCGCGGGCCTAGAGAGTAGCCAGCAGGGCAGCGAGCAGCGCGGCACGCTCGGGCAGCGACCGAAGCAACACACATTCTCCCGGGCTGTGGGCTCCCTCGCCGACGCCGCCCAGGCCATCGAGCGTGGGGACTCCCAAAGCCGCGGTGAAGTTGCCGTCCGACCCGCCGCCGGTAAAAGATTCCTTGAGCCTCAAGCCCATCTGAGCCGCAAGCGCCTGAGCTTGGCGGAAGAGCGTTGCGCTCGCGGCGCGCTCCATCGGCGGGCGAGTGAACCCGCCGCGGATCTCCAGACGTGCGCCCGGCAAGATGGGGCGCAGCCGGCGGAACTTCTTCTCCAGAACGCGCATATCCGCGGCACGGGTGGCGCGCACGTCCACCAACGCGCGGGCATGCGCGGCGATGACGTTGGTGCGCGTGCCACCCTCGACCACCGTGGCGCTCGACGTGACGCCGCGACGCGGATGGTTGAACCTGCTCTCAGGGCGCGCGATCCGCGCAATCTGCAGCGCCAACTCCTGCACCGCATTGATGCCTTCCCGCGGGTTGATGCCCGCATGGGCGGCACGGCCGGTGACGACCAGTTCGATCTCTCCCACGCCTTTGCGCGCGGTCTTGAGCCGGCCGTCGAGCCCGGTGGCAGGTTCGAGCACCAATACGGCGTCGCTGCGTTCACCTTCCTTTTCGATCAGGGGGCGCGAGGTTTTGCTGCCGATTTCTTCGTCTGAGGTCCACAGGAAGACCAAGCGCTTGCGCGGGCGCAGGCGTAGCCGGGCAAGCGCATCTGCGGCGAACAGCGCCATTGCCAGGCCGCTTTTCATGTCGAACGCCCCTGGTCCCCAGGCGCGTCCGCGCGAAATGCGGAAAGGCATGCGAGCCAACGCGCCCAATTCATAGACGGTGTCGAGATGGCCCAGCACAAGGATTTGTCCCCCAGGTCGCCCGGACCCGCGCCACAGTTGGGCGACGAGATGGTCGCCGCGCTCGCGCTGGCGGACGCATTCCACCCGTGCCCCGCGGCCCCTCCACTCAGCGGCCACGAGCCGCCCGAAACTGTCCACAGCAGCCTTGTCGAAGCTCGGCGATTCGGCGCGCACAAATCGGCCGAGCAGCCGCGCCATTTCCTGCTGCCGCTGGCGCAGATCGCCCAGCAAGTCCCGCACGAACCGTGTCGAAGGCATAGGCGGCGTATGCTAGCAAGCGGTGCCGGTAGGGGCAATCACGTTTCCACGCGTCGGATACTTCGCATATAATCCTTAGATTGCGCGCAAGAGAAACTTCCACACCGGGCCCGCAGAGGAGACCCGATGATCCTCGACAGCAACGCCATCCAGAAGATTCTGCCGCACCGCCATCCCTTTCTGATGGTGGATAGCATCGTGGAAATGGAGCGGCTCAAGCGCATTGTGGGCATCAAGAACGTCCTGGCCACGGAGGATTACTTCCGGGGGCACTTTCCGGGCAAGCCGATCATGCCCGGCGTGCTGATCATCGAGGCGATGGCGCAGACTGGCGGGGTGCTGCTGTTGCAGGAAGTCCCTGACCGGGAAAAGAAGCTGCTCTATTTCGTCGCCGTGGACGACGCACGCTTTCGCCGGCCGGTGCTGCCGGGCGAGCAACTGCGGCTGGAAGTCAACGTCCTCTCCTGGCGCGGCAATTTCTGCAAGCTGGCCGGAAAGGCCACGGTCAACGGGGAACTGGCAGCCGAGGCCACGCTGATGTGCAAAATGATGGACCGCGATCCGCAACCAAGTGATGGGCAGCGCGCATGAGTGAAATCGATCCCCGCGCGATTATTTCGCCGCACGCCCGGCTGGGTCGGGACGTCCACATCGGCGCTTATGCCGTGGTGGGCGATGAAGTCGAACTGGGCGACGCCTGCGTGCTCCATCCGCACGCGGTGGTGATGGGCCCGGCGCGGCTGGGGCGGGCAAGCGTGTTCCACGCGTTCTGTGCGGTGGGCGGCGACCCGCAGGACGTGAAGTACGGCGGAGAGCCCACCGAACTGGTCGCCGGCGACGGCAATGTTTTCCGGGAATTCGCCACCGTGAACCGCGGAACCAAGCAAGGCGGTGGGGTGACGCGCCTCGGCAGCCACAACCTCTTCATGTCGTATTCGCACGTCGCTCACGATTGCCAGGTGGGCAGCTACACCGTCTTCGCCAACGGCGCCACGCTGGCCGGCCACGTGACCGTCGAGGACTACGCGACCGTCGGCGCGTTCTCGCCGGTGCATCAATACTGCCGCATCGGCCGCCACTCCTACGTCGGTGCCGCAACGGTCATCACCCAGGACGTGCCGCCGTTCTCGAGGGTGGTGACCCGGCGGGAGACGCGCTGCTACGGCGTGAATGCCATCGGGCTGGAGCGCCGCGGGTTCGATGCCGAGCGCATCCGCGCGATCGAACAGGCCTACCGGCTGCTGTTGCGCTCGAAGCTGAATACCACGCAGGCGATTGAGCAGATGCGCTCGGCGCTCAACGGCTCCGCCGACGTGGAGGAGCTGATCCGATTCATCGAAACCGCCGAGCGCGGCCTCATCAAGTAAGGACTTCCATGACGCTTTCGAGCGACGCTACGTCACGCACCGCAAGGTGGGGACTCATCGCCGGCAACGGCCGGTTTCCATTTCTGGTGCTCGAAGGGGCGCGGAGCCAGGGCATCGAGATGGCGGTGATCGCCTTGCGCGAGGAGGCTTCGCCCGAGCTCGAGCGCGTGGCCGCGCGGCTGCACTGGGTCAGCCTGGGCGAACTCAGCAAGGTGCTCGAGCTGTTGCACCAGGAGGGCGTCAACAAGGCCGTCATGGCCGGCCAAGTGAAGCACAACAAGATTTTCAGCTCGATCCGGCCGGACTGGAAATTGGCCAAATTGCTGCTTTCGTTGCCGGTGAAGAGCACGGACTCACTGATCGGCGCGGTGGCCAAGGTTCTGGAAGCGGAAGGAATCGAATTGGTAGATTCGACCACGTTCCTCAAGCCGCTCGTGCCCGAGCCGGGCGTGCTGACGCAGCGTTCTCCGGATGCGCACGAGGCCGCCGACATCACCTACGGCCAGAAGATCGCCCGGCACATTGCTGGGCTCGACCTGGGCCAGACCGTCGTGGTGCGCGAGCGCGCCTGCGTGGCTATCGAGGCCATGGAAGGCACTGACGAGACCATCGAGCGCGCCGCGCGCATTACCGCCGGGAAGCCACTGGTGGTCGTCAAAGTCAGCAAGCCCAACCAGAACATGCGATTCGATGTACCCATTGTGGGCCTCCCGACCGTCGAAGTCATGGGGCAGTCGAACGCCACCGCGCTGGCCGTGGACGCGCACCGCGTGTTGCTGTTCGACCGCGAACGGCTGATCGAGGCCGCGGACGCCGCCGGCATCGCCATCCAGGCCTTTGAGCCGGAGGTGCCCGCAGAGAAGCCCTCCCAGAAAGAGGCCCCGTGAGCGCTCCCAAGACTCGCGTCGCCGTGGTGGGGGTGGGGGATTTCGGCCGCAACCACGTGCGTGTTTACCGCGAGCTTCAGGGCGCCGACCTCGTCGGCGTGGTGGATACGAATCCGGCGCGAGCCCGGCAGGTGGCCGAGGAGTTCTCTATCGCTGTTTTACCGGGCATCGAAGCGCTGGCCGGCCGCGTGGATGCCGTCAGCCTGGCGGTGCCCACCACCGAGCACGCGCGGGTGGGCTGCCAGTTGCTCCGGCAGGGAATGGACGTGCTGGTGGAAAAGCCCATGGCCGCCTCGCTGGGCCAGGCGGACGAGTTGCTTGCGGTAGCGCGAGAACACGGGCGCGTCATGCAGGTGGGACACCTCGAGCGATTCAACCCCGCCGTGGGGGCGGTGGAGAAAGTGGTTTCGCGGCCGCTGTTCTTCGAGGTCCATCGGCTGGGAGTTTTTTTGCCCCGTAGCCTGGATATTGACGTGGTGTACGACGTGATGATTCACGACCTGGACATCCTGCTGGCTCTGGTGGGCGCGCCGGTGGCCGACCTCAAGGCGGTCGGCATTCCCGTGGTCACGGACCGCGTGGACATCGCGCATGCGCGGATCGAGTTTGAATCGGGAGCAGTGGCCAACGTCACCGCCAGCCGCGTTTCCACCGAGCGCGTGCGCAAGATGCGCTTTTTCCAGATGCACGAGTATATCTCCGTGGACTACACGCGTCAGGACGCGCTGCGCGTGCGCGTCCGCCAGCCCGGACCGCAGCCGCAGTTCGATTTCGAGAGGCTGCCCACCGAGCCTGAAGAGCCGCTACGCGCGGAGCTGCGCGCGTTTTTGGAGGCGGTGCGCACACGCGCGGTGCCGCGCGTGGATGGTGTGGCGGGTCGCCGGGCGCTCGAGCTGGCCGACCGCGTCATGGCGGGCATCCTGGATCACGGGCGGCGCGTCCAACTGGGCGCGTTCGCCATTCCACGGGCGCGCGGATGATTCCACGTATCTTGGTTCCGAAAGATGCCTGGCTCGCTGCCGGCGAGTTGGGCGCGCAGGCCCCGCGGCGGCTCTCCACAGAGCTCGACTCGAGGACTCTGGTGCCGCCCGGCCTGCCAACCACGCCCCTCGACGCCCGGACCTCCATCCCCGCGCACCTGCCCCTGGAAGTGCTGGCGGCGCGAGTGGTGGTGCCGCGGGACATGCCCGCGAAGCCGCTCGATACCACCAGCACTATCCCCCTGCACCTGCCGCTCACGGTGCTTGATTCGCGCGTGGCGGTGCCGAAGGATGCGCGGCCGGCTTCGCTTGAGCCGAAAGCCCCCGTGTCGGCCGCGTTGCTCCCCGACCTGCTCGAGCCGGACATCATCACCACGGGAGAAGTCAACCTCCTGGCCAGGCCGATCGAAGAGCGTGTCTCGAACTGGCGCTGGGCCGCGCGAGTTTCATCCATCGTGTTTCACACCGCGCTGGTCGTTCTGGTCCTTTGGGAGCCGAAGCTTTTTCCCTATCGGCCACCGACCCAGGCAGAGATGGAGCTGGCGCGCCGGCAGTTGAGCTTCGTGTACCTTCCGCCTTCGGTGAACGACGTGCCCAAGCTGCCGCCTTCGCCCAGGGAGCCCACCAGTTCGCAAGTACGCATTGACCCGCGTGTGCTCCGCGAAGTGGCGCCGCCCACTGCCGAGCTGCAGCCGCTGCCTGGCCAGCCGGAGCGCGAGCGCGTGACGCGAGATCTACCCGCCGCGCCTACACCGCAGCTTCAGCCCGTTGAACCCGGGTCGCACGCCGAAGCGCCCCGCGAGACCGCGCGACTCCAGCCGCGCCAGGAAAAGGCGCGCGAGGGTTCGAATGGACTGCTACTGCCGCGCGTTTCGCCCGGGAAGGCGCTGGAGGAATCTGTGCGCGGTGCGGCCAAGCGCGGCGGCGTCGCTTCCGGCGCCTACGGCGAAGCCGTCCCCTCCCGGCCGGGCGGCGGAGGGACCAGCTACCTTGCCCAGGGCTACGAGCTTCTGACGCCCACCGAGGGCGTGGATTTCACCAACTACTTGGCTCGTGTGCTGGCCAGCGTGAAGCGCAACTGGTACTCGGTGATCCCGGAATCCGCCAGGCTGGGCGACAAAGGCAGGGTGATCCTGAGGTTCCGCATCCTGCGCGATGGCAACGTGCCTTTCCCCGAACCTATCCTGGAGATTACCTCGGGCAAGGAGCCGCTCGACCGTGCGGCGCTTTCCTCGATTCGCGCGTCGAGCCCCTTCGAGCCGCTGCCCCAGGCGTTCAGCGGGCCGTTCATCGAATTGCGTTTCATCTTTCTCTATAATCTGCCGCTCGACTACGCGCAATGAAAGTCAACCGCACTCAGGTTTTGGGCATGCTGCTGCTGGCGGTGCTGCTGCTGGCCTTCCTGCTCGCCCGCTACTGGAAATACCTCGGATGAAGACGTTCGCAAGGCAGGCTTACCCCTTGGTCGTCGTGATCGGCCCGACGGCATCCGGCAAGTCGGCGCTGGGCGTCGGGCTGGCGGAACGCTTGGGCGGTGAAGTGGTGGTCTGCGATTCGACGCAGGTCTACCGGCATTTCGACATCGGCACGGCCAAGCCGATTCCGGAAGAGCGCCGCGGCATCCCGCACCACCTGATGGACCTGCTTGAGCCCCACGAGTTCTTTACCGCCGGCGAGTATCGTCGGCGCGCACTGGCTGTGCTGGAAGACGTGCGGCAGCGGGAGCGTCTGCCCATCCTGACCGTCGGCACGGGACTTTACTTGCGTGCCCTGCTCGAAGGCCTTGCGGATGCGCCCTCGCGCTCGGAGGCGCTGCGCGCGCGGCTCGGCGTGCGCGCCAGCAGTCGGGGTCCCGAGTACCTGCATCGCGTGCTGGCGCGGTTGGATCTCGCGGCGGCGCAGCGAATTGCTCCGCGGGATGCGCCGAAGTTGGTGCGCGCCATTGAAGTCTGCCTGCTGGCAGGTAAGCCCATCACTGAGATCCACCGCGCCGCGCGGCAGAGGCTCGAGAACTTTGCGACGGTAAAGGTCGGGCTGATGCCGCGTCGCAGCGAACTCTATCAACGTATTGGGCAGCGGGTCGAAGTCATGTTTGCGCGAGGCTGGCTCAACGAGGCCAAGAATCTCCTGGCGCAGGGCGTTCCCGCGACAGTTAAGCCATTCGAGTTCATCGGCTATCGCGAGTTGCGCGCCCACTGCGCGGGCAAGACCAGCCTGCCGGAAGCCGTACAGGCCATCGAGCGGGCCACGCGCCACTATGCGAAGCGGCAGATCACTTGGTTCCGCAAGGAGCCCGGCGTCGAGTGGTTCGAAGGCTTCGGCGATGATCCTGCGATTTCGAGCGCGGTCCTCCGGTATCTCGAAGGACGCCTCGGCACGGCCCTCCCGGCTCGCGCGCGGATGGCTGAGGGCGTATAATTCGGTCAGTGATGAAAGTGGGTCCCTCAAAACAATACCGGGCAGGGCTGCTCCTCTCGAATCGAAAGATCCAGCTGCAACTCTCCGCGGGCTTCGGCGTCGCCTGCCGCGAATGAAGACTCCTCGAACCACGGATACCCGCGAGCGCGTGCTCCTGGTCGGCGTCGGCCTGAAAAAAGCGTCTCGGGTGCCGGGCCTGGGAGCGGGCGAAGCGGAGCGCGAATCGCTCGTTGAGCTCGAGGAGCTGGCACACAGCGCCGGCGCCGAAGTGGCCGGCAGCCTCTTCCAGATGCGCGAGGCAGTGGACCCTGCCACGGTGGTCGGGCGCGGGAAGCTCGAAGAACTTGAGACGGAGGCGCGCCTGCGCCGGGCGCCGCTGGTGGTGTTCGACCGCAACCTCACGCCGGTGCAGCAGCGCAACATCGAGCGCGCCACGAACTGCCGCGTGATTGACCGCACGCAGTTGATCCTCGACATTTTCGCGCGACACGCGCGCAGCCGCGAAGGCCAGCTCCAGGTGGAGCTGGCGCAGTTGAACTATCTGCTGCCGCGGCTGGCGGGCCGGGGCGCGGAGCTCTCGCGATTGGGCGGCGGCATCGGTACGCGCGGCCCCGGCGAGCAGAAACTCGAGACGGATCGTCGGCGCATCCGCGACCGCATCCGCAGGATTGGGCAAAGCATCGAGACGTTGCGGCGCCAGCGCTCGGTGCGCCGCGAAGCGCGCCAGGCCGTGCCCCTCGGAACTGTGGCTCTGGTCGGCTACACCAACGCCGGCAAGTCCAAGCTCTTCAACGCGCTGAGCCGCGCCGACGTGCGCGTTTCGCCGCAGATGTTTGCCACGCTCGATCCGACGGTGCGCGCCGTCCGCCTGCCGTCCAACCGCCGCGTGCTGCTTTCCGACACCGTGGGTTTCATCCGCGACCTTCCCCCCGGCCTGCTCGTGGCCTTCCGCGCAACGCTCGAGGAGGTGCAGGAGGCCGCGCTGATTCTGCAGATCAGCGACATTTCCAACCCGCACCACGCCGAGCAGGATGCCGAAGTGGAGAAGGTGCTGGCCGAGCTGGGCGTGGAAGATCGCCCGCGGTTGCACGTCCTGAACAAGATCGACCGGCTCAGCCCCGAGGAGGTGGCGGCGCTCGAAAACAATCACAACGCCAATGGGCGAGTGGTGGTCTCTGCGCTGGTCGGCACCGGCCTCGAAGAGTTATTGCGGTGTATGGATCAGGCCATGCCGGTGGACCGGGTCGTGCGTCTCCAGCTTCGCGTGCCGCTTGCCGATGGGCGCACGCTCGCCCTGGTGCACGCGCTCGGGCGTGTGCTGCGCTCGGAAGTGTGCGACACCCAGATGGCCATTGAAGCCGAACTGCCCGAGTCGGTCGCTCGTCGCCTGAAACTCACCTTCACCACTTCGCCCGGATGAAATGGAACCGCAGCTCCGGTCCTTGCGTATCAGCCTGTAGCTCGCTCGGGAGGCGCTCCGATGCCCGGGTTTCTGCTTTGGTGCATCCTGCTCGTGCTTTGCTGGCCGCTGGCGCTGCTGGCGCTCGTGCTGTATCCCCTGGTGTGGTTGCTGCTGTTACCCTTCCGCCTGCTCGGGATTGTTGTCACCGGGGTTTTCGAGTTCCTCCGTGCGCGCTGATCCTGCTCCCGGCCCGGGTCCTGCGAGGACCCAGCCGCGCATGAGCCACTGGCCCAAGGCTTGAACTGGCGGGCCACCTTTTGAAACCCTTCGCGCCGCATTCCGCCAGCTTGGCCCTTTGTGGAAAACGTTGTGGAAATCGAGCCTCGAACAGGTGCAAGTTTGCCGGGCCGCACTGCTCAAATCGGCTCCAGGTCAGCCCGCGAATTTACTATAAGTTATTTACATACAGTAACTTATGGGAAATCTGGCCGCTCTAGCGTCTCGGCGCAAACATAGAACGGCGGGCGAGAGAGCCGCGTCGGATTTGCACAGGATTGCAGCAGGTCTGTTCGCTTAAAGTTATTTTTTTGTCACTGTTAGGTCTTGACTCGGAGATTTCTGATCTCTTCTGGGCTAGCCCCATGCTTTTTTGGCGGACGCGCGTCAAGCCATTTGAGAATGTAACCCTGGGGCACATCGTCGCGCCATTTGTAATGTAACCGAAGGTGAAGGCGCGCCGTCGTCGCGGCTGTGGGAAAGTGGAAATCGTTTTGTGATTTCCAAGCTCGCGAAGCGAGGGCCTTTTCCACAGCCGTTTGCCCCGCTCAATTCTGTTCGTTTCCCCGCCGGACCTTGCTTGGGTGCCTTCGGGCTCAGCCGCCAGTTCGCCAGCGCAAACGGATTCAGAGACTTCCTCAAGGTCTTGAGGGCGCTCACCCTGGCGCGATCTGCTTGTGGCGACGCGGCCACGCGCTCCAGGGGTGTCTGCGCGGCATCATAGACCCGTCGCAGTTTTGATCCGACCCGCACCTTCTTCACCAGCTTCACCGAAGGCA